>Ga0315279_10000094_pt1 | contig 187560 bp, 132 predicted proteins | sample YL17G06_20_MG_FD_203694 | JGI IMG/M metagenome (GOLD analysis project Ga0315279, IMG submission 203694) | Sediment microbial communities from Yellowstone Lake, YNP, Wyoming, USA - YL17G06_20 | ecosystem: Environmental > Aquatic > Freshwater > Lake > Sediment | place: USA: Wyoming | collected...
ACGTCCTTTGGGTGTTCCTCGACTGCGACGAGGAGGATAGCACCGGTTACTCTATACACGGCATGGGGGCTGACCGTCTCGTCGAGGCCTTCGGGTGGGACGGCAAGGTCCAATCCACATCCCTTTACGCATTCAATGCCTCGAGGGGAATGGACGACTGGAACGGCTGGAACATGGTCGGAGGGGTCCAGGCGGCCACGGGCCCCCAATCCCTCGAGGCCAAGGTGGCGATGGGGGTTCTAGGATTGGCCGGGAAGGCGGTCCCCCAGGCCTATTTCATGATGAGAGATTCCCAGGAAAGGGAGGACGGAGGCCAGGCCATAATATCCCCGGGCCAGGACGCGCTCGTAATTGATGTGGACCGGGCGGGTCCCCCAGTCCTGACCTTGGACGGCCAGGAGCACCCGGTCGTGAGGCTGAGGCTCAGGGCCCTTGTAAAGGCCGTGGAGCTGAGGTCGATGACCTTCTCAATGGTGGGCACCCTCACGAAGGCCCCGGAGGAGGTCCGCCTCCTGCTCGACGACGGCGATGGGACCATGGACCCCGAGGACCACGCACTCGCAACCGCGACCCCCGCTGGCGGGCAGGCGACCCTCGACCTCTCTGGCCCATACAAGATAGCCCCGGGCGCGGACCTCACGGCATTCGTAACGGTCCGCCTGTCGGCGGGCTCAGAGCCCTACTCCACCCTGGGGTTCGCCATGGGGCGGTCCATGGTGGGCCTGGAAATGGGCGTCATCACGGTCAATGGGGACCCACTTTCAGCGAAGTACGTGGGGGCGGTCCCTACCGAGATAAGGATTGACGGCCTCTTCGAGGACTGGGCGAGCGTCCCTGCGAATATCGACGTGGAAGGGGACACGGGCGAGATCGCGGTGCCGAGGATAGACATCGTCGATTACAGGTCCCATTTCGAGCCCGGGGCAGTCTCGTTCTACCTGGCCACGTCCGGCGAGGGCCTGTCGGGGGCCCTCACCCCGGCGACCGAGAGGGCGAGGCCGGGACCACCCCAGAACGTCACGCTCCCGGGCCCTCCGCCCCCTCCTGTCGAGCTCCCGAGGGTCACGGGGACCGACACAGCCCTCATATACATGGACACCGACCAGAACGCCACGACGGGTCTCAAGCTGACCGGCGTGACCCTGGGAGCCGAGTTCTTGCTCCAGATCGAGGGGAAGGCCGGGGCCATCAGCTCGTCCAAGCTGTTCAGCTACAAGGGTCCCGGGGCAGGGCCCTCGGCATGGGAGGAGGTCCAAGCCCAGGTCCCCGCAGCCAAGGACCACTTCAGGATCGAGGCACAGGTGACCAGCGATGCCGTTGGCATTGGCGCCTACAACCGGGTCGACGCCTATTTCGTGATGACCGACTGGGAGGAGGACATCGACGCCTCGGACACCGTCCTTTCGGGCGACAGGGGGCAGCTGACCGCAAAGGCCATCGATGCAATCCCCGACCGCATAGAACCGGGCACCGCGGATGTCCCGTTCATGGGCATCGAGATCGGAGCCTCCGAGACCGTCCTCCTGAGGGCACTTACTTTCGAAAGGACGGGGAACGCGACCGACCTGGCAACGGGCGCCATCCACCTCTACGAGGACGACGGGGACAGGACCTTCACCCCCTTGGACATCACCCACCTGCTCGGCGGGTCCCAGTTCGCGAACGGGCGTGCGGTCATCAAGATAAGCCCGCCCCTGCCCATCTCGGGCGGCGGCCAGCCCATCACGGTCTTCCTTGCAGGGGATGTCTCCCTCGACGGGGCGAATCAGACCATCGGGGTCATCCTGGCCCGTGATGCCGTGAGCTCGACTGCCAGGGGCGTCGAGGGGGTCTTTCCTCTGTCCTCGTTCGTATCGACGATAACCTCCGGGGGCGCCAGAGGCTACGACAACACGGTGGACTACACGGACAACAAGGTCGACCCCGACTGGAAGAACGCCGATGAGGGGAAGGTCTCGGACAACAATGAGAACGGGGTGGACGACCACGAGGACCTCAAGACGATGAGGATATCAGACAACGGGACATGGCTGAACCTCCATGCGGAGACATACCAGTCCCTTCAGGCCTGCGTGCATTTCTATATCGACGTGGACGGTGATGGCACTGCCGACTTCGATGTCGTGTACGATGACGATAACAGCACGGTCCGGCTATTCTCCTATAACGGCTCCGCGTGGAGCGAGGTCTCTCTCGCCAACAAGGACAGGTACGACATGGATCGAAAGGAGAAGAAGCTAGAGCTGGGCATCGAGTTCAGCTATCTGAACCTGACCTCCACCCAGACGATAAACTACTATACCACGACCGAGGGGGACCCCGAGCCAGGCGGGGCGGTCAAGGACCGGGGCCCAGACAACAATTGGAGCCCGGACTACACCACGATACCAGAGTTCAGGGACATCCTGGTTCCCATGATTGGGACGGTTCTCCTCATAATGGTCCTGAGGCGCAAGCGAGGCATTGGTGGCCCTGCGCGGGACAGAAGGGCCAAGGCTCGACGGGGAGCGGTGGGGAATTAAGTGAATCAACCAAAAACTCTTTATCCATTAAATAAATAGAGGTGTGTCACTCGACGGACCTCGAGGGTAAGGAGAGCGACCAGGTGATGACTATGACGGCCATGCAGTGCGATGCCGCTGCGATTTATGACAAGAGAAAGGACAACCTGAGGTTCTTCCTGGACAACCTCCCGACCCACGCATGTCACGTGAGGCCCAACTTCAACCTCTGCACCGTCTGTTTCAAGATCAACCAGGACATCGCAAAGTCCTGCGAGGTTTATCAGAGGTTCCACCTGGGCATGACCGGATCAAGGACCAACGACCCGATCCATGTCGACCTGGCCCGCTCCATAGACCTGGCCCCATCCGAAGAGGGCGCCGATGTCCCCGAGGGGCTCGAGCGGGAGTTCCCGCTCTTCGAGTTCTCGACCCCCACGGTAAAGAAGGTCATCTTCGACGATGAGCCCGAGGACGAGGTCATTGACGCCGAGGTGGTCGAGGCCGAGGTCATCGAGGAGGAGGAAGAGCCCCCGAAGCCGGCCGTCAGGCCGGTCCCGAAGGTGACCCCGAAGCCGAAGGCCCCAGCGGAGAAGCCGAAGGAGGTCGTCAAGGTCAGGAGGGTCGTCAAACCGGTGGCCAAGCCGCCGCCCACGCCCGAGGCCAAGCCCCTACCACCCCCGCCGAAGCCCGTGGTACCACCCGTTGCATCCAAGCCCGAGGTGAAGAAGACCCCGGAGGCCCAGATGCCCGCCGCACCGCCGAAACCGGTCGTAAAGACCATCAAGAAGGTCAAGATGGCGGTCAAGGCGCCCCAACCGCTCACGACGGCGGTCAGGCCCGGGCCACTTTCGATGGGCCCGAAGCCTATGCCGGCCGGCCCGCCGAAGCCCATCACATCCCCTGGCATCAAGGAGGTCTCCAGGGCAGGGCCGAGCCCCATGCCAGCGCCAGGCCCGAGCCCGCTCGAGCCAAGGCCCGACCTCTTCCCGCCGCCTCCCGGGCCAGGCCCTGGCCCATCCCCTGAGCCCGACGACGACGACGAGGAGGACATGGAGCTCATCAGGGGCATCGACCTCGAGAAGAAGGCCCCGACGAGGCCCGCGCCGCCCCCGCCGCCCAAGGCCGAGGCGAAGCCAGGCCCACCGCCGGCGGCCCCGAAGCCCGTGGCCAAGGGCGCCGTCCCGCCGCTCTTCGCGACCCTGGGCAAGCTCGAGACCAAGAAGAAGCCCGAGGAATAGGGTCCCCGGGCCAGCCAAACCGTTTTATTCGGTCATTGCCTACCCACGTCCCGTCATCCTGAGGAGGAATTTCCACGGGCGAGCTCGATTGTATTTTCAAGCCAAAGTCCGTCGCCGTTGTCGGCGCGTCGAACAACCCGACCAAGATCGGATGGGTCATCATGCACAACCTCCTGACCTATGGCTTCAAGGGCACCGTGTACCCAGTGAACTCTAGCGCCCAGGAGGTCCATAGCGTCAAGGCCTATCCCTCCATCAAGGCCATTCCTGACCCCGTGGACCTCGCGGTCATCGTCGTGCCCGCCAAGAGCGTCAAGGAGGTCTTCCTCGAATGTGCCGAGAAGGGCGTCAAGGGCCTCGTGGTCATAACCGCGGGCTTCAAGGAGGTCGGCGAGGAGGGCCACAAGATGGAGAGGGAGCTCAACCAGATCGCCCGCAAGGCCGGCATGAGGTTCCTTGGCCCCAACTGCATGGGCATGATAAACACCGACCTCGAGTACCGGTTGGACACGACCTTCGGGACGACCCCGGCCGTGCCGGGGCGCATCGCGTTCATGTCCCAGTCGGGCGCCATGTGCGTGGCCATCCTGAACCATGCCCGCGACGAGATGATCGGCTTCTCCAAGTTCGTCTCCATGGGCAACAAGGCCAACATCTCCGGCAACGACCTCCTGCGGGACTTCGGCGAGGACCCGAACACGGACCTCATCCTCATGTACATGGAGAACTTCGGCAACCCGCGCAACCTCACCAGGCTCGCGCGCAAGATCAGCCAGAGGAAGCCCATCATCGCGGTCAAGTCCGGCAGGACCAAGGCCGGCGCCGCCGCGGCCAGTAGCCACACGGGCTCGCTCGCGGGCCTGGACGCGGCCGCCGAGGCCCTCTTCAAGCAGTGCGGCATGATGAGGGCAACATCCGTCGAGGAGCTCTTCGACTACGCCATGGCCTTCATCAGCCAGACCCATCCGCGGGGAAAGCGGGTGGCGGTCCTCACGAACGCCGGCGGACCGGCCATCATGGCCGCGGACGCCGTCGAGGGCATCGGCCTCGAGATGGCCAAGTTCGAGCCCGAGACCGAGGCCTACATGAGGACCTTCCTCCCCAAGGAGGCCTCGACGCACAACCCTGTGGACATGATCGCCGGCGCCACGCCCGAGATGTACCGAAAGTGCCTCAAGGCCATAATCAAGGACAGGAACGTCGACTCGGTGCTAGTGCTCAATGTCCCGCTGGTCCTCAAGATCGAGATGGAATCGGCCAAGGTCATCGTGGACATCGGCCGGTTCTCCAAAAAGCCCATAATCGCCTGCTTCCTTGGAAAGAAGGAGGACTCCCCAGGCGTGAGGTACCTCACCGAGAACAATGTCCCGACCTACAGGTTCCCGGAATCCGCCATCAAGGCCCTGCGGATGCTGTACAACTACGGGCAGTGGCTCCAGAAGGACAAGGGCGAGGTCCGCGAGTACGAAGCGGACCGGGCCAAGGCCGAGGAGCAGATACTGAAAGCAAGGAACGCAAACCGTCTCTGGCTCGACCCCAACGAGGTCCGGATTCTGCTAGGTGCCTATGGTTTCAAGACCACCAGGTCCCTGCTCGCCAAGACCGAGGCCGAGGCGGTCGCCATGGCGAAGCAACAACGTTTCCCGGTCGTCCTCAAGATCGATTCCCCGGACCTGGTCCACAAATGGGACGTGGGCGGCGTCGCCCTGGACCTGCACAACGAGGAGGAGGTCCGGGAGGCCTACGGCCAGATTCTCAAGAACATGTCGGTCAAGGCTCCCAAGGCCGCCATCAACGGGGTGCGCGTCGAGCCTCTGGTGATGAGGGGCAAGGAGATGATATTGGGCATGAGCGTGGACAAGACCTACGGGCCCCTACTGATGGTCGGGATGGGTGGCATCTACGTCGAGGCCCTGAAGGACGTCTCCTTCAGGCTGATACCCCTGACCAACACGGACGCCCGGGAGATGATAGACGAGACCCGGGGCGCGGTCCTATTGAAAGGCGCCAGGGGCGAGCCCCCGGCGGACATCGATGTCCTGCAGGAATGGCTGGAGCGCCTCGCCCAGATGGTCACCGAGATGGGCGACATAGCCGAGGTGGACCTGAACCCGGTCATGGTGCTGCCGAAGGGCGAGGGTTGCATAGCCGTCGACGCGAGGATAAAGCTCATCGGCATGCAGGACCTCGTGAGGGACCATTAGGCCGTTGGGCGATACCAGAGTGCCGTTCCGCGGCCCTTCCTTTATCTTCATTTCTAAACAAGATTAAATAGATGAATTGATAATTAATGGCCTTGCGTGGTCCCATGCCTATCCTAGATGTCCCCCACAATTGGCGCGACAACAGTAACAACCAAGGCTATCAGTTCTCGTTCCACTGTGACATCTGCGGCAGGGAGTATAAGTGCACCTACATCGCGTCGCAAGCAGCAAAGAGCGCCAGCACCGCGCACTTCGCCAGCGAGCTCCTTGGTGGGACCTTGGGATATATGGTCCGCCAGCAGAGCAGCGGCGACCAGCTTTCGGCAAAGCAGCGGCAGGAGAAGGACGACGCCTTCGGCCGGTCCTGGGCCGAGATCCAGCCGTACTTCCGAAAGTGCCCCAAGGACCACCGGTGGGCCTGCGTCGACTGCTGGAACCCGGACACGAACCTCTGCGTGACCTGCTCGCCACGCCTCGGCGTCGAGATGGCCGCGGTCCAGTCCGAGGTGGCCGTCCAGCAGATGCGGCAACAGGTCTACCAGAGCAAGCAGTTCGACGGCGACGTGACCAAGAAGGTCGGTGCCCAGTGCCCCTCATGCCACCAGTACGTCACCGGCGGCGGCAAGTTCTGCAACTTCTGCGGCGCCATGATCGCCCAGTCCGGATGCGCCACATGCGGTCACCAGAACCCGCCGAACGCAAAGTTCTGTGGAGGGTGCGGGGCACCCGTCAAGTAGGCACGGTCGCCTCGACCCGGAGATGCCCTCATGGCCTATACACCGCAAATAAACCAGTTCAGGTCCCTGGACTACAGGGCCAACCTTCTCATGGGCCAGGGCCGCTACAAGGAGGCCGACAAGGTCCTCGACGAGCTTTTGCCGCTCTATGATTTCCTATCCCGGTCCGGCAACGACATGAAGCGAATCATCGGCAACGACCGCAAGCATTACGAGATCCTCAAGTTCCAGTGCGGCGAGAAGGGCAAACAGGCCGAGGCCGGCGCCCAGGACTGGATCAAGGAGGTCGATGTCCACCTCATGGCAGCGCGGGCCCTGCTCGGCACCGACCTGAGGAGCTCGGTCAACACGCTCTTCCGGGTCCAGGACATGATACGCTCCAAGGATGCGCCGCCGGACATCAAGAAGGACCTCATGGTCAAGGTCGAGTCCCTCGGCAACGAGGTCAAGCAGAAGGCCCAGGCCCTTGGCGAAGAGGCCCGTAACATGATATTCTTCGACGGGCCCGGGGCGTGCACGAGGTACGAGATAGCCATCGAGGTCATGAAGCGGTTCGGCATGAACGTCCAAGCACAGAAGCTCGAGGAGGAACTGGGGACCGCGGTCTATGTCTCCCAGACGGGCTCGAAGCTGCAGGACGTCCAGGACCGCCTCAAGCGGGCCGACAAGGCCGAGGACGTCGAGAGGCTCGAGGCCGAGATGGAACGGATGAAGTCGGACATACAGGGGCAGTCCGGCACCACGGGTCAGCAGATGCAGGCCTACCTATCGAAGATACTCTCCGAGGTCGAGGCCACCAAGAAGGCCGCCAGCGAGCAGAGGCAGATCATCGTCGCGCAGAACGTCCGCATCGGCGACGAGATAAACATCAAGGATTCCGTTGTGCAAAGGTCCCAGATTGGCGGCGGAGGGGCGGGAGGCCCGGTCATAGCCGGCGAGGCCCGGTCAGGTTCGACGATGAACGTGGACAATTCCGTTGTCATGCACAGCGACCTCGGTGGGACCCAGCAGGTCCAGACGGACGTGGCCCTGAAGGGAAACACAGTGACGTCGACGGCCCAGAAGGCCTTCGCCGCCTGCCCCTACTGCGGCGAGAAGCTGAACCTCCCCAAAACGCCCAAGTTCTGCCCCTATTGTTCGGAACAATTGCTGAGATAGGCGCCTCATTTCCATTTGATGTGGTACTCGCAGTACTTCTTCGACGGGTCCTCGGAGCATTGGGTCTCCTCGACGACCACCGGCGTGAACCCGTTGAGCTCGAGGCTCTTCTCAAGGAACCCGAGGTTCGATAGACAGTTCTCCTTGACGGACCGGAACTCGAAGAGCCTCAGATATGTCTCCTTATCGCTGACCTTGACGAGCTCCATGTGCCCCGGTTGGAAATAGCGGTCGAAGACCGCCCCGATTATCTGGAACATCTTGATGGGGTCCCGGATGTCCTTTCCCCCGGCCCTGAAACTTTGGAACTCGGCCGAGAATGCGCCCATCTTCCTGTAAACCCCCTGGTCCCCATTGGCCAGGTGCTTGCAGACGGCCCGGTCGAGCTCCGATTGGACCTCCAGATCGTACCAGGCCGTTGCCCTGAGCTTCACCGGGTCGGAGACCAAGGCCGCGGTCTCGGGCCTCAAGTGCTTGACCAATCCAATCAGGGCATCTTTGCCATATGTCTTCTCTACGAAGCGGATTCTCGATTTCAGGGTCAGGCCCTTGACTTGCATCCCGGTCATCGCATGAAAAAAGCCATCTCTGGATAAATACATTATGGATGCCACTGGTGATCCAATTAGCACGACCCGAACTGTTCGGACCGCCGCGTTTCTACGACTTCGTACCGAGGGAGGGCGGCGTCCTCGGACGCTTGGAGGAGGAAGCCCGGAGGGAGGACATCCCAATAATCGGGCCTGTGATGGGTCGGCTCCTGTTCATCCTGACGAAGGGCCGGTCGCGGTGAACCGGGGCCTTCACGAAAAGAAACCTTTTAATTCTCATGCGTGTGTTAGCCTTTTTGCTGTGCCCGAGTAGGGTAGTGGATATCCTGAAAGCCTGCGAAGCTTTCGACCCGGGTTCGAATCCCGGCTCGGGCGCTACCGATTCTTTTTTTAAGGAAATCCATTTGAATAAAATGTCGCCTCAATGAATTGAACAGTTGGGCCTCATGGGTCATTGGGAATTGTCCACACCTCGCGCTCCGCGGACGAGAGCATCGGCTCCGCATCATGGTTTTCGTTAGCGGTCCCCTGTCCGAGGGGCGTGGGGCCCGGCCCAAGCGTGCTATTGGAGGTCCCATTGCCGGTCGCATTCGTTTTGGTATAGTTCACCCAGATCTTGAGGGTAACGACCACGTTCGTCCCGGAATAGCAGTCCACGACGACCTGCCACTCACCGATACCCCCGATCTGTAACTTCTTGGCATCGAGCTTGACCACCTCGTGTATCGACGGTGTCGCGCTTGACCCGATGGTCTTCCCGCTGGCACCCAGGACCTCGATGTCTACTTCCTTCCTGTCCCCGCGGTCATACCTTGGGATGGCCCCCGGGTCCCCCGTCGTCTCGACCAATCCATCCGTGGCGTTCCCCTCGACCGGGAAGGTGACCGTCTGAGAGGTCCCGACGGGCGCACGTCTGTGGCCATAGCTGAACGTGAGCGTCTTCTCCGCATAGTAGTTATCGGGAACGGTCACGTTCTCCGCGGCGGTCTTGACACTGGTCTTCACTGTCGCCGAGAACCGGAACGCGCCCGTTCCAAAGAGCGCTGCTCCGACGATTATCACCACTAGGACGAGGACCACGACCTTCCCCCGCGTGGTGCCAAGGAACGACCGTCCGGCCGCCATGGGTCGGACCTGCGTCCCCGGCGCAGGGGCTTGAGACGGGGGCGCGGTCCCGCCCACACCTCCGGTATCAACAGCCTTCTTCTCGTCCACCTTCTCCGGAGGGCCCTCCACGCCATTCATCTTCTCAGGTCCGGGCCCCTTGTTCTCAGGGGCAGGCCCTTTCTCCGTCTCCTTATGATTATCTTCCACCAAGGTCCCACCCGCGAACGGTAAAGAATCCTCGTACGAGGTTATATTTATTGTGGTCTTGTCAATTGGCTGTGCCGAGTAGTTAGTGGAGATAGAATAACAAACCGACGACCGAACTTATAATCCCGACCCCTCTACCACGGTCCACCGAGGAGAAGGCCCCTAAGAATCTCCATGCCCGAGTGGGGTAGCCAGACCATCCTGAAAGCCTGCGAATCTTTCGACCCGGGTTCGAATCCCGGGTCGGGCGCTCAATACCTTCATCACCCCTTTGAAAAGGTTTATTATGCCCTATGAGAATGAAACACCTAAACCGTCCCTTGAGGGCAACCGAGGCGGATAAAATGGCGAAGGAGAAATCGACGGCCTTGCTTTTCGCCAGGCCCTCTATCGAGAAGCCCTATGCAATCTACGCAGACCTCCAGAAGGGAACCTACACTGAATGCTCCTACTTGTCCCTCAAGACCTTCATCTGTTTCACGGATGTAGGCGATGCTGCCTGGAATGCCGCGCTCGAGCTGGATGAGGCCGTGAAGATACAGCTTTATCGGGCATCATGGTTGGAAGAGGACAAGGAATGGTCGGTAAGGATCGAGTTTCTAGAAACGACCCTTGAGCTCGAATCGAAGAGGTACAGCCAATTTGGAAAGATGCCCCAGACCTTCTACATGATATTACGGTTCAACGGCCCCAGGGCACAGATTCAAAGATACTGTAGACGCATCGTCAAGAAGCTCGGCCGGAAGCCGTACATCCTCCTTAACTGGGACGACCTTGAGAGGGAGACGGGTTACGAGAGACCCGAGGTCATGGATGGATGGAAGGACCTCCTCGGAAAGGAATTGGCCACAGAGGACCGGATTGAGAGCGAGATCTACGCGGCACCTACGACGAAGGAGCCCTATGTGCTCTACAAGAAACTTTTCAGCGGCGAGTACGAGGAGTGCAAGATGAGCAGCGTGCACACATACATCTGCTTCACGGATGTCGGGGATGCCATCTACAAGGCCGCTCAGGCCATCGATCCGAAGGCCAGCATAAGGCTGACCAAGGCCTCCCTCCTGGAGGAGGACAAGGCATGGACTATAGAAATCGAGTTCGGGGAGGACCTCTTGACGCTCGAGTGTATTAGGTACAAACCCCTTGGGGACCAGCTCAAGGCGTTCTACATACGGATAGTTTTTCATGGCGAGAAGAACGGTTTGGAGCTTCTAATGAACAGGTTCACGGAGAACCTCGGCCACAATCCCGGGGAGAACCTAGACTGGGATGTGCTGGAGAAGAAAAAGGAAGTTGACAGGGAGGCCCTCCAACAAACCTTACCGTTCAAGGACGACGACGGGGAAGGCGGGAACGGAGAGGGCGCGGGCGAGGGAGAAGGCAAGGACATGAAGGACGGGACGCAGAACGAAGAATAAATCGCTTCATCCCGCCATCGTCAGTGCGTATGTGTTACAAGGTGTCGAGTCACCGCAAACCTTAAACTACTAAAATACACATTAGCCCAAACGAGAACATGCATGTCGTTGGGGACCTGATGCCAAAGATGTGCTTCTTCACGAAGGGCGTGGGGAGGCACAAGAACAAGCTCACATCCTTCGAGTTCGCCCTGAGGAACGCGAAGATTGAGAAGTTCAACCTCGTCAGCGTCTCCTCGATCTTTCCCCCGGGCTGCAAGCTCGTGGGCCACGTCGAGGGCCTCAAGCAGCTCTCCCCCGGCCAGGTGCTTTTCCTTGTCATGAGCAGGAACGAATCCAACGTCCCGCACAGGCTGATTGCGGCCGCCGTCGGCGCCGCCCTCCCGCAGGAGAAGGAGAGCTTCGGCTACCTGAGCGAGCACCACTCCGAGGGCCAGAACGAGAAGGCCGCGGGGGACTACGCCGAGGACCTGGCGGCCCAGATGTTGGCCTCCACCTGGGGCCTCGACTTCGACGTGGACAAGGCCTACAACGAGCAGAAGGACATCTTCTCCATTTCGGGCAAGGACGTCATAACCCGGTCCACCTGCCAGACGGCCGTGGTGGACAAGGAAGGCCTCTGGGTCTCTGTCCTTGCCGCGGCAGTATTGATACTATAGGGCCCCGCGGACCTCTTTTCTATCGTTTCGTTAGCAATCATTCGAACTATGTCCTAAAATATATTTATACTGCTTATATACGACATATAACAATAGGTTAACCTGTACCAATAAAACTAATATTACCTATGACATTTGCAATCTCTAACATACGTAACTAGAATAGCTGAATCATGGAAAACAGGTCCTGAATATCCCCCTCGGGAACGTACCTGTCCAGGGCCCCCGAGGGATGGAGTTGATGACCCATGGCCAAAAGGAATGAGAAATTCCTTGCGTGCGCAGCGATAGCCCTATCGCTGTCCTTCGTCATGACCGGGTTCATACCGGTGGTCTCGTCCTCCGGATGGTACCGCTCCATCGTCATCGACACCGGTCTGCTGTTCACGAAGATCGGCGCGGGCGATGCGGACCGGGACGGCCACAACGAGCTCTATGTCGCGACGATGAAAGGCCGCCTGTTCAAGGTCTATCATGCGGGCAACGCCTGGAAGAAGGACGAGCTGCCGTCCGTCCCGGATTCGGTCCAGGCCCTGGTGGTGGACGACCTCACCGGCGACGGTTTCCCTGAGATATACGTCGCATCGCAGCAGTCCACGGACAACGGCCGGGTCTACAGGATCAGCTTCAATGGCGCCACCTGGTCCTCGGACATCATCTACAAGGGCTTCGCATCGTCGGACTATCCAATGGCACTCGCCACGGGCGATGCGAATCACGACGGGACCAAGGACATTTACTGGATAGAGGCCGGCGGGGCCATGAGGTACGCCTACCTTACCGGTAACGGCTGGGTGGTCAACAAGGTCGACACCAGGCCTGCGGGCTATTTAAGGTGCCTGACGGTTGGTGACGGTAATGGCTTCGGTCCCCAAGATATATATGTCGGGACCAGCGACGACAGGGTCCTGAGGTACTTGTACTCTGGATGGAACTGGCAGACGGTGGAGATCGGCTACGGGGGATACAGCGGTTACTGGGACTACATCCGTGACATCATCATCGGCGACCCGAGGAACGAAAGCAGGCCCGAGGTCATCGCCGCTGCCGGGGACAGGTACATAATGGGGTTCCGCTACGACGCCTTCGCTGGCAAGTGGAACAGCGAGATAATATACAACACATCCGAGATCTCCACAATAAACAAACTGGCCCTGGGGGATGCCAACGCGGACGACGCGGAGGAGCTCTTCGCTGCGGCCGCGAACAACACCATCTATTACTATCCATTCGACCGCGACACCCAGAAATGGGACCGGGGCGACGTCTCCCAAGGCCCCCTGCCCGCCCAGGCCATGTCCCTGGTGGTCTCAGAGGCCGACGACGAGCCTGCCTACAGGGAGATCTACGTCCCTTGCGAGGACGGAAAGGTCTACCGGTTCTCTCGAGATGTGGACCCGCCTCCGACGCCTCACGTCTGGAGCCCGACGCATCCCGAGAAGACCTGGAGGAACCTGACGGTCGTGAAGATGGAATGGAGCATAGGACCAGATAGGAGCGGCATCCAGGGTTACTCCTTGCAATTCAACGTTGGCCCAGGGGCACTGAATCCGGACTCGGTCATCGACCTGCCCGGGACCGTCACGGTCACCGAAAGCTTAACCTTCGCCGACAGCAACGAAATCTACTTCTCCATAATGGCCATGGACGGGGCCGGCAACTGGGGGCACCCTGCCTACTATGGGCCCATCTGGATAGACTCGACACCCCCTGACCAGGTGGCCCTGACGATAAACGATGGCGCCCAATACTCGAAGACCTCATTCGTGGACCTTGGCATAAGCGCCCATGACGCCCTCTCAGGCCTCCTGAACATGTCCTTCAGCAACGACTTGAGGCACTGGTCCGATTGGGTGCCCTACCAGGCGACCTTCTCGGGCTGGGACCTCGACAAGAACTCACCCAGCGTCGGGGACGGTAACCGCACCGTCTACGCGCGCGTCCAGGACAATGCCGGGAACGTCGGCCCCATCGCCCAATGCAACATAACCCTGCAACGGACGGCTCCCGGGGGCGTAGGCATAACCATCAACGACGGCCAGCGGTACACCCGCAACACTGACGTGAACCTAAAGCTTACCTGGGACCAGTCGGCCACCGGTGCCAAGGTCACCGTCATGTCCTTCAGCAACGACGATAACACCTGGAGCCCGTGGGAGAAGATCGGCGTCACAAGGAACCACTGGAGCCTGACGAACGACGCCGGTGGATGGGCCGAGGACGGGGAGCACAAGGTCTACTTCCGGGTCATGGACGAGGCCGGCAACATCGGAGGCCCTGCCCACGCACCTGTCGTCCTTGACAGGACCCCGCCCAGCGACCTCAGCATAATCGTGAACAACGGCCAGCTCATCGCGAGGGATACGACCGTCCCGCTGAACCTCCGGGCCACCGACCGGCCCGAGCAGGCAGGCCTCGGCTACATGTCCTTCAGGGAAGAGGGCGGCCAAGTGACGGTCTGGTACGACTGGGCCACGAAGTCCACCACCGTCATATCGTCGAGCCAGGGCACCAAGATCATATACTTCAAGGCCAAGGACAAGGCAGGCAACGAGGCCGACGCGGTCAGGGGCTATGTCGTGTACGACACGGCCGCCCCACGCATCTCCCATGTGCGCGTGCTCGGCGTGTCGGACAAGGGCGCCGTCGTGACCTGGGTCACGGACATCCCGGCCAACAGCGTCGTCAGGTACGGGACCACGGTCAACTACAACAACGCGCCCTTCAATTCGGAGCTCGTCACCATCCACAGCATCACCCTATCGGGCCTGAGGCCGAGCACCGAATATCATTTCCAGGTCAACTCAACGAACGCACCGGGCTCCTACTCGGTCTCCAAGGACTACCTCTTCACCACGAAGGAACTGCCCGACAACATACCTCCGACCATAACGGAGGTCAGCGTCGATGGCCTGACGGCCACAACGGCCGTGGTCTCATGGAAGACGGACGAACCGTCCGACACGCGATTGAGGTACGGGACCACGACGGATTACATGTTCGTCGAGGGAGATTCCAGGGACGCGCTGGACCATAGGGTCGTCCTCAGGGGATTGACGCCGGACACCAAGTACTTCTTCATGGTCCAGTCCTCGGACAGCCACGGCAACGGACCCAGCCAGGAGGCGGGCGCGTTCCAGACCTCCACGACGGTCGACACGGTCGCTCCGACCATCTCCAACCTGAAGGTGGAGGGTGTCACGGACACGCTGGCCATCGTCGAATGGTACACGAACGAACCGGCCCTGAGCATCATCGAGTATGGCACAACCTCCAACTACGGCCAGATCGCCGTCTCGGAGCGCTACGAGACGTCCCACCGGGTCGTCCTGACGGGCCTTAAGCCGGACACCATGTACAACCTCATCGTCAGAGCCATAGACGTCGTAGGCAACGGGCCGACAACGAGCAACGATCTCGGCTTCTTCACGCTCAAGGTCCCCGACCGGACACCGCCGGTGATAACGAACGTCAAGGTCGAGGAGGTGGAGGCCACCCGCGCCATCATATCCTGGGCAACGGACGAGCCCTCGGACAGCGGCGTCGCCTACCACACGAGGACCAGCATGGGCCAGATTATCTATGATATGGACCTGGTCGAGTCCCACAGCATGGCCCTGGGGGGCCTCTCGCCAGACACGATATATAACTTCACCGTCGAATCCATGGACGCCAGCGGGAACGGCCCGACCATAAGTTCCGAGTATTCCTTCAAGACCGGGACACTGGCGGACAACAGCGCCCCCGGCATCTTCAATGTCACGGTCAAGGGCATCACCAACACCGCCGCGGTGATCCTTTGGGACACGGACAAGCAGGCCAAATGCTTTGTCGATTACGGCAAGGCCAGCAAGGCCTACACCTTCCAGGTGCCCGAGGAAGGCTACCACCAGGACCATACCCTGGTCCTTTGGAACCTGGCCCCTCAGACGACATACTACCTGAGGCTGCAGTGCACCGACGCGGCGGGCCACGGGCCTACGGTCGGTAGCGAAATAAACTTCGCGACCTCGAACCTGCCGGACAAGACGCCTCCCAAGATAACGGACCTCAAGATCTGGAACATCACCGCAGAGGGAGCGACCATCCAATGGAAGACCGATGAGCCGGCTGATTCCGAGGTCCGTTTCAAGAAGGCCGGCCAGCCCGAGATGGTTGCCCGTGAAAAGAGGTACGTCTTCGACCACCTCATCGTGCTCCAGAGCCTGCAAGCGAACTCGTCCTATAATTTCACGGTCTATTCGACGGACCCATCGGGGAACCAGGCCTCGGGCCAACAGCTGGACTTCACCACGAATGCGATCTATGTGCCCCCTCCATACAAGCCTCCCAACAAACCTCCCCCTGGCGGAGGGCACACCACCAGCATATCGGACGCGATGCCATGGATCGCCCTGGTCCTCATCCTGGTGTTGGTATTGAGCCTGACGGGCTTCATGTACCGTCAAGGCCTCCTAAAGTTCGGTGGGGACACATCGACAGTTACCTCCACGACCCCCACATCCCTAGGCGGGACATCGTCCTCGACAGAGGCGCCCGTCGAGGCCATACTGGTCGGCACGGACGAGGGTCTATGTCCGCACTGTCATGGTCACATATCCTTGAGGGGAGCGGCCTCAGAGCTCTCGAAGGAGCGGGCCAGGGATGATGAGCGTCAGAGACAGGAGGAGGCGGAGAGGAAACGGCAGGAAGCGGCCGAGGCCCAGAGAAAGAGGATAGAGGACCAGGCGCGCAGGGCACAGCCCCTGGCAGGTACCGGAAGTAGGCCCCAGAGGGCCCCACCCGCCACCTTTGCAGCCGAGGGTACGTTCGAGGAGATCCCCCTCGAGGGGGGATCGGCGGATGAGTTGGACGAGCTCTATCAGGAGGTGGAGGAGGAGAAGGCGCAACACGCCCACAGGAAGCCGGCCCACCATGCAGGAACAGGGTCTCATGCAGCACAAGCCAAGCCCGTCGGCGAAGTCCAGACCGCGGTCACTGGCGAGGAACCGCTCAAGACGGTGAAGTGCGGCCACTGCGGAGGCCGGGTCCCGGTCTATACTGAAAAGAGGCCAGTCAGGATCACATGCCCGAACTGTAAGAAATCGGGGACATTGAAGGGGCGATGAAGAGGGTCTCGAGCCGATCGGGCAGTAAATACATTTGTCCGATGGTCGGGATGTGCCATTGGACGTCCTATCTCAGGGCCTTGGCCTGGGTTGGTCGGACCAGGTCATGTGTTGTGAGATCTGTGCCAGCTTGCGCACTTCTCAGATATACATAAGGTATAAAAACTCCCATCCGATTATATTTATCACGGTCTTTATGGACACCCAAAGAGATCTAAGTATCAATGAGAAACGCGTTCTTTACGGTCTGGTCAGGTTCCCTGAGGAACACGCCATCCAGATCGCCAAACAGATGGGCATCCCGCAGCCGACCTTCTCGAACATCCAAAGGCGCTTGAAGAAGGACAAGTACTATTCCATTGTGGGCCTGCCCGACCTTCAGAGCCTTGGCCTCGAGCTGATCGCCGTCATATACGGTTCATACAACCCCATCTCCACCGACAAGGACCGGCAAAGCCTCGAGTTCTTCTTGAGGCAGAGGTTCCCTGAGATATTCTACATGGTCAGCGGCGTCCACAACGTCCTTATTTTCCTTACATCCAATAACTTCGCCGAGCTCAACCAGGTCATAGAATCCATAGAGAAGACCTACATCGAGAAGGGCATAATGGAACGGGCAGCCATCACCAAAGAGATATTCACGCTGCAGACCAGTCTTATTGCGCGTTGGTTCGACTATTCGAACCCACTTTATTCCAAGTTCAATCTTGAGGAGAAGGGCGCGCCTCCGCCGATGAAATTAAAGCCGGGCGGCCATGCGAAAGCCAAATTGACGGACATGCACCAGAACGAGTGCCATGTCCTTTTGCATCTGCTAGAGCACCCGGAGGACTCGGAAGTGCGCATGGCCAAATCCCTGGATCTATCTCGGACGACGGTCTCAAAGGCGAAGGCCAAGCTAATCGAACAGGGCAATTTCATGAGATGCGTGATACCGAACATCGCAAAGATGGGGTTCGAGGTCTTCGTGTTCTCCGATGCCTCATTCAAGGCCGAGACCACCTACGAACAACGCCTCGGCTCCACGGAATGGTTGCTTGGGAAGTTACCCATCTTCGTGTCCCTGATATCGAACAAACGGGCCCATACGCTCTATGCGTTCGAGAACTATCATACCCTGCAGGAAATGAAACGTGTGGCGTTGATGGAGTACGTAGGGAAAGGCTACATCGAAGGCGAAATAAAAACCATTATATATTCGTCTTCTGAAATTCTTGCACAGCCAGAGCCGAACTTTGTCCCTATATTACGCAAGGTCCTAAAGGTGACCTCTGAACAATAACCCAGAAAAAGCCCGCAGCGTCGATATTTTGAACAGATTCGTATGTGATTTGTGACAGCGGTTTATTCCATTTTATGTGAAAATCTGGTAGATTGTCCATGTTCTACCAGTGTTCCTAATGTTTTTATTCAATAATACATATTAAATTAATGAATTAACTTTTTTTTATAAAATTATAAAATAATTGAAAAAACAAAATAAAAGATATATTAAACATAACCTTTAAATAAAATGCGTGATAATAGAACCTCGAATAAAAATGTGAAAACGGGCACAAGAACCAGATAGAATGGATGCTCGCGAAATATGTATAAATATGACGCGGACCAAGTAACAAGCTAACGATCCAGAGGAAAAAAATTGGAGGTAATAGATATGACATCTACGGACAACATCCGTGTGGGCGCAATGGAGACTAATTGGAGAAAATACCAGATACTCTTGGGTGCGGTCCTACTCATCGTAGGATTGGCAATGGTCCTTGCACTGGCCACCACCATGGGGTCAGCGGACCCGTTGCCACCGGACATCACCTCGGACCAGACGATCTCCGGCGATCAATATTTCAACGACAGCGCGACCAACCTGAGCGCGAACATAATTGTCGCCTCAGGTGGCAACCTTACAATGGACCACGTGACCATTTACGTCGTCGGTTCATCCGCCTTGACCATCAACGGGGGCGGACGGGTCGTCATCAAGGACTCGACGATAATGTCCTACGGCGGTGATTACACCATAGCGCTGAATCTCGACGGGTCAATGGTACTCACCGGGAACGACATTAGCGGGTATTCCGACATCATGCTCTACGACGCCAATGCCACCATCGATGGTAACCAAATGACACCGGCATACTCCTTCGCGAATGGCATATCGACGGACTTCACCTTCAACACCTACAACTATGACGGCCCCAGCATCACGAACAACACATTCGGTGATTGTAACGGCATCCAGATCAACGCGAACTTTGCCTCCATGCGGACGGTGAAGATAAGCGGGAACACATTCGGGTGGATATACAACGACGGTCTGGACTTCTACATCGACTATGCAGCAATCGATGAGCTCGATGCCTCGATGAACACCTTCACATATACGAGCGGGAATGGGATTTACCTCTCACTTCCATACGGCTCATACACGACGATAAATGTGGAGAAGAACGTGTTCCAGGATACAAACAACTATGGAATTTACATTTATGCGGAGTGGACAACCTATTCAATCTCCAACTGGACCTTCTCGGGCAATGATATCACGACCTACTGGTCAAGTGGCATCTATTTCGATGGGTATTACTCGACGCTATACAACATATTCATGAATGACAACAAGATATCGACGCAATCTGACGGGATAAACTTCAACAATCCATACGGCGGCACGAACAAGGTCGAGATGTTAAATAACCAGATATCGACAAGTTATACGCCCATCTATTTCTACGCCTATAATTCTCAAACAGGTAGTTTGACCTTCAAGAACAACACCGTTCAGACGTCATATCCGTGGTATAATCTATATTATCTGGAGATAAGCTATAGCAGCATAGGCGACTTCGTTTTCTCCGATAATAATATCGAACATGTCTCTACGAATGTCATCTACATGGATGCATATGGGACCACATGGAGCGACATAACCCTCACGAACAACAACTTGAATGATACGGGCACTTTCTGGGACTTTGGCTGGTCCTGGGACTACACGAATGTAGGTGCCTTCGTTATGAGCAACAACAACTTCACCAACATCCATGGGAACGTGCTCAATGGCTACTGCTATTACTACACATTCGACTCTATAACAATCGAGAACAATTATATGGATTATATCGACAGCAACGGGATCTACATCGAAGACTATTATGGCGGTATTACTAACGATATAAACATCAATCACAACACCATCAAGAACGAACAATATGGCTCGATGATCCAGATTTATATCCCGCATTATGGCGGTGATGGACTGCGTGGGTGGTTCAACTTCACCGACAACAAGCTGGACACCTCTCCGAACTGGGGCAATGGCCTCTACGTCTATGCATATAACGAGCAGATGAAGGGCGTCAATATCGAAAGGAACGTCGTAAAGGATATCGTAGGCTGGCAAGTCTTCTACATGGAGTTCTCGAGCAGCACCTTCACGTCCGGCATGAACATCAACAACAACACAGTAGCCAGGTCCCAGAACGGCATCTGGATCTACGCCTACAGCATCAATACCCCCTATCTGTTCGTCCAGAACAATACCGTCATCAACAACCAACAGGACGGTATCTATCTGGACCTAGGCAATGTCAATTCACCAGTGTTCGTAGAGAACAACCTAATCATCGAAAACAGCAACTATGGTCTAGAAATGTATTCGTACAACGGCAACTTCGCCGATAGCCGCGTCGACAACAATACGTTCCTGAAGAACGGCTACGGTATGTACATTGACGAGATGACCAAACTGACCATTGCGGACAACAAGATCACCAGCAACAACCAGGCGGGCCTGACCATTTATGGTAACTGGAATGGGCAGGATGAATACTACCTATACAACAACAACATCACGAACAATGCCCAGGATATCGTGGTGTATCAGGGCGCCATCCTGAAGTCCCACAATGATAATTTCGAGACCACTTCGCTCCAGGACTTTGGTGGTAACCAGAAGCCCGAGATATGGGTCCTTGGTAGCATGGACATCGAGGTCCTCTGGCTTGACGGGACCGGCCCTGTCGCCAATGCCGGGCTGCAGGTCTACGACACCTCCGGAAGAACGGTGCTTGATGACCAGGTGGACGCAAATGGATGGTACAAAAACATCGATATGACCCTTTACACGATAACGATAGATGGAACGAAGATGAACATACCGGTGACCATCAACGCCACTAAATATGGCATCTTGGCCAGTGTGAAGGTCTCCCCGACATACCAAAGCATCGTGAAGGTCTACCTGGACAACGTCCCGCCGGATGTCATCCTATACTCGCCACAGAACAAAATGGTGACCAACAAGATGCAGGTACGGGTCTCGGGCATAACCGAGCCCGATGCATCCCTATCAATCAATAACGTACCCATCGATCTGACGAAAACAGGCACGTTCGAGTACTACATGCCACTTTCGCGGGAGGGCAACAACGACATCAAGGTCATTGCCAAAGACAAGTTCAACAACACAAGGATAATCCTGCTACACGTTTACCGTGATACCGTCTCGCCTTCGCTGGTAATCGACCAACCCGACAATGGCATGATCACGAACCAGCCCACCGTCGTTGTCAGTGGCCAGACCGAGCCCGGGGCAGCCCTCAAGATAAACGACAACCTCGTCCATCTTGACGCGAATGGAAGGTTCGAGTTCACGGTCATGCTCACTGAAGGCGTTAACAACATAACCATCGTAGCCACGGATGCCGCAGGGAACGAGGTCCCACTTTGGAGGAACGTCAACCTCGACTCTGTGCCGCCGACGCTGAACATCATAACACCCCCGAACGGCCTCATAACGAACGCGGCCGAGATCGACATCAGAGGGATCGCGGACGGTGCCAGCTCGGTCAAGCTCAATAGCATCGGGATCAAGCTCCTGGGCCAGACCTTCGTCACGACCCTTAAGCTGAACCCGGGCCTCAACACATTACTGTTCGAGGCCTGGGACGATGCGGGCAACCACGCCTCCTTGCAGATAACCGTCATACAGGATGCGAACCCGCCACAGCTGGACATCGTCTATCCGAAGGACAACCTCTTCACTGGCAATTCCGTCCTCGTGATAAGCGGGTCCTCCGATATCGGCAACACCGTGACCGTCAACGGCGCACCGGTCGTGCTTGACCCGAACAACGGGCAGTTCTCATATATCGTGCTCCTCAAGGAAGGCACGAACCGCATCGTCATCAGGGCAGTGGACAAGATCGGCAACACCTATGAGGTGGTCAGGAACGTCTTCCTCGACACGACCCCGCCGACGCTCACAGTGACGAACCCTCTCGAAAAGACCATGACTAACAAGCCCCAGCTGAGCGTCGAAGGCATCACGGACCTCAATGCGGCCGTGTCAGTGAACGGTGTCGTGGTTCCCACATCCGGTGGTTCCTTCAAGACCGTCCTGACCCTCAAGGAGGGCGTGAACCAGATCGTGATACTCTCTACCGACCTGGCTGGTAACAGGGCCATGGTCGTCCGAGATGTCACGCTGGTCACCAATGTCGACATACAGATATTCTCACCGGCCGATAACATGAGGACCACCGACGACAATGTGACCTTCTTCGGGAAGGTCGGGCCTGGTGCAACGCTGAAGATAAACGGCCTGGACATCCAGCTCGACAACACTAGCAAGTTCAGCCACAACTTCCCGCTATCTCTAGGCATCAACGACTTCCAGATCGTCGTGACCGACCAGAACGGTAACGTGAACACGATCGACAGGACCGTTGTCCGGGAACAGGTCCCGGCAACCCCGGCCAAGAAGACGACCGAGGGCCTGTCCGGTTCCACAGCCTGGCTCGCGGCGGCCCTCGTCGGCGCCATCGTTGGGGCCCTCATGGCCATCATCCTGTTCCTCGGCTTCTCGAGGAGGTATGGCAGGGGGAAGGAGCCGGTCGATGAGGTAGCAACGAAGGAAGTCGTGAACGAGGCGGCAAAGGAACCCGAGGCCAAGGCCCCACAGACCAAGCCCGCCCCGTCACAATCGAGACCATCCGGCAAGAAGGGTGGACAGATACACATGGTCCCGCCACCGGCATCGATGGTCAAGAAGGAGGAGCCCAATGGCAACGGCGCTTTCTCGCCGACCGAGGACGACACACCAACGGTGAAAGGGATGTCAGACAAGGCAGCTGGAGGGGAGATAGAGGCCACGGGCGGCGAGCTGACCGAGCTCCAGAAGAAGGTCGAAAGCCTCGACGCCAAGGGTGCGGACACGACGAAGATCAAGCAATCCCTGAAGATGGCCGAGATCTATGCATCGAAGAACGCTACGGAAAAGGCCGAGAAGCACATCCAGAAGGCCAAACAGATGCTGAACGAGATGGGCACTTCGGGCGAGATCGCCCCAAGGGGAGGCGAGGTCGAGATGAATGGAACGGCGGACAAGTCCTTGACCCCACCGCCCGCCCAGACCTCCAGCAGCATCCCGACCATCCCGCCCTTCCCCGACCTGGAAAAGACAGACGGCAATCCACCAAGGAAGGCCAAATCCCCTGATGTGACCAACGGTCCAAAGGGTGGTGATAAGTGATGAACGCCAAGACGGTGTCCAGTATAGTGATACTCCTGATGCTTACAGCACCGATGCCCGTCCTATCCGATGGGCCTTGGATCCACGTTCCCTCGTACAAGGATGGCGATGTCCTCACGGTCAGGACAATGAACCTGACAGGGTCCGCGAGGCCGAGCCCTGACCAATGGTACCAGAACACAGGTGCCCAGTTCAAGGCCGGTTCCATGAACAATATGACCTTGACCAAGGATGGCGCCTTGACGGTGAAACCATACCTCGGGGAGTTCCAGAAGAGCGCCAATAACCCGCTGGTCGACCTCGGGGCCGCCGGCTCCGTGGACGAGTTCGGGACCAGTTACGGCGCCATCATCCAGGATGGCAACATCTACAAGATGTGGGCGATGGCCTTGGACAGTAGCTTCGTGTACCATCTCGAATACCTGGATTCCAACGACGGACTCTCCTGGACCGCCCAAAACGGCAACCTGGACCTCGGGGGTCCTGGGGCCTTCGATGAGATGGCCATCTGGCCCGGCACCGTCATAATGGATGGGGCGACCTACAAGATGTGGTATGTCGGCATCGACTCCAATCAGATATCCACGATAGGCTACGCGACATCCACGGACGGCCTGACCTGGACGAAGGGCAATAACGGGAAACCGGTCCTGGACATAGGGCCGGTCAACAAGTTCGACGGTGGCAGTGCTGCGAGCCCCTCGGTAATAAAGGACGGCGATACCTACAAGATGTGGTATGCTGGCATGATATCGTACAGCAACAACCTATACCAGATCGGCTATGCGACTTCTATCGACGGGATCAAGTGGACAAGGGAGAACAACGGAGAGCCGGTCCTGTCCTTCGGTAAGAGTAACACCTTCGACAGCGATGGTCTCTACAGCACGGTCGTGATGAAGGACGGCGATATCTACAGGATGTGGTACCTTGGAATCCCCGGTAGGTCCGCGGGCATCGCCACATCGTCCGACGGGGTCACCTGGACCAAGGAGAACGGCGACTCCCCAGTGCTCCAGGGCGATGGCGGGAACTTCGATTCGTCCGGGATCATGAACCTCGGGGTCCTCAGGGTTGGTAACAAATACGAAGTGTACTACACCGGCATCGATGCCGCGCAGGAATCTCGCATCGGCCTTGCCGAGGCTAACCTCGAGGGCCTGACGGGCATCTTCCAATCGGACATATATGTCGGGGAGTTCCCTGTCGACTGGAACGAGGTACATATAACAGCGAACACACCTGTTGGTACGACGGCATCGGTATCGACGAGGAGCTCGAACGACCGCGTTGATTGGAAGGCCTGGGCCCCACAGGTCAACGGCAAGAACGCCTGGAACAACGCCAAGTTCATGCAGTACATGGTGACACTGACCTCAAGCGACGGCATCATCAAACCGACCGTCAGCGCGATAAGGCTGGAGTTCGAGGCCATCGAGCGGGTCGAGGTCAGCACCGACAACAACACCTGGTTCATTGCCACGGGCACATACGACTGGAACATAACAATGTACCTTAGCGAGGGTCCCAACAAGCTATATGTCCGGATCATCGACACGACACCCAAGCCGACCTATCTCGTCATGAACCTCGTCGTGGACACGATCAAGCCCACCGCCATCATCCAGATAAACAACAATGCAATGTACACGACCAACACGAGCGTGCACCTGTCGATCTCGGCCGCCGATGCGCGCGATGTGGTGAAGATGCGGCTGGCCACATCCCTGGCGGCCCTCCTGAACCAGAGCTGGCTGGACTACATATCAGCCCTGGACTACAAGCTCCCGGACATCGACGGGCTCGTGACAATGTATGGCCAGGTCAAGGACACCACTGGGTGGGCCTCGAACGTGTTCTCGAGTTCTATCATACTGGACACGACACCGCCCGATGCCACCGTGGTCATAAACGGCAATGTCCCCATTACGACCCAGCTAACGGTATCCTTGGGCCTGACGGCCACGGACGTGAACCGCGTGACCGACATGTGGGTGTCCAACGATCCCGATATGACCGGCATCGACTGGAAACCCTATGCCCCGGTCATGGACTGGCAGCTCACTGAGGGAGATGGCCTCAAGACCGTCTATGTCGACTTCAGGGACAGCGCGGGCAACACTAAGGCCTTCAGCGGCTCCATCCAGCTGGTCACGAAAGCACCGACCGGAACCATGGTCATAAACAACGGCGACGCCATCACCACCAGCAAGGTCGTGACCCTGACCCTGGATGCCACGGACAAGAATGGCATCTCCTACGTAATGCTCAGCAACGAGCCGGACTTCCTCGTGAGCCTCTGGGTCAAATACAACAAGACCATGACCTGGACCCTGCCAGAGACACTGGGTCCGCAGACCGTCTACGCCAAGTTCAAGAACATCGCGGGCCTCGTCAGCCAGGTGGTCTCGGACAATATCATCCTGGACATCCATGAGGGGGGCTTCCAGGGGAGCCTCATCCTCAACAATGGGGACCAGTACACGAACAACCAGACCCTGACAGCGAAGCTCGACCTCACGGGCGGCGATGCGCAGTCCATGATGATGCTCTCAGAGATCCCGGACTTCACGGGGGCGACCTGGGTGCCCTTCACGGCCCGCATGACATATACGACGCAAAAGACGGACGGAGCGGTCACGGTATATGCCAAGTTCAAGGATAGGTACGGCATGACGAGCAACGCGGTCTCGGACAGCATAATAATTGATACGGCCGCGCCGACCGTGACCGTCCTGAAGCCCAAGATGAACGCAAAGGTCGATACGGCCACGGTGACCATCGTCGGAACGGCCTCGGACAACCACGATCTCAGGACCGTGGAGGTCCAGCTGCCGAACGGCGCCTGGATGCCTGTGGACAACCCGAAGTCCTTCAGCCTCGATGTCTATCTCCCAACGCATGCCACGTACACCCTCGCGGTCAGGGCGACGGACGCGGCGGGCAATGTCGGCACGAGCACTATCGTTATCAAGTACGTCGCGGCACAGAGCACCGGGTTGAAAATCCCCGGCTTCGAGACCGGGGCCCTCATCATCGCCGTGCTGGTCATCGCCCTCGCGCTCATGAGGCGGAAGCAAAACTAGGACCAGATCGGGGACCGGGCGACCGGTCCCCTCTTTGTTTATTTCTCGATATTGTCAATCCCGCATATTACCCTTTCAAGATGCTCCCATTCCATAACAATATTTTCCTCTCATCAAAGCGGGATGAACTTACCTCTTATCATGATCACATTTCCATCTTCATCGACGACAGGCGTGGTCTCGACCTTTATCCTGATGTGCTTTCCGTCCCGCCTTATCAAGGTGACCTCGTAGGGGTCCACCGGCCTGCCTTCCTTGCGGGCCGCGAAGTTCTCGAGCATGAGGTCATGGTCCTTTTCCGAGACCACGTCCCAGACCGAGATGGTCTCGAGGGCCTCCTGTGTATAACCAGCGAACTCGGCGGCCTCGGGGCTGACCGATTTGAAGTTGCCCTTGAGGTCGAACTCGAACTCGTAGTCCCTCGTTTGGGACCCGCCATCCTTCTTGGCAACGAGCTCCATGTAGATGTCGTCGAGCTTCTTTCCCATCGGACCCTTACCTGCCTTCCCGCGCTTTAATCGAAGACCACTTAATGAACTTTATGCCCAGCGAACATTTCATTAAAGGTTTTTCGGCTTCGCCCATCCGGGTCCATATAGATGGAGGCCCAATGAATTGAACTTTTCGGATAATATAAATAAACCGATCATGTCCCCAGGCCTGGACCTCACCGTTATTTATCCTTTGAGTATCATATCGCGGCCTCGTGAAACCCCTGATAAGCGTCCGCAACATGATGAAGTCCTTCAAGGACCTCCTGCTGTTCCGGGATGTCAATTTCGACATCTTCTCGGGCGACAAGATCGGTCTCATCGGGAGGAACGGCACTGGCAAAACGACCCTCCTCAACATCCTCGTAGGCAAGGAGCAGATAGACATCGGCGACATCGAGGCAAAGCCGGACCTGCGTGTCGGCCTCCTGGCCCAGCGCCAGATCCAGGACACGGACGAGACCGTCGGTGCACAGCTGGCCGAGACGGGCTATTCTACGGCCCTAAAGGACGAGCTCCGGGCCATAGAGGAACGCATGGCGGACCCTACCTTCTACGAGCAGCCCGGCTACGAGGACGTCATGCAGCGCTACAACGAGCTCCAGGCCGAGTATGCGAAGTACAGCGGGGCCAGCTATCTTGACAGGGCCATGGACATCCTGGCAAGGCTCGGCTCCCCTGGCATCAGGCCCGGGGCCCGCATAAGGGACCTGAGCGGCGGCGAGCGCAGGAAGGTGGCCCTGGCCAAGACCCTCGTGGCCGCGAGCAGCATGGACATCCTGCTCCTCGATGAGCCTACGAACCACCTGGACATCGAGGCCATCGAATGGCTCGAGGAGTATATGCTCGAGTTCGAGGGGACCATAATCATCGTTTCCCACGACCGCTATCTGCTCGACGACACCGTCCAAAGGATCTTCGAGGTCGAGGCCTATCGCCTGACCACCTGGGAAGGTGACTTCACGGACTACATCGAACAGAAGTCCTTCCTGCAGGCGGCGCGCAAGAAGGCCTATGACAAGCAGCAGAAGGAGATCACGAGACAGCAGGCCTACATCGAAGAGATGCGTGGCAGGAACCGCTTCAACGCCCAGATACGCAGCAAGCTCAAGCGCCTCGAGAAGATGGATAAGTTCGATGACCCCATCATCAGGAACAAGACCTTCAAGTTTCACTTTCAGTCGTCCCTGAAAAGCAGCCGTAACATAGCCGAGGCCAAGGAACTCTCCATGGGCTACGGTGACAAGGTCCTAATAGAGGGAGCGGAGCTGGAGCTCGAGACCGGCTTCAGGGTCGGCCTGATCGGACCCAATGGTTGCGGCAAGACGACCTTCCTAAGGCTGCTGGTCCGCGAGGTAGAGCCCACTGGCGGGTCATTGCTCGTCTCCAAGGGCGTGAAGATGGGCTATTTCGACCAGGGCCACCTCTCGCTGAACGACAAGAACAACCTTATCGGGGAGCTCCGAACGGTCAACGAACTTCTCGCCGTGGAGGACGCCAAGGCCCTCCTTGGCCGGTTCCTTTTCAAGGGCGACTTGGTGAACAGCCCCGTCGGGAAGCTCAGCGGAGGTGAGCGGGCCAGGCTCGCGATCCTCAAGCTGGTCATGTCCCCGTGCAACCTCCTGGTCCTCGACGAACCCACGAACCACCTCGACCTGGAATCGCGCATGGCCGTCGAGGCGGCCCTGAACTCCTACCAGGGGACCCTCATCATGGCCTCCCATGACAGGTACTTCCTCGACAGGGTTTCGGACCACACGATTTCCATGGACGGCCGGGGCCACATGCGTCTCTATCCTGGCAATTACACCCAATGGCGCAGCCTGATCGCCCTCGAGGAGGAGCGGTTCGGGGCATGGGGCTCGGCGGATAAGACATATGTGGTCCGCAAGGGCTACACGGACTGGTCGACGGGCGAAAGGTTCACCATGGGCCAGCTGCTCAGGCTCCGGCGCGAGGGCCTGTCACGCCATCGCTGGGCCCTGGAGACGAAACATCTGGTCCTACTAGACGATGTAGAAAGGAAATAGGGGCCTATCCATCACTTCAAGGCCTTTTTACAGAACGGGCACTTTAGGAACTCAGGCTCGACCTCTTCGCCACAGCTTGGGCACTTCTTCGGCTCTTTCTTGGCGAACATCGATGGCATAGGGACGTCGTCGAAGGTTATCTTGGGTGGCGGTGGTATGGAGAACCTCTTCGGCGCCCCTGGCTTTGCCTCGTTCTTCGGCTCCTCGGGCTTTGGAGGCTCCATCTTAGGTCCCTCCGGCTTCGGCGGCTCCTCCGGGGGCTTGACCTCTGCATTGGGAGGCGTCGGCGCAGGCTCGACGGCGGGCGCGGGCTTCATTTCCTCCGTCGGGGTCGGTTTTGGTTCGGTGCTCTCCATGGATTCCAGTTTAGTGATGGCCTTCTCTAGCCTCGGTACCTCGTCGGGCTTCCTCATGTATGATTCGATCTTCTGGGCCTTTGGGTTCTTCAGCTTCTTGAACCTGACCGTGAGGGCCTTGAGCTTCTCGACATTATCTGCATACCGGTCCAAATCCTGACGCAAGACCGTCAGGTCCCCGTCGGTGGTCTTCTCGAGCCTGGTGACGTCGTAGCCCTCGTCCCGCCAGCCCTTGATCCGCTCAAGGAGCGCCTTCCTCTGCTCCTCCTCGACGTTCACCTCGGGCACCTGTGCCACCGGTTCCTGCGGCCTCTCCTCGACGGGCCCTTCCTTATCAAGGTCGGCCTCGGTGCCTTCCATCTCCTTCTCGATGGTCTCCTGCTCCTTCATGTCCGCCGAGGTCTCCTCGTCGACGGTCCTCTCGGTCTCCTTGACCATCTCGCCCTCGGTCCTGTCCAGGTCCGTCCCCACCTTTTCCATGTCCTCCTGCGTGCGCTCCATGCTTCGGACGTCCTGTTCCTTTTCCTCGTCGGGCGGTTCCTCATCGGTGCGATCGTCCGAGACCATACGGGGGCCACCGTCCCCGCTCGTCCAGGCCGGCCCACCATCCTCCTCCGGTTCCTCGTCCTTCAGGTTCTGGCCGCAGTACTTGCACTCTTTCCAAGAGGTCTCTACGATGTTGCCGCAGCTCGGGCAGCTGGAATAGCCCCGGCTCGGTTGTACGGTCTTGACAGCCACGACCCTGACCGGCTTCGTAGATGTATAGGGCGAGGAACCCCCGCGGAGTATCTCGTCCACCTGGCCGATAAGTTCCTGACAATCGTCGAGGCGGCCCTCGTTTATGGCCGTCTTCATCTCGGCGATCATCTCTTCTATCCTCGGCATGTTCTTGTTGTCCTTGCCGAGCTGGTCCACGGCCCTGGCCTTGACCTTGGTGACCTTCAGGACCATCTCCTTTATCCTTTGGACGGTCTCGTTGGCCGCATCCAAGGCGTAGCTAGAATAGATTATGGATGTCCTGTAGAGCCCGCTCCTGCACATGTCATTGGCCTGGTCGTACCAGCCGCGGGCCTCCGAGACCTGGCACCCCTTCTTCTCAAGGTCATCTATGAGCTTCTTGGCCTTGTCCAGGTTCTCCTTGGCGACCGCCCCATCGCCTCCCGGGGTGGCCGTTGATGGTGGTGCCATGAGGTCTCAAGCTCCTCAATACTCTACCTTCTCGAAGGTAAGGCAGACCTTCAAGCGTTTCAATCCATTTAACCTTTCTGATAACTTTAAAACGCCCTCCGACCGACGGCGTACCTGCCTCAAGTTCTCCTCTTGAGGAACATTATGGCCCCCAGCAACATCACGATCAAGAACACTATGAGCGCGACCCCGTTGCAACAGAGGGACTCAAGCCCTTGGCCACGCACCATCGCGCTTCTCACAGCATCGATGCAGTATGTCAGCGGTATGATGTAGGAGACCGGCCTCAGGTACTGCGGTATCGATTCGATTGGGAAGAGCATGCCGCAAAGGAGTATGCTGGGAAAGATTATCAGCGGGATGAATTGTATGGCCTGGAGCTCGTTCTTGGCACCCGAGGATAGCAGGATGCCAAGGCACTGATGGCCCATGCCCAGCAATATCAGGAAACCGTAGGTTATCAGGATATGGTACCCGACCGGCGGGGCGATGTATATGTTGAACAGCCCTAGGGCCGTGATAAGGATCACCGTGGCCTGGGCCACGCTCACCAGACTGAACGCCAGCGCATACCCGACCACGATCTCGGCCTCCGTCGCCGGGGACGCCTGGAGCCGCTCAAGGGTCCCCATCTTCCTCTCCTCGATGAACAGGAAGATGGTTATCATCGTCGTGACCATGAGCATGGCGAAGGCCATGATGCCGGGCGCGAACGCATCTATGAACCTGATGTCCCCGGTGTCGAAGGCGTAGTCGTCCCTTTGGACGACCGGATTGTCCACCTGGAACCTCTTGAGGGCCGGGTTCTTTGCGAAGACCTCCGTCTGCGCCTTCAAAAGGGCGTCCATGACGGCCTTCAGCACAGTGCCTCTGATGTTCGGGTTGGCCCCGTCGATATAGATCGTGATGTCCGCCCCATCGTGGCAGGCGACATCGTACCAGAAATAGCCCCGGGCCTCGCATTCGGTCGGTGTCCATTTAACCTTGTCACTGAAATCCTCGTGGCATTTGTTGCTGTACCACTTGAACCCCGCGGCCTTGCAGTCCGAGCTCTGGGCATACTTATCTGCATTGGAGGCCTGGAACGGATGGCAGGACCCATCGTACCAGAAGTAGCCCCTTGCATCGCACTGGGTCCCGTTCGTTATCATCTTCGAGAGCGCAAGGTTGGTTATGTATTCGGCGAAGACCCTGCTGAAGTCCTTGGGCAGGTAGATGACGGCCCAGGTCTTTGAGTACAACCGAGAGGACCGGACGTTCTCCTTGGATCCGTTGAGATCGTCGCTGGTCTTGATGGACAGCGTGTCCCTGTTGAGGCCCTTATCGATGTAGTCCCCGAAGGTCAGGTTCACGGTCGTGAGGTTGCCAGGGCCGTTCCCGGGGATGATAACCGTCGCCAGCTGGTCCTCATTGACCAGTACGACGCTTACGTTCTTCACATCCCCGCCGAAGGTGTATCCGAAGACTATTATCATTATGAGCGGCATCAGCAGGATGAACCCGAAGGTCCTCTTGTCGTGCCTGAGCTGCTTGAGGACCCTCCTGGAGAAGGCCAGCGTCCGCCGGAGCTTCATTCCTCCTCACCTCCGGCGTCTTTCTTTGAACGGCCTTGCTTGGTCTTTCCCTTCTCGGGCCTGCGCGAACGCGTCATCCCTTTTGTGAAGTACAGGAACGCATCCTCAAGGGTCTCGGTCCCGGCCCTCTGCATGAGGCTCTTGGGGGCGTCCTGCGCGATTATCCTGCCGTCGCGCATCAGGCCGACCAGGTCGCAGTGGCGCGACTCCTCGATGTAGTGCGTCGTGAGGATTATGGTCTTGCCCTGCTTGCACAGGTCCTGGAAATGGTGCCAGAGGTTGTCCCGGAGCTCCGGGTCGACGCCGACCGTCGGCTCGTCGAGGAACATGACCTCGGGGTTATGCATCATGGCGCAGGCCAGCGAGAGCCTGTGCATCATGCCACCGCTAAGGTCCCCGGCCATGGAATCCCGCCAGTCCGTGAGCGCCACGAGCTTGAGCAGTTCCCTTTCGCGCCGGTCCATCTTGTCAAGGGGGACCTCGTACATGTGCCCGAAGAGCTCCAGGTTGTCATGGACCGTTAGTTCCCTGTAAACGGCCGTCTCCTGGGGCATGTAGCCGATCCTGGCCATTATGCCCTTGTCCGGCATCCTGACCCCTAGAACCTCGACCCACCCTTCCGTTATTGTCAGAAGGCCCAGGGCCATCCTGATCGTGGTGGTCTTTCCACACCCATTCGGCCCAAGCAGGCCGTAGAGCTGGCCCCCGCCTATCTCGAGGTCGAGCCCGTCGACGGCCCTGAGGCTGCCGAAGGTCTTCACAAGGCCCTTGGTCTGGATGACGAGATCCTTCGTCGGGTCCTTCCTCCCCTTCCCTTGCGGCGTCACATGCGTCAGGTCCAACACCTCTCGGCCCCTCGAATATCCGTCCAGTGCATGACCATACTATGAAATAATCATTGTTCCTGCAACTCCTTATCAATGGCACGCCCAGCCGAAGGCCACGACATCCTTGTGGTCCTCACACTGTGTGATATGGCCAATGCCGGAATCGCCCCACATGTAAGGCACATCGTCCTCGGAATCGAACTGGAACAGGAGCCTCATGGTCTTGCCACATTTGGGGCATTCAGGATATTCCGGGCTCTGGCACCAGAAGGGCCAGCCCCCAAGCTTGTCCCCCTGGTGCGGCGAGGGCCAGGTCCTTTTCTTTTCCTCCTCGAATATGCGGTCATAGTGGGAGTTGTCGATTTCGACACCCTGTTCCTCCAGGACCTCCAAGCCGGGATAGTCATCCAGGGGTTCCCAACCGACAATCCGCTTTGCAGGGAAGTACCGCTCGATCGATGGGACCTCAAGGTCCTTCCCGGGGCCCTTCGGCCTCAGCACGCGGACCACACCGTTCTTCGAGAAGGGGACCCATCCTGAGCTGGCCACCTCGCAGTTGGGCTCAAAGCTCGTGCAATAGAACATCTGCAGCAGGCCTGTGCCGAACCTTCCCTTCAGTTCCTTAGGAAGAGAGCCCAGGTCTAGCTGCAGGAAGAGCTGCATGGGCTTGTTGCAGTTCGGGCATAAGGGCCAGTCCTCCCCCTCTAGGACATAGGCCTTGCCCGAGAACTTCGACGCGGTCGTCGGGCCGTCCCCTGGCTCGATGACGGCCTTGAACGCTGGCAACCTGAGGCCCTTGATCCGCGCCCTGAGGACCTCCAGGGGATCCTCGCCTTTCGAGGTCCTGGCCCTCCCCACCATCGTTCTAGCACTCCCCCCCTTTTTTGCCATGTTCTCTCCCCTGGTCCAAGACCTCCACCTTATGCCCCTCAAATGTAATATATTCTATCCGTTGAAATGACCTTAGAAAAGGGTTTTATCCATGACCCATATTCAAGTAGCGGATGACGACCGAATACGCCTCGGAGTACTTCGCCCTGGCCTTGGTGGCCATCCTGGCTTTCATAAGCCCCCTTTTGGCCAAGCGCATCCGAGTGCCCGTCGTCGTCATGGAGCTCACCTTCGGGATGATAATCGGCGGCATCGTGGCCCTCCTCAAATGGTTGAACTGGAGCTCCCCCTGGGAGCTTCCGAACACGGAGTTCCAACTGTTCGGCTCACCCCTGCAGTTCCTCGCGAACCTGGGCTTCATCGTCCTGCTGTTCCTGGCCGGCCTCGAGTTCGACTTCCAGGTGCTCCAGGAGCGCGGTAAGGGCCCGGTCTTCAAGGGCGTTGCCATCTTCGTGATGACCTACCTGATCGGCATCCTCCTCATGATTCCATTGCACATGGGCATCGGCAACGGGGGCATATTCCTCGTCGGTCTGACGGTCTCGACCACCTTCGTCGGCATCGTAGCGTCGACCCTCAGGGAGGTCGGCCTCGCGGACATGCGCTACCGCCAGAACATAATCATAATGGCCCTGATGGCGGACATCGCCGTGACCCTCATGCTGGTCCTCGTACCGCTCGTGGCGAACGCGGACATGATGAGCCTGATCCTGAACCTGGGCATCTATATCCCCGTCACCTTCCTGATATTCTACATCGCCTACAGGGTCGGCAGCCTAGCCATGTGGCATTTTCCCAAGACCCTGTCCCGCTTCTTCCACGGCAAGGACCCGTCCGAGCTGGGCGTGAGGGCCTCCTTCATGTTCCTTTTCTTCTTCATCCTGCTGACCCTGGCCTTCGGCATCCAGGCCATCCTCGGGGCCTTCCTTGCTGGCATGCTCTTCTCCCTGCTCTTCCATGAGGGCGCCCTGCTCAGCAAGAAGCTCTTCGGCCTCGGCTACGGTTTCTTCATACCGGTCTTCTTCATCTACATCGGCAGCAACTTCGACTTCACACTTCTCTGGAGGCCGGAACTGCTGTGGATGGTCCCCTTCATCCTCATGGTGGCATTCGTGAACAAGCTGGTCCCGTCCTTCTACTTCGTCACCGAACATTCTATTAAAAAGGTCCTTGGGATCGGGGTCCTGAACTCCTCAAGGCTGGCGGTGATGATCGCGGCCATAACGCTCGGCATACAATACAATCTCGTCAATAAGGACCTACTATCCCCCATCATCCTTGTGGCCATGATACTCTGCCTGGTCAGCCCCACGGTCTTTAAGAGGATGATGGCGAACGAGCCCAAGGAGAAAGGGCTCGAAGAGACCCACGCCGCCTCAAAGACCGGTGAGTCTGGCGGCGAACACGAAGGGAAGGCCGTCGAGGAGGTGCTCTGATTGACCAAGGGCCAGGATGAGGCGCCCGTCCCCACGAAGGAGCTCCCCTCGACCATGGAACGGGCCGCCCCCGAGAAGAAGAAGGGGACCGGCCGAATAATCATCATCGGCGGCGGACGTATCGGCAAGCACCTCATGAAACATCTGCCTCGGGCCCTCCTCATCGAGAGCAGCCCAGCCACCGTCAAGAACATGTCGAAGCTCTATGGGGAGGACCGGGTACTAATAGGGGATGGGGCCAACCTCAAGTTTCTCATGGAGGCCGGCATACAAGAGGCCGATATGGTCATAATCACGACCAGCAAGGACCATGTCAACAACAAGATCGCCATGGCCGTGGCGCCCTTCGGCGTACGCAAGGTCTTGGTCCGCGTCACCGATGAAGAATCCTTCAAGGCCTACAAGAGCCTTGGCATGGAGCCATTCAAGATAACGCCGGCCATGTCAGCAAAGCTGGTCGAGCGCATCTACAACCCCGACCTGCCGCACGTGCACGAGTTCATCCTGCCCACGAGATGCGATGCCGCGGGTAGGAGGATCGAGCAGCTGAACATCCCGGAGGAGGTCACCCTGGTCTCGGTCCTTCGCGGCGAGAACCTGGAGGTCCCCGAGCCGACGCTTGTCCTCAAAGCCGGCGATGTCCTCACGGTAATAGCTTCCGACGAGGAGGTACTGAAGCTGGAGAAGCTCCTCGGGGCCCGACTGGACCTCACACAGCTCCAGAGGATCTATGTCCCGTACAAGGGGAAGAAGACCATCAAGTACGCACTTCGGGAGGCCTTCGTCCTGGCCAAGTACGCCGATGCCGAGGTCGTCCTTGTTTACGATAAACGCGACAAGGACGACCGAAAGATCGCCAAACAGATGGAGCAGATATTCAAACTGCAGGATGTATCCATAGAAATCAAAGGCATAGACGATGAACCCGAGGAAGGCCTGAAATCCCTGTTGCGGAAAATGGCCTTGGACCGGAAGACCACCAAGAACGGCACCATCCTGTACGACTGCATCATGGTCGACCCTAAGACCTCGACCATGCTGGAACGCTTGCTGGGGACCTCGTGGATCGAGCACACGCTCAATGGCATCGACCGGCCCGTGATAATCACAGGCAACATGAACCCGTACACGAGCATCCTGTTGGCCATCGACGGGTCAGAGAACTCGGAGATAATCGTGTCCCTTGCCATCGAGGTGGCCATCCTCTTTGGCTCCCGCATCCACGTCCTCGCCAAGGTCGGGGAGGAAGAGGAGGCCACGGACCAGCTCGCCCAGTACATCGTCCGTGCCGGCCACCTCTACGGCCTCCAGGTCACGCGCCAGGACATCGAGGGTAACCCCACCATGGAGTTCGTCGAGAACGTCAAGGGCGGCGAGTTCGACCTCGTTCTGATCAACTGGAGGTCCAGGGCCATCAAGAGGGACCTGTTGCGCAAGGTCGTGGAGTACGGCCCAAGGTCCGTGCTCGTCCTCCCTTGAGGGGTGCCCGTCGGTCCGAACCCTCTTGAAAAGGTTAAATAACGGCATCGCCCAATATAGGCCCCACATGGCCCCCGAGAAGGACGATAAGGATGAGAAGGACTCCGGCAAGAGCCTCGACGAGCTCAAGGCCCGCCTAGATAAATTGGCCAGGAAGGACAGGTCCAAAGAACAGAAGGAGGAACTGATCCCCGAGGAGGAACCGGCAGAACAGGGGCCGTCAAAATACCCTAGGTCTCCGAAGGAGGACGCGGTCCCAACATTGGAGATGGAATCGCTCGAGCAGATGGACATCATCAAGAAGATATGCCTCATCGGGGACTCCGGCGTCGGTAAGAAGACAATCCTGGGCAAGGTCGCCCCCTTCAGGAAGGAATGGGAGCACTACGCGAACACGATAGGGACAACGATAACGAAGTATTGCCAGAGCTACTCTTTCGTCGTGGCCGACGTCAAGCTCCTCATAATGGTCTGGGACATCACGGGCCGCGAGGACTTCCTTCACATGCAGTCGTCATATTACAAGGGTGCTGAGGGGCTCATCGTGATGGCCGATGCCAGCGACGACACGTCCATCGAGAACATACCCAAGTGGATCAGGGCCGCCTACAAGATAACCGACATGGTCCCGACCATCGTGGTCATCAATAAGGTCGACCTGGTACCTGAGGACGACCGGAAGAACCTAGACCGCAAGGTCCGGGAGGTTCTCAAGGGCTATGAGGTGCCCCTATTCTATACGACCAAGGCCGGCACCTCCGCAGCCCTCTCGGGACCGTTCTACAAGCTTGCCCAATTGATCGGCGAGAGGGTCAAGCTCCAGCTCGCCCGGAAACGCTACAAGAAGTTCAAACAATCGGGCCAATGATGGGCATGAGGGCCGGACGGCCTTCACGCCCCCATCGTCTTGGAAATATCTATTAAGCGCCGCGCCATCACTATGAAGTGTACAACATAGCCCCGTAGTGTAGTTGGTCTAACACCCCGGCCTTTGGAGCCGGTTACGTCGGTTCGAATCCGACCGGGGCTGTTCCCTTTCCTGATCCGCTCATTCGACGTCGGCGATGCTCAAGAACGCCTGCTCGACGTTCATCCCGGTCTTCGCGCTGGTCGTGAAGAACCTCCATCCGCGCTTCTTGGCCAGTTCCCTGCCTTGGGACTCGGCCTCGAACTTGGGTCCCAGGTCCATTTTGTTGGCCAGGAGGACGATGCTCCTCTTCTTCTCGTCCTTCGTGAACAGGTCCGCCCAGTTCTCGACGGCCTCGAAGGTGTCCGGCCTGGTCACATCGAACACAAGGATGCCCGCGTCGGAGCCCTTGGCATAGGATGTGATGATCTTATCGTACTTCAGGAAGCCTATCAGGTCCCAGATCATGAGGGTCACGTTCGCATCTTTGTACTGGACATCCTTCTTGGAGACCCTTGCGCCGATGGTCGTGATGTACCTAGCATCAAAAACGTTCTGGGAGAAGCGGCTGGCGAGGTTGGTTTTGCCGACGGCGAACTCGCCTAGCATGCACACTTTCCTTAGGAACTTCCGCTCTCCCATCTGTATCCTTCCAAATTAACCTTAAATAGAGGGGATTATGGAAAGATGTCCGCCGCTATATTAAGATTTTGAACAAATATATATGGAGTTTGGGATTGACTTGGCACTTATCGGGCAACGGCCCCATCGAACCGCCTCAATCCTCGAATATCTCCTTCCAGGCGAAGGCCGCTATGAGGCCCCCTATGATCGGTGCCACTATGAACAGCCATACCTGGACCATTGCGTCCCAGCTCCCCATCATAGCTAGGACCATGGCCGGTCCCAGGCTCCTTGCCGGGTTCACGGAAACGCCGGTCACCGGTATGCCGAACAGGTGGATGACCACCAGCGAGAGGCCTATGGCCAGGCCCGCGAACTTGGTGTTCGCACGCTTCGAGGTCGCCCCGAATATCACGAACAGGAACATCATGGTCATGATGACCTCGGCGACGAACCCTGCCCACCACTCGAACTTCCCGGGTGAATGGTCGCCGTAACCGTTCTGACCAAGGCCGTCTATCGAGACGTTGTAGTTCGCGTTGCCGAACGCGATGACCAACACGCAGGTGGCGGCCGCAAAGGCCCCTATGCACTGCATGATGATGTACATGGTCGCGTCCTTCATCTTGATCTTCCCGGCGGCCAGCATGGCCAGCGTGATGGCCGGGTTGATGTGACAACCCGATATGGGCCCGATGGCATAGACCATGAAGAGGACGGTCAGGCCGAAGGCGAAGGCGATGCCGTAGAAGCCGATGTGGGCCCCTGCCAGGACCGCGCTGCCGCATCCGAAGAAGACCAGCGCGAAGGTGCCCAACATCTCTGCGAAGTACTTCCTGGTGTCGGTCCTTGCGCCCTTCATCACTACCTTCTTCTCCTCCTCGTCATCGTCGTCCTTTGCCTTGTTCTTCATATGACCACCACCTAAACTTTTTCCATATAGGAAATGACAAGTTACCAGTGTACCCTATCGTATTGAAATCGGAATATGGACATTTCAACCTTTCCATCGATGTGGGTTGTGTGAAATCCTGAAACAAGTTCCTCTCGAGACATCTATCACCTTTGGTAAGCATTGTTAATCACCACAGGTCCTCTGGATGCAGACGGAGATCGGCCAGCCTCTCCTCGGGCCTCAGCATCGTTATGAAGGCCATCATAGGGCAGATGGGCACGACGCTCCTCGAAAGCTAGCGATGCGTTTAATATCGATTAGATGTTCTAGGAAATCGGCCGGGTGTCCGGATCGGACCAGGACGATAAATCCGGCCACGAGCATCACGGGGGTAGCGTCTCATGAAGGACATCGTCTGGAAGCCCACAGAGAAGTCCAAGAAGTCCACGAGGGTCTGGGGATTCATGAAAAAGCACAAGATAAGGACCTACGAGGAACTGATCAAGAGGTCCACGGAGGACATCGAATGGTTCTGGGGCGCGGCCATCGAGGACCTCAACATAGAGTTCTTCAAGCCGTACACGAAGGTGCTCGATTCCTCAAAAGGGATCCCATGGACCGACTGGTTCGTCGGAGGGACCATCAACATCACGCACAACTGCCTGGACAGGCACATCCGCGGCCCCCTGAAGGACAAGGTCGCGCTCGTCTGGGAGGGGGAGAACGGCGATGTCCGTAGAGTGACCTACGGGCAGCTCTATGGGGATGTCAACAGGTGCGCCAACGCCCTCAAGGGCCTGGGGATCAAGAGAGGGGACACGGTCGGCATCTACATGCCCATGACCCCCGAGATCGTGGTCCAGCTCCTCGCGACCTTCAAGATCGGGGCCATCAGCATCCCCATCTTCTCAGGATACGCCCCTCCGGCCGTCGCCGAGAGGCTCAAGGGCGTGGGGGCCCGGGTGCTCTTCACGGCCAATGCCTCCTACCGGAGGGGCAAGGCCTTCGACATCAAATCCAGTGCCGACAAGGCCGCCGCCATCGCGGGGTGCATAGAGAAGATGGTCGTCTTCAAGAGGAACGACCTGGCGGTCCCCTGGGACGAAAAGAAGGACATCTGGTGGGACGATTTCCTCAAAGGCGCATCCACCGAATGCCGGTGCGAGGAAATGAACAGCATGGACCCGGCCCTCATCATCTACACATCGGGCACGACCGGGAGGCCCAAGGGGACGGTCCATAGCCATGCCGGGACCCTAGTCCAGGTGGCCAAGGAGGTCGGCTGGTTCTTCGACATAAAAAAAGATGACCTCTTCTTCTGGCTGACCGACATCGGCTGGATGATGGGGCCCTGGATAATCATCGGGGCCCTCAACCACGGTGGCTCCATCTTCCTTTACGAGGGTGCCCCGAACCACCCCGGACCCGACCGTCTATGGGACATGATCGAGAGGCACAGGATAACAATCTTCAGCATCTCGCCCACGGCGATCCGGATGCTCATGAGGTCCGGCGACGAGCCCGTGAAGAAGCACGACCTGTCCAGCGTGAGGATCCTCGGCTCGACCGGGGAGCCCTGGGACGTCGAATCCTGGATGTGGTTCTTCGAGACGGTCGGGGGGCGCAGGTGCCCCATCATTAACATCTCAGGAGGGACCGATATCGTGGGGTGCTTCCTCGCCCCACTGCCCATATGCGAGCTCAAGCCCTGCACCCTCCGGGGCCCCGGCCCCGGTATGGACATCGATGTGTGGGACGAGCAGGGGAAGCCGCTGAGGGGCGAGGTCGGTTACCTGGTGTGCAAGAAGCCCGCGCCGTCCATGACGAGGGGCCTCTGGAAGGACCCGGACAAGTACATCGAGGCCTACTGGTCCAAGTGGCCGAATGTCTGGAACCACGGGGACTGGGCCCTCATCGACGAGGACGGCTTCTGGTTCCTCCTCGGGCGGGCGGACGATACCATCAAGGTCGCTGGCCGGAGGATCGGCCCCGGGGAGATCGAGGGGGCCCTGATGGAGCACCCGGCCGCCTCGGAGGCCGCGGCCATCGGGGTCCCGGACGAGATTAAGGGCGAGGGGATCGTATGCTTCGTGGTCCTCCATCCTGGTAACGAACCCACCGAAAAGCTGAAGGAGGATCTCAAGGATCAGGTCGGCAAGAGCTTGGGAAAGGTTGACAGGCCCGAAGACATCATCTTCGTCAAGGCCTTGCCCAAGACCCGCAGCGCCAAGATCGTCAGGAGGGTCATCAAGGCCAAGTTCCTAGGCCAGGGGAGCATCGGCGATACCTCCTCGATCGAGAACCCCGAGGCCATCGACGAGATACCCACGAGAAAAGGGAAATGAGACAAAGAGGTCTGGCAATGCCCATCTGCGCCTTCCTGAATGCAAAAAAAGACAATCCATTGAAAAAATTGCAGGAGTGACGTTTTCGGTATGGCTCAGAAATATAGTTTTCCGCAACTTATGGGCAAGTACTTCAACGATGAATTGAAACGAAGGATCGGCGAAATCGAGGTTCTTGCCACGATGGGGATCGACGATGCCATCGACGAGGGGAAATACGGCCCTGAATATCACCTGAAATGCAAAGGCATCGTCAGGTCCGTATGGGCCGGGGAGCGGGCCCGCCCAGCGAATAGATACGAGGCCAGGCTCATTCGAGATGTGTCATTCTTGAGGTCCATGGGTTCGAGGGGGTTCGAATACAGCGAGGCCGTTTACAAAGAGTGGCTCAGATCATTCGAGATAGGATATGAAAAGGCCTGCACTAAGGGCAAGATCCTCGAGTGGGATGAAATCAAGAGGCTGACCGCAAGAAGCGGGACCAATCTTGTTGTGACGAATGTCTATTTTTCCATGCCCGAGCTTGGTGAAGGGGCCATCAGGGCCATAGCCAACGACTTCGGGCCTATTGTAAAGGAGGCCGATAACCTGTCCGATGTATATCAGGATGCCAAGGAAGGATATATCAAGGTGCCAATCGAACATGTAACAGGAGTAAGGCATTCGAAGGGAACGATTAGAAAGATAGACCTCAGATCATTCAAGGCGGACCCAAAATATATTCAAGACCGGTATAGGCGTTTGGATACGAGGTTCTGGAAGGCGGACCAGAGATTGATGCGCACGGTCTCCAATACGCGTGTAGACCGGAAGATGCTTGCGATATTGAGGTTTCGGGCATTATCTTGGCTTTTGGACGTAAAGGCTGTCCATGGTCTCTGAGGGACCGGATCAACCGTTTTCAATTATTCCAGGCCGTAAACCTGTCGCGGTGCAAGATATTGGGGAAACCTGTCGAGGAGGGCGAGCCGGACCTTATAGCAGAAATGGCATGCCGTTACATATCCCTCCTCGAGCGGGACCTGATATCTTTGGGCAAGGAGGGCCGGACCTCCATCTAGCAATGGCCCGCATATCGGATGGTCCTCCCCTCTGTAGCTCCTTACAATCTCGGAAAGCGGTGTCGCCCACATATTGCCCATGGTAAGGCCCTGGCAGAGATGGACGTGGCCATATGCGTCCAAATGGACCCTCTTGGGTGCCCTCAGGTCCTCCTCGGGGCACCGCCTGAACTCGTCGGGATCCCTCCTCGGGAGCCCTTCGACAAGCTTGTCCACGGCCCGTCCCTTCAGGAGCGCCCCGCCACCGACGACCTCCCCGCCATCGGCCTTCCGGGCCTCCGCATCCACGCGGGGTCTCTCGATGCAAATCGGGCCGGTCGGTATCCCGAGCCTCCTCGCCGCGGACAGGATGGTCTTGGGACGCGCATCCTTTTCGTCGAAATGGAACGGGTCGTCGCTCACGCTGAGATTGGAAAGGCCTAGGTCCTTGAGCGGGCCAAGCCACAGCTCCGCGTCCCCCTCGTCCGTCGCAAAGTAGGAGTTGGTGACCACCCCCGTCTTGAAGCCCTTGTCCCGGGCAAGCCTTATCCCTTCGAGCATGATGGGGTAGAAAAGGAAGGGCTCCCCGCCTTCAAAATAGACCCATTCGATCGTCCCGATTTTTACCAGCTCGCCGAGGGCCTTGCGGATCTGGGCCAAGGTGAAGGTGCCCTTTGCCCGAGGGCCGCTGTAAAGGAAACAATGGTCGCACTCGCTGTCGCATTTATACGAAAGCAGGAAATGTGCCCCGGTCAGCATCGTGCTTGCCCCTTTATGTGCGTCTTCAAGGCCCGAGCTCGCGCTCAATTATCTGGAAGAGCTCCCTTCGCGTGTCCCTCACCGTCGGCCTGTGGAAGCGTGCAAAGTCGGCCTCCCCGAGGTCCACCTCCGCCGTCAGGACCTCCTCCTCGTAGACCTTGGCCTTCGCAATGACGCCCCCCCGGGCCCCCACCAGGACCGAGCCCCCATAGAACTTCAACCCCTCCTCCACACCGATGACATTGCAATAGGCGAGCGGGATGGCGTTCTCCATGGCCCTGGCCACTGCAAGATGGTCGAAGAAGGGCCTTGACGAGGATGGTGCGGCCGAAAGGACCGCAAGGAGCTCGGCCCCCATGAGCGCGTAGGCCTTGGCCAGCTCTGGAAAGAAGATATCGTAGCAGATGAAGACCCCGATCCTGCCAATGTCCGTGTCGAAGACCTTGAGGCCCCTGCCTGGCGTGTAATGGATCTTCTCCTCGAAGGGCCCGAAGTTCGGTAGGAACCATTTGCGGTAGACATCGACCTTGCCCTTGGGGCCCACCAGCACCGCCGAGTTATAGATGAGCCCCCGGACCCTCTTGTCCCGCTCGGGCATCCCGAAGAGCACATGGCATCCTGCCTTCCGTGCGGCCTTGGCGATCCTTTTTATCGACGGCCCGTCCGAGGCCTCGGCCAAGCGCGCGACCCGGTCCTTGATGCGATAGCCGGTCAGGAAGAGCTCGCCGAACATCACAAGGTCCGAGCCCTTCTTCCCCGCGGCCTTGATGTCCTTCTCCATGGCCTTGAGGTTCGCCTCCTTGTCCCCCAGCACGGGCGCCCTCTGGGCAAGCGTTATCCTCATTCCTTGCCCTCCTGGTCGTCGACCTCCTCCATGTCTTGTACAACATCGTCGTCGGCCTTGGCCCCTCCGTCCTTGTCCTCATCGTCGTAGGACGGCCCTTCTGACGCCCCCGGGATCGTGATGGCCCCCTCGACCTCCTCTGGTCCTTTCGACGGGGCCTCCTTGTCCTCCTCCTCCGCGAGCCTTTCCTTCTCCTTGGACTCCTTCCTCTGACCCATGCGGTCCCTCAGGCCCTGGAGCCTCCCGGTCCCATACATGTAGAACAGCACGATGCAGATTATCACGGCCAGGATCAGCAATGGTATCAGGTAGCCGATGTATGTCATGATCATGCTCGGAGGGGGCTTCTCCCGTATGATCGTTCTCTCAACGGTCGTGGGATTGCCCGCCCGGTCCTTGGCCGTGATGACCAGGTCGTTCCTTCCGAAGGCCAGGCTCCTTTTGGCCCTGAAGCCGCCTCCGGGCCCAACGGTGTACGCGACACCATTGATGAAGACGGTCGACCCGTTCTCGGTGTTACCGGTGACCGTATAGTAGGCGTCATAGGTCTTGGTCACCGGGTCCCTAGGCATTGTGATGTTGAGGTCAGGCGGTTTCTTGTCTACAACGACCGTGAGGACCATCGTGACCTCGTTGCCGGCCGGGTCGACAGCCTTGACCGTGAAATTGTTGACCCCATCGAATATCTCGACCCTGATGGTGAACTGCAGGTCATAGAGCTGCAGCTCCTGGCCATTGAGGAAGACCCTGGCCCCGGCCTCCGTATAGCCCTTGATGTTCACACCGTTCTTGTTCGTATAGTACGGGTTCGGTTTCGGGGATGTTATCACGAGCACCGGCGGGACGCTGTCCAACTTATAGGTCAGGTTCATATATCTCGTGTTGTTGAGGGTGTCCTTCGCGAACAGCGTGATGTTGTTCACGCCCTCATTCAGTTCCAGCATCAGAACGAACGAACCCTTCTGGTCCGCCACCGCGGTCGCGTTCCTATGGATGACGGTCGTGTTGTTGCCGCTGCCGACCACCAGGTCCCAGGTCGCTCGCAGGAACGCCCCCGGCTCGGTCGATCCCTTCAACGTGAGGTTCTTCATGTTCGTCGGGGTCCCGTTCACCGGGTCCACCACGAGCGGGTCAACCAAGGTGTCCCTCGTGACGATCACGAAGGTCCGACCGATGTTGCCGGCCCTGTCCACGGCCTCGGCAGTGATGTTGTTGGCCCCCTCGGCCAGGTCGACGTACAGGCCCCAGTTCCCGCCCGTGTCGTTGATCCGCCTCGCGCCAACGGTCAGGTTGGCCCCCTTCTCGACGGTCCCATTGACCCAGACGCGGGTCACCCTGGTCCTCAATCCGTTCTTTGGGCCGTTGATGGCCACCGGTGGCGATATGGTATCGACGGTAAGGTTGAACTTGACGGTCCTGCTGTTCCCCGCCACGTCCCATCCCCGGACCGTGATGTTGTGGGCCCCATCCTTGACGGTGACCGTCAAGTTCCATAGGTCGACCCCCTGAGCCGTCGTGAAATTGCCTCCGTCGACGGAGACCTCGACGCGCGAGGGGCCGCTCTCATTGTCCCACAGGGCCCCCTGGATGGTCATGTCACGTCTGTTATTGTAACCGTTCGGCCGCGGAGCCGTCACAGTGAGGCCCGGCAACAGGTCGTCGATGGTGACGCTCACCAGGCCCGAGCCTTTGAGCTCCGCGGTGCTGTTCCCCTTGAGGCCCGAGGCCCTGGCCGTTAGGTCGATGGGGTTGTGGAACACTAACCCGTGGTAGCCCCGGTCATATCCCAGGACCCACAGGCCCTGGAGGACCCCGTTCTGCAACGTCGTCCCATTGGCCACCTCGGCACCGCCGGGCCCTGTCACTCTCACGAACGCGCCATTGACCGGGCCCGAGCTCGACCACCATACGACCTTCACATCGACAGAGTAATAGGCCGTAAGATGGCTCTGCTCGTCCTCGACATGCAATCTCAGCACGTTCATTGATACATTGAACGCCAGCATGGTGCTGTTCTTGTCGAGGAAAACGTCATGGTACTTGCCTTCGAGCGTCCCGTTGCCCATGAAAACGATGCTGTGCCAGGCACCTAAACCATACTGACTGGATGCGATGACGGAGCTGGCCTCGATATCGACGCTGGAATCTAACATTCCAATGCCCATATAATCGTCCTTCAGGAACTGGCAGCCTTGGACGATCATCGTCGAACTCTCGCTGAAGACACCTATGTCATCATCATAGAATGTGTTCCCCGTGATGAGCTGTAGGCTGGACCTATATGACCATATCCCGCGGAAATTGCCCGTGAAGTTGTTGCCCGACACCGTCGGGGTGGCGTTGTCGATATAGAGACCGACCCAGTTGTCCTTGATGACGCTTCCAGTGATGCTTACATTGCTAGAATGGACCGTCAGGCCGTACTGGTCTATGGATGGGGCGTCCTGCAGACCCATGTTCTCAAGCGTACTGTTCACGACCGTGAGCGCACCGTCCTTCTTCACGACCATGAAGTACGGGTTGCTCTTATTGCCTGCAGTTATCGTCGAGCGCTGGATATCCAGGGAACCATTGTTCTGCACCTCGATGCGGAACCTATCCAAGATGCTGCAGTTCATGGCGAGCGTCACATGGTCGAGCTTAAGGCTCTTGCCGGGCTGAACAACTATATTGCCCTTGATCTTCACGTTCTCGCTAAAGACCACGGTGTCCGTCGATATCACCCAATCGCCTGAGGTCGGCGGTGGATAGACACCGGAGCCACCGGCCTGTGCATGCTGTGGTAGCAGGATGAACACCAGCGCCAAGGCTATGAAGAGGACCGCAAGTCCGAGGAGCAGCCTTGACAATGGGGGCCATTGTCCCTTGGGCGCCATCATCTGGACCTTCAAATGCTCAGCTATATATATCTAGATATCTCATAAAATGTATTAAGCGTCATGGGATATCCAGAGAACACGGACCAGGTGTCAACTTGAGCGTCTCAGGACCTAACCCCCAAACCAAGGACCGGGGCGTCATCGGATTTGGCGTTCTCATCACGCTAGTCTCCCTCATCGGGGCTTTCGCCCTCGGGGATTACGCGGTCCATGTAATCCAGAACGCCGAGGCACAGAACATGGTCACGACGACGAGCACCTTACCTTCCTTCGAGGCCAATGTTGCCGTCGGGGCCAGCCAGTCCAAGGAGATAAATGTGGACCAGCCTAAGCAACTGGGCATCATCGTCAAATTGACATGGATCGACGAACCCAACGCGGATTCAAGGCACACGAACCAGCCCGATACACTGGCCCTAGGGGTCGAATCCGCCTTCGGCAGCGGCCACGACCAGAACGAAAAGGGCGAGGTCATCCTGAACTTCACGGCCCCCGATAAAAAGCCCTGGGACTCGCGCGACAAGCCCTGGAACGTGACAGTGACCTGCGTCAAGGCCGGTGACCAGATCCCCCTCGTCCCGGACCCGCTCGGCAAGAGAACCATCACGGACGGCGGGAACAACTTCAAGGTCGAAGTCACGATCATGTTCCTTACCAACAAGTAATATAGCGCATCCGTTCGGGTCACACGAACGCGATGAGCCCCTCCCTTTTCAATGCCCCTATGAACACGGCGAGCCTCTCGTAGAGCGGATCGACCTTCTTACCGAACCTTGTCCTGAGCTCATCCCCTATCTCCGTGACCGTCCTTGTCCCGTCACAAAGATTCCACACGGCGGAGCCGAACTCGTCAAGGTTTATCTTATAGGTCGGCCTGAGGCCAAGTGCGTCTATGAAGTGCCTGCCGAGGAGGCTCCTGGCCTTGGGGACCACTATGGAGACCTTCTCGCCACGCTTCCATTTCATGGTCCTCTTGGGCCTCATGTCAAGGATATTGTCCTTGCCCTTGGGATCATGTTTCTTCGACGGCAAATCGCTCACCCTCGGGGCCGAACTACTTCTTCCTGCCCAGGGGGTCCTTGATGGTGTCCCCGACGAGCTTCCAGACGGTACTGCCGGGTATGGGCCCGACCATTTCCCTCACGGACATATACATTATGAGCAGGCCGATATAGAAGAATATCAACAACCCGGGCCAGGCTATGGGCCCCTGTATCAGCGTGGTATGGATCCCCGAGATGACCAGCACCGCGACGATGACGCCCATGAGCGCCTCGCCGGCCACGAGCCCCGAGGCTATCAGGACACCGCCGTTGCCGGCCTTCTCGACCTCGGTCGTGATGGTCTTTTCAAGCTTGTCCGGCGGGAGGCCCTTCTCGAACATCCGGACCTTCTTTTTTACGAAGGTGTCGACGAGGAGCTTCAGGAGGCCGCCCATGAAGATCGGCACCGACAATGTGAAGGGAAGATAGATCCCGATGGCCACGGCCATGATGGAAATGTTCGCGAGCTTGAAGTACTCGAGGGCCAGGAAGATGATGGCCAGGACCACCCCGATGCCGAACATCAACCAGTTCATCTGGCCCTTGAAGACACCGAAGACCACGGTCGCCATGACCGTGGCCTGGGGCGCGGGCAGGGCCGTGCTGCCGATGGTGTAGGCCTGGTGCAGATACATGACGATTGGGGCCAGCACTATCGAGGACAGGAACACCCCTATGAACTCGGCCTTCTGGAGAGCGCTCGGCGTGCTGCCCAGTAATTGGCCCGTCTTCAGCTCCTGCATGCAGTCGCCCGCTATGGCCGCGCTGCAGCACACGATGGCAGCGACCAGTATGGTCGCGGTCATGCCCGCGTTCATGCTAGCGCCTGCTAGGAGCAGCACGATGGCCGTGAACAGCAGGGTTGCGACGGTGACGCCCGAGATCGGGTTATTGCTGCTGCCGACCACGCCGGCGATATAGCCCGCGACGGCTGTGAAGACGAAGGCGAAGACGAGCATGAAGCCGGTGGCCACCAGTGTTATGCCGGCCGAATGGGAGATGTACCAATAGAACGCAGCCATGCAACCGACGATGATTATGAAGTACCAGATGTTCCAGGGGAAGTCCCGCTCGGTCCTGATCACCGTGGCCGTCTTGACCTTCATGCTCCCGAGGCTATTCTTGACGGCCTTCACGATCTGGCCGCGCATCTTGATGAGGGTAGCCAATCCTCCGACGATAATCATGCCTATGCCTACGTACATCGTATCTGAATGCCAGATCCCTATGATGCCCTCGTAGCCGGCGGCCGGATAATGTTTGACCGCCCCGACGATGGGCAGCATAATCAACCAACCCATGACACCGCCACTGAAGAGCATGAGCGCGATGCTAGGACCGATTATGAACCCGACCCCCAATAGGGCCGGTGACAGGTCCATGCCGACGAAGAACCTGTTGTCGCTTTCGGGGTTCGCGATGGCATTGACGTTCTCCTTCCAGATCCTCAGGCCGAACTCGCTCCCGGCGAACTTGTAGAGGGCCCCGACGATCAGGGCGTAAAAGACATAGGTCATCCCCTTCCCGCCCTTGTCACCGACTATGAGGACTTCGGTGCAGGCGACGCCCTCGGGGTACGGAAGGTCCAGGTCCACGATGAGCATCCTTCGTAAAGGTATCGTGAACAGGACGCCCAGTATGCCCCCTATCATGGCCGAGGCGGTTATCATGATGTACTGGTCCGTGTTCGATATGGACATGGTCTGCCAGCCAGCCTCACCGTTGGTCTTCTGATAGATTATCAGCAGGGCAGGGATGGTGAAGATGACACCGGCCGCAAGCGCCTCGCCGGCGGCGGCCATGGTCTTGACGACGTTGTTCTCGAGGATGTTACCCTTTATCCACCGGCTGCGCATGATGGTCATGGAGATGACGGCCGCCGGGATGGATGCCGAGACGGTCATGCCGACATAGAGCCCCAGGTACGCATTGGCCGCGCCCATGACTATTGCCAGGATCCCGCCAAGGACGATGGCCTTGGCCGTGAGCTCGGGGAGGATTTTCTGGGCCGGAATGTATGGTACGAAATCCTTCTTGACCATCCAAAGCCTCCCCGGGGTCCTGGGCCCGCTTGGCCTTTATACAATATCATCTTATAACTTTTTGTCAATGAATTGGTCAAAGGGCCCGTCGGATATACGATAAATGTGCATTGTTCCCAACGGTTCCTAGACCACAGCTTTTATATATGGAACCCGAATCAAGGCACGATACGGGGGGATACACATTCCCATCGACCTTAAACTGGAGAAACTTAGACACGGGACCGAGCTCCTCAAGAGGGGCTTCGCGAAGATGCAGAAGGGGGGCGTCATCATGGACGTCACAAACGCGGAGCAGGCGCGCATCGCCGAGGAGGCCGGGGCCGTAGCCGTCATGGCCCTGGAGAGGGTCCCGGCCGACATCCGGGCCACCGGCGGTGTGGCCCGCATGGCGGACCCGCTCAAGATTGTCGAGATCATGGACACTGTCACCATACCCGTGATGGCAAAGTGCAGGATCGGTCATTTCGTCGAGGCCCAGATTCTTGAGGCCCTCGGCGTCGATATGATCGACGAGTCCGAGGTGCTCACGCCCGCGGACCCGCTGCACCATGTCGACAAGTCGAAGTTCACGGTGCCCTTCGTCTGTGGTGCCAGGAACCTAGGTGAGGCCTGCCGGCGCATCTACGAGGGCGCGGCCATGGTCCGTACCAAGGGCGAGGCCGGTACAGGCAACGTCATCGAGGCCGTCAAGCACATGCACGCCATCCTGGGTCAGCTCCGCGAGCTCAAGGGCCAGACCGAACAGGAGCTCGGGAAGGTTGCCAGGAAGATCGAGGCCCCCATAGAGACCCTCCAAGAATGCGTGAAGCTCCAGAGGATACCCGTCGTGAACTTCGCCGCCGGCGGCATCGCCACGCCCGCCGATGCGGCCATGATGATGCAGATGGGCTCCGATGGCGTCTTCGTCGGCAGCGGCATCTTCAAGTCCCAGGACCCGAAGAGGATGGCCAAGGCCATCGTCGAGGCCGTTATGCACTTCGACGACCCAAAGGTCCTCGCCGAGGTCTCTAAAGGCCTCGGAGAGGCCATGAAGGGGCTCACCATCGACTCGATCCCGCAGGCTGAGAGGTTGCAGGAGCGAGGCTGGTAGAAGGCTATATAGCATAATTTTATTTCCTTCTTTTTGATATAGGCCGGACGCTGAAGGGACAATATGGCCATCAAGGTCGGGATAGTCGCCATCCAGGGTGCCGTGTCCGAACATGTGGACACGGTCGAGAGGACGTTGAAGAGCCTCGACCTCAAAGGCTCCGCGGTCCAGGTCCGGAGGTTGCCGGACCTCGAGGGAGTACAAGCCCTCATCATCCCAGGCGGGGAGAGCACGACCATCGGCAAGCTGCTTGTGAAGTTCGGCCTGTTCGAGAGGATCATCGCCAGGGCCAAGGATGGCATGCCCATCATGGGCACGTGCGCCGGGTGCATCCTCTTGGCCAAGGAGGGCGACGATCAGGTCTCGAAGACGGACACCAAGCTCCTGGGCCTCATGGATATGGCCGTCGACAGGAATGCCTTCGGGCGCCAGCGGGAATCCTTCGAGACCGACCTCAAGGTCGAAGGCATGAAGGCACCGTTCCATGCGGTCTTCATCCGTTCACCGGCCATCTTAAGGACCTGGGGGAAGTGCAAGCCGCTGGCCGTGTTCGAGGATAAGATAGTCATAGCCAAACAGGGCAACCTCCTTGCTATGACCTTCCATCCCGAGCTGACGCCGGACCTGAGGTTCCATAGCCTTCTCGTGGAGATGATTTAAGGCCCCTCCGCAAGCTAGCATACCTGGCCCAAAATTATATAATGCAATAGTTAATACAATATTTCGAGCCAAGACCCCGGCCTCGAGGATGAGGTCATCCGGAGTAGGATGGTAGCCCTCATGCGCCGTCAAGCCCATGGGACCCTAAGGCCCTTGTTCATCGCGTCATTCCTTCTTCTGATTCTCCTGGTCCCGGCCTTGAGGGCCCCGTCCGTTTCTGCCGTCAACCAACCGCCGGACGCAACGGCCGGGAAGGACATGACGGTCGCCGTCGGGGAGCTTGCCCACTTCAATGGGACCGGGGTGGACGCGGACGGCTTTCTTGTAAAATACCAATGGGACTTCTACGGGAACGGTATCTTCGAGTACAACAGCACGAGCACGGGCGAGACGACCTGGACCTATCAGGTCGTCGGCGTCTACCATCCCGTCTTCAGGATAACCGACAACGACGGGGGCACCGACGATGCTTCGATCAGGGTCGCCGTCGTGACGGGCAACGAACCTCCGACGGCCGATGCAGGCCCCAACCGGCAGGTCCACGCCCTGGACGTCGTCACTTTGGTGGGGACCGGCAAGGACCCGGACGGGCACATCGTGAAGTACGAGTGGGACTTTGACGGGAACGGCAAGTACGATTGGAGCTCCACCAAGAACGGGACGGCCCAATGGATGTACACGACCACGGGCACCATCTACCCGGTCTTCAGGGTCACCGACGACGGAGGCATTCCGGCGAACGCCACGTCCTCGATCAAGGTCGTGGTGTTCCCTGCGGACAAGCCACCGGTCGCCAAGGCCGGCACGGACCAAACGGTCCATGCGGGACAGACCTTCAGGGTCTCAGGTACGGGCTATGACATCGATGGTAAGATCGTCCGGTATGCGTGGGACTTCAACGCGGACGGCGTCGCGGACCGAGAATCCCCCACGACGGGCGAGGCCCTTTGGTCCTATGACCGTCCAGGCACGTACACAGCGACCCTCATGGTAACTGATAATGCGGAACTGCCCGTGACGGCCTCGGATTCCATCAAGATAACGGTCCTAGCCCCGAACAAGTCTCCAAAGGCCGCCGCCTTGCCCGCGGTCAAGGTCTACGTGGGTCAGCTGTTGTTCTTCAATGGCACAGGTACTGACGAGGATGGGCGCATCGTCCTGTACGAATGGGACTTCTTTGGGAACGGGACCATCGAATGGTCCTCCTCCTTCAATGGCTCCACCTTCTGGGTGTACAATAAGCCCGGGACCTTCAACGCCAGGTTCACTGTGATCGATGACGTGGGGGCCAAGGCCAACGCCACCCGGGAGGTGACGGTCCAGACCAAGAAGCCCACACCGGCACCGCCCCTGATCCAGTTCAACCTCACCTTCGTGGTCGCCCTCCTCATCGGCATCGGCGTAGGCATAGGGGCCGGCGTCGGGGCCACCTACGGCTACCTACATGCGAGCATAGCCAAGAAGTACAAGAAGGTCAAGGAGCTCGAGATCGCCCAACATGCCGAGGAAGAGGCCTCGTTCCGCGGGACCCAGGTCGGCGAGCGGGAGCCACCGACCCTCCGGGGCGGCGACCAACTCTAGGCCCTCCAACTCAACCGATCGTCTTATCGAACATCCTTGATAGCAGGGCCCTCTGCGTCCTATCGACGGCCCGCGGGTCCAGGGCCGCGAAGAGGCACGCCTTGGACTGCGCGCAGGCGTCCGTCAGGCTCTTGATGAAGTTAACGACCTCCGGGAAGTCCGTGTAGACTATGAGGTGCTCGAGGCCGTCCAGGAAGATGCCCTTGCAGCCACCCTCGACGGCCTTGGTGGCCCCCTGAAGGACCTCGTAGCGAAGCTTGGACGGATGGACCGCCCCCCCATCCTCGGTCTCGGAGACCCAAAGGACCTTGCCGCGGAAGTCCTCCCAGCGGCGCAGCTTCTCGGGTTGGACCGTGGTGACGCACAGGGCGTCCTCGCGGAGCCTCCGTACGTTCCTGTAATCCCCCTTGTCGATGAACAGGTAGGACCAGCCGGGCCTCTCCTCCCCTGGCGCGAGCCTTTCGACGACCCGGGCCCCCACCCCGCTCCTCTCCACATAATCGAAGGACCTCTCAAGGACCGCCACCTCCTTCTGGTCGAAGGCCGCCGGGTTCATGCCGACCATCAATGCCCCGCCCGAGGTCGTTGCCCTGTCGCCGAGCTTCTTGATGGAACGGGCGACCAGCTTGAAGCCGTTCAGGAAGCACAGATACTCGAGGCCCAGTAGGAGGACCACGCCCCCCTCTTCCTTGTAGAACCTCGAGACCTCCTGGTAAACGTCGTAGTCCAGCCGGCTCGGATTGAGCCCTCCCAATGTCCTTGTGAGCCACTTGACCTCCCCGGCCTCGAGCCTGGGCCGTAGCTTCGAAGGATGGATGGTGGACAGCACGAGGCCCCGGCGGGCCGTGGCGACCTCCGTGTTGAACCGCTCGACGGTCACACGGTCGGTCTCCTCCTCGACCAGTATGAGCCTGCCGCTGGTCCCCTTGACCTCCTTGATCGGTATCATGGGCCTGTTCAACTTGCGGTTCACGCCATAGGGGACCGGGTTAGAGGGTAAAATCGTTTTCCATATTGAACAGGAGGGATCAAGGTGCGCTCGGCGGGAATCGAACCCGCACTGGAAGCTTGGGAAGCTTCTGTGCTACCACTACACCACGAGCGCATTGCTAGGGGTATCCCTAATCAATGGCCGGACTAAAAAAACCTTTTGGAAGGCCTTATCTCAATGTCCCGGTCTTGCCACAATTGGGGCACTTGATATCGAAGGGCCGGGGCTTCTCCACCACAGTGAACCTCTGCTTGCACTTCGGGCATGCGATGGTCTTTGTCTTCGCACCGGCAGGCCTTGGCGTTGCCGGTGCCGTTGTCCCAAGCACATCGTCCAACGGGGACACGGCCGGCTTGGCTGCCGCCGGGGGCCTCGTCGGTCTCGGCGGAGCAACAGGCCTCGCCGGGGGTAGCCTTGCCGCAACGGTCGGCGCTGGACCTGGGATGAGCTCCTCGGCCGGTGCTGGCGTCGGCGGGGCGGTCCTGGCCCCGACGCGCCCCTTCTTACCGCACTTGGGGCACTGGATCTCCGTGACCCGGCCCTCTATCTTCGTATAGCTGAACTTTGTCCTGCAACGCGGGCACGCGATGGTCTTCTGGACCCCTTGCGGTACCGGGCGTTCGACTGCGATCTCCCTTGCGGGGGCCCCGGGCCTGGCACCGGCCACCCCTGGCCGAGGCGGTGCGGGTCTCATCTGGCCATAGGGCCTGCCCGGTGGCCTCTGGGGCTGCGGACCGGCGGGCCTCGCGGGGAACATGGTCTGGACCTCCTGCTCCATGTCCGCGAACATGGTGGCCGCTTCCCGCTGCGGCGCAGGCCTGGCCTGTGCCGGCGGTGCCGTGGGCCTTGCCTTGGAGACCCTGAGCGCCTGCATCAACCCGAATCCCACCCCGCCAATGGCCACATAGCATACGCACAGGACCAAAAGCCCCCACAGCAGGGACCCGTCGACCTCCCGGTGGATCTTGATATGGACATTGATGTCGTCGTCGCTGTTGAAGTTGTAGACCCTCACGATATAGGATTTCCCTGGCTTGAAGTCCGTGCCGTCGTAGATGAACTTGTTGACATTGTACTTGTACGCGTGTGGAAGGCTCGCGTTCTGGACCGCGTTGATGTTCTGGGTATCGTTGATCTTCTCGAACACTCCCATGTTACCAACGAAGAAGTTGCATTTTATGGTGCTGTTCATGGCCTGGACATCAAGGCTGCCGTGCACGATGTACAGCGGGTCGTCGGGCGTGAACTCGAAGTCCTGGGTCTGCCTGCCCATGACGGGCTTCGTGTACGTGCCATAGTCCCTGTCGACGATGTCCGTCAACCATGGGGAGACGGCGATGCTCACGAAGAAGATCGTGAACACCAGGCCCAGCACGAGCACTAAGAGGGCGCCGTTCGAGCATCTCTTGATCTCGGTCGCCCGCTCTATCTCGTTCGCGGAGCTGTTGACGACCTACCGAACAGCAGGGGCATGAAAAGCAATGGCCATATGGGATACAGGAACGGATTCGAGGTGGCGCCGAGGCCGAAGGGGAGCACTACGCCCAGGGCGAGACCGAGGACCACGCATATGAGATAGACGAGGCCCTTGTTCTTCCTCGTCCTGGTCCTCGAGTAGGCCATCTGGATGACCGCATCGTCCTCTTCCTCATCCGTGCTGCGGAAACGGGTCATGCCCGCTTGCATAGACATGAGAATCACGAGTTATTATTTCCGTCATTTGTATTATGATGACTACTTATAAAGGTTATTAACGCGGAGGTGCCCCTCACATGAAGTCGGTGAGGGTCACGGGACCCTTCTTCTCCTCCTTGCCTTTCTTCTTGTCCGTTCCGCCTGCCTTTCCGCCCCCTCCATCGCTCCCCTTCCCCCCGTCCCCGCCCCCGAAGCCGTCGAATAGGCTAACCTGTCGCTGGCCCGATATGAGGTCCCTCTCCTGCCAACCGAATGTCTCAGTGACCCTGGCCAGCGAGGTGGCGACCCGTCGCGCGTAGTAGTCCCAGTCCGGTTTCGCGTTGAAGGGTCTGCCGTCGACATAGGGCTCGATCTCCTGGGGCGATTTCTTAGCGTTGGTGACGACCCATGAGACCTTCATACCCGGGACGAAGTTGTATCCCAGCATCACGAGCTTCTTGGCAGCCTGGACGTTGGCCATGTGGTCAGGGTTGGCGTAAGCGCCGTTCTCGTTGACATCCTTGACCGTCCTGGAGATGACCAGCTTCTCGATAGGTACCTTCCCCTCCAGCACATCTCCGACGAGCTTCCGGGCCAGCTTCACAGCCTCGTCCGGGTCCCCGTCGAGGACCATCTCGAATATCTTGCTCAGGGATTCGCTCTGGTAATCGAAGGCATCCGTCCGGCGGGTCTCGTAACCGCGGACTAAGGTCTCCTGCGTGGGCCACTGAACACGGCCGACGTACCTCTTCTTGGCCCCGTGCGTGAAGAAAGGTTCCATGACCTTCTCGAACTCAAGGTTTGTGGTACCGTGGGAGAACCGCTTCGCAAGCTCCTCGCCATAAACCCTGGCGCCGGCGAGGTTCAGTTCGGGCGAACTTAAGAAAATTGAATCGGTATCGGAATATATCACTTTCACTTTCTCATCGGTAAGAGTCTTTATTATATCTGTTATGTTCTTTCTTGCGAATGCTGTTATCGACGCCCCGATGTCGTTGTCCGTGAACCTGTAGAAGTCCGAGGCCAGCACGCCGTAGAAGCTGTTCATCAGTATCTTGATGGCGTCCTGTAGGCCGTTGAAGTACTTCGCCATGTCCGCGTTCCCGGCGGCCTTGGCCTCCTTGGCCTTCTTCTTCGTTGCATCCCGTTCCTTCATCAATTTCGCTAAGATCTTCGGAAAGAGGCCCTCCCTCTTTTCCTTCGACAGGAACCGGACATCCTTGTAGGGGCTGACAATGTCCCCGTCCTTGCTGATAGTCGTGAAGCACAGGTTGTTGGTGATGATGATGCTCGGATACATGGACTTGAAGTCAAGGACTATGACCCAATGATAGACACCAGGCTCGATGGTGTGCACGTATCCGCCTTCGATTTTTTCCGACTTGGACATGCGCCTCGTCATCGGTACGCCGATCTTGTTCTTGTCCGCCTCCCGGATGAGGATGCTGTCTATAAGCGTCGAGGTCCTCCCATTGATGACGTCGTCCAGCGGGAGCTTTGACACGCTCGCAAGGTCCATTGACTTTTCAAGGATGGCGATTTTCTCAAGTATCCTCAAGGCCAGGTCCGCGTCCTTTTTGCAGTACTTGACTACCTTGTCCCGGTCCTTGGCCCATTCCTCGTCGATCTTTCGCGGGTCGACATCGTCCTTCTTCTCGCCCAGGACCAGGGTCGCTATGGCGTTCAGGGTCTCCTTCTTCGGCCTCAGCTGCTTCTTGGCGTTCCACCACGCGTCGGCGATGACCCTGCCGTTGGCGCTCCAGAACCGCTCGTTCAGGCTCTGGACCTCCCTGAAGTCCCTGCCCCACTCCATCTTGATGCCGAACTTGCCCGCCCTCTCAAGCATGACCGGTATGTCGTAGTTGTCGATGTTGTAGCCGGTCACTATATCCGGGTCGAACTTTGCCAGGGCCTTCTGGAACTCGCGGATGATCTCCTCCTCGGTCCCGACGATGGCGCTGGGTATGATCTCATCCTTGCCCTTCCGGACCGCGAGGCAGACCGTGAAGATGTGCTTATCGATCATGCTGTTCTCTATGTCGAAGCTCAGGATGGTCAGGGGCGGATGGAACGGCACGCAATCCTCGTAGGATTCCCCCTCCACGACAAGGTCCACCGTATAATCCTTCTTCATCTCCGGGACCTCGTGGCCCGTGACCCGGGTGCACCCGCCGATGTCCTTATCGAAGATGAACCTATAGACGAACGGGATGTCCGCCGCCAGGATGTTGGTCCCCTCGCCGAAATCGGACCTTTCACCGTACATCGTCCTGTACTCGGGGACCTTGAACGGGTGCCGCATGATGACCTTGAGGCATTTCCGGTCCCGGCCGCCTACCCAGAGGGTCTTCTCCTCGAGCCCAAGGACCTCCATATGCGCGTCGAGCTCCGCCCTGAGCCTCGACCTCTTTGCCTCGGACGGCTCGGCGAGGTAGATGTAAGGAAGGAAGCCGTGGTTCCTGATAAGGATGGACCTCCCGTCGCGTGTACGGCCATAGAGCTCCACCACGGGCTCGTCCTGGGGCCTCTCCATCCGGTAGTTCCCGTTCAGGAGGCGCACCTCCCAGGTATCCTTGCTCTCTACTTTCCCGCTCAAGGTATCTCCTCTTACTTCTGCGCTATGATCTTAAGGACATCCAGGTCCTGGCACTCGTACTCGGCCCCGACGGTCCTCCGGGATCGGACGTTCAACGCCCTGATGAACCCCTTCCCTAGGTCCGTGTGGACCTTGAAGGCCACCTCCTTGGCAGTAAAACCTCTGGGCACGAGATAGGCGTCCGGCAGGACACGGCCATCCTTGTCCGTGAGCTTGTTCTCGTCCTCGACCGGGAACACCGCTATCAGGTCGAGCAGCTTGGACACTCCCTCCTCCAGGCACCGCTGGACGCCCGTCGAGCCATTGGCCTTGAGCCAGTCCGCGATGGTGTCCAGTGCCTTCTTCTGGGCCGCGTTGAGGGTCTTCCCCTCCTTCACCGAGAAATGGTCGTCACCTGGGTTGTAGTCGATGAGCCCCGCCTTGGCCGCCCGCCTAAGGGCCAGCTCGTACTCGGCGCAGCACGGGACGACCAGGTATCCTTCGCTCTCCAGTGCCTTCAGCTTCTCGAAGTTCTCCTTCGGGGCCAGGTCCATCTTGTTCGCTGCGATGATCATCGGCTTGCTGACCTTGCGTATGGCCCGCGATAGCCGGAGCCTCTCCTCCTCGGTCCAATCCTTGACGACCGGCGGGAGGTAGGCGTTCCTAAGCGCCTCGGCTATCATGGACTCCGTGATGCCAAGGCCCGTGAGCCGCTCCTCCAGGACCTTCTCGACCTTCTCCTTCAGCGTCGAGACCTGCTTGGCCCTCTTGTCCCAGCCTTTTGAGAAGATGTTCAATATCCAGTGGGATATCTCCAGGTCCAGGAACTCCACGTCCTGGAGCGGGTCATGGCCCGTTGTGGGGTTCCCCTCGAATGTGGTCGTCCCCGATGCGTCCACCACATGTATCAGCGCGCTGGCCTGCCTAAGGTCGTCCAGGAACTGGTTCCCTAGGCCCTTGCCCTTGTGGGCGTCCGGGACCAGGCCTGCGACATCGATCATCTCGATGGGGATGAAGCGGGTGCCGCCCTCGCACTTCCCTGTCCTAGGGGTGCACTTGGTGCTGAAGTCCTTCTCGGGACAGGGGACCCTGACATAGCCGACCCCCCGGTTCGGCTTTATCGTCGTGAAGGGATAGTTCTGTATCTCTGCGGGTGCGAGCGTCGCCGCGACGAAGAATGTCGACTTGCCCACATTTGGCTTACCGACGACACCTATGTCCATGCGAACTCCCTCCCGCTCAAACAAGGTAATCAGGCTATTCTACAATTAATCTTTGCGCCTAACGAATATATATGTTTCACGGAGGGTCCAGTGAAAGTGGAACTTCTCGTCACGGCCGATACCCGGCATCCAATTAAACATAACTGCCACAAAACTTAATAGGGCCTCTTCATGATGACATCTGAGGCCATGTCACTGTCCACGGTCCAGGGGCCAAAGACCAAAGTGTGGCGCACAGCCCTGGCCATGTACCTTGTCCTCCTTTTCCTGGTCGTTCCGTGCCTCTCCTCGGCGGACGCCTACCCAGCACCGCAGCCCCCCCGTTCCTCTTCCACGGATAGCACGGCGACGATGCCGATGTACCTCATGCCAAGCTCGGCCCTTTCCCCGGCCTCGCCCAGCGGTCCGACGGACACCACTACCAGCTTCAGGGCCAGCATCGGTGTAAGTACTACGGACCTTGGCACCTGGAAGACCGTGGCCGCCTCGGCCCCGCTCATCATCGGAGGAAAGGTCCAGATCATCATGTGGGCCCAGGGGTCGAACCTCCAGACGAACACGCAGTTCTCCGTGTCCCTAGAGGTGGACGGCACGCAGGTCGGGACCACCATCCAGACCCAGGCCTCGGGCCTCAGCACTCCCGCGAAGGAGTACGTGGGCGAGGGGACAGCGGACTTCAATATCTCCACGGGCCAGACCATCGCCGCGCACATCACGGTCTCCGAGAGGGGCACCGGAGGGGACCTCCTCTACGGCAGCGTCTCCCACCCGTCCCGCATCATCCTGGGGGCCACGCCCGTGACAAGCTCGACCTTCCCCCAGGCCCACAAGGCCGGGACGAGCATCGTCGTGAGGACCCAGGTCGACGACGTCTGGGGCGTCGAGGACGTGGACCTGGTGGAGCAGTTCATAGCCGGGCCCTACGCGACACGGGAACTGAACATCGACCCCAACTCCATAACCGAGGACAAGATCGTCGCCAAGGCCGACCTGTCGGAGCAGACGGTCACAGACAAGACGGCCTCGGGCATGAACGTGAGCTGGACCTGGATCTACCAAGGCATGAAGAGCGGCAGCACCACCATCAAGCCGGGCATCTACTACCTCGTCGGCAAGGTCCATTGTAAGGGCAGCGACAGGACCAACAGCCGGATATACAGCAGCGCCGGGCCCGTGGTTGTATCTGCGCCCGCCCAGTTCCTGGGCAGTGCCGGCAGTGCCATCCTCGTGGCCATTTTCATAGGCGGCGTGGCCGTCGTCATCTACTTCTATGCCCTTAGGACCGAGAGGCTCAGGACCGACAAGGGAAGGGCCGTGGCCACTCTCCTCATGATCGCCATCGTCGTCGGCGCGGGCATGTACGCCTTCCTGGTCGCGGTGCCATCGTCGTCCCAGTCCGGCGGGGCCAACGCCCCGGACTTCAAGGTCACGACCATCGATGAGAAGGGCTTCAGCCTCGCGGACCAGAAGGGCAAGGTCGTGGTCCTCGACCTCTTCGCCACATGGTGTCCGACCTGCAACGCCATGATGCCCACCATCGTCAAGCTCCACCAGCGCTACACGGGGGCCGTATTCATCTCCATCTCCCCCGAGGGCTCTGGCGACACCGAGGACACCATCAGGACATTCCAGACGAAGTACGGCGCCGATTGGTCCTTCGCCAAGGATACGGACAATGTCTGGCCGCGCTACCAGGACGTGACGGACCCGCACATACCCACGTTGGTCATAATAAACCCACAGGGCAAGATATCCTACCGTCATGTCGGGGAGGCATCGCTCGACGACCTGTCCAAACAGGTCGACAAGGCCAGCCGGGGCGGCTACGACCTGGGCATCTCGACCCAGGGCCAGGACCTGGTCTTCGTGGCCTTCATAACAGGGGTCTTTGCCTTCTTCTCGCCCTGTGCCTTCCCGCTGCTCCCGGGTTACATGGGCTACGTCCTGGCCCGCAGGGAGGACGCGAACGACCCAAAGGCGGGGCCCGTCCCCGTGGGACGCTCCGTCGTGGGCGGTATCCTAGCCGCCTCGGGCGCCTTGGCCCTCTTCCTGCTCGCAGGGCTGGCCGTGGCCACGGCCGGTGCACAGCTCGTCATCTATATCCCCTACCTGACGCCCGTCATCGCTGTGATCATCGCCGTCATGGGCATCCTGATGCTCTTCGACAAGGCCGGCTGGACGGACAAGATCATGGGCCTCCTGAGCCCCATCACATCCCGGGTCCAGACAAGGATCCAGGGCGCCGTCAGGAACACCAAGGGCGGCAGGGCCGGGAACCTGGGCCTGTTCCTCTACGGTGTCGGTTACGGCGTGGCCTCCATGGGCTGTCACGCGCCGGTCTTCGTGGCCATCATGATCGCCGGCTTCGTGGCGGGCGGCTTCGCCAGCGCCCTCCTCGTGTTCATCATGTTCGGCCTCGGCATGGGCATCATGATGGTGACCGTGACGGTCCTTGTCGGCATGGCCAAGGGCATGGTGATAAAGCGGATGCAGAGCGCCATGCCCATGATAAAGCGCCTATCCGGTCTCATCCTACTGATCGCGGGCATCTACCTGGCCTGGTATTCGCTCAACGCCATCCTCGCGGTATCGGCCTAGGACGGACACGATATCAATAATAGACATCGAGCACGAGCTCGTACCTGACATTTATACCCGAGCTCGAATCGACCTTGACTTTCCAATCCTTATAGAACGATGCGGCCATCTCCTGATTGGATATATGGAGCTCCTTGGTCTGCGTGCTCCCGGTTTGCGTCTTCTGGTCCTTGGAATCGCGATATAATGTGCCGTTCGGATAGTACAGCTCGATATCAACGATGTTCGATGGCTTTCCGTTGATCATCTGGCCGGTAGGATAGCTCAGCGACACCTTAGCGCCCATGCAGTACTCGCCCACCGGGAGCACGTAATCCTTGGTCTGGCCCATGGAGACGGTCCCGGCGACCTCCTCATGATGATGCACATGGACCCAGCCCGTGTTCGTCTGCCCTGCGCCCTTGACGTCGATGACAGTCAACCTCACCGTGAACCTGCCATATCTAACATATGTATGAGGTACGGTCGGCCCGTTCCCCTCCCCGCCATCCCCGAAGTCCCACAGGTACTGCACGATGTTACCTCTCGAGGCCGTACCCGAGAATGTGACTGTGCCGTTCTCGTCGAGGTTCGTCTTGTCCATCACGATCAATGCCCTGGGCGGCTCATAGTGGCCCCCATTGTTGTGGTTGGAGCTCGGACCGGAACCGAAGTCCCACATGTAGGCCACGATCAGCACGAGAAGCATGACCAGGATCGCGATGACGAACGCTATGAATGGCCACTCCCTCATCCAACCCTTGATCCATCTGCGTCGGCCCTTTTGCCTCCGATGGTGCCCCTTCTTCTTCTCGGCCATGATATCATCCTGGTCAGGGGGCCGCTCGGGCCCCGGCATCGGCCTACTTGATCGGGTGGTTCGGCTCGTATGGGTTGAATGCCGGGTCGCCATGGATTATGAACTCCTCTAGCGTGTCGCTGTCCATGCCACCGGAGTCGACGCCGAACTTCTGGATATAGGTGTTCTTGGCAAGCACCAAGGCCACCCCGACGCTGGTGTCCGCCGGCGTGAAGCTCTGCATGCCTCCGTTCTTGTTGTAGAAGTAGCCGGTCAGGTGACCGTAGAAGTTCATGGACAGGAAGCTGCCCAGGGTCTCGCCGCTCGTTGCGTCAGGGATCGGGATGATGTTGCCCCAGGATTCCCTAGTGGCCCCGATATAGACGTTCATGCCCGCATGCAGGAATGCCAGGGACAGGGCGTTCTCGGGGGTCAGCCCGTCGATACGGCCCGTGACGCACGAGTCGGCCCACATGACGCTCGGGCCGAACTGCATATATTTGACGTGGGCGACATCGAACGCGCCACCTCCGCCTATGGGCGGGAATGGGGTCGGGCGCGCAATCAGCGCTGCGGTTCCCTCCCATGCCGGCGGAACGTACCAGTAGTAGAAGCCATGCGCGCAGATCTGGATGAAGTTGCTGGACTCATAGTATTGTCCGGCCCTCTGCCTCCGCGACGCATCCCCGGTGTGGCCTGTGATGGGGTTGCCGAAGGTCGCGATGCTCGCCGAGAAGCCGGCCTGCTGGAACATCATACCGATCTTCTCGGCCGCGGTTATGGCTGCCCCGACCGGGGGCTCAGTGCCGATGGAGGTCATGGCGCTGTCCTTCCAGGTGCCCGCCACCTGGTTGACCCCGAGCTGGCCGTTCACTGGACCAATAACGTGGTCGATGATATCCTTGTAGAAGAAGGTCCTGGCCAGCAGGGCCGAGACCTCCTGGCTGTTCCAGCCATCCACGCGGCCGATGGACAGTTGCAGGTTGCACTCCCTGAGCGCGTTGTCGGTCTGGTTCACGGCGATGTCCTGGAAGTAGAGGTCGCCCGGGATGCCGAACCCCTCGGTGGCGTCCCCCTGCCCCGTGCTCATGTAGTAGTACTGCGGGATCATGTTGGTATCTGCAATTATACCGACGTTCATCATCTTGTCGGGCGTTAAGCTTCCATAGTGCTGCTCGATGCTGGCCCAGCTGCTCGGGTCACTGCCGTCTATGCCCGCAATGGTCCCCAGGAGCCTGTTGAGCTCCGTCTTGACGACAGCGGTCCTGTTGTTCGCGTCCATGAGGACGTTCTCGTTGGCCGCCGGGTCGCCACAGTCCTTGCAACCTATGTAGCCGACCTCGTGCAGCTGGAAGTATGGCTCGGCAAGGACGATGCCCTTATGATATGCCGCCAGGTAGGACGCCATTGTGGACAGGTTGGTCATCAGCGGGTAGGTCGCCTTGGCGAGCTTCTGGACCGTGATGTTAAGTTTGAACGGGGCGGTGTAATCTCCCGATTCCGAGATCAGTAAGTTATTCCCCCAGCTGGAAGGCAGCCTGGCCAGGAGCTGGACGGCGTGCTCGCCCGTATCGTTGTAGATAGCTATCTCGGTATGCAGGTGACCGGCGGCGGTGGGCTTCATCCAGTCCGTCGGCGTCCCACCGGTCATGGGGGCCTGGTCGCCCACGATATCATAGGCCGGGGTCCCGCCGAAGTACTGTAGTTTGTCCTTGGGGTTCGTCGCGTCAATGACACCATCCTTGTCGCCATCGACGCCAAGGTACGCATATAACCTTGCCCCGGCGAAGTCCCCCCAGTTCTCCTTCGTGGTGTCCAGCCAAAGGTCCATGATCACGCTCGCGAACAGGTTGTCATCAGAGACGTTGAAGTAATAGATGGGGTCGTTCTTGCTGGTCGATGCGGCCGCGCCGGGATAAGCGGCCGAGTTCGAGTCTGAGATGGTGCCGTTGACCGGGTAGCCCTTAGGGATGGTCGACTCAAGGACCTCCCTCTGGTAAGTGTCCAGGGGGTTGGCCAATGAAATGTAGCTGATGTCCGAGCCGAGCCTCTCCCGGACGATTCTGATGGTCGCGTTCTGGGCAAGGTCCAGCGAGGCCCTCTTCTCGATGCTATTGAAATGCATGACCTTGGCATAGCCCTTCATGTTGCCGCACACTATCGTGTACTTGACACCGAGGGACTTCAGGAGGTTTGCGACCTTGGCGTCCACCTGGTGTGTCACGATGACCGGTATGTCCAGGTAGGATGCAATGGCCGTGAGCGTCACGGCCGCGTAATAACCGTCGTCCGTGTCCTTCACGAGGACCGCTGCGTCTGTGCTCGTCCAGAAGTACTTGGCCACGAGCATCGAGGTCTCCGAATCCGATATGCCGGATATGGTGTCGTTCCCGGTCACACCGCTAGCGGCCTTACCAAGGTCCCCGATGGCAAGCACGCCGCCCTTGCCATAGGCCTTCATGAAATTGGTGACTGACGAGCTCACGCCGTCGTGACCGGCTATTAGGAGCGGGCTGGCCTTGGGCCCGTCCTTGCCCTCATAGTACATCGTGACCGGCGTGGCGATGAGCGGCAGGAACCTTGAGGAATCAGGAACCATCGTGGTCATACCGCCGGTCTTCCTCGTCGATGTGACGCCGATGAGGTCGTCGACGGTGGCCTTTCCCGTCTCATAGCTCGGCGACACCTTCGGCAGGCTCGCGTAATAGGCTCCGAGCGAGACCAGCAATATCAGTACGAGGATTACAGCCAGGGGCTTCTGGTATTTCTTGACGTTGTTCATTCCCTTGAACGCCATCTTCCTAGCACTGCCTGCCATCCCAATCTCCTCCTTCCTATCTACTCCACCCGGTCTTCAACCATAGTGCCATCATAATATCTAGGGAGGTCAATATAAACCTACCCATCAGACATGTAGTATTTCCCGTGTTCGCTTATCCATATGTACATAATATATTAAATATTTGGTAACGTTCTTAAAGTTCCCGCCGTCGGGGTCCGGTTGAACCACGAAGTCCAGGTCCAATCGTACAAACCTCACTGTGGATGCATTCTCCACATTTTCATATCAATGACAATGAGCCTATGCCCTTCCACAATTTTAATAAGCCATTAATGAATATAAGGAGAATGTAACTGATGATACTGGCACCGAGGGATGGGCTTTGAACAAGAACGTGAACCCCGAACGGTTCTTCCAATGGCTCCTTGAGGAGGAGGAGGACAAACGAGGACCGAGAGAGACGATTCTCATCAAGAAGATATGCATGCTCGGCGAGCCAGCCGTCGGTAAGACCTCGCTCATCCGACGCTTCGTCTATGATGTATTCGAAGACAAGTACATCGAGACCATCGGGGCCAAGGTCACGAAGAAGACCCTGAGGATAAGGTACGTCCCGACGGGGCAGGTCTTCCAGCTCCGCATGATGATATGGGACATCGCCGGTCACGGGGCCCTGGACTTCGTCAAGCCGTCCTATTACAGGGACGGGGAAGGGGCAATGATAATCTGCGACATGACCCGACGCCTGACCCTCAACAAGGTCCCTGCATGGATCGATTCCCTTTGGACCGTGACCCAGAGGATCCCGCTCATAATCATCGGCAACAAGAACGACCTCAAGAACCAGCACGAGTTCAGCACCAAGGAGCTGGGCGAGGTCTCTATGAAGTACCAGTGCCCATTCATCGTGTCCAGCGCCAAGAACGGCGAGCAGGTCGAGAACGCTTTCAAGAGCCTCGGCCTATCCCTCATCCAGACCTTCATCCAGGCGAAGAAGGCCTAGCCCCTCACAAACATATTGTGCTTCTTCTCCACGCCCACCGTCGTCATGGGCCCATGGCCTGGAAAGACCTGGACGTCCTTATCGAGCGTATAGATCCTCTTTCTGATGGAATCCTCCAATGTGCCCAGGTCCCCGAGCGGGAAGTCCGTCCGGCCGATGCTGCCCTCGAATAGGAGGTCCCCGTCGAAGACAAGGCCCTCCCCGAGCAGAGAGATGCTTCCGGGCGAGTGACCCGGCGTGTGAAGGACCTTGAGGCGGAGATGGCCGAGCTTAATCAGGTCCCCCTCCTTGAGGAGGACGTCCGCGTGCGGCAGGTCCGGGTGCTTGAAGCCGAAGGCCCGCGCCATCCCTGGTAAAAGCCCCCACAGCTTCTCTTCGTCCTCGTGGTAGGCCCAGGTCGGCTTGAACCTTTCAAGGACCTCGGATACGCCATTGACGTGGTCTATATGCAGGTGCGTGGCGATGACCATCTTGACCTTCACACCCATCTTTTCCAGCTTGTCAACGACGACATCGCCTTCCCAGCCCGGGTCTATGACGATGGCCTCGCCATTGTCATGGACTATGTAGCAGTTCGTCAGGAGGGGCCCCAATATCAGGGTCTCCAACTGCTGGTCCGGGTCCGGGGACCTCATCGGTATGTCCTACCCCTCCTCCAGGTCCTCGCCACAAGGGTCGAAACCATGACCGCGGCCACGATGGCCACCGGGCCCAGCGCAGGTATGAACCCCTTCGCCTCGGTGACCTTGATGGTGACATCCGTCGATATGGCCTGCGCGTTCAGGGCGTCCTTGACCGTCACATTGGCCTTGAAGGTCCCGGCCTTCTTGTAGGCATGCATGGTCTTGCTCGTGTTGAGCCAGCCGGAATCCGTTCCATCCCCGAAGTTGAACTTGTACTGCTTGAGCTTTCCCTCAGGGTCCAAGGAGCCCGAGGCATCAAAGGTCACCTTCTTGTCCTTGGTGGCCCCGGTCGGCGCCTTAAGGAGGGCCGAGGGCGGGTCGTTCACGACGGGGCCCTTGAAGTCCCCTGTGGCCGGTTCGAGCGTCCTGTTGTGTCCGTCGGTGAACTCGAACCGGTACGTGTGCTGGCCGCTCGCTAGCTTGGTGTCGAAGGTAAAGTTGGCCCCGGCCTTGTAGTCGTAGGTCTGGGGCTGCATGTCATGGGCCCGGTCGTCTATATAGACCTTGTAGGTCGCCGGGGTCTCCCCATCAGTATCGATGTAGATGACCTTGTAAACGAAAACCGTCGAGGAACCTCCGGTGCTCGGGGAGACGGGTGAGGTTATCAGTTTGGGCAGACTGTTATAGAACAGTGACACGGAACCTATGCTCGGTGTAATGCCAAGTTTCTCAGTGCTCAATTGGGCCATCAGCTGGAGGTACCTCCTGGCCGGGGTCCTGAACCCAGAATCCATGGCCGTCAGCATCTCCCAGTCACTGGCCCCTGTCATGTCTGCCGTATATGCGGACCGCAGGTAGACCTTGGCCGTGGTCCCGCTCGGCGTGTCATAGGTATAGTCCGACGATATCAGGTCGAGGCTGTTCGACCCGGTATCGAAAGGACCGGAGGTCCAGTTGCCAGTAGGCAGATAGGACTTGGCACCTATCCTGACCTCCTTGAGGACCGCTGTGCATGCGACATCCGATGTGGAAAGGTACGCCTTGTATCGCACGTACTTCAATCCGGTCAAGTCGTGCCCAACGGTCTGTCCGTTGGTGTAAAAGCTGGTTGTGCCCTCGGGGCCCGCGAACATGTAGCTACTGCCGTCGAGCGTCATGCTGCCGGCCAGCTGGAGCCTCACGGACGCCCCCGTGCATCCCGAAGGGCTCCGGGCCTCGGTCCAGCTCACGTTCGTGAGCATCGTTGTGCTGCTCGTGTCGAACGATGATGACACGAGCTCGCCGCTGTTGACATAATATGGCGAATAGGCCCATACCTCGCTCAGGAGCCCCGCGTCGCTCTCCCCACCGTAGAGGATGAACACCTTCTTTTCCGGCACCCAGATCAATGTCTGGCCAGACCTCGCGTCCGCTGGCATGGGCTTACCATCGCGCCAGGTGTTGTCCTTGGAATTATAGATCCATGTGTTGTTGTACTTCATCGAGCTCACATGGCCGCCAACGACGACCAACTCCTTCGTGTCAGGGTTCCATGCGGCCGCATGGCCGATGACCTCTGTGCTTCCTAGGGCCAGCCCGGTCCACTTGTCGGCCTCAGGGTCATAGCTGTAAAGTTCCTTTGAGGTTACGCCCGCGGGCTTCATGCCGCCAAAGACGAGCATCCTGTCGAGCCCGGTGGCCCAGACGGCCGTCTCCTCCATGACCTTCGCCGGTCCCTTGGCCTTCGTCTCCCAGTTATCGCCTATAGGCTCGTAGGCCATCGTGTCGTTCGTCACCCCTGTATCGCTCTGGCCCCCATAGACGATATGTCTCTGGTGTATGGGGTCCCAGACCGATGACTGGCCGAAGCGCCTAGCCGTCTCGTTGGCCTTGCGGGACCACCCGTTCGCGGTCGGGTCGTAGATCCATGTATCGTTGTTGAACTTCCTGGTCCCACCGGAATCGGTAAATCCGCCATGGATCAGCATTACCAGGTGCACCGGGTCCCAGGAGCCGGAGTGCCAGTATCTGCTGATAGGGGCGTCGGCAAGCGGGGTCCACGAATCCGTCGAGGGCTTGTAGGCCCAAGTGGTGCTCATGGACCCGGTCGCGTTCTGGCCCCCGAACATGAACATCTGCTGTCCTGCAGGGTCGTAGACCGCCACCTGCTCCTTCCTGGCCGTCGGGGCGTCCTTGAGCCTTGTCCAGGTCTCCTTTTCGAGCTTGATGCCGTCCTGGCCGGAGGCGTCGATGTTGTTCTTTACCAGGTACCGTGTCGCATCGGCGAGCTCCGCCTGGCCGGGCCCGCCTGTCCAGACCTTCTGGAAAAGGCTCGCGTTCTGGTAGCCCAACCGAAGCTGGGCGCTCTGGACGACCACGCCATTGGTATGATATCCTGAGGCTGTGAAGTCCGAATTGTCCTTGATCTGCCATGATGCGCCAAGTCCGATCATCGGGACCAGGCCGGAGGCGACCAATAGAAGAACGCTCAAGATGGCCACGAGCCTAGCTCGTCCAGGACCGATGGGCATGTGCATCCCTCGATGATTAACAGGACGGCACAGCATAGGAAACACATTAAATAAACCTGTCTGCCAGGCCGTGCATCAACAATCTATTTATCCCAAAATACCAATCATCGCCCCGGTGATGGGATTGGCAGACAGGCCCGCCGACAAGAAGATCGATAAGATCTCGAAGATAGTCAATGAGACCAAGCGGCTCGTGAAGGAGGTCAAGGACCACAACAAGGTCTACCAACAGGTCTGCGAAATGCTAAGGAACGACTTCTCACACTACTCCTGGGTCGGCATCTATATTGTCGAGGGGGATTATCTATCGCTCAGGACCTGGGTCGGGGACCATGCCACCGAGCATACCCGCATAAAGGTCGGCGCGGGCATCTGCGGCCTCGCGGCCGAGACCGGCAAGACCGTCATAGTGCCCGATGTGTCCAAGGACTTCAGGTACATCATGTGCTTCGCCACCACGAGGTCCGAGATCGTGGTCCCGATACATAAGGGCAAGACGGTCTACGGTGAGATCGACATCGACAGCGAGGAACTGGACGCTTTCGACAGCAAGGATGAATCCTTCCTGGAACAGGTCGCCGAGGCGCTGACCGGATTGAACAAATGATGTCCTGTCCCGACGGTTCCGATACATATATTAAGTGAACAGGGTCAGGAATTCCATTAATAGATAATCGGTTCGATGGAACATACAGCAAACATTATTTAGTCCGATTATGTCATTACATGAGATAGCGGAGTAATGGGCCCCGGAGGATATACAATTGGCCACGACCAAGTCCGGCTGGACGACATGCCCTATATGCAATACTCGGTTGAAGGCCAGCAAGCTCGAGGGTCACATGAAGCATGTCCATCCTCGGGGCGTGAGGACGCAGGAAGAGCGGGCGAAGATAGTTTCCCGGAGGCAGACCGCCACGGGCGCCACAAAGTGGGTCGCAGTGGTGGCGATCATCGTTGTGATAATCCTCGTGACGTACTATGCCATCATTCATCTTGATCTAAGGGGCTCCAACACCGGGGACAAGCCATACGCTTTCATACTCGCCACCCCCACTGGGCAGAAGTACTCCCTCGACGATCATCTCGGCGACAAGCCTATACTCTTGGGCTTCATGTCGACCGACTGCGCGCATTGCGCCAGAATGGCCAATGTCTTCCATAAAATATATGATAATTATTCCAACAAGGTCGAGATAGTAATAGTCATCTCGAATACGGACGCGACCATGGCCAATATAACGGACTGGGTGAACACGCATGCCCTCCAATTTCCGGTCGTGTTCGACACAGGCGGTACCACCTTCAATAAGTACGACCTGAGCTTCTATCCGTCGATGTACATCGTCAACAAGGCCAGCAAGATCTCCTGGACCAATAAAGGGACCGACCAAGGGGAATATACCTACGAGCAGCTTACGGCAAAGTTGGACAAGGTGACCTGAGGCCAGTGGCCATCACCGCTAACCTGTGGCTCCAATGATACAATCCCATTCTTGACGTTTTGCTCCCGATAAAATAGCGCAACCCTTTTCAAATGTCAAAAATGACCAGCAAAATAGAACCGCTCGAAGCCCTCGCCCATCCCCATCGGCCCGAAAGGGTCGTTTAGGGGTCTCGGATAACTGAGACCCGTGTTTCTATTTTATCTCTCCCTTTCTTATTTTTCTTCCAAGAGATGATGCCTATGGCATTCAGTATAATCATCGCCCCGACTCCTATCAATGCCCCAAGCCCCCAGAATGGGTAATAGGACCCGTTGATATTGCCGTTAGTGAACGCGACATCGATGTTCCAGTATCGCGAGGGACCATCATCAGGGACACCGGAATTGCGATAGGGATTTTGTATTGTCCATATTGTAATATCCTTTCCATCTATCGTCACGTCCCCGAAAAAGATCTTGCCGTTCTGGACAACTGTCCCTGAAAAATCCGTGAGCTTCAATTTCCCATTCAGCGGTTTCCAAACAATGTGGCCCCATGGAACCCACAAGGTACCGTTATTGGATATGGTGGCTTTGATCCTGATTGTGCCATTGCTATGGAATCTGATAAGGTCATTCCAATTCATATTATCCCCGACAATCGTCTGATTATTATAGGTAATATTGACAGTTGTTGTCATAAACGAATTAATGGGTTCGAGCTCACCATTCAATTCTCCACTGACACCCATTAGAGTAAAGCCACCCATAGAGTACCCCTTTTCATAGGTCTTCATCTCATCAAACGTGACATTTCCACTAAGTTGTGTTAAATTCCAGATAAGGAACCCACCATGATTCTTAAAAGGCGTGAGCGTGACCTTTGTACATTTATGGACCTGCTCATTATATGAAATACCGCCCCTTTGATAGGAGAAATCAACCAATCCATCGACCTGAACGACCCAGTCCGTGCCATCCCAGTCATACATACCGTTGACCATTATGGTATTCTTGCCATGTAACTCAAGACTGCCTCTGACATCCCCGTGGACAATCGTTTTGTTGTCATACAATGAAGCGTAGTATGCTTGGTAGATGGTAGGACAGATAATCATGACAAGTATGGATATCACGAGTAATTGCTTCCACACACGGGGCATGGGTAGTTGTGAGGTTTTTATCGATGGGTCCGGTTTCAAAACAAAGAAAAAGAATATAAGGTTTAGTATTTGGTTCCAAAGAAACAGCAAATAAAATATTCCAAGTGCCGAGTAAAACGCATAGCTTGAAAGTAGGACGCCTTCTCCAAGGAAAAAGATGATGATTATGCCCCCAAAAAAGAATCCAATCCTGTTCAGAGAGATTAGGATATAAAAAAAACCGTATTTGGGTAAATGCTTACGCATGTGTGAGGTGGATAGATGCACAATGACCAAGGATGTGCTCATTGCTACAACTACGGCCATCACCTGAAAAAAATAAGCGCCAAGACCCAATAATACTCCAAGGACCGGAAGAGACGCCGTCCCCAAAAGACCCCATTCGCACCCATAGTTCCAGTATATGCCATAACACCCTATTGCTAGGATTGACAGACCTGCAGCGAAAAAATAAAGAGGAATTTTAAAAAAACCTATAAAACCCAATTGCATTGTTAAAACTACCCCGATAATACTGAGCAGAGCCCCAAGTCCACCAATCCGAAATAGTGTGGGCCTTACTGTTCCTAAGGGCTTGGGCGGTATCTGAACGATGGGAGGTTTTTTAGGGATTTTTGGAGGAGGCGGTATGTGGATGTTCTTGACCCGTCCGGCATCTACGCACGCGCTGCAATGAATCATTTCATTAATATTGACCAAGCATTGCTCGCAGACCCTACGGTCACAGGAAACACATCTGCCGACCGCTTCGACACCCGAGTGTATATCGCACTTCATGCATCTATGAATTCGTGGGTTAACTTATAAAGGATTTGTTAATGGGGCTGTTAAGCCAAAGAATCATCTTATTAAGACGATTTCTCTGGTCAAATAAATTATCGCAACCCTTTTATCTGGCAAGGGTTTTCTCCTCTCGGGGGAGCAAGATGAAGGTCCTTGTTGCAGACACTCTAGCTAAGGAAGGATTGGAGCTCCTGAAGAAGGAGACCGAGCTCACTTATGATGACAAGATAACGCCCGAGGCCCTGAAGGAGAAGATCAAGGACTTTGACGCGCTGCTTGTCAGGGGCAGGACGAAGGTGACCAAGGAAATCATTGACGCGGGCAAGAAACTGAAGGCCGTCGGCAGGGCCGGCATAGGCGTGGACAACATCGACGTCAAGGCCGCCACGGCCAGGAAGATACCCGTCGTGAACGCACCGCGGTCCTCGACGCTGTCGGTGGCAGAGCAGGCCCTGGGCCTGATGCTATGCCTGGCAAGGGACATCCCCAGGGCCGACCATACCATGAAGGAAGGTAAATGGGAGAAGAAGGGCTTTGAAGGCATAGAGCTAAACGGCAAGACCCTGGGCTTCATCGGCATCGGGCGCATCGGCTACGAGGTCGGTGTCAGGGCCAAGGCCTTTGGAATGAAGATGGTGGCCTACGACCCCTACATAAAACAGGAGATCCTGGACCCCATCGGGTGCAAGCTCGTGAAGACCCTGGACGAGGTGCTGGCGGTCGCCGACTATATCACTATCCACTCCCTGCTCACGGACGAGACCAGGGGCATGGTGGGCAAGGCCCAGTTCGACAAGATGAAGAAGGGCGTAAGGATTATCAACTGCGCTCGGGGCCCCATAATCCAGGAGAAGGCCCTCGTCGAGGCCCTGAAGAGCGGCAAGGTCGCAGGCGCGGGCCTGGACGTCTTCGAGAACGAGCCGCCGGGACTGACCGACCTCGTGAAGATGCCAAATGTCGTATGCACGCCCCACATAGCGGCCAACACACAAGAGGCCCAGGTCTCGGCCGGCATAACCACGGCCGAGCAGATCATCAAGGTCCTCAAGGGCAACAAGCCGGACTTCGTGGTGAATGGCGAGATTTACAAATAGAAAAATGGGACCGATGGAGGCCCAATCCGGGCCTCCTCATTGATTTTCTAACCTTCTAGCGTCTTCTTTATCTCGAGCGCCAGCTCCTTTGCCTTGGACGGGTCCTTGGCCTTGGTCTCCATGGCCTGGTTCCACATGGTCTCCGCCTTCTGGACGAGGGCCGCGTCCTTCCCCGCATCCTTGGCGGCCGAAATAGCCATGTCGGCATCGAACAGGGCATCCGTCGCATCCTTGCCGAACTGCTTGAGCTCCTTCAGCCTCGAGATGGCCCCGTCCACGAGCTTCAGCGCCTCATCGAACCTCTCCTCGGTCACCTTCGCCTCGGCCTGTCCGATTATCTCCTCGACCTCGGTCGTGCCCTGGCCCTCCGCCTTGACCCCCTCGATGTCGGCCCTAGCCAAGGCTATGCGCTTGTTCACGAGCTCCCTCGGGGCCTTGGCCGTCTCCTCCAGGCACTTCTCCACTGCCTTCAGGGCGGTGTCGAAGTCGTTGGCCGCCAGCGTGGACCTTGCCTTGATGAGATAGTTCTTGGCCATCATGATATCCGCGCCCATCTTCTCGACGGCAACGACCTTGGTCCGAGCCTCGGTGAGCTTGCTCGAGACATAGTTCTTCGGGAGAACCTTGGCCGACTCAACGGCCTTCTTGGCCAGCTCGTGGGCCTTTATGAAGACCCTCGAATCCAGGGCCATCTGGGCCTCTTCGAACTGGGCCTTCACGTCCTTCACATCGGCGCCCATGGCGGAGGCCTTGTCAAGGAAGACCTTTCCCTCCTCAAGTATCTTCGACACGGTCGAATTGCTGGCTTTCTCGACCTCGGCAACCCCCTGGTCCGCGAACTCCACGGCCACCTTGTAGTCCCTCTTCTTCATGGCCGTCTCGGCGTTGTTGATGAGATCCTCGGCGGCCTGGATGTTGGCCCCGATCTTAAGCGCCATCTCCAGGGTCTTCCTTGATTCCTCGATGACCTTCTGTATCTCCAGGGCGGCCGCATTGTCCGCCTTCTCATAGGCCTGCAGCGCCTTTGGGACCGCCGCCGTGTAGTTCCCGGCGTTCAGGTCGGTCCATGCGCTATCGATAAGGCCGTTGGCCTCGGTGACATCAAAGCCGTCCTTCTGGACCTTCTCGACCTGGTCCTTGGCCTTTGTTATGGCCTCCTCGACGATGGCCCGGGCCCTGCCCTCGGCGGTCTCCGCCACCTGGATGTACATCTCGACGGCCCTGGCTATGTTCCCTGCCGTGAGCGATTCCTCGGCATCGACGAGTCCCGCCCGTGGGTCCCCTTTGCCCGGTGGCACCTTGCTGACATCTATGAATGGCTTGGACTGGACAGGGGACGGCTCCTCGGGCTTCTTCGACTTCGCTGCCATCTCCGCCTTGAGCGCGTCCAGGCCGCTGGCCTTCGGCGGCGGGATCGCTACCACAGGCTTCTCCGCAGGTTTCGGTGGTCGGGGCGCTGGTTTCTTAGACTCCAGGGCCTCCTCGAGCCATTCCTCCACCTCGGTGACCGTGGCAAGCGCGCCGATGAAGTCCACCGCCTTGATCTGGTCCCTGACCTTGACAAGGGCCCTCCTCGGCTCGTCGACCTTGATGCCTTCCTTCTCGGCGGTTTTAATGAGCTTCTGGACATCTATCAGGCAGTCCGTTATGTACGGGTCCAGGGCCTTCTCCATGGTGACTATGGCCCTGTTGGCGGCCGCTATGGCCCTCGGATAATCCGCGCTCTGGATGAGGTCCCTGGCGCTCTTGATGTCGCTCCGGACCGTGTCCAGGCCCAGGTCCGTCTCCTCGAGCTCTGCAAGCATCGTAGCCGCCTTCTCGACGGCCTTCAGGGCATCGTCCTTGGGCTTGTGCGGCCCCACCGGCTTCGCGACAATCGCCGGCGGGGGGCCCTCTGTCTTGAAGGTCTCGAGCATCTCCCTGGCATCCTGGATATAGGCCACGGAGTCCTCCAGGTTCCCGTCCTCCAGGAGGACCATGGCCTCCCCAAGGAGGTTCTCCACGGGCTCCACATCGACGCCCCTGGTCTTCAGTTCCTCGGTCTCGGATAGGATGATATCGATCTTTGTCCTCACGTTCTGCGCCTCATCGGTCGGCTTGAGCCCGGGACCAGGCGTCGGCGCCACGACCGCCTCGGGTGAGGGCGCCGGCTTCTGCGACGGCCCCATCGCCTTCTCTATGTCGCGTATCTTCGCGGCGGTGGTGATGTAATCGCCGAAGTTCAGGGCCACGACGGCCTCCTCGTAGATTTTCTCGGCCTTGAATGTGGGCACACCCCGCTCCTTGGCCAACGTGATCTCGTGCCTGGCCATTGGAAGGAGCCCGCCGACCACCTGTATGTTCTCGAAGTACAGCAGGCCGCTCTCGCAGCTCGCGACGACCATGTCCCCGCTGTCGGAGACGACGAGGCCCACGACGCCCGAGCTACCTGTCCTGTGCTTCCATATCAGGTTCCCCTTATTGTCAAGGCAATGGATGACCGCGTCAATGCTCGATACGACGACCGTCTTTCCGTCCTTGGCAATCCTGATGTTCTCCCCCGGATTGCCCATATCGTACTTCCAAACGAGGTTCCCAGACCTGTCGTAGCAATAGACGGTACCGTCCTTGCTGGCGGCCACGACCCGGTCCGCCTTCCGGCTGACGTCCACATCGTTGTAGACCCCTGCCGCTGTGGCGGTCCACATTATCTTCCCGACCTCGGCGCTATAGTACCTGAGCTTGCCATCGTCGCTGGCGACCACGACGGCATCGCCCTCGGCCGCAATGCGGAAGGCCCCGACACCGGCCTCGATGACCTTGCTCCAGACGAGGTCGCCCCTCTCTGTGAAGACCGCGATCTCCCCCTCCTCCGTGGAGGCCACCACGAGCGTGCCATCGGCGTTGATGCAGACCTCGATGACCGGCCTGCCGAACCTGTGCTTCCAGGCGAACTTCCTGGCGGCCACGATGTCGCCATCATAGACATTGATGTTCCCATCGGCAAGCCCCGCCACCGTGAACCGTCCGTTCGCCGAGATGGCTATGGACTTGGGTTCGGAGCGGCAATCGTCCTGCCAGACCAACTGTCCGAAGGGCGTGAACATGTACATGGACTTGCTCTCGCTGCCCATACCGACGAGGTTCCCACGGGCCGCGACCCCGACCACGGCCACATGCTTCGGATAGGTCTGTGTCCATCTCATCTCACCGTCATGGCCAAGGCAATGGATGACGCCCTGGCCGTCCTTCGTGCTCCCACCGACCACGATGAGATCGTTCGCATCGGAAGCCGCGAGGGACACAATGGTGTCCGGCGTCGTGTACTTCCTGCTCTCAGTGGACCGGGCAAGAACCGTGTCCGCGTTCTGTAGGTTCATTGTACTCCTCTCCTAATCTCCTGTGATTCATCTCGTGAATGTGATGGGCCTTCTGTGATTCCACATTTCCCTTTTAACACTTTTGCATGTTTATGGATGTCTGCTTTGTTCTACTTGTCGGTGGTCCGTTCACTTCTTTATCTTCTTCTTCTTGAGCTTCTTCACCTTCTTGATCCTGTGGGCCTCTCCAGGCCTCTCCGGCTCGGTCTCCTCCTCGGTCTCTTCTTCCTCGCCCTCATCGTCCTTCGGATCATCTTTCTTGATGATCTTCATGACCGACGGGGTCTCGATCTTCTCGAACCTCAGTGCGCCGAGCCTCTCCTTTATGCTGTCCAACAGCTGGCCGGCCGGGGGCGTCGGGCCCCGCTCCCTGCCGACAACGACCGAGTCGCAGGTCGCAGTGGCAGGGCCGCTGGCCTCGGGCGGTGATATGGGGGCCACGACCACCCTTCCCCGGATCGTGTTTATACGGTCTATGATCTCGTTCACCCGCTCCACGTCCACGACCATCGCCCTGAGCTCCTTAGCCTCCCTGGCATGGCCGTCGAGCGTCAGGGACTCGAGCTCGGGCTCCAGCTCTTTGAGCTTCCGGAGCTTCAGCTCGAACTCCGCGAAGCGCTGCCTCATGACCGGCAGCTCCATATTTATGGCGTTCTCCAGCGGCGCCGTATTGTAACCCTCCGATATCCACTGGAAGAGCTTGTTCGCAAAGGCCTCCTTCTCCTTCCGCTCCTCATCCCGACGGCGCCTCTCCTCGAACCTGCGCTTCCTGATGGCCTGCTGGAGCTCGGTGACGGCGTTCGTGACCTCCTGTACGCTGTCCACATCCTTCGTGATGGCCAGGATGCCCTTGACCTGCGCCTCGAATCCCTTGGTGTCCATGGCCCGGACCTCATCCTCGAGCTCCTTCAGCCGCTCCACGCGGACCCGGAACACCAGCATTGCCTTGCGCAGGGACTCCATGTCCTTGCCAACCAGGGCCTCGAGGCCGGACACGTCGTAACCCCGTTCCTTCCAAGCGGCGATCTTCTCCTCCAGGTCCTTCCACAGGCCCTCCTCCGGGACTGCCACACCTGCTGACGCGCTCGTCTTGATCTTCTCCTTCAGGAGCTCCAGCTCCTCCTCGGCCTCGACAACCCTCTTGATGTCGCCGAGCTTGGACATTATGAGGCCCACCTCGCCCTCGTAGCCCTTGGTGTCCAGGGCCGTCAGCTCCTCCCTGATCCGGATGACCTTGTTGATTGTCCTCTCGAACTCGTCGAAGGCCGTCTGGACGACGTCCAGGGGACCGTCAAAGACCTTCTCCAGGTCCTCGACGTTACATCCCTGGGCCGCCCAGCCCATGAGCTTGGCCCCGAGCTCCTCCCTGACCTTCCGCTCGAGCTCTTCCTTCCTTCTCCGCTCCTCGCGGGCCTGGTCTATCTTGGCCTTGATCGTCGATATCCGTTCGCGAATCTCGGATATCTTGTCCACGTCCTTGAGCATGGACCTGAGGCCATCGACCGCTGGCGTGAAGTCCTCGGCACTCAGGACCAGGACATTGATCTCCTCCTTCAGCTCCTCGAGCTTCTGAAGCCTTATCTTGAAGACGAGGAACTCCTTCGATATGAAGTCCGTGTCATCCTTGGACAGGGCCCGCTCGAGCCTCTCGATATTGTAACCCTGGGTCCGCCACTCCTCCATCTTGGCCCTGTACTCCCTCCGCTTGCCCGCCTCCTCCCTGGCCTTATCCACCTTCTGCCTCAGGGAGGTCACGGCCTCCTCGGCCCTCTCGACCCGGTCCACCTCCTTCAGCAAGGGCAGGACGGCCTCGATGTCCCTGTCATAGCCCTCCTCCCTCAGTCCATCGACGACCTTGGCCAGCTCCCTGAGCTTCTGGACCCTGATCCTGGACACAACGAAGGAGCGCCGGAGGCCCACAAGGTCCTCGGTCTCCATGGCCCTCCTGAGACCCTCGACATTGAACCCCTCGTACTCCCAGGCATTGAGCTGCTCCAGGAACTCGCCCCTCTTCTGCTGGTCCTCGAGCCTCCTCTTCCGCTCCTCCTCCGTCCTCCGCTCGATCTTCTTCAAGAGGGTCATCATATCGGATTCGATTGGGTCCAGGTCCTCCACATCCACGTTGGCCAGGCGCTCCTTGAGCTCCCTTATCTCGGCGTCGAAGCCAGAGACCTGCAGCGTGTCCAGCACTGCCCGCAGCTCCTTGACGCGGGCCACCTCCGTTTCGAAGGTCTTGAAGGTGGACCGGACCGTGTCCATGTCCCGGCTCTTGGCAATGACCTGTTCGAGCCTCGTGATTATTCCTTCCTTGAAGCCCTCGGAGACCCACTCGGACAGCTTCTCCACATACTGATGTTTCTCCCGGCTCTCCTGCTGCTTCTGGCTCCTGGCCTCCTCGAAGCGCTCCTCGATCCTGCGCTGCAGGTCGAGCAGGGATTCCTCCGCCGCCGGGATGTTCTTGATGTCCCGCATGTGACGCCGGAGGTCCGCGACCTCGTCCTCGAACCCCTCGAGCTCGAGGCTGTTCAGGTCGCGCTCCAGCTCCTTGAGTGTGTGTATGCCGATCTTGTGTGTGACGAACTCCTTCTCCAGGACCTTTATGTCTGCCCTGCCGATCAAGGTCTCGACCTTGTCCACGTAGTAGCCCTGCTCCTTCCACTCGGCCAGGTTCCTGCGTATCTGCTCGACGCGCATCTTCTCCTGCCGCTCGCGCCGGGAACGGACCAGGAGGTTCAGTATTTCGTTCTCGACCTCCCCCGTCAGGCGGACGTCCCTCATCTTGGTCCTTATCCGGGCGACATCCTCGTCATAGCCCTCGGTGTCCATGGTCCCGAGCTCCTCGCCGAGCTCCTTCATCTTGCGTGCGGCGGTCTCGAAGTCCTCGACGGCCCTCTTGAGCACGTCCAGGCTCCCATCGAACATCGAGTAGAGATAATCCGTTACGAACCCCTCGGCCCTCCAGGTCAGGATCTTGTCCTTGAGCTCCTGGCGGGTCCTCTCCTCCACCTCCTTGCGCCTCCGCTCATCCTTCTTCCGGCGCTCGACCTTGAGCTGTAGGTCCAGGATGGCCTCCTCGGCGTTGTGAACCCTCGTCGGGTCGCGCAGGAGCTCCCGGATGACCCCGAGCTCCTCCTCGTAGCCCGTCGTGTCCAGCTCCTCGAGCTCCTCCCCTAGGACCTTCAATCTACCTATCTCGGACCTGGCCCTCTCAAGGGCCTCGGCCACCGTGTCCATGTCCTTTTCCATCACGGCCTCGAGGCCATTGACCCTGAGCCCCTGGGCCTTCCACTCGTCGAGGGTCCGCCGGAAGCGTTCACGCATCTCCTTCTCGGCCTCCTGGCGGACGGCCTTGTGCTTGTCCTGTCGGTCGATACGGAGCTTTATCCTGAGCAGGTCCTCCTCGTTCTCGAAGACCTTGTCGGGCTCGTTCAGCCTCTGGTCCAGGGCCTCGAGCTCCGTGTCGAAACCCTTGCCCCAGAGGTCCTTCATCATACCACGGAGCTTCTGCACCTCGCCCACGTCCCTCTCGAAGGACCTGAAGACCACATCGAGGCTGGCCCGATCCGTGTCCATGGCCTTGACGAGCCGTGTAACATTGTAGCCCTGGGCCTTCCAATCCTCCATGCGGTTCGTGTAGACGCCCCTCTCCTTCCGCTCCTCCTCCTCCCGCTTCCGCTCGGCCCTCTTGCGCCTCTCGATCTTGAGCTGCAGCTTCAGAACCTCGTCCTCTATCTCGACGATGCGCGTAACATCCTTGAGGTTGGCCTCGATGGCCCTGACGTCATCCTCGAAGCCGCGCGCGTCCAGGTCCATTAGGGCCTCCCTGAGGACCTCCAGGGACTTGGCGTCCTTCTCGAACTCCTCGAACCTCTCCTTGATGATCTTCATATCTATCATGGAGATGGCTTCCTCTAGGGTCTCGACTAGGTAGCCCTGAGCGCGGAACTCCTCGAGCCTCCTCTGATACCTGTCGAGCCCTTCATCTTCCAGGGTGGTCCCCTCCCTTACCCGTCCCCATCCCCTACCGATCAACAAAGACCTTGATTGACCCAGTCCCGGGCCAAGGTCCCTTTCCCGACCTATTGGTCGAATAAGTGTCTCATCGTAAATAAATATATCCGGTCCTACCAGCCCCTAACCGCTCCCCTTGTCCCCCTCCTTCCCGCCCTTCTCCGCGGACCGGCCCTCGGCCAGCAGCCTGGCCTTGAGCTTCTGCCAGGTCTCCTCGAGCTCCTTCACCTTCTCGATGTTGGCGTCTACTGCCACCACGTCCCCGGAGATCTTCCCCTTCATCTTTTCCTGGATGGCCAAGACCCGCTTCTCCACCTCGTCCACGCGGTCCACGTCCTTGATGATGGCCCTGACGTCCCTCTCTTCGTCCTTGTGCTCGCTCAGGTCAAGGCCGTTCAGCGTCTCCTCCATCCTCTTGAGCCTCGCGATTCTGGCCCTAAGCCTCCCGAGCCTCGCCTCCAGCGTCGCCAGGTCCTCCCTGAAGATGTCCACCTGGTCTATAAGGTCCACGCAGTAGCCCTCCAGGGCCCATTGGAACATCTCGTCCATGAGCTCGTTCCTCCGGCCCTTGGCGGTCTCTATGATGCGTTCCTTGACCATGACGTTCTCGCGAATCCTGTCGAACATCCTTTCGGTCTCGTCGATGTGGTCCACGTCGAAGAGCCGCCTCTTTATGGCCTGGACATCAAGCTCGTGGCCTTTGAGCGTCATCTTATCGAGCTCCTCCTCCATCCTCTTCAGCCTGTTCACTATGGCCCTGAAGGAAGCGAACTCCTTGTTCACGGTCTCCAGGTCCTTGTGGATGATGTGCTCGAGCCTGGCCGTGTCGTAGCCTTGGCGCGCCCAGTGCTCCATTCGGATCCTGAAGATGTCCTTCTCGCGGTCCCGGCGGCGGGACTCCTTCTCGAGCCTCTCCTTAACGTTGTCCTCCAGGGCCGTGATCCGCCGGTCCATCGCATCCATGTCCCCTAGGTCCTTGAGGCCCTTCCTGACCTCCAGCGCCTCGTCCTCCAGCGCCGGGTCACGGAGGCTCTTGATTCTGCCGGCGAGCTCGTCCAGCCTGCCCCGGAGCTCAAGGGCCTTGCCCGCCTTTCTCTCGAAGACCTGCAGGGCCTCCTTGACCGCGTCCTCCCCGCGGGTCATGGAATCCTCGAGCGCCTTCACCGAGAAGCCGAGCCCCCTCCACATCTCGATCTTGTCCACGAGGTACGGGTCGACGATCTTGGTGGGCTCCTCAGGCTCCGCCTCCTCCTCCTCCTCCAGGTCCTCCTCAACATCAAGGCCTAGCCCCTCGTCCTTGGCGCCCGCCTTCCTTTCGAGGACCACGATGCCGTTCCTCATGATGACGACGTCCTTGATGACCTTCCGGTCCGCGTAGCTCATCGATATATCTGCCTTCATCTTCCAGGTGTTGGCCCCCGAGAGCCCCTCCCTGATCTTTATCCATCCGTCTGTGACCTCCATGAACGGGTCCCTGACATCCTTGCCGTGCTGCCCGGCCTCGATGGTGAATAGGCCCATGACCTTGGACTTCCTGAACTTGAGCCTCGTCACCTGGACGAAGTTGTAGACGGTCTCGAGGTCGATGAATGCCAGCGCATAGGACACTATGGAGACGAAGGCCCGCTTCTTCTTACCCCTGTCGATCCCAGACAGAATGGATGTCAGCGCGGAGCCCATGTACTTCGGGTCCTTCGGGACCACTTGGATGTTCCCCGAGGTTTCGGTCTCGTTGACCTGCTTCTCCTTGAAGGTGCACCAGTCGATAATATGGACCCTGGACAGGTCTTTTTCTTGCACACCGATCTTCTGCAGCTGGGACAGAAAGACCTTGGGCGAATAGCCCAGGATCGCTATGACCTCTTCACCGGCCTCGAGGCCTTCCTTGAGGAACTCGGCGCAGAACATGTTCTTCTCCTGGCCCGTCCCCTCGACCACGAAGCACCGGCCGTAGTCGAACTCTTCCTGTAGCCATGATACCGGGTCCTTCGGCAGGTCGTCCCCCATCTTCTTCGGGGCCTCGATCTCGAGGCCAGGCATGGGCCTCGCGGTGTGCTCCTCCTTGACCTTCTTCACCACGTGCGCGGGTCGGATGACCCATTCCTTCTTCTCCTCGTCGTAGAACGGCAGCCCCTCGTCCTTCGGCTTTAAAATATCCTCAGCGCTGATTGCCTCCGTGGGGGCGTCCTTGCCCTCCGGTAGGTCCTCCATATCCTCTACTTCCTCATCCTTGCCCTGCGTCGCTCCCTTGTCATCCACTTCCCCGCGCTTGGGCAGGTACTTCCTCAGGTCAGGGGAATCGAGCTCAGGACGCAGGACCTTGAACTTGTCCACCGAGGCCAGGACCCGGTCCCTGGCCGTCCCCGAGCCCACGAACATCTCAAGGACCTTGTAGGCGCAGGCGATGACGACGCTCAGGCTCCGGAGGGCCGTATCGTCGTCCTCCAGGAACTCCTCGGTAAGATTGAGCGAGAAGTCCTCGCTGATGTTCATCTTGTCAAGCAAGGGGTACCGTTTCTTCGATTTGCCCAGGAACAGGTTCAATCGCTCGAGACTGACCAGGTCCCTGTGCTGGGCTAGGACATACTCGACCAGGTCCTTGTAAATCTTGATCTTGGACGACCCGGGCATCCCAGACCTCCGAGGCCTAGACCTTGATACCCCACTGTCCTATCCTAGGTAAAGAGGGGGTTTGAAGTTATATAATTACACTATTAAATATCTTCTTAAATGCATAGGCCGACGGACTGGCCTTGAAGAAACCTTTAATATAAGTGACCCCTTTATAGGCCCCGGGTGACCTAAGATGGCAATCGGTTTCGTCCTAATAAGCACTGCTCCAGCGAAGGAACACGAGGTCTACAATGAGCTTCTAAAGCTCAAGCAGATCGTTGAGCTCCACCCATTGTTCGGGGAGTACGATCTCATCGCCAAGATAGAGGCCGAGGACTTCAACGAGCTGGGACAGATTGTCGTCGATAAGATACGGGTCATTAACGGCGTGATCGACACCAAGACCTTAACAGGAATCAAGTTCTAAGGGGTCCACTGGCTCCCTAGAAATAACAAAATGCGGACTGTGAGGGATACTGGATGGAAGACCTTTGGATGATATTCTCAAGCATTTTCGTGTTCGCCTTCGGGATATTCTGCATAATATTCGGAGGCTTCACGGCGTACTTCGGGACGGGACGCAGCAGGAACATCGGTGGGGCACTGATACTTATCGGCCTCATCGGCATCATAATCGTGCTCTGGTTCACCGGGTTGCTGCAGGTCTCCACGCCTTTCACCTGGTCGACCGATGTCCTCATCGAGGCCGTTATAGCGGTCATCGCGGCCATCCTTGGCGGCGGTGCGGCCTTGGTGATATTCCTCGGGGCCATAATGAAGTCCTGATGACAGTACTTTCTTATTTCTCTCATTTTTTCTTGGCTAGCTCCAGCCATTTTTTTCTCACTTGGGAATCTTAAGGGACTAATTATTTAAATGCGGTCACGGTTATTCCATGCCGTTGACGATGAAGACCATCGACCTGAGGCTCCTCCTCACGCTCTTCTTCCTGTTCCTCCTCATCTACATCCTCGTGGAACCATTCTTCAGCTCCGACCCGAGGATCATGGCCTTCTACCTGCTGGCCTGTGCCCTCTTCGCCCTGATGTTCCATCATACCTTCAAAGGCAAGCTGTTCTCCTTCAAGGACATTGGGCGGTTCAGGGCGGTCTTCCTGGCATTTCTCATCATCGGAACGTGCGCCGCCCTCGTCTATACCTTCCATTCATCGGAGGTGAACCAGGACGGCATGAGGAACGTCACCATGGGAGAGACCTTCCTGAAGTACGGCGACTTCAAGGAGTACAACAGCACCGGTACCCTCGTCTGGTCGCACAGGTACAGTCCCATGATGCCCCTCTACCTGTCCATCTTCATAGGGGCCTCCGGCAAGGACCTCTACGTCCTGAAGGCCGCCTCCTTCCTCATATTCCTGCTGTGTCTCTATGTCGTCTACGCGTGCACCAAACGGCTCTATAACACGGACGCTGGTATCATGGCCGCAGGCCTGACCGCCATCATCCCGAGGCTCTGGGAAAGCACCGCTAACCTGCAGGTCGAATCCATGGCGCTGGCGGTCTACGTCCTCATCATCTTCTCGATCATCAAATCGCTGGACAAGAGGACGCAGTATTATATCATCTACGCCGGTATTTTCGCCGGGCTCGGTTATCTTACGCGGTCGAGCATCGGCTACTTTTTCATCGTCGCCGGGGTCCTCGGGTTCCTGTGGCGGTTCTACTACATGGGCTGGGGGACGCTCAAGAACCGCTCCTACATAATCGCCATAATCTGCTTCCTGTCCTTCGTTGCGGTCTGGGCCACCAGGAACCTGTACCGCTTTTGGAATGGGACCGTCGGGGACCTCTTCATCTCCTGGCAGACCGATGTTCACCTATCGGAGTGCAGCGCCATCGCCTTTAAGGACCCGTTACTATTGCTGCTCATTATCATAATCAAGTTCGGATGGCTCGTCCTGCTACTTGTCCCATGGTTGTACTTGAGCCTCAATCCCCTAAAGGAAATGAGACGATTGATTTCCGACGAGCGTGTATCAGGGCTGGCCATCGCCATCTTCATTCCGTTACTCCTAAGCATGTTCATAGCGGCCATGTTCACGATCGGGGAAGGTTATACCACGAACCCGGTCCTGAACTTCGATAACAACAGGTACATGCTGATCTCGACAATCCCCTTATTGTGGTACTCCATCGAGGCCTATGACCTGGCGGTCGGGAAGAGGAAGATATCCCGGAAAGTGCCCCCTGTCCCGTCTCCGAAGGGCCCGAGCTCGTCGAGGACCGCCCGGACAACAAGGCCAAAGCATCCTAAAACGGTCTGATATCCTTGTCGGATCGATGACCGTGGGTCACCCATTCGAAGCACGGCCCGTCCGGACATCAATTTTAAATTCTTGCACGCTCTTCTTGTCCACACCAGCCATGGGAGGCCAGGTACACATGTCCGTCCTCATAATCATGGGTAGCAAGAGCGACTCCGCCATAGCCGAGAAGGTCACGAAGACCCTCGATTCCCTGGGCGTGACCCACAGGTCCGTCGTGGCCTCGGCGCACCGGACGCCCGAGTACCTTGTGAAGGTCGTAAAGGAATCCGACGCCAAGATATTCATCGGCATTGCGGGCCTGTCGGCAGCCCTGCCGGGCGCCATAGCCTCCCACACGCACAGACCGGTCATCGGGGTCCCGATCAGCGGCAAGGTCAACCTGGACTCCATCCTGAGCATCATCCAGATGCCGCCGGGCGTGCCCGTGGCCGCCGTCGGTCTTGACAATGGCGAGAACGCGGCCCTGCTCGCGGCAGAGATTCTGGCCCTGAGCGACCCAGCCATCGACAAGAAGCTCCTCGCCTACCGCGAGGAGAAGCGGAAGGCCATATTGGAAGGCGGCTAGGCGTTACAGCGGGTCAACTACACAATTATCAAAATGAAAAGTCCTCGATGGTACGCCTATCTCTTTGGCACTTCCATTGTTAACGCGGTGGTCGGGCCGGGCCTCGTCTTGCCCTCGTCGGACATCTGCCTCATCCTCTCTCTGGAGAACGCCGAGACCGCCCTGATGGAGGCCGCATAGTCGCGGCTTCCGAACCAGAAGGACAGGACGATGCCGAGTATCGTGAAGATGATGGCCGATGAGATGGCCAGGCCGTAGACCGAGTTCATCTCGATGCTGTGGGCCACCTGTGGCGTCGAGGCCATCATTGCTAATATGCCCTCCTTCAGTAGGACCACGATCACGGAAAGCAGCACGATGGCGCCGAGGACACCGGCGCCGAAGCCCATGTAATGCCTTATCACATGGCCGAAGTCGAAGTCCTTGAGGTTCCTTTCGATGGCCATCTTGCCGACCGCCGTGAACCTCCACACCGCATGCAGGTACTCTATGAAGAGTATGAAGAACACCCCGAATATTATGGCCAAGGCCAGGTCCACGTAGTCGATCTTCCCGACGGCCATGATGGTTGGCTTCACGGCCGCCCCGATCAATATGAACAGCGGGGACATGAGCATCATGATAAGTTTCAGCGGGTAGGGGCCGATCTTCCAGGGGAGCTTGACGAAGACGGCCATGATGCCGAAGACGATGCCGAGCACCGTGCAAATGAGGGCCGCGACGCCCCCAATCGTCGCTATCTTGTTCCCGGACACCTGCTGCGTGTTCGGGTCATATATCATGAACACTATGTTGAGGGCCATGCAAATGAACATGAACATGACCGCAAGGACCTTGACCGTGCCCAGCTCCCTATACTTCGTCGAGGGGTCAATCTCCGACCTGGCCTTTGCCAAAGCGGCCTGCTCCGCGGCTTGGGCGGAGGCCTCATCGTGGGTCATGGTGGACGGGATCGATGACCCCGTCGAAGGGGGTGCCGGTGCGCCTGGTGGTGGTGCCATCGTTCACGCCTTCCTCATGTCTAGTAGGTCAACCTCTTGGTCTCGGCTAGTACGCCAAGGAGCGGGGTCTTCGGGTCCCATGTGACTATGTTGGCGCCGAAGCCTCTGATGTCGGCTATCTGGACCTCGCGTTCGAGCCTCAACAGGTCATAGGGCAGCATGTCCTTTATGCCGGTGCGCGTCTTCTGCCTCGCCATGACCTCGAACTCGATGGACGAGGGCGATATTATGAGGACCCTGAACTCCAGGGTCCTTAATAGGCTGACGCCGTGGGCGAAGGTCTCGTCGTCAGCGAGCGTTGATATGATGATGACCGGGCTCCTCTTCGGGAGCGTCGGGGCGGCCACGTCGCATACGCCCTTGAATGGCAGGTTCCCCTCGGGGATCGCGCCGGCAAGGGCCGTGAGTATCTCGTAGAGCTGCTTCTTGCCCATGCCCGGCTTGAGCGTCAGGAGCCGGTCGCCATAAATCAGCAGGCCCACGCTGTCACGTCTTTTCAGGAAGAAGTTCGCCATGGTGGCGGCGGCCCGGGCGCCGAACATGAGCGCGTTCTCGGCCTCGGTGCCGTAGGCCGACACCTCGCGGCCGTCCACTATGAGAATGATATCGGACACGGCCTCACGCTCGTGCTCGTTCACGAGGAGCTTCCTTTTGGACGCGAAGGCCTTCCAGTTGATGTCCTTGAATGGGTCGCCCGGGACATAGTCCCTGATCAGGAAGAACTCCGAACCAGGGCCGGGCTGCTTGACCGGCGAAGCGCCAGGATACAGCTTCATGGACTTGGCCCTTACATGTATCTCCTTGACGTCGTCGACCCGCGGGAACACTATCAGGTTGTGGACATCCTCGACGTTTATCTCCTGATAGAACAGGCCATAGACGTCTTGCGACCGGAACGAGACGGGACCGATGTCGAAGATGCCCCTCAGAGGCGCGACAACGGAGTAGCGGATGCTCGACTTCTCACCGCTTCTCAGGTCGACGATGAGATAGTTGCTGCCTTCCTTGATCCTGATCTGCCTCGGGAGCTTGTCCCTGACCTCGAGGAAGCCGGTCCTGCCACCCTTGTTCAGGAGTTCGAGCTCGACCTCGACGTCACCGTCCTCGAATATCCTTTCCGAGGATATCTTTCGGATCGGCAACACGCTACCGATCCTCAACAGGAACATGCTGACCACTACATAGGAGAGCATCATTATGCTCGTGACCATGAGCTGGGTGCTCCTTGCCACGAGCGCGAAGAAGGTCAGGGCTATCCCAATGCTAAGTATGATGACGGCCTTCTTTGTCCACATCGGAATCCCAGATTCGGAGTTTTTTTGGGGAAAGGGCATCGCCCTTTCCCCTCTCGGTCTCTCTAGCTCAAGGGAACCAGTCCTCGGGCCTACACGGCCGGGACCGGCACCTCTGCCAGTATCTTCTTTATTATATCTTCTGGCAGCACACCCCTGATCCTTGGCTCGGGCTTCAGGATGATCCTGTGGCCGAGCGTCACAAGGCAGATGAACTTCACGTCGTCTGGCGTGATATAGTCCCTGCCTGTCAGGACCGCGTGGGAGCGACCCATCTTGAACAGACCGAGCGAGCCCCTGGGGCTCGACCCGACTAGTACCCTTGGGTCCTCTCGGGTCCTCGTGACTATCTCGACGATATAGGTCAGGAGGGCGGGGTCCACGTGGATCTTCTCGACGATGCTCTGGAGCTGCACGACCTTCTTCGGGTTCGTGATGACCTCCAGTTCGACATCGTCCTTCCTCCTCAGCTCTCGTCTTATGAGGATCTCCTTCTCCTCTTCCCTGTTGGGGTAACCGACGGCCATCTTCGTCATGAACCTGTCGACCTGGGCCTCAGGCAGGGGGTATGTCCCTTCCTGCTCGATCGGGTTCTGCGTGGCCATGACCAGGAACGGCTTCGGTAGCTTGTGCGTGACACCTTCGATGGTGACCTGCCTCTCCTGCATGGCCTCGAGCAGGGCGGCCTGCGTCTTCGGAGGCGCCCTGTTGATCTCGTCGGCCAGCAGTATGTTCGTGAATATCGGGCCGGGCCTGAACTTGAACTCATTGTCCTTTTCGTCGAACACGTAGGTCCCGGTGATGTCCGCGGGCAGAAGGTCTGGCGTGAACTGGATCCTCTTGAACGTGCACCCAAGGGCCTGGGCGAAGCAGTTCGCCATCAGGGTCTTGGCGAGGCCGGGGAAGTCCTCGAACAGGATGTGCCCGTTCGCCAGCAGCGTGACGAGCACCTTCAGCATGACCTCCGCTTTGCCTACGATGGCCTTGCCAACCTCATTGAGGATGGCGCGGCCGACGTTCGCCACATCCTGGATTTCCTCAGGTGTGGCTGTCGATCCGGTTGGGCCGCGTGGCCTGCCCATCATGGGTCCCATAGGCTTTGCTGGCGGGTAGCCAGGCTTCGGTCCCATCATCGGTGGGCCCATCGGTTTCGGACCGCCGGGTGGCATACCGGGGCCAGGTCCCATCATTGTCGGGGGACCGCCCGGCTTCGGCTGTGCGCCCGGAGGCGCTGCACTCAAACGACCAGGGTTGTTACCGCTCATCTCTCCCACTTCCTCAATTTATCATTCATCGCCTGTAACTCTTCATTAGAGAATTCCCGTTGATCATTTAACAGCAATTCGTTGATGTCATGGTCCTTGACCATGGATGCCAGTTGCGTCTGCGTCATGGCCTGCAGCTCCTCGTTCGTAAGGCTATGTATCATGCGCAATTTACGCATCACCACGGACTTCATGCGGTCACGGATCTCACGCCTGCTGTCGGGCAGGTCGACCCTCCGCTTGATGGAGCTTATATCGTACTTGTGGAGCCAATCTTCCTTGTCCTTGGCCCTGAAGACGACCATTATGAGTATCATGACCATTCCGGCCAGGAGCAGGCCCATCTCCCTCGGGTTCGATGTCAGGATTGTTATGGCCTCAAGGCTGCCGTAGATCGGCTTGAGATACTTGTTCTGCTCATGGCGGCTCTCGTCGATGATGATCTTACCGCCCGTGGGCAGCAGCTTGTTCTCGATGAGGTCCTTGAGGAACTGCTTGTTGTTGTTGAACTGCCAGGCAGTCCCGTTGGGGCCGCCGCCCTTGTCGATCTGGTCGTCCATGAACATGCCGGATGAGGACATGAATATGATGATGCCCGAGGCGGGCTCTTTCTTGTACTGAACAATAATAGGTATCCTGCCCTGCGCGTCATAGATGTCGATGAACCCGTTGTTGTTCCTGTCAACATAGGATTCCTTCGATCCGGCCGCAAGGACGGAGATGCCCGAGGCGTTCGGTCTGTACCAAAGCCCGGTCGGCTTGTTGAGCACAAGGCCATATGTGTCGGTAGCGTCCGCGGACCCGAACACGGTCGCGCGCACGATAGGAAAAGAAACGTTATATGTGTAGTTCGCGTCCCAGAATGTCTGGCCGTAATAGTTGACCTCGAAGTCCTGGCTGAACGAGTTGGCCAGGTCGTGGTTGTCTGCGACGATGATCTTCCCGCCACGGTTGTAGAAGTCCTTGAGGCTCTCGACCTCTGCCGTCTTGTACTCCTTCTCGACCCCCATGGACACGTAGAGCGTCTTCTCAGGCTGGTCGATGTTCCTCAGCATCGTGGGGCTACCGATCATCGTGTACATATCGTACTTTTCCTTTCCCTCGCTGCTCAACATACCCCAGAACGCCGAGCATTTCTTCCAATCCTTGTTCTGGGCGCTGGAATCCTTGAAGGGCGTGATGGACCCGTCACCGGTGCTAGTTTGGAAGGCCGGGACAAGGAAATATGCCCCTAAAATGAATACAAGTAAGACGATGGCGATGATGCGCTTTGTGAAAGTAATCCAGTTCATAAATTACCCGGGCCCTCTATTGAGTTTCTAGTATATAATAGTTTAAGGTTTTATATTCGTCTGTCGCCGAAACTAATTTAAATTTTCCCTTTTAAAAACAGGTCCTTTGCTAGGGCCGAGCAAGCACCCTGATATCATTTACCAAGGGGCTCAAAAATTCTCGATTTATATAATGTATTAAAATAAAGAAGGCCAAAAATAAATGTATATGTGAAAGATTGGTGGGCAGGGCCCGCATCGCATATAATCTTCTACCTCCCTGGTCCATAACCGGGCCGTCATCCAAGCCATTGAAGGCCCCATCGTCGAGGGAATGACGACGACAACGCCCGATCCACCGAAGGAAATATTTTTAACGGAGCGCGTGATATAGACCAACCCTGACCCGTCTTGGCGCAGTCTGGCTAGCGCGGCTGACTGTAGTTGGGTACCAGGGACACTTAAAGTCCTGGCGGGCTCTAGCCGACATCAGCAGGCCCCCGGTTCAAATCCGGGAGACGGGATTTTTTTCTTTCAAATGTTCAGCAGCTCCGCTGTCGCCATGATGAAATGAGGAACAATGGAAAAATTAGTTCCGGGCCAATTCCTCTATGACGCGCTTCGCCTTCCCCTCGCTCCTCGGAATGGCCCCTATATTGACGACTTCGACGGGAACGTCCAGGTTCAGTATGGCGAAGATCTCCGACGATATGGCCTTGGCCAGGACGCCCCTGTCACCATGGAAGTCCGTCGAGGGCTCCACCCGGACCTTCAGGGCGTAGCCCACCGGGGTCTTGTTCTTGACGATGAGGTAGTTCTCGCTGGCCCCGTTCACCGTCATGACGGTCTACGGCTCCCAACCGGCCACCGGTGGTATCGCCAGTATCCTAACTTCGGCGAAAATCAACAACGCCGCGTCGACCATAGGTGAGACGGCCAAGCTGGAGCCCAAGATAATTAGGAAGCACCTGCTGATAGCGATAGCGCTGACGGTGGTGACGAGCCTGCTGACCGAGCTGTTCATCACCGTCGGTCTATGAGACCTCACGCCTTCTTGGCCGCCCCGTATCCGAGTTCGAAGGCCTTCATGTTCAGGTCCACGGTCTTCTTGGGGACCTTCTCGGCGATCGCGCTCTTCATGACCTTAGGGGGGATTGGCAAGATCTCCCTCCCCATCAGGGCGCCGAGCATGACGACGTTCATGGCCACCTTGTTGCCCGCCTTTTCGGCGAGCTCCTCGGCGTCGATCGCGACGACCTTCTTCGAGATGCCCTCGAGGGCCCTGATGACGTCCTTGACCTCAGGGTACTTTTGGCCCCACGCTCCGACGGTGAATGGGATGATGGGCCGTGTGTTGACGAGGATCTCGGTCCTCTTCGAGACAACCTCCGCGGCCCTGGCGGCCTCGACGGGCTCGAAGGCCAGCAGCACATCGGCCTCGCCATCCGCAATCATCGGGCTGAAGACCTCCCCGATCCGGACCGTGCTCCGGACGACCCCGCCGCGCTGGGCCATGCCATGTATCTCCAAGGAAAGGACGGTGAGGCCTAGCTTTACGCAAGCCGACCCGATGATGTTGGAGATCAGCAGGACCTTCTGACCGCCCACGCCCGCAAGCTGGATGCTAACGGCCTTCTGTACCATGACGCTCATTTGCCTTTACCTCTGATTTTTTCGATGCTCCCGAACTCGCACACCTGGGCGCACACACCGCATCCCACGCAAAGCAAATCGTCGATGGCCACGGTGCCGTCCTCGTCGACGTAGAGCGCTGGGCAAGCAAACATCTTGAGGCAGCGTCTGCATTTCTTGCACTTCTCCTTCATGACGCGATATGTCGGCAAGGTCTCGCCCTTGCCTTTTTTCCTGGTCACTTCGAGGAGGGTGCATACCCGGCGGGCGATAATTATCGAGATGCCCTTGTACGCCAGGGCCTCCTTGAATGTCTCGATGGTCGCTTTGACATCGAAGGGGTCGACCGTCCGGACCCATTCGACGCCGATACCCCTGACGACCCGCTCGATGTCCAGGGCTGGCGCCTCCTCCCCCATACCGTCCTTGTTCGTTCCCGGATGGGACTGGTGGCCCGTCATGGCCGTGGTCTTGTTGTCGAGTATCACATAGGTGAACCTGTGCTTGTTGTGCACGGCGTTTATGACGCCAGGGATGGCACTGTGGAAGAAGGTGCTGTCCCCGACGAAGCCCACGACCGCTTGGTCCGTGGCCTTGCTGAACCCGGCGGCCGTGCCGACGGAGGAGCCCATGCAGAGGAACAGGTCCGCGGTCTTCAATGGCGGCAGCAGGGCTAGCGTGTAGCATCCGATGTCCGACGAGTAGATGGCCTCATCCTTGGTGGCCACCTTGCACGCGTAGTATGTCGCCCTGTGCGGGCAGCCAGGGCAAAGGGTCGGCGGCCTGGCCGGCAGCTCCATCTGGAATGGCATCTTCCTCTTTAGCGGTTCGTCCCCCTTGGTCTTGATGATCGCGTCGGTGACGATATCCCTGCTGAACTCCCACATTCTCGGTAGCAGGTCCTTTCCGTGGACCTCCAGCGTGAGGCCAGCGTCCTTCGCGGCCACCTTGGTCCACATCTCCATGTACGGCTCGAGCTCCTCGACGACCAGGACCTTCTCGACGGTCCTCATGAACTCGGCCATCCTCTTGACCGGCATGGGATGGACCATGCCGATGCGCATGATCCGGATATCATAGGGCAATTTCTTAGCGGCCTCCTTGACGTAACCGAAGGACGCCCCAGCCGTGATGACGCCGAGCTTCGCCTTCCCTTCCGGGCCCTCGACGGTCGTGTACGGGTACTTCTCCGTGAGCTCCTGGGCCTTCTTCAATTTCTCCAGCAGGACCGGATGCCTCTGCTTCGAAACAAGGGGCACCGGCACCAGCGTCATGGGTTTCTTATCGAAGTGGACCTTGCCCCTGCGCGCCCTCATATCGCCGAACTCGACGGCACCGCTCACATGGTTGACCCTCATTGTCGTCCTGACCAGGACCGGGATGGCGAGCTGCTCGGAGATGTCGAAGGCCCCCTTGACCATGTCCTTGCACTCCTGGGGGAAGACGGGCTCTATCATGGGCGCACCGCTGAGCATCGCGTAATAGCGCGAGTCCTGCTCGTTCTGGCTGGAGTGCATCGCTGGGTCGTCGGCCACGACGACCACGTGGCCGCCCTTGACGCCTGTGTAACAAAGGGTCATGAACGGGTCTGCGGCGACGTTGAGGCCGACGTGCTTGAATGCGGTTAGGGCCCGCTGGCCGCTCACGGCGGCCCCTGCTGCAACCTCCATAGCCACCTTCTCGTTCGTCGAGAACTCGAAGTAGATCCCGGCCTCCTTTGCTATATCATGGAAAGTATTGCCTATCTCTGATGACGGTGTGCCAGGATAGGTTGTCGCGATGTCTAGGCCGGCCTCAAGAGCCCCGCGGACTATAGCGTCGTTGCCGAGCAGGAACATCCTCTTGCCCACTTCTTTGGATAGGATCTCCCTCAATCAAAAACCCCCTAAGGGCTCCTCCGTGGCCCGAGGAGGACGGCGCTGGGACCCGGGCACATGAAGGCATCGCTTTTAGCAAATAATACATTATAAACCTTTTGCGAACCTCCAATCTGAAAGTACGGCATACTCACCACCACCCGTTTGTTTTTTTCCAAACGATTACGATAGAAGGATATTGGTCGACGGACAATAGACGGATATTGGAGGTGCCCACATGAAAAAGAAGGATAAACGCCTCGAGGAGGCCCATGGGAAGCCAAAGGGCCGGCATGGGAACGACCCGGAACGGAGGATACCATGCTCGGGCTGTGGCAAGATTATGAGACGCGTAGAGTTCCCCTATCTAAAGGTCCGATGGGGACGTGCATATAGGTTCTGTTCACCGGAGTGCGTAGGGCGGGCCGATACCAGAGTCCTGGCCATCCCGGCCATCCTCGGCTCGACGGTGCTGGCAATCCTGACCGTGGCCATCATATTGACCGCCCCATGGTCCCAGTTCATACCGCACACCGAGGCAAAGTTCGCCCCCACGATGGACAGTCTCGACAACCGTGATATCATCTTCAAGAACGTGATCGCCCACAAGGACGGTTTCTCCAGTGAGGTCGAGATTGAGATACTGCTGACGAACAGGGGCAAGGGCTCCACAGGGAAGCTTTTCGTCGATGTTTTCGCCGAGAACCAAACATCGATGGTGATAGACTCCACCTTCAACACATCGACCCTGAGATACATCGAGAACGGCTCGACCGGAAGCATATTACCGCCCATGAAGAGCGCCAAGGTCAATGGCCTACTGGTCCTGAGGCCCGGGACCCATGTCATCTACATGCGCATCTATGAGGATGGCCTCACGGGCTTCATTGAGGGCCAGCGGGCCATCAAGGTCACCGAGGACCAGATCGTTGTCCAGCCGTGGGATAAGAGCGGCGGGTCGCGGTCGGATGGCAGCGGCGGATTATCGGCCACGAAGTCGGCCCCAGGTTTCGAGGCCGTCTATATGGTGATCGCCCTCGGGGGGGTACTTATCGCAAGGAAGATGTATCAGTCCTCGAAGAGCCGGAAGAGACGTTGATACCAAGAACACCCGGTCGGAGAATGAAGGCCCGGGCCCGTCTTACGCCTTACCGGCCCTCACGGCCTTCATGTGCTCTATCTTCTTCTTTATCGCTTCGGGCCTGCCTATGTCATGTCGCATGAAGATGCCCCTGCCCTTGATGTGCGACAGGCCCTTCTCCGAGACCTTCTCGGCCGTCTGCAGGTCGTCGGCGATGCCCACGACACCTATGCTCCTGGAAGATGTCGTGTAGACCTTCCCGCCGCGCTCGTTGACCGACGCGTAGAAGACCTGCGCTCCCTCCTTCTCGACCGCCTTCTCGTCAAAGTCGATCAGGACATCGACCTTGGACTCGAGGCCGTAGCCCTCGGGCACCACGTACTTGCATACCGTGGCCTTCTTCGCGAACTTCGCCTTTTTCTTCTTGAGCGAGCCGTCAACAATGCCCTCGCATATATCGATGAACGAGGATTCTAGCAACGGCAGGACGTTCATGGCCTCGGGGTCACCGAACCTCGCGTTCACCTCTATGACCTTCGGGCCCTTGGCCGTGAGCATGAACTGGCCGTACATGAACCCCTTGTACGGGCACCCGTCCTTGTCCATGGCGCCCAGGATTCCCTTCATGATCGTGACGCCCTCGTCGTATTCCTTCCTCGTCATGAACGGGAGCAGGTGGTCCTCCATCGAATAGGACCCCATGCCGCCCGTGTTCGGCCCCACATCCCCCTCGAAGGCCCGCTTGTGGTCCTGGACCGCGGGCATCGGGAGCAGGGTCCTCCCGTCGGTGAATGCCTGGAGCGTGAACTCCTCACCGACGAGCAGCTCCTCCACGACGACCTGTGATGCACCACCTATCTTCTTTTCGACGACCTCGGCCGCATAGTCCGCAGCCGCGGCCTGGTCCTTGAGCTGGTCACCTATCACCTTGACACCCTTGCCGCCGGTCAGCCCGACGGGCTTGATGGCCACGGGCATGCCGAAGCCTAGCACGGCCTTCCTGGCCTCCTTTGGGTCGTTGAGTACCTCGAACTCTATACCGCCCTTGAGCTTGTGCTTGGCCATGAGGTTCCGCATGAATGTCTTCGAGATCTCGATCTGGGCCGCGTTCCTGTAGGGCCCGACGGTCCTACAGCACGCCTCGGCCTCGAGCGTATTGGCCACGCCCTCTCCCAGCGGTGCCTCAGGGCCCACGACGGCCATCTCGGCGCCGACATCCTTGGCGAAGGTCACGACGGTCTTTATGTCCGTCACCTTGCCGAGCTGGAACTTCTTGCACAGCTTGGCTATGCCAGGGTTGTTGTTCCCAGCGAAGCAGAAGAGCTCGATATCGTCCTTGACCGCAGCCTTAGCGATGGCATGCTCCCTGGCGCCCCCACCGATGAGAAGTACCTTCATGACCTTTCCCCCGGTGGGGAATCCTCGGTTCGATTATTAATCCTTTTGAGATGATGTTGGCCCCATCAACCCTTGACACCAAGGTCCGCCCTGGTTATCAGAGGCACCAAGGAGATACCCTCCTTTTTAAGGAGCGCTTCGGCGCCTTCCTGCCGGTCCACCACGACCACGACCTTTTCGACGGTCCCGCCGGCCTCCTTGATGGCGTTGACGGCCTTCAGCGAGCTCGCCCCCGTCGTTGTGACGTCCTCCAGGACCACGACCCTGTCCCCTTTGGAGATCTTCCCTTCGACCTTGTTCCCGGTCCCGTAACCCTTCTTCTCCTTCCTGACTATCAGGTACGGGATGCCGGTCTCCAGGGCCACGGCCACGACGAGCGGGACTGCTCCCAGCTCCATGCCGGCGAGCCTGGCCGCACCCTTGACATGCTTAGCCGCTTCCCTTGCGATGCCCTTCAGCACCGACGGGTCCGTCATGGCCATCTTCATGTCGACATAATAGTCGCTCTCCCTTCCTGAGGAGAGCTTGAACTTGCCGTACTTCACGGCCCCGGTCCTCTCCAGGGCCTCCTTGAGCTCCTTTTTGTCCATGGGTCCACCCCCTTCTACCAAGGTTCCTTCTTCCTGCCCAACTTGTAGGCGATGATATTGGTGAGCATGTGAACGCCGGGCATCAGGATGAGTATTGCGATGGCATGCCAGGCACTGAAGGTGTGCAAAATCCAGGTGGGATAGAATGCCAGCAGGAACAGCCACGACCCGACGACGAAGTCCAACTGGTCCACCAGTGGGGCCTTGGCGCCCCTTCGCAGCCCCTTCCTGCGCTTGCCGAAGCTGAACAGCAGGTCGCCCATCATGGCCCCGAAGCACATGGTCAGCAATGGCCCTATGAACCCGAGGGCGGTCGGCTCCGTCGGCGTGAAATCCGCGAGATAGGACTTGACCTCGGCGTTCGTGAAGCTCCTTATTATTTCCATGGCCGTGCCGACGGCCACGCCCCCAAGGATGCCCCAGCCGAGGCCGGCCCAGGACTTGCCGTCGCCGAGCAGACGGTGACCGTACTTATCCACTCGACCGCCGTCGATCGGGGCCCCACCCCCCAGAAGTACCGCGATGGACCCGGTGCACATGGCCGGGAACATGAACCAAAGGGCCTGGCCCGCGACTATCAGGGCATCAATGATCGGATTGCCGCTGCTCATGGTTCCGGTCCCTTATATTAACGTGAAGATTATTAGTATTATCTTAAGAGCCTCTCGACCTCTTCGACCCTCCGGACGAGCTCCGGGATGTCCATCTTTGCGAACACCGTTCTGAGCTCCGCGAGGGCGTTCAATGCCTCCTTCTTTCGGTCGGTCTCCTTGAACACCGGTACGTAATCGTCGGTCATATTGAGCACTTGCACATGCATGCCCAGGTCCTCGAATCCCCTCTTGGCCTTGCGGTAAAGCTCCAGGGCCTCCTCGAGCTTTCCCTTCTTCGCCATCAAGAGCCCCTTGACCCAGACGACGAGGTTCAGACCGATCCGGTCGTTGCTACGGGCCAGGAGCCTACCGCCCTTCTCGATGCTGTCCTCGGCCTCGGCCAGCTTGCCCATGGAGATGAACATCAAGGCCATGTTCTCGAGGGTGAAACCGCCTATGTGGACATCGCCTATGGAATCAGAGATACTCAGGGTCTTTTTGTAAAGTTCCAGGGCCTTCGTGTTGTCCCCCTTCTTGAAATATAGGAAGGCCAGGTTGTGCAGGAGCCTGGCATGGTCCGTCCTGGCCTCGAGCACGTTCTCGAGATCGGACCTGGCCTCCTCGTAGATCTTGACCCCCTCGTTGAGGGCCCTCACGACCAGGGCCAGGTTGCCGATGCCCATCTTCGCCATGCCACTGAGGTACTTGTCATGGACCTTGTTGGCAAGCTCGATGGCCTTGTTGAAGTGCTGCCTCGCGCCTTTGTGGTCATCGCCGCGCCAGGCCACGTAGCCGAACCCCACCTGGGCCTCGCCCCTCAGGCGGTCGTCCCTCAGTTCCTCGGCGATGACCCGGACCCGTTCGAACTCCTTCCGGGACTCCTCGAACTTGCCTGACAGCCTGTGGCAGTGCCCCAGCTTGGCCCTGATGGAACCCTCGAGGGCCAGGTCCTTCTGCCGGGCCTTGGACCCGGGACCGGCATCCGTGGCTTTCCTCTCTAATAGCCCGATGGCCTTGTTGAAGTTGGAGCACGCGTCCACGAACTTGCCCTGGGCCATGGCATCCTTGCCCTTCGTGAGGATATCCTCGAAGTTCATTCCCGCGCGTCCCCTCTGCCTCCTTGAACACGGGGGATGGTCAAATATCTTTCCCGAGGACCTTGAGGGCGTTCCCGCCGAGGATAGCCTCCACGGCCTCCGAGGGAAGGCCCAGGCCCCTTATGGCCTCGATGTTCCCCCTGATGTCCGAGATGGTCGGCCAGTCGCTGCCAAAGATGACCTTTCCGGTCACCTTCCTCAGTTCTGGGAAGTATTTCAGAAGGTTCTTCGGCGGGAGGCCCGAGACCTCCATGAAAATGTTTGGGTGTATGATCGCCAGCAAAAAGGCCTCGTCGTACCAGGCCCCTCTCCCGCTGTGGGCCATGACGATGCGCAGGTCCGGGAAGTCAACTGCGATGTCGTCGAGGTACTTGGGCTCGCTGTACTTCAGCCGGGCCCCCTTGAAAACGGAGGAGCCGGTGTGGAACATGATGGGGACCCCCAGTTCCTGGGCCTTCCCGTAGAACGGATACATCGACGGGTCGTTTGGATAGAAGTGCTGGTAGGAGGGGTACATCTTCACCCCTTTGATGTTCAGGTCCTCGACGCAATGGACCAGCTCCTCGACCTTTCCCTCGCTGGCCGGATGGACGGAGCAGAAAGGTATGAAGAATTTACGGCCCGAGCAGAAGTCAGCAACGAATTCGTTCGTAACGACCCCCGTCGTGGTCGGAGAGTTCTCAGCAAGGACCACTGCCCCGTCCACCCCCTCCTTCCTGAGGATGGCCTCGAGCCCCGCAGGGCACATTATCTTCTCGAAATGCTCATTGAGGGCGGGGTTGGCCTTCAGCATGAGGTCGAAGACCTGGGGGAGCCAGTCCCCCTTCTGGCCGATATGGACGTGGAAATCTATGACCTTCATCCTCTGTCCCGTCCCCGTCACGAGAATAGCACTTTCGGTTTATTTAGGTTGGGGCACTCGCTCGAACGGGACGCATCCCATCTGTCACATCCTTGGTTATTTTCGATCGATTCCCTGCGGCCTTATTCGAGGAAAGCAGCAGGAAAGGATAATTAGCACGGAGTAATATTGACGAGACCAATGAAAATGAGGCACTCCATGCCCACGATCTACGAGGGAATTGTCTGGCGCCCTCCCTCCGAGTCCGGCAGCCTGATTCTCCAGGCCACCCTCGGGTGCTCGTGGAACAAATGCACCTTCTGCGCCGCCTATCTCGAGAAGGATTTCAGGATCAAGACCCTGAAGGCGGTCGAGGCCGACATCAGGGCGGTCCTACCATACGCCAGGGACGCCCGGAGGATCTTCCTTGCCGACGGGAATGCACTGTGCATCCCGACCGGGGACCTTCTCAAGATACTCAAGCAGCTCGACGACCACTTCCCAAACCTCGAGCGGGTCGGCATATACGGAGGACCGAACGACATAGCCGAGAAGTCCGTTGATGAACTGAGGGCCCTGAAGGAGGCGGGTCTCGGCATCGTCTATCTGGGGCTCGAGAGCGGCTCGGAGAAGGTCCTCAAGATGGTCTGCAAGGGGGCCGGCCCAAGGAAGATGATCGAGGCCGGGCGAAAGGTCAGGGATGCGGGCCTGGCCCTCTCGGCGATCATCATTCAGGGCCTCGGCGGAAGGGCCTTGTCCGACGAGCACGCCCGGGAGACCGCTAAGGTCCTGAACCAGATGGACCCGGAGTACGTGGGGGCCCTGACCCTGATGGTGTGCGAAGGGACCCAGATGGAGAAGGACGTGGCCCAGGGGAAGGTGGAGCTCCTATCGCCCAAGGACCACCTAAAAGAGCTACGGCTCCTCGTGGAAGGATTGGAGCTCACCAATTGCATCTTCCGGGCGAACCATCCTTCAAATTATGTCACCTTCCGGATGGCGCTTCCCAAAGGAAAAAAATCATTGCTTGCCGAGATAGACCGGGCCCTGGACCTCGACGAGGATGGGGTCAGACCCGAGTGGGCAAGGGCCTTATGAGGACCATTTCGTACAATCTCGGGAACAGTAGTTGTCGAAACATTTATGTGGGGCCACGGGCTACAAGAGACGCCGGTCCAACGCAGGGCCTGTTTTCAGGATTGATTTAGGCCCACGCGTTGGGATGACGGCACCCAAACGGGCGGGTCATCCATGGTCGAACATGTGAGAGAGCTCGTTGAGATTGTCGGAAAGGAGAACGTCCGGACAGACCCCCTGGAGTGCCTGACCTATGGACGGGACATGTCAGTGCACGAGGGGCGGCCCGAGGTCATAGTCTTCCCGTTGACCACCGAGCATGTGGTCAAGGTGCTCAAGCTCGCTGACAAGCACGGGATCGCGGTAACCCCCCGCGGTTCTGGCACGAGCGTGACTGGCGGTGTGCTCCCGGTCAGGGGCGGCATCGTCCTCGACATGACCCGCATGAACAAGATAAAGGATATCCGGCCCGAGGACGCCCAGATGGTGGTGGAGCCAGGGGTCATATGCGCCCAGGCGAACGCCGCCGTCAAGAAATATAACCTCTTTTTCCCTCCCGACCCGGGTAGCAGCGCGATATGCACCATAGGGGGCATGGCGGCGACCAATGCCTCCGGCGTCAGGGCCGTCAAGTACGGTACGGCCAAGAACTGGATCATGGCCATGGAGGTCGTCCTCGCCGACGGGACCGTCATTCGGACGGGGACCAGGGCCCCAAAGTCCTCGTCGGGCTACGACCTCACCCGCCTCTTCATCTGCTCCGAGGGGACCCTCGGCGTGATCACCGAGCTCACCCTGAGGCTCCTTCCAATACCCTCCTACGTGGCTGTCCTGAGCGTGGGTTTCGACCGCATCGAGGACGCCGGCAAGGCGGTCTCCGGCATGCTCTCCCAGGGCATCAACCTGAGCTGCTGCGAGATAATGGACCGGAACAGCCTGACGGTAATCAAGAGCGCCATGAGGCTTGACATCCCCGACTACGACGGCCTCCTACTGATAGAGATGGACGGCGAAAAGGAAACGGTCAAGGACCAGATCGAGCGGGCGATGAAGATATGCAAGGGGGCCGGGGCTGTCAACATAATGATGTCGGACGACCCGAAGGAGAGGGAGCAGATATGGAAGGGCCGCTCGGGCCTCGTCCCGAGCTTCTCCCGGCTGAAGGCCGGCTCGCGCCTCATTCCCATCGCAGAGGACTTCGGGGTCCCCCCATCCAAGATCCCAGCCGCCATAAAGGGTATCCAGGAGATCGCTAAGAGGAACAAGATCACGATCGCGACCTTCGGTCACGTCGGGGACGGGAATCTCCACTCGACATTCATCGCGGACGTCCGAAAGCAGGAGGACTGGAACAAGATCCGCAAGGTGGGCCAGGAGCTCATCGAGCTTGCCCTGGGGCTCGGTGGGACGATAACTGCAGAGCATGGGACGGGCCTCTCAAAGGCCCCCTTCATCAGGAAGGAACAGGGCAAGGCCCTGGACGTCATGCGGGCCATCAAGAACGCCCTCGACCCGAAGGACATCCTCAACCCGGGCAAGATGGCCATGACCGACGGGAAACCGGACATCTATGATCACTTCGCATTCGAGCGTCTCGTGAAGCAACCCGAGGCGATAAGGTCCTTCGGGGACAAGGTTGACACGGAGATATTGGCCTGCATCCAATGTGGATTCTGCCGCGGAGGATGCCCGGTCTTTGGCGAGACCGGGATGGAGTCCTACAACGCGAAGGGCTTCGTCACCCTGGCCTTCAACCTCTACAGCGGGGCCCTCGAGCCAAGTCCGGAGCTCGTCGAAAAGTTCTACCATTGCCTCACATGCATGAACTGCCGCTTCAAGTGCCCCGCCAGCATCAACATACCCGAGGTCGTCCTCGGTGCCAGGGCGCGCCTCGTCAGGGCCGGCCTCATGCCCAAGGTCTTCAAGGCCATGACCGACAGCATGGGGCTCAATGGGAACCCCTTCGACCATCCCCAGGGGAAGCGCACCGAGTTGTATCCCGAGGCACTGGCCAAGCGCATCGGCAAGGAGCATATCGCCAATGCCGAGATTGTCATCTTCTCAGGTTGCGTCCCGTCCTATCAGGACATGTCCATGTTACAGAGCCTGGTCAAGGTCCTTGGGGCGGCCGGCGTCAATTTCGCCGCCATGGGGAACGAGGAGAGGTGCTGCGGTTTCCCGGCCTTCCTGATTGGCGGAGAGGACGTCATGCAGGGATCAGTGAAGAGGAACGAGGAGACCTTCAAGAGACTCGGTGTCAAACGGCTCGTGACCCCGTGCTCGGGCTGCTATAGGTTCTTCAAGGAGATTTTCCCGAAACATTCGAAATATAGGCTCGAGGTCCTTCATTCCGTCGAGTACATCCACAAGCTGCTCAAAGAGGGCCGCCTGAAATTCAAAACCCCCCTCGGGAAGAAGGTCATCTACCATGACCCGTGCGACCTGGGCCGCCACATGCAGGTGTTCGAGCAGCCACGGGAGATACTCAAGGCTGTCCCGGGCCTCGAGTTGCTCGAGTTCCCCGAGAACAGGAACCTGTCCCGGTGCTGCGGAGGGGGTGGGGGCTTCAAGGCGTTCGACACTGCGATGAGCAGCGACATCGCTTTAAGGAAGGTGAGGCAGGCCATCGAGCTCGGGGCCGAGGTCATCGTCTCGGCATGCCCGACGTGCAAGGATAACCTCGCCCTCGCCGCCGCCCGACTAAAGGAGGAGGGCGATGCGGCCGCGAAGAGGCTGAAGGTCATGGACCTGACGGAGCTACTGGCCAAGGTCGTATGATCGAGCAGTGACTACTTGCTGTATCGTTCCCTGAGGACCCTGTGGAGGATCTTGCCCGTTGTCGTCCTCGGCATCTCCTCGTTCTTTATGAAGATGACCCTCTTGGGCCTTTTGAAGCTCGCCAGCTTGTCCTTGCAGAACTCGATGATTTCCTCTTCGGTCACCGTGCTCCCTTCCCTGATCACGACGATGGCGGTGACCTGCTCCCCCCATTTTTCGTGCGGGGTCCCTATGACGGCCAGGTCGAACACCCCGGGATGCCTGGCCACGACCTCCTCCACCTCGGTCGGGTAGACGTGCTCCCCGCCCGTGATTATCATGTTGGCCTTCCGGTCGACGATGTAATAGTAACCGTCCTTGTCCTTGCGGGCCATGTCCCCGGCCGTGAAGAACCCATCCTCGGTAAAGGCCTCCTTGGTCTTCTCGGGCAGATGATAGTATTCCGTGAAGATCATTGGGCCTTTGGAGTAAAGTTCACCAACCTCCCCCTCTGGGACGGGCCTCTTGTTCTCGTCGAGTATTTTCAGTATGGGGGCCCCCACGTTCTCCTTGCCGACGGAGCCGAGGTAGGTCAATTGCTCCTCCGGCCTAAGGAGGGTGACAAGCCCGGCCTCCGTGGAACCGTAGGCCTCGAAAAGCTTCGCGTTCGGGAAGAACTTCATGATGTCCCGCTTCGTCTGCTGCCGGACGGGGGCCGACGAGCACAGGAGGTGCTTGATGCTCTTCCCATTGAACCCCTTCTTGACCTCCTCGGGCAGGGAGAGTATGAGCGCGTAATGTGTCGGGACGAGGCTCGTGAAGGTTATCTTCTCCCTGTCTATGACCTCGAGCATCCGCTCCGCCCTGAAGTTGAAGTCCGGGAATATGTAGACCGAGGCCCCGATGTAGGTGAGGTCGAAGGAAAAGAAGGTGCTGTTCACATGGCATAGGGGCATGACGTACATCCCGATATCGTCCCTGTGGAACTGGAACTCGATGTCCGTTAGGAGGAAGAAGGCAAGGTAGGACCTGTGGGACCTCAGGACGCCCTTCGGCTTGCCCGTCGTCCCGCTCGTATACAGCTGGATCCAGGTCTCCTCACCTTGTATCTTGACCTTAGGTTCCTCGGGGCCGCCCTTGGCCACGACATCCTCGAGATGCACCCAGCCCCTCGGTATACTCTCCCTCGGCCCGATGTAGATGAAATGCTTGACGCCCTTGAGGTCCTTCCGGGCCTTCTCCACCTCCGATACAAATGCATTCTGAACGATGAATGCCTTCGTGTCCGAGTCGTTGATGATATATGCTATGTCGGGGGCTGTGAGCCGCCAGTTGATCGGCACCGCGATGATGCCTGATTTGGCGGTCGCAGCATAGATCTCCATCCATTCGATACAGTTCTGGGAGATTATGGCCATGCGGTCCCCTTTCGAAATGCCCAACCTCATTAGGCCATTCGCCAACCGGCAACTTCTCTCGTTATATTCCTTGAATGTGAGGGTTCTGGTCTCGTCCTTAACCGCCATCTTGTCGGGGAACTTCTCGGAATTGACCTTTATCATTTCTCCAAGATAGAGCCACTGGTCCATGCCCAACCCCCCTCGTACTTTACCGATGCCGAAATTATTTTTACTATATATAAGAACAGTGCGCATCTTTTGATTTTTTATATATACAAATTATGTTCTTACAAATCTAAATGGAAAGGCAGGTGATTAAGGGTAAGCAATGCATTTAAGGCCTCTTGACATTTCGTTATTTCGAAAGGACTGTCAAATTCAGGAGATGATGACATGGCCAATGAAAAAACACCAAAGGTCCATCCATCTTGCTACATCGCACCCACTGCAGTGATAATCGGCGATGTCGAGATTGGGCCGAACTGCAGCGTATGGGACTTCGCGACCATCAGGGGCGACTTCAACAAGATCGTAATCGAGGAGGGTTCGAACGTCCAAGAGCATGTGGCCATCCATGTGACCCCTATCGGTGGGACCCACATCGGGAAGAACGTCTCGGTCGGCCACAACGCGGTGGTCCACAGGGCCACGGTGAAGGACCAATGTATCATCGGAATGCACTCAACGGTCCTCGATGGCTCGGTCATCGGGGAATATTCCATCGTCGGTGCCAACGCCATGGTGAAGGAGAACACGGAGGTCCCGCCCATGAGCCTCGTGGTCGGGGTCCCGGCCAAGGTAATCAAGTCCGGTGACGAGAAGCTGAAGGAGGCCACGCTCAGGAACGCCCAGAACTATCACCGGCTCCGGGACGAACACAGGGGCGGCAAGTACGCAAGATACAAGGCCTGACCGCAGGCCCAGGCCGTAGCTGTACCTTCTGCGCCGACCCAAGTACAGCTGTTATATAAATTTATCTAGAAAGAATAAATAACTTGAAAGATAATAACAACATCACTACATTATAACTATAATGTGACTACATTATGACCGAATTGTAACCGCAATGGGGTTGTCAATCCACAAGAAGGAAAATGGAAAAGGGAGCTTTAACGACGGGACCCGGGAGTCCCTCATCAAAGGCAGGGAGGAAAGGATGGCGAAGAGGTCTAATGCACGACCGGTCAAGTTCGAGGTCTACGGCCAAGAGATGATCGAGAAGGACGTGAAGGCCGCAGGCAACAGCGGACGGGTCTATCTACCGCCCGACTGGATCGACAAGCGCGTGAAGATTATCAGGATCAACTAGGAATCAGGACATCGAGCGTGTCCGATTGGACAAATCGGAGAACAAAGAAGGGGGAAGGGACTTGGCGAAGGCCAAGGTGAAAATAAGGAGACCACTGCCCGGGGACGGGGAGCAGATAACCGGGATTGTGAAGGCGATCACGAAGAGGACCCCCTCCGCCGGATTCAGGAAGATGGTGTCCAATTACCTCGAGGAAAGGAAGGACACCTGCATGGTCGCCGAGGTCGACGGCAAAGCGGTGGGCTTCATCCTCGGTGCCATCAAGGAGTACGGCTTCGGCGTCCCAAGGACGGGCTGGATCGAGGTCCTTGGCGTCCATCCCAGCCGGATGGGCTCGGGCATTGGAACGCGGCTCGGTTGGAAATTGATCTCGGTCTTCAAGAACAGGGGCGTCCAGGCCGTACACACATCGGTCCAGTGGACCTCGGGGGACCTCCTGGCCTTCTTCCGCGAGTTGGGGTTCACAAGGAGCGACTTCCTGAACCTGGAGCTCCCCCTCAAGGGAAAGGGCCGGAGGGCCAGGGGGTAACCGGTCCGGTTACCCGGCATCCGCGGTCAAGATTTCGCCCTTCGCGCCGTCGGAAATGGACGGACACGGGGAATGATGGAGGGCGCCATCGGAAGACTTGAAGATGATATGGAAAGTAAGAAAGTAAGAAGGAGGTTGTCGGATGGTTCAGCAATTCATAGACTGGCAAGCGAACCGGCACGACTACGCCAAGGCGTGGAAGAAGAAGAACAAGGGCAAGGTGTTCGGTTACTTCTGCACCTACATGCCCGAGGAAGTGCTCTATGCCGCAGGCGTGCTACCGGTAAGGATCTTGGGGAGCCACGAGCCCCAGAACGTGACCGAACCGCACATCTTCGCGATGTTCTGTCCGTTCTGCCGGGACTGCCTGGCCCAGGGGCTTCAGGGCAGATATGATTACCTTGATGGCATCGGGATTGCACAGTCGTGTCTGCACATACGGCAGGCCTATACGAGCTGGACGAAGCACATCCCGCGGGAGTTCAGCTACTACCTTAACATGCCCCACAAGGTCCAGAGCAAGAGGGCCTACCCGTTCCTGAGGGGCGAGATCGAGGACTTCGTGAAGGCCGTCGAGAAATGGACGGGGAAGAAGATCACCGATGCGAAGCTGAAGGAGGCCATAACGGTCTACAACAACAACCGGCGCCTCATGCGGGAGCTCTACGAGCTTCGAAAGGCCGACAAACCCCCCATCACGGGCACGGAGGCCATGTACATCACCATGGCCATGCAGATGACGGACAAGGTCGAGCACTCCAAGGCCCTCGAGCGACTGATAAAGGACCTCAAGAAGAAAAAGGTGGAGCGGGAAACGGGCGCGAGGCTGATGGTGGTCGGGAGCGAGAACGATGACACCAAGTTCCTCAACATGGTGGAGTCATGCGGGTCCACCATCGTTGTGGACGACCACTGCACGGGAAGCAGGTACTTCTGGAACGATGTCAAGGACGGCAAGGACACCCTCCAGACCATCGCCGACCGATACATCGAGCGGCCCCCCTGCCCGACCAAGGACTGGGAGGAGAGGAAGAGGCTCCCCCACATCCTGAAGCTGGCCAAGGACTGGAAGGCCCAAGGCGCCATACTCGTGCAGCAGAAGTTCTGCGACCCGCACGAGCTCGACATGGTCGCACTGAAGAAGTTCCTAGTGGCGAACGGGATCCCGTGCCTCCAGCTGGAGCTGGATGTCACCGTGCCCATCGGCCAGTTCAAGATACGAGTGGAGGCCTTCCTGGAGATCCTCCGGGGGGAAGAGCTGTTCTGATAGAGGAGGTGTGAAGCATGGCGGAAAAGAAAGCGAAGTACCCGACGGAGCCTCTCAAGTGCTGGGAGGAGGCGAAGAAGATAAGGCTGGACTATTACAAGAACTACGCCTACGCCCATGATACGGGCGGGATCCGGTGGGCCGGCGGGGCCTGGTCCTTCGACGCGATACCGGCGGGACTGGGCAACGATGTATACCCGATAACGAGCGAACCCTACAGTGCGAGCTGCGCCTTCAATAAGGACCAGTCCATAAAGTACCTCGAGGCGACCGAGAAGGCCGGCTACGCAAGGGACCTGTGCGCCTACATGAGGAACTACTGGGGCTCCATACTTCTCAATGACTTCGTGTTCACGCATCAATTCCCCGACGAGTTCAAGGGCGTGAAGGGCTTCCCCAAGCCGGATTTCATTTGGCAGGACCACATCTGCTGCAGCCACGCGAAATGGTACCAGGTCGTCAGCGAGCTCGAGGGCGGCATCCCCAACTTCACCATCGACGTCGCTGCTGGCCCCGAGGCCGCGATAAACGACAGGATGATAGATTACCTGGTGGGCCAGATGCACGATGGCATCGAATGGTTGGAGAAGGTAACCGGCAGGAAGTACAACGACAACCTCCTCATAAAGGCCGTCCTGAACGAGTGCAGGGCCACCTCGACCTGGGCCGAGATCTGCTGTTATAACAGGAACATCCCCGCACCTCTCGAGGAGAAGTCCATGTATTCCCTGTACGTCCTCGGGACGCTCCACAAGTCCAGCCAGGTGGTCGCCGACTTCTACGAGAAGCTCAGGGACGAGGTCAAGCACAGGGCCAAGAACGGCATCGCTGCCGTTCCAAACGAGCAGTGCCGTGTCATGACGGACACCCAGCCGCCCTGGGGCTTCCTGAAGATATTCAGGTACCTCGAGAACAAGTACGGGTGCGTGTCCATCGGGTCCCTCTACACATTCGCCCTCATCGGGGCGTGGGAGGTCCAAGAGGACGGGACCTGGGGTCCGAGGAAGACCCCTCAGCAGAAGAAGATTACCATCAAGGACCGGGACACGGCCCTCAGGGTGCTGGCCGAGTGGAACCTGCGCAAGCCGGAATGGCAGCACTTCTACTCACCACACCTGAAGACCGACATGATGGTGCGCATCGCCAAGGAATGGAAGCTCCACGGGGTGATGCTTCACTACAACCGCGGCTGTGAGGGCCTCAGCGTCGGGATCGCCGAGAACCGCCTCGGCATCCAGGCGGCGGGGTTCCCGGTGTTCATCTTCGAGGGGAACATGGGGGACGAGCGGGAGTTCGACGAGGTCAGGACGACGGCCCGGATGGACGCCTTCATGGAATCCCTAGGGATAAAGCCCCTCCAGTAGGGAGCTGGGTAAGCAAAGAGATAGAACGATACAAGGAACGATCGGAAGACATCGAATCAAAAGGAGGAACTACAAATGATCACAGCAGGAATAGACATGGGCGCGAAGAACATCAAGGTGATCATACTCGAGGACGGCACGGTCAAGGGCAAGGCCCTGACCCCCGCGGGGCTCGACGCCAAAGTGGCCCTCGAGACGGCCTACGGGGCCGCCCTCAAGGATGCCAAGGTGACCAAGGCGGACATCAAGCACATAACGGCCACGGGCTCCGGACGGGAGTTCGTGGATTTCGCGAACGACAACGTGAGCGACGTGACCAGCGCCGCCAGGGGCGCGGTGCACTTCTACCCCAACGCGAAGACGGTGGTGGACGTCGGCGCGGAAGAGGGACGCGGGATAAGATGCGACAAGAACGGCAAGGTGATGGACTTCGCCGTGAACGAAAAGTGCGCGGCGGGGGCTGGCGCCTTCACCGAGGCCATGGCGAGGGCCCTCGAGCTGAAGCTCGAGGAGCTGGGCCCCCTGTCCCTGAAGTCGACGAAGGCCGTTCCCATGAACGCCCAATGCGCCGTCTTCGCCGAGTCGGAGGTTGTCTCCCTCGTCCACGCCAAGACGCCGAAGGCGGACATATCCAAGGCCATACATGACGCTATAGCCGACAGGATCATCTCCATGGTCCGGAAGGTGGGCTTCGAGGACGACATCGTCCTCATCGGTGGTGTGGCCAAGAACGTGGGCTTCGTCGCCGCCATGAAGCGGGGACTCAACAAGGACATCAAGATCCCGACGGATCCCGAGTTCGTTTCGGCCTTGGGCGCCGCACTCGAGGCGGCCGACAAGGTCAAGGCAGGAGGGAAATGACATGGCAGAGGAGAAGAAGGCGGAGTACTGGCGGTGGACGGAGGCCCGCTGGACCAACCCCGACATCAAATGGCAGGACGGGAAGATACTGACGGCCGGTGTGGATGTGGGCTCTGTGAGCACCCAGATCGTCGTCATGGTGGATGGCAAGCTCTATTGCTACAGCAACATGAGGACCGGCTCGAGCAGCCCTGACAGTGCGAAGAACGGGATGAACTGGGCCTTGGAGGGGACCGGCCTGACCGTGGACAAGATAAACTACATTATCGGGACCGGCTATGGCCGTGTGAACGTGCCTTTCGCCCACCGGGCTATAACCGAGATCGCCTGCCACGCGCGTGGGGCCAACTTCATGTACGGTCCCACGATACGGACCGTGCTGGACATGGGCGGGCAGGACTGCAAGGCGATAAAATGCGACGAAAAGGGCAAGGTCGTATCCTTCCTGATGAACGACAAGTGCGCGGCCGGGACCGGACGCGGGATGGAGGTCTTCGCCGACCTGCTCCAGATCCCGATAACTGATGTCGGGGCCATGTCCCTGGACGTCCCTGAGGAGCCCCCGCCTGTGAGCAGCACCTGCGTGGTCTTCGCCAAGTCCGAGGCGTCATCCCTGCTCAGGAAGGGCTGGCCAAAGAACAAAGTTCTAGCAGCCTACTGCTCGGCCATGGCCCACAGGATAGTCACTTTACTAGAGCGTGTAGGCGTCGAGAAGGATTTCGCCATCACGGGCGGCATCGCGAAGAACATAGGGGTCGTCGAGAGGCTGAAGAAAGAGCTCAAGATAGACATAGCCAAGACCCAGCTCGATCCCCAGATAGCGGGCGCGATAGGCGCTGCCCTGTTCGGCAAGACCCTGATCGAGAAGGGCAAGACCTAGGGACGATCGGATACCGGTTGCGCGGACCAGCACTCAGAGGAATGGGCCCAGTACGCCGGTGGCGAACCCATAAACGTTAAGAGGGACACCCCCGGCCCGGGGTCGGAGGAACGATCATCAACGGTCATCAAGAGAGGTCTGGATATGAAGGCCAACTTCGGTTTCAAGGACGGGACGGGCGACTTCTTCATCACCATCGACACCGATGTGTGTGATGGCTGTGAGAAGTGCGTCAAGGCGTGCACGTGGGGCGTCATGGCCGTCGGCCCAGACGACAACGACCCCCTCAGGGACGAACCGGTGGCGAAGGTCACTGAGGCCCACAGGAAGAAGATAAAGTACAGCTGCAACCAGTGCAAGCCGGTTCACAACAGGCCTCCGCTGCCATGCATCAAGGCCTGCCCGAAGAACGCTATCGCTCACTCCTGGTGAGGGCCGGCCTCACCATAGGCCTCTACCGGAGTGACCATCGAGGGGATGGAGCGGGCACATCCACGGTCGATACGAGGTGGACCCATGCCGAAAATCAGGCTGAAGATCGACGGAAGAGACCTGGAGGTGGACGAGGGAAAGACGGTCCTGGAGGCGGCATGGGCCGGGGGCATCTACATTCCCACCCTGTGCTCCCATCCGGAGCTCCCCCCGCTCAAGGGGCTCGAGCCCGCGGCCTTCGTCTATCGAGGGACCGAGAAGGTCCAGGGGGATACTCCCCCTGTATCCGGCTCCGAAACGGCCGAGGGGTGCCGGCTCTGCATCGTCGAGGTCAAGGGCCAGGATGCCTTCATAACATCGTGCAACACCCCCGCGGCCGAGGGCATGGTCGTCGTGACCGACAGCCCCCGCCTCAAGGCAAAGCGGCAGGACCTTCTGATGCCCTACCTCGTCGACCATCCCCATGCCTGCCTCACATGCGCCCAGCATGAAGGCTGCGTAAGGGAGCCCTGCTCCTCGAACGTCCCCGTCCCTGAGCGGTGCTGCCCCCGTCTCGGGCGCTGCGAGTTCGAAAAGGTCGTGACCTACATCGGCGTGAAGCCCGAGACCACAAAATACCGGCCCCAGAACCTCCCCGTCCTGGACCAGGAGCCCCTCTTCAAGAGGGATTTCAACCTGTGCATAGGCTGTGCGCGGTGCGTCCGGGCCTGCAAGGACCTCCGGGGTGTAGGCGCCCTGGGGTTCGTCTACAAGAACGGCAAAAGGCTGGTGGGGCTGTCGGGCCCCGCTCCCAAGGAATCGGACTGCCGTTTCTGCGGGGCTTGCGTCGAGGTCTGCCCCACGGGTGCCCTCGTGGACAAGGACCCCAAGGCATCTCAGGAGAAGGAGAGGGCGGCCGTGCTCGTCCCTTGCAGGAACACCTGTCCTGCCGGCGTCGATATCCCTCGTTACATAAGGTTCCTCTCAGAGGGTCGTTTCGACGAGGCCTTTGCGGTCGTAAGGGAGCGACTGCCCGTTTTCTCGCGGTCCCTTTCCCTGGTCTGCCTTAGGCCCTGCGAGAAGGCCTGCCGCAGAGGCGAGATCAACGAGCCCGTCGCTATATGCAACTTGAAGCGCTTCGTCACAGAGAAGGGCGCTGCCCACCATCGGACGGCCAAGGCATCCTCTGGAAAAAGGGTCGCCGTGGTCGGCGGGGGTCCCGCGGGCCTCACCGCGGCATATTATCTTGCACGGGCCGGTCACGCCGTGACGGTCTTCGAGAGCGAGCCCAAGCTGGGAGGGATGACGAGGATCGGCATTCCCCGTTACAGGCTTCCCGTTCATGTGCTCGACGAGGACATCAAGGACCTGGAGGGTCTCGGGTTGGAGGTCAGGACGGGGACATCCGTCGGGAAGGACATCCCGTTCAAGGACCTCCTCGATGGAAGCTACGACGCCATTTTCCTGGCCATCGGGGCCAAGCTCAGTCGCAGGATCAGGATCGAGGGCATAGACCATCCGAAGGCCCTCTGGGGCCTCGACTTCCTCCGGGCCGTCAACAAAGGCGAGCGGGTGGACCTCAGGGGCAAGAGGGTCGTCGTCATCGGTGGAGGGAACGTGGCCATCGACGTGGCCCTGACAGCCCGCAGGTTGGGAACGGCCTCCCTGGAGCTCGCATGCCTTGAATCCAGGGACATCATGCCCGCGTCCGAATGGGAGGTCAAGGAGGCCCTCGAAGAAGGGATAAAGCTGAACTGCTCCTGGGGCCCGAAGAGTGTTATCGTCGAGAACGGTGCCTTGAAAGGGATCGAGCTCAAGCGCTGCACGAGGGTCTTCGACGAGACGGGCCGGTTCAACCCCGCATTTGACGAGGCCACAACGACGACCCTGCCCTGCGACATCATCATCGTTGCCATAGGCCAGGCCTCGGACCTGGTTTTCCTCGGGGAGCCGAGCCCGATAGCCATCGAGCGGGGCATCGTCAAGACGGACCCCGAGACCCTCCAGACATCGAACCCAAAGGTCTTTGCAGGGGGCGACCTCGTGAAGATGCCGGGCTCCATCGTGGACGCAGTGGCAGCAGGCAGGAAGGTGGCCTCCAACATCGACAAGCTCCTGGGAGGCTCAGGGATCGTGGACGAGGCCGTGGTGGAGGTGAAGGCCCCGGCCCCCTATCTCGGCAAGGTCGAAGGCTTTGCCAAGCTGCCGAGGGCCATTCCCCGCAACCTGGACGCCCAAGACCCGGGCCGCAAGGACGGCTTCGCCGAGGTCTACTCCTGCCTGGACAAGGAGGTTGCCATCGCTGAGGCGAACCGTTGCCTGAGGTGCGACCTGCGTCTCCTCATCTCGGCGGTCCCGTGGCCACCTGAGCGGGTCCTTGCATTCGCCGCCGAGGCCCTAACCAAGGTCCCTGAGGCCGAGGGGGTCTACCGGCTCTTCGATGGAGAACGGAAGGTCCTCAAGATCGCGGGGGTCCCCAACCTGAAGGAGAGCCTCGAGAAGGAGATCAAGACGGCCACGAAGGCCAAGTTCTTCGACTTCGAAGAGGAGAAGATGTACTCGAAGAGGGAGAGCGAGCTGCTCCAGCAGTACATCCAGGTCCACGGCAAGATGCCCGAGGGCGCGGGGGGCGGCGACGATCTCGAGGACCTGTTCTGAGACGAGGCGGGTCCGATGGGAGGCAAGGGACGAAAGGGCACGAGCGGGGAGCGCCTGAAGGCCAAGGGCTGGGAGAGACAGAACACCATCGACGAGCCCCGCCTCAGCGAGCTCGTGAAGATGTACGAGGACCTAGGGTTCGAGGTCCACTTGGAACCACTTCATCGGGACGAGCTCGGTGAATGCGACCAATGCATGAAGGCCGAACCGGGCAGGTACAAGACCATCTACATCCGGCCCCGGAAGGAATGTAAGGTGCGTCCCAAGACGGCGGGGGGCGGGCTGGATGACATGTATTAACAGGTCTTTAGTATACGGCCCAGAGAAAATCAGAATCGATATTCATTCATTATATTTATTAAGATGGACTGAACTCCCCTTTCCGAAACGGGACGGTCTGATGGAGAGGAACGTCACCGAAGGCCATTGGCCTAAGGGCGTTGCTGCGAACGACAGATCTGGACGGTCACTGACCGACGACAAAGGATGCACAAGGGCCCATCCCGGCGAAGGGGCGTCCTAATCCGATAGAGCCAAGGAACGGCATCTGGACAAAAGGGTCGACAAGATGCCCTTTCCTGGATAAACGGGGGATGTCGACAGACAGGAGGATGATGACATGGAGGAATGGTTTTTCACCGAAGAGCAGCAGATGTATAGGGAGAGCCTCAGGAAGCACCTTGCGAAGCTCATCACGGCAAAAGTGGTCGAGCATATGGAGGAGACGAGGGAGATACCCAAGGAGACCATCAAGGGCATGGCCGACTTCGAGCTGTCCTGCCCGCTGGTCTCGGAGGAGTACGGAGGCGCCGGCATCGACCTCGTGACCGCAGGCATCATCGGAGAGGAGATCGGTCGGGCGGACCCGACCGGCTCGACGGCGGTCTATTTCCTCGTCCCAGCTGCTTGGAGCAGGATGATATTCCTTTATGGCACCAAGAAGGCCAAGGAGGAGCTGCTACCGCAGATGACCAAGGGAACGATATGGTGCGGCATCGCCACGACCGAGGCCGACACGGGGTCAGACCTCGGCAGCATGAAGACGACCATCTCGCCCAAAGACGGCGGATACCTCGTCAAAGGGGCCAAGACCTACATCAGCGGGGTCAGGGAGGCCTCTACCATGGGCGGCGGGCACGTGACGCTGGCCCGGCAGACCCTCGACAAAGGGGTCCGCGGATGCACATTGTTCTACATGCCCCTGAAGGACACACCCGGGATCAAGATATTCCAGGACCGCGAGATGGGCAGGGAAGGAATATCGACCGGGGGCTTTCACATAGACGATGTCAAGATCCCGAAGCACTACCTGATCGGCGAGGAGAACAAAGGCTTCTATATCGTCCACGAAGGGTACGAGGCCGCCAGGGGGATCATAGCATGCGTTTGCTCGGGTGCCGCCCTCAAAGCCCTCGAGAACGCCATAGCCTACGTGACGGAGAGGAAGGCGTTCGGACAGCCGCTGGCCAGGTACCAGGGGATACAGTTCCCGCTCGCCGAGCACTGGTCAAGGATGATGATGGTCCGGGACTGGGCCTATAAGTCGCTCAGGATCATGCAGCAGGAGAAGGAGAAGAAGGCGACCAGGTTCGAGTCCAGCCAGGCCATCGCAATGGCAAAGCTGTGGGCCCCACTCTGGGCCTTCGATGCCATCAACTTCGCGATGCAGGTACAGGGCGCCTACGGCTATTCGCTCGAATGCACCGAGCAGAAGTCCCTCAGGGCCATCAGGAGCTTCGGCTGGGCCGAGGGAACCTCCGAGGTCATGAGGCTCATAATCGCAAGGGAGCTCCTCGGCAAGGACCACAAGGGCTATTGATCGCTACCTTCCGGTGGTCCCATGCACATAGTCGTCTGCGTCAAACAGGTCCCCGATACGACGGAGGTCAAGGTCAATCCTGAGACCGGGACCTTGATTCGTGAGGGCGTCCCGAGCGTAATCAATCCCTTCGACCAGTTCGCGATCGAGGAAGGCCTGAGGCTGAGGGACAAGGTCGGAGGCGAGGTCACCGTCATCTCGATGGGTCCGCCACAGGCGAAGGCCGTCATCCAGCTCGGGCTGGCCCTGGGCGCGGACCGTGGGATATTGCTGACCGACAGGGCCTTCGCCGGCGCCGACACCCTATCTACGGCCTATACCCTCGCGAAGGCGATACAGAAGCTCGGAAAGGTCGACCTCGTCCTTTGCGGCATGCAGGCGGTGGACGGCGATACGGCCCAGGTCGGCCCCGGCCTGGCATCCACCCTCAAGATCCCGCAAATAACCTACGCTGAGACCGTCGACGTGACGGAGGGCAAGGTCCGGGCCAGGCGCACGATAGAGGATTACAACGAGGTCGTGGAGACGCGTCTCCCGGCCCTATGCACGATGACCACACCGTCGAACTTCGTGCCGACCGACCCGCCTTTCTCCAAGATACAGAAGGCCAAGAAGAAGCCTTACGAAGAGTGGACCGCCAACACCATCGGGGCCGATCCCGAAAAGCTCGGCCTCAAGGGCTCCCCGACGTGGGTCAAGAAGGTCTACGCCGCCCAGACCAAGGAGAAGGCGATAATCATCAAGGGATCCGCCGACGAGACGGTCGCCAAACTGGTGGAGATCCTGAAGAAGGAGCATTTCCTGTAGGAGGCCGGGCCATGCTGAAGGTGAAGGACAGTTGCACAGGTTGCGGGAAATGCGAGAAGACATGCCCCTTCGGGGCCATAAAGGTCGAGAACAAGAAGGCCGTCGTGCAGGACAATTGCAACCTCTGCGGCGGTTGCGTGCAGGTCTGCCCTTTTGACTCCCTCGAGCTGGAACGGAAGGTGGAGAAGAAGGACTTCACGAACTACACGGGCCTATGGGTCTTCACCGAGGTTAAGGAGGACGGGACCGTCCGGAACGCCACCCTTGAGCTCCTCTCTAAGGGTAAAGAGCTCGCCACGGAGCTGGGCCAGGACCTCTGCGCGGTACTTCTGGGCTCCAACGTCGGGGAGCTGGCCGGGGTCCTCGCCAGGTACGGGGCCAAGAGGGTCTACATCGTCGATCAGCCAGAGCTCAAGGAATACAACACGGACGCCTATTCGACCATCATCATCGGACTGATAACGAAGCACAAACCGAACATAGTCATCATACCGGCCACACCGCTTGGACGGGACCTGGCGCCAAGGATCGCGTCCACCCTCGAGGTCGGTCTGACCGCGGACTGCACGGGGCTAAGCATCAAGGATGGCCTGCTCCTTCAGACGCGCCCCGCCTTCGGGGGCAACATCATGGCCGACATCATGTCGCCCAACACGAGGCCCCAGATGGCGACCGTCAGGCCGAACGTCATGAAGATGGCCGAGCCCGTCGAGGGCGCCCGGTGCGAGGTCGTCCGGGAGAAGGTCTCGATCGAGCGCGGGCTCCTGAGGGTGAAGGTCGTGGAACGCACCAGGACATCGATGCCTGGCGAGAAGAACATCGACGAAGCGGACATGATCGTCTCGGGCGGCCGCGGCGCGTGCGATGAAGGGAACCTGAGGCTCATCGAGGAACTTGCCAAAGTCATGGGCGCCGCCGTAGGCTGCTCGAGGGCCGTGGTCGACCTTGGGATAAAACCGAAGTCCCACCAGGTGGGCCAGAGCGGCAAGACGGTCTCCCCCAAGCTGTACCTCGTCGCCGGCGTGTCGGGAGCCATCCAGCATCTCGTCGGGATGAAGTCCTCGGACGTGATAATCGCCATCAACAAGGACCCGGACGCAACGATATTCCAGGTGGCCAAGTACGGCGTCATCGGTGATCTCTACGAGCTCCTTCCAAAGCTCACCGAGGCCATCAAGAGGGAGCGGGGCCTCTGAGCCCGAAACGGACGGGCCGGTCCTGGCCCGTGTAGGCGGGTGCGCTTTCCCAGCCTTCACGGTGGGGGATGGGCACCCTCAAGCGGCGACCTGTCTCGCGTCACGTGAACGCTGTCGAAGGATATTGGGATGCGAGATAAATTTAAGGACGAGACATTCGTTGATGCGTGGATGGATTTTCTAGCAAAATAGCTCAATAAATATATATCTTTAGAGCCATCCCCCTATACTCATCGCGTCTGTAGGGGGGAAAACTATGGCTGACATGAAGGCTGCGGTTTTTCATGGTAAGGAGAAGGGCCTGGTCATCGAGCGGGTAGCGATTCCTGAGCACGGGGAGAACGACGCTCTTGTGAAAGTGGCCGCTTGCGGCCTGTGTAGGACGGACCTGCACTACATCAAGGGCCTGCCGACGGCAAAGGCGCCCCCGATCATACTTGGTCACGAAATCTCGGGCGTGGTCGACGCGGTCGGGTCGAAGGTCAAGAACTTCAAGAAGGGCGACCGGGTCCTCATACCGCCGGTCTTCGCTTGCGGGACCTGCGAATACTGCCGTTCGGGCCGGGGCACCATATGCGCCAACCAGATCATGGTCGGAAATCACAGGGACGGAGGCTTCGCCGAGTTCATCAGCGTCCCCGCCTTGGACATCTTCGCCCTGCCGGAACCCATACCGCTCCACGAGGGGTGCATCATCTCGGACGCCATATCCACGCCCTATCACGCCGTTGTGAACAGGGGCCAGGTGAAGCCGGGGGAGAACGTCCTGGTCGTAGGATGCGGCGGAGTTGGACTGAGCATGGTACAGATGGCCTCGGTGGCCGGGGGCAACGTCATAGCCGTGGACATCTTCGACCAGAAGCTCGAGATCGCCAAGACGTTGGGGGCGACCCAGACCTTCAATTCCAAGAACGAGCAGGACCTGCCCAAGGCGATAAAGAAGACCCTCGGGATAAGCGGTGTCGACATTGCCTTCGAGGTCATCGGCAACCCCGACACGATCCAGATGGCCTTCAAGTGCCTGAAGTGGGGCGGGAGGCTCATCCAGGTGGGCTACACCAGCAAGGACGTGACCCTCAACGCCGGGAAGATCATGTTCTGCGAGATGCAGATCAAGGGCTCCCTGGGCTGCGGGCTCCAGGACTATCCGAGGATCATCCAGATGATAAAGCACGGCAAGTTCAAGGTCAAGGAGCTCGTCACTCATAAGTATAAGCTCGAGGATCTCAGCAAAGGTTTCGAGGCCCTCGACAAAGGAGCGCCGGACCTGATCAGGTCCATCGCAATTCCCTGAGGCCTCACGGGCCTGTAGGGGGATCAATTTGGGGGAAGGATAATGGAATACAAGCACATCGCGGTCTCGGAGGCGGGAGGCATCGGAACCGTCGTCCTGAAGAGGGCACCACTGAACGTCCTCAACATCGAGATGATGAAGGAGATCAACCACGCCTTGGACGGCTTCAAGGGCAAGGCGGGCCTGAAGGCCCTGGTCATCTCCGCCGAGGGAAAGGCCTTCTCGGCTGGTGTAGACGTGGGCGAGCACACGGGGAACATGGCCAAGGAGATGATCGGGGTCTTTCACGGGATGTTCCGGAGGCTGGACGCCATCGAGGCCCCGACGGTGGCCCTCGTCAAAGGGGCTGCTCTCGGAGGCGGTTGCGAGCTGGCCATCTACTGCGACCTCGTCCTCGCCTCGGAAAAGGCCAAGTTCGGCCAGCCGGAAATCCAGGTCGGGGTCTTCCCCCCGATCGCAGCACTCGAGTTCCCGAGGCTCATGGGCCTGAAGAAGTCCCTCGAGCTGATACTCCTGGGCGACACCATACCGGCGGCGGAGGCCAAGGCCCTGGGTCTAGTGAACCAGGTCTATCCCATCGACACCTTCGACGCCGAGGCTGGTAAACTGTTGGACAAGCTGAGGGCCCTGAGCGCGCCGGTCCTCAAGTTCGCCAAGAAGGCCACCCTCACGGGAGCCTTCTCGAAACCGGGGGCCCTCGAGGACATCGAGAAGATCTACATGGACGGGCTTATGAGGACCGAAGATGCGAACGAGGGGCTCAAGGCCTTCCTCGAGAAGAGGAAGCCCGTCTGGAAGGACAAGTAGCCCGTCTCAAAGGAAACCGTGCAATCCACTACAATAGTCGACAATCCACCGGGAGGTATGGGGATGGACCTTGGCTTGAAGGGAAAGAACGCAATCGTGACTGGGGGAAGCATGGGTATTGGGACCTCCATAGCTATCGAGCTCGGCCGACAGGGATGCAACGTCGCCATCAACTACAGGAAGCACGATGCCGAGGCAAAAGAGGTCGTGAAGAAGATCGAGGAAATGGGATGCAAGGCCCTTGCCGTAAAGGCTGACGTCTCGAGCTTCAAGGACGCCCAGAACATGGTCGAGGCGGTCATCGAGCAGTTCGGTAGCCTTCAGATCCTGGTATGCAACGCAGGCATCAACTGGGACGGCCCCATCTGGTCGATGAGCGAGGAGCAGTGGGACAAGGTCATAAACGTGAACCTGAAGGGTTACTTCAACTACAACAAGGCCGCGGCCGTCGTTTTCAAGGGGCAGCGGTACGGGAAGATAATCAACATCAGCAGCATAAACGGTCTCAGGGGCAAGTTCGCCCAGACCAACTATTCCGCCTCGAAGGGCGGCGAGATTGCCCTCAGCAAGGCCCTGGCGAAGGAGCTAGGACGGTTCAATGTCAACGTCAACGTCGTCGCTCCCGGAATGGTGAAGACGGACATGGCGGCCAACATATCGCCCGAGTTCCTGAACAAGGCCATCGACGAAACGGTCCTCGGGAGGATAGCCTCCCCGGAGGATGTCGCCAACCTTGTGGTCTTCCTATGTTCCGACAAGGCCCGTCATATAACGGGCGAGGTCATCAAGATCGACGGGGGACAGTACATCTGAGGGCGAGGGAGGTCTGGACATGACAAGGGTCGGGGTCATCGGCATCGGACACGGCAAGTTCGACAGGAGGAGCGATGCGACCGTGCAGGAGCTGGCCTTCGAGGCCTACAGGTACGCCATGGAGGACGCCAAGATAACGAAGAAGGAGCTCCAGGCCTCCTTCGTGGGTTCCGTGCCCGAGTATCACAAGCAGCGGTCGCTCTCCGGCGTGATCCAGGAATACCTAGGGCTCAATCCCCTGCCGGTCTGGCTCACGGAATGCGCCTGTGCCTCGAGCAGCGCGGCCCTGAGGACCGCCTGGATGAGCATAAAGGCCGGCCTTTACGAGGTCGTCGCCGTCATCGGCTGCCAGAAGATGACCGAGCTGAGCACGCCCGAGATCCTGGCCCTGATGGGCAGGGTCGGAGAGGTCCAATGGGAGTCCATCTACGGGACGACCTTTCCCGGGTACTACGCCATGTTCGCGAAACGGCACATGCACGAGTTCGGGACGACGAGGGAACAGATGCTCAAGGTTTCCGTGAAGAACCATTTCTATGGGGCGAAGAACCCGAAGGCCATGTTCCAGAAGGAGATCACGCTCGAGAAGGCCCTTGCGTCCGAGATCGTCGCCAGCCCCTTCTGCCTTTACGACTGCTGTGCAAATGCCGACGGGGCCGCAGCCCTCATACTGGCCTCGGAGGAGAAGGCAAAGAAGCTCTCGGATACCCCCATCTGGATAGATGGCGCCGGATGCGCGACGACGAGCATGTCCGTCCTAAGGAGGCCGAACCTCTATGGCCTCCCGAGCGCCGTCGAGGCCGGGAAGCAGGCCTACAAGATGGCCAAGGTCGAACCCAAGGACATCAAGGTGGCGGACGTCCACGATTGCTTCTCCATCGCGGAGATCATGGCATACGAGGACCTCGGCTTCTGCGAGAAGGGGAAGGGCGGCAAGTTCATCGAGGACAAGCAGTCCTACATCGGAGGGAAGCACCCGGTCAATGTCGACGGGGGCCTTAAATCCAAGGGCCATCCCATCGGGGCCACCGGGGCCTCCCAGGTCACCGAGATCGTGAAGCAGCTCAGGGGCGAGGCCAAGGACCGGCAGGTACCGGACGCCGATATCGGGCTGACACATAACGTGGGCGGCATCGGGCAATACACCTTCGTCCACATCTTCAGGAGGGATTGACCGTGTTCAAGTGGTACGGCTGGGTCAACTTCTCGCCCTACACGAAGGTCTCGAGGTTCGCGAATTACCTGCGGGGCGGCTACATCATGGGCTCGAAATGCAAGAAGTGCGGCATCAAGACCTTCCCCCCGAGGGCCGACTGCCCCGAGTGCATGTCCTCGGAATTCGAGTACGTGGAATATTCGGGCAAAGGGACGGTCCACACCTACACGAAGATCGTCGCGGCCCCGACCGGCTTCCAGGACGTCGCCCCATACATAGTGGGTCTGGTGGACCTGGAGGAGGGCGGGCGCCTCGTGGCCTGGTTCGGGGAATCGATAAAGGAAGAGGATATCAAGATAGGAATGCCGGTCCAGGCGGTCCCGAGGATATTCGAGGCAACACCGGACATCAAGGTCTACCTCTCCCTCGAAAAACCCGGGGCTAGCTGGAAAAAAATGCCTATTTCGGACATCGAATAGACCAATGCAGGGAATCTGAGACCTATTTTCGCGATCTCTGAAGGAGTTACCGCTCGCGAAGGAACTATAGAGTTCGATCCGCCTTTCCCGTCGAAGCCATTGGCACAGTGGCTCCCTTCTCCAGGTGTTCCGTGAACTTCCTCTGGAATTCCTCGAAGACCGGGGTGGGCTTCCTGTCCTTGCCCACGGTCACAAAGCTCGTGTAGCCCTCGGCGACGAGCGTTCCGCTATCTTTCAGGTAGACCCTGTGGCCGATCCTGAATCCCTTCGAACGCAGCTCCACGACGAACGAGTGGATCTCCAGTAGGTCATCGAACTTCACGGGGGCCAGGTATCTGCAATAGGTCTCCACAATGGGCAACTGTTCGAAGTAGGGCAGCCCCAGCTTCCTCCACATCTCCATCCGTCCGACCTCGAAATAGAGGAAGAAAGCGGAGTAATGGACGACCCTTGCCGAATCGGTCTCTGCGTACCTGACCCGAACTTCCGTCTTGAAGATAGTCATCGGTCCGACCCCGGTGCGTTCCCGGCCAACGACGGGAACCTCACTGCTTCTCCTCTTTCTTGGGCTTGGGCAGGACCTCCTCGAAGAAGGCGTCGTCCATGGTCCGGCCCTCGATGAGGAGCCTCCTGTACCTGATGAAATCGATGGTATCCTTGCCCGTGGCCTTCTTGTTGTTGAAGGCATTGAAGCCCAAGTACGCCTCGGTCGCCATGTTGGCCGCGAGCCAGTGGCGGTTGATGACCTTGGTCTGGTCCCAGAAGAACTTCTTCTTGAGCCTGATGCCCTCGACGGACTTTATCAGGCATTCAGGGAACAGGTTCGTGAAGGTCCAGGTCATTTCGTCCAGGGCCTTATCGAGGAGGGTGAAGTCGGTCTTGGCGTTCCTGATGTGGTCCTGGGCCTTTTTGAGGTCCTCCCCCTTTATGTTCTCGCCGTAGACGATCTCCCCGTTCTCTATGTATTTGTCCGTGACGACCGCCGGGTTCCTCTCCCACCTATCGCCCTCCTTCATGACCGGGACCACTTTGCTGATGAGCCCCTTCAGCTTCATCTTGTAGGCGCTCCACATCTCGCACGAGATACAGTTCCACATGGCGTCCTCCATGCTCAGGAACCAAGGGAGGAAGTCGGTGGAACCTCCGTCGGGGGCGGAGCCGTGCCTCGGCCCCGCCTGGCCGAAGATTGCGAGGTCCGAGGCCACCGTCAGGTCGCAGGCCATCCCGATCTCCTGGCCGCCTGCGATCCGCATGCCGTTGACGCGGCATATGGTCGGCTTCTTGCAGAACAGGATGCTGTCCACCATGGCATTGAAAAGGTCCATGTACTCACCGTACTCATGGGGCCTCAAGGAGTAGTACTCCGCGTACTCCTTCGTGTTCCCTCCGGTGCAGAAGGCCCTGTCCCCCACCGCCGTGAAGATGGTGGCCACGACGCTCCGGTCCATGGAAGCCTTGTGGAAGCCTGCGATGGCCCCTTTCACCATCTCCGTCGTGTAAGAATTGTACTGTTTGGGGTTGTTGAAGATTATCCACGCGGTGTGGAGGCCCTCGACCACGTTCCCGGCCGGGTCCTTTATCGGTCTCAGCTGGTACATGGTGCACGGGGCATCCGCCTCGGTGCCGAAATGCTCGTCACCGAAAAGTTCGTGGTTCTTAAGGCCGTTGTCCCGCGGTATCCAATCGAGTCTCTTGTCCATGGTATTTCTCCCCCCGGACCTTGCCCGTCCTCGGAAAAGTATAGGGAAATTGCGTTATGAACTATAAATGTTTGTTACGGTGCGACTTTGGGACAATATCCATCGAGCCCCGTCCGGCAGTCCCCTCCGATGATACCTGTAGCGACCGAACGAACCTTATAATGTTCAACGATCTCCGACGCTGGTGGGCCTCGCCGGGCATCTATTCGCAGGTCTTCCTGAGCTTGAACCTTTGGATCTTCCCCGTGGCCGTCTTCGGGAGCTCCTTCACGAACTCGACCCACCTGGGATATTTGTATGGGGCGGTCCTCCTCTTGACATGCTCTTGGAGGTCGCGGGCCAGCTCCTCGCTCGGTTCCCTCCCCGCGTTCAGGATGACATACGCCTTGGGCTTTATGAGCCCCTTCTCGTCCGGGACCCCCACGACCGCCACCTCGAAGACGGCTGGATGCTCCATGAGGACGTTTTCGACCTCGACGGGGGAGACCCATATCCCGCCGACCTTGAGCATGTCATCCGAACGGCCGGAGTACCAGAAGTACCCGTCCTCGTCCTTGTTGTATATGTCCCCTGTGTGGAGCCACTCCCCAATCATGGTCTTTCTGGTCTTCTCGAGCTTGTTCCAGTAGAAGGGGGCGGAGCTCTTGCCCCTGACGATGAGGTTCCCTTCCTGGCCCAGGGGGACCTCCTTTCCCTCGCTGTCGACGATCTTGGCCTCGTAGCCAGGGACGAGGACACCACTGCTCCCCGGCCTGGCCTGGTTCTTGCGGTTCGATATGAATATGTGGAGGAGCTCGGTGGAGCCGATGCCCTCGATTATCTCCTGCTTGAAGGTCTCCTGCCACCTCTTGAAAATAACGGGCTGGAGGGCCTCCCCCGCCGAGACGCAGAACTTGAGGTGGGAGAGGTCATGCTTCTCGGCCCCCGGGTGGTTGAGCATCGCGGCGTAGAGGGTCGGGACGCCGAAGAAGTGCGTCGGCCTGCGCTTCTCGAGCACCTCGAACACGGCCTCGGGCTTCGGCCTCCCCGGATACAGGATGCTCGTGGCCCCGAACCTCAGGGGGAAGTGAAGGGAGTTCCCGAGACCGTAGGCGAAGAAGAGCTTGCTCGCCGAGAAGCATCTGGAGCTCTCGTCCATCTCGAGGATGTGCTTCGCGTAGAGGTCCGTCGTGAAGATGATGTCCTGGTGGAGGTGGATGGTGCCCTTTGGGGCCCCCGTGCTGCCCGAGCTGTAGAGCCACAGGGCCACGTCCTGGCTAGAGACCTCCTCGCATTCGAGCCTGTCCGAGGTCCTCTTCATGAGGTCCGTGAAGTGGACCAGGTCCCCGACATCAGGGATATCACCCACGATCACGATCCTCTTGAGGTATCTCGCGCCTCCGAGGATTGGCCGGACATTGTCGTAGAGCTCCGGAGAGGTCACGAGGATCTTGGCCCGGCTGTCCTTTATCATATAGTAATAGTCCTTCGGGGTGAGCATGGTGTTGAAGGGTATCGGGATGGCCCCGATCTTCATGGCGCCCAGGTAGGAATAGAAAAAGGCTGGTTCATCAGGAAGAAGAATCGCCACCCGGTTCTCGATCTCCACACCGAGCTCCTTGAAGGAGTTACCGGTCTTGTTGACGTATCGCAGGAGCTGGTTGTAGAATATCTTGTCCTCACCGTACTCTATTGCCGTCCGGCTCCCCCTGCCCTCGCGGACGTGGTCGTCCAAGAGGGCGCTCACAGCATTGAAGTTCTCGGGAAGGTCGATGTCGGTCTTGTAGTCCGCTGTCCGGGCCGGTGTCTTCTCGTCGTTCTCCTTCTCCGCCGCTCCATCGTCCTTGGTCGTTTCATGCTTTGGCGACATGAGTCTCACCTGGGGCCGGGGCAGAACAGTACGGGCGGTCCTGGCCTTGACCTGACAGGGCCCATCGAACGAGGCCCTCCCTCAGAAAAAGGAAAACATTACTTGATTGATAAACCTAACGCCAACCGGGCCGCCCCCAACGCCCCGATGAACTGCGGGTCCGGCGGAACGAGGCACGTGACCTTGACCTCCTCCTCGAAGATCTGCTTGAGGACGGGGTTGTACGCGATGACGCCACCCGTAAGGACCACCTTCCCATCAAGGGGCGCCATCTCCGCGACCCTCAGTACGACCGAGAGGTAGAGCCCCCTCGCCAGGTCCTCTATCCTTTCCCCCTCCTGGATGAGCCGCAGTATCTCGGTGCCCGTGAAGACCGTGCAGAAGCTCCCGAGCTTAAGCCTCCTTTTGGACCTCATCGCGAGGTTGTTCAGCTCCTCCAGCTTGACGTTCAACCTCAGGGCCATCTCCTCGAGGAAGGCCCCCGTCCCTGCAGCGCACTTCCGGTTGAGGATGAAGTGAAGGTTCCTGCCAGACGCGTCCACCCTGATGACCTTGGTGTCCTGGCCACCGATGTCCACGACCGTCAGGGACGAGGGATAGTAGTGGTTGGCCCCGAGGCCGTGGCAAGTGATCTCCGTCTTGGTTGCGTCCGCGAAGGGGACCTTGTTCCGGCCATAGCCCGTCGATACGACCTTGCGGACCTTCCCCCTCTTCACGCCCGCCTCCTTCAGGGCCAGCTCGAATGCATCCGCAGCCGCCTTTGGCAGGTCGGCCCCGCTCCTGAGAACCGCTTTGCCGAGGACTTGCAGGTCCTCGTCGACGATCACGGCCTTCGTGCTCCAGCTCCCGACGTCCACGCCGGCATAATAGTGGCTCATCCGTTCGTCCCCTGGGCCTCGAGCCTCTCGGTGAAGGCCTCGAGCGCTGTCTCGATCTGCACGTCCGATACCAGCCTCATGTCGCAGAGGTCTCCGTGGACCACTAGGGTCGGGAGGTCGAACCATTTCTCAAGCCTCTGGGGCATCCCGTACCTTGCGTTCGAGTTGTTGGGGCAGGTCTTTGAATCGTGGAAGATCATCCCGTCCACGCTGAAGGCCTTGACCATGTCTAGGAGGTACTGCTCCTTTATGGCCTCGGTCCTATTGATGAAGAGGTCCGTGTAGGCCTCGGCCATGCTCTCGAAGGGCCTGGCCGGGTCCAACTTGTCGAACGCCCATGAGTTGCAATATGTCGAGGCCACGACGCAGGCCTTTAACCGCGCGCAGAGGTTCGAGTGGGCCCTGAGCCGGCCCCATATAGGCATCCCGTCCCAGTACAGCCTGAACCTCTCGCCATCCACGGCGGACACGCCGTCCTTTACCCTCTCGTCCAGCTCCTTCCTGAGGGCCTTGTAGTAGTCCAGGGCTGGCTGGGTCCCCCTCATGACGACGATCGGGCCCATGTGGATGGTCCCGTCAAAGAATGTCAGGGGCGAGGGCCGTCGGGCCGCGGTCCCGAGGACCCCCTTCCACTCGAGGCAGGCCGCCCTGGAAAGCTCGACGGACTTCTTGAGGTCCTTCATCTCCAGCGTCCTTCCGGCGATACCCTCGAGGGGTTTTACCAAGGCCTTCAGCTGCTCCTCCACGGCCTTGACATGGGCGACCTCGACCTCTGGCACGGGATGGGGGCTGCTTATCCCCAGCACGGGCGCCTTGAATTCCCGTCCAAAGAACTTGAACCAGTCAAGGACGTCCCTGCACTGGTTCGTGTTGTAGACCAGGACGTCCGGCCTCGGGATGGACTTGAAGCCGTATTGCTTCTGAAGGGGCGTCTCCCCTTTGAGGTAGGCCCCGATGTCGCTCGTGAGGTAGGAGCATATCTCGGGCGAGTAGCCATGGGCCGTGGCGGCCGGGATGTAGTCCATGGACGCCCTGCTGGCCCCCAGCATGGCCCCGTGGTTCTCGGGGAAGTAGACCTTGAACCCTAGCGCATAAAGGAGCTCGGCGGGCCCGACGCTCGTGCACCAGGCGACCTTTCCCTTCCCCCCCTCGGCCGCCTCGCGGATCCCCTTGAAGTGGTCGGCCATCACCTGTTTCAGGAGGACAGACGACCTTAGGGGCTTCCCCAGGTCTTTCTGGTCTTCCCTGCCCTGCTTTCCGGACATCGAAGTCCTCCTTGTGAATCCTCTCACTCGCCCTTGAACTCGGGCCGGCCCTTCCCGACGGACCTGAGCCCCGCCAGGGCGTCCTTCGTCGAGAATATCTCCTTGAGGTGCCGGAGCTCGAGCTCCAGGCCCGCCTCCAGGCTCCCCTTCAATCCCTCGTCTATAAGCTTGTTGGCGAGCCTGAGGGCCACAGGTGCCTTCTTCGAAACCTGCTTCGCGATGCCCTGAGCGACCTCGCCCTCGGCCGGGGCCTTACCCGATAGCAGCGCTCCGACCTTGTCGTCGGTAAGGAGGCCCTTGATCCCCTCGAGCTCTGCCGTGAGCCTCTTCGGAGGCCTGCCCGCCCTTTTGATTTTGGCCTTGGACACGAGGTCCTTGATGAACCCGTCCATCTTGTCCGACGGGACAAGGTATTGGACCAGGCCCATGTCCATAGCGGTCTTCGAATCGATGATCTTACCTGTGAGAATGAGGTACTTGGCCAGTTCCTTGCCTATGTACCTCGGTGTTCGCTGGGTCCCCCCGAGGCCAGGATAGATGCCGATGCCCGTCTCCGGGAAGCCCATCGAGGCCCTCTCCGAGGCCACCAGGACATCCGCAGCGAGGGCCAGTTCGGTCCCGCCGCCAAGGGCTAGCCCCTCAAGCCTTGCGATGACTAGCTTCTTGGAGCCGTCGATCCTTTTCAGGAGCTCGTGGCCGCGCCTCGTGAAGGCCACGATATCGTCAATCCTGTCCTGCTCGATCTTGTCTATGAAGAACCTGATGTCGGCCCCGGCCACGAAGGCCTTGCCCGCCCCCTCGAGGACTATGGCCTTGACCGACGGAGCGTCCTCTGCCTCCTGGAAACGCTCGCTGAGCTGCCTGAAGACCTCCTCGTTCAAGGCGTTCATCGCCTCGGGCCTGTTGATGACCACATGGGCCACTGGGCCCTCGACCTTGAGGTCCACCAGCCTGAAGGCCCACGGGACCTCCTTGTCCTTCCAATCCTTGAGGCTTTTCGGCATCTCGATGTCCCCGTGCCTCTTCACGATATCCTCTACAAGTGCGTAGGACCCCTTGACGCCGACCTCGTTCATGAGCTCGAAGGGACCCTTGGCCCACCTGAGGCCGATCTTGGCCCCCCGGTCGATGTCCTCGCGAGTGGCCACGCCCTCCTCCTGGAGCTTGGTCGCCACATAGAAGACGACCCCGAAGAGCCTCCGGCGGACGGCCTCGAACTTGGCCCTGTCCACCGCGCCCTCCATGTTCCATTTCTGGCCGCCATCGAACTGCTTCTTGAGGGTTTCCGTCGGTCCGTAGAAGGGCCCAAGGGCCTTGAGGCTCACCGTCGAGTGGTACGCGATCGGTATCCCCGTGACGTTCATGAGCGTGAAGGGGCCCATGCCGATGTTGAACGCATCCTTGGCAGCCTCGTCGATGGTCGGGATGTTCGCGACCCCCTCCTCCAAGAGCCGCGTGGACTCGTTCAGCCAGGGTACGAAGAACCGGTTGACCGCGAAGCCAGGCGCGTCCTCGGTCCTTATTGGTGTCTTCCCGTGGCGCTTGCTGAAATGCCATAGGGCCTCGAAGGTCTCGCGCGATGTCCCCTTGCCCGCGATGACCTCCACGAGCCCGTTCTTGGCCGGATGATAGAAATAGTGCAGGCCCGCGAAACGGTCGTTCCTTTTCGTGCTCTCCCCCAGCATCGTTATCGACAGGGATGAGGTGTTCGAGGCGAATATGGTCCCGGGCTTGCATATCGAGTCGAGCTTCTGGAAGAGCTCACCCTTGACCTTGGGATCCTCGAATATGGCCTCGATGACCAGGTCCACCTCGGCCACCTTCCTCATATCCGTGGTACCCGAGACCCTGGCGAGTATCTCCTTGGTCTGCTCCTCGGTGAACAGCCTCTTCTTGATGGCCTCGCTCAAGAGGCCCCTTATGTTCTCTAGTCCCTTCTGGACGAACTTCTCTTCGATGTCGACCAGGACGACCTCGAAGCCCTCCTGGGCGATCTTCTGGGCGATGCCGCTCCCCATGTTACCGGCGCCTATCACGGCCACCTTTTTGATTCCTGCCATGTCTCCCACCTCTGCCGGTCCACTATCCTTTGGCCTTGAACCTATAGATGACCCTCTCCCCAGGCATCTTCGCGACAACGAGCTCCATGGGACGGTCGAAGTCCAGCTTGTCGTAAGGCGTGTCGATGCGCGCGAGGATCCTTAGCCCCACCACGTCCAGTTCGACAATGCCGATGGAGAAGGGCGCATCCTTTTCCATACCAAGGGGGGCCCCGAGCCTCACCTCTGTGAAGGCCCAGAGCTTCCCCGTCCTGGGCAGCTCGACCCATTCGAGGTCGTCGGACTGGCACTCGGGGCAGACGACCCTCGGCGGCCAGTTCAGGGCCCCGCAGGCCTTGCACTTGGTGGTCATGAGCCTGCCCTTCCTCAGCTCGTCGAAGAACCTCGACACCCTCGTGAAATCCTCCGTCTGGGGCGAGCAGAAATCAAGGGCCAGGGGGAGCTGCACCAGTGGAAGGTCGGCCATCCATCCAGGCATTCCCTTCGCAGTGTTTGCCTCGGCCTTTCCGCCCGCCTTGGTCTCTTGTCCTTTCCCCTTCTCGGCCATCAGGCGTCCCTCCCGAAGACAAGGATGCTATGGACGTTCGCGGCACCTGACAGGTTGTGCGTCAGGCCAATCCGCGGGTCCGGGACCTGGCGCGCCTTGGGGACCTTGGCCTGCATCTGCTGGCATATCTCTATGATCTGGCCGATGCCCGTCGCCCCGAGGGGGTGGCCGCAGCCCAGGAGGCCCCCGCGCGTGTTCACGGCCACCTTCCCCCCGATGTCGGACTGGCCGTCCTCTATGAACTTGCCTCCCTCCCCCTTCTTGCAGAGTCCAAGGTCCTCATACTCGATGATCTCGGATATGGAGAAGCAGTCGTGGACCTCCGCCAGGTCTAGGTCGTCCACGGTGATGCCCGCGGTCCGGAAAGCCTCACGGGCCGCCACCTGCATCGGATACCAGGTATCGAGGCTCTTCCAGTTGGCCGAGTTGTTCCCTCCACTGCACTGGCCCGAACCCTTGATCCAAACGGGCGTGTCCGTCATCTTCTTGGCCCTTTCCTCGGATACGAGTATTACCGCGGCGGCCCCGTCGGTTATCCCAGAGCAGTCGAAAAGGGTCAGGGGAGGTGCGACCATCGGGCTGGCCTCCACCTTTTCAGCGGGCACAGGCTTCTGGAAGTGGGCGAAGGGGTTCGTGGTCGAGAACCTGTGGTTCTTTTCGGCCACAAGGGACATCTGGCGCCTCGTGGTCCCATAATGCTTCATATGGTGCTGAGCGCACATGGCGAAGAAGGGGGGAGCCGAGGCCCCGTGGATGCCGTCCCACTCCCGGTCAAGGACCGCGGCCATGGTCGTCTGGGACTCGAGCATGTTCGGGTTGTTCATCTTCTCGACCCCGAGGCACAGGGCCACATCGCTGAACCCGGAGGCGATGGCGAGCCATGCGTACCTGACAGCGGCCTGCCCGGAGGCGCAGGCCAGCTCGGTCCTCGCCATCATGCGGGTCGGGTAGACCCCCAACATGTCGGCCACGAGGGGCGCCACATGGCACTGGAATGCCCATCGGTCCGGGGATGCAGCCCCCACGAACAGGCTGTCTATGTCCTTCTTGTCCAGGTTCCGGGTATCGTCGAGCACGGCCTTGCCCGCTTCCTGGACCAGCTCTCTCCAATTCGCCTTTCGGATGCCCCAGTGGGAAAGGCCCCCACCGACCACAGCGACCTTTCTCATATCGATTCCACCTATGATATTAAGGTCAACACCTCGCGGCAGGTGATTATCAACGGAATGCCCGGCTGTCCCCGGTCCGCGTATCACCTTGAACGGCCTCGACAAATATAATATATGCGCTTCCTCACCTGTGCTCTCCCGTGGACCTAAAGTGGACTCGACGCGTAGTACGAAATGGTCCCACCATGGACCTAAACGATTATATTTCAATAAAAGATAATCCCTAGTCGTTTCACAGGCGCCCATGGTAGGAACGGGCGTCGTGTCTATTGGGGGGAAGGACGTGTCGTTCGAGGAGCTCAAGGCCAAGATTCTGGAGGACCTGGGCCTCAAGGCCATCAATCCCGGCTCATGCTGGGGCCCCAAGGGCTGGCAGAAGGGCGGCAGCCCCCTGAGGGTCTACTCACCTATAGATAACAAGGTCATCGCCTTCGTCGGCATCGCCAGCAGGAAGGATTATGACAAGGTCCTTTCCGAGGCCAGGAGGACCTTCGATACATGGCGCATGGTCCCTGCCCCCAAGCGCGGCGAGGTCATCAGGCGCATAGGCCAGGCCCTTCGCGATAAGAAGGAGCCGTTGGGCGGCCTGGTCACCCTTTAGATGGGGAAGATCAAGCAGGAGGGACTGGGTGAGGTCCAAGAGATGATCGACATATGTGACTTCTCCGTCGGGCTTTCACGCCAGCTCTATGGCCTCACAATGCACAGCGAGCGGCCGATGCACCGCATGTACGAACAGTGGCACCCGCTGGGCATCGTGGGTGTCATCTCGGCCTTCAACTTCCCCGTGGCCGTCTGGTCCTGGAACGCCATGCTGGCCCTGGCCTGCGGCGATACGGTGGTCTGGAAGCCCTCGTCCAAGACGCCGCTCTGCGCCGTCGCCGTCCAGAACATAGTCAACGACGTTATGGCGGACATGGGATACCCGGGCATCATGGGATATGTCGTCGGCCCCGGCTCTTCCGTCGGGGAATGGTTCATCAATGACAAGCGGATCTCCCTCATCAGTGCGACGGGCTCATGCTCGATGGGCAAGCGCGTCGCCGAGGCCGCTTCCAAGAACTTCACGCGGACCATCCTCGAGCTAGGCGGGAACAATGCCATCATAGTCACCGAGGATGCGGACCTGGACCTAGCCCTGATGGGGATACTCTTCGGTGCCGTCGGCACCGCCGGCCAGCGGTGCACCAGCACGAGGCGCATCTTCCTTCAGAAAGCAATAGCGACCGACCTCACGGAACGGCTCGTCGATGCCTACGGCCAAGTCAAGATCGGGAACCCATTCGACGCGGGGACCCTCATGGGGCCGCTCGTCGAGCCAGGCGCCGTCGATATCATGCAGCAGGCCATAGCAGCAGCAAAGAAGCAAGGGGCCAAGGTCCTCTTCGGCGGCGAGCGGCTGCCCGAGATGGGCGAGACCTATGTTCGGCCCTGCCTCATCAAGGCCAGGAACAGCATGCCCATCGTCCAGGAGGAGACATTCGCGCCCATGCTCTACATCATGGAGTACGATAAGATCGAGGACGCCTTCAAGCAGCAGAACGCCGTCCCCCAGGGCCTCTCGTCGTCCATGTTCACACGTAACCTGATATATGCTGAGAAGTTCCTCTCTGCAAAAGGTAGCGACTGCGGCATCGCGAACATAAACATCGGGACATCAGGCGCCGAGATCGGCGGAGCTTTCGGCGGCGAGAAGGAGACCGGCGGCGGGCGCGAGTCCGGCTCGGACGCCTGGAAGGCCTACATGCGCCGGCAGACCAACACGATCAACTGGAGCCCGGAGCTGCCCCTGGCCCAGGGGATAAAGTTCGGGATATCGAAGGGCAAGTCCAAGAAGTAATGGTCATCAAGGTCAAGGAAAGGGGTGAAGAATATGTCGAACGAGACATTTACGATACCGAAGCCCAGGAACGAGCCCGTCAAGGAATACAGGCCGGGCTCCCCTGAGAAAAAGAGCCTAAAGGCCAAGCTCGAGGAGATGAAGGCCAAGACCATCGAGATACCCATAATCATCGATGGCAAGATCTACAAGAGCGGCAAGCTCGGGGAATGCCGCTCCCCGCACGACCGCAAGGTGCTCCTCGCGAAGTACCATATGATGGAACCCAAGCACGTGAGGCTGGCCATCCAGGCCGCGTTGCGTGCCAGAAAGCAGTGGGCCGAGATGCCCTGGAACGCTAGGGCCGCCATATTCCTGAAGATCGCCGACCTGCTGGCCGGGCCTTATCGGGACACGCTGAACGCAGCCACCATCCTCGGCCAGTCCAAGACGGTCCACCAGGCCGAGGTAGATGCCGCTTGCGAGCTCATCGACTTCCTCCGGTTCAACGCCTACTATATGCAGAAGATCTTCGAGGACCACCCGGACTCGGCACCGGGTATGTGGAACAGGCTCGAATACCGACCCCTTGAAGGGTTCATCTACGCTATCACGCCCTTCAACTTCACATCCATAGCCGGGAACCTGCCCACGGCCCCGGCCATGATGGGCGATGTGGTACTTTGGAAGTGCGCGAGCTCCGCGGTGTACTCGGCCCATTTCCTCAGGGAGCTCTTCCATGAGGCCGGTCTGCCTGATGGCGTCATCACCCTGATGCTCGGGTCCGGCAGCGTCATCAGCCCGCCTATATTGAGCCACCCGTACTTCAACGGCATACACTTCACGGGCTCGACGAGCACCTTCAACGGCCTCTGGAAGGAGGCCGTGTGTAATATAGACAAGTACAAGACCTACCCGCGCATCGTCGGCGAGACCGGCGGCAAGGACTTCATAGTCGTCCATCCGTCGGCGGACCCGATCGCGGTATCTGTCGGCATCATACGTGGCGCCTTCGAGTACCAGGGCCAGAAGTGCTCCGCAGCCTCGAGGGCCTACATACCAAAATCCCTGTGGCCCGTCATCCAGAAACACATGGTGGACGAGATCAAGACCATCAAGATGGGCGATGTTACGGACTTCACGAACTTCATGGGGGCCGTCATAGACGAGGCGTCCTTCGACAAGATATCCGAGGCCATCGAGTTCACCAAGAAGTCAAAGAGGGCCAAGGTCATCGTCGGCGGGGGCCACGACAAGTCCAAGGGCTTCTTCATCGAGCCCACGGTTATCGTGACCACGGACCCCAAGTTCAGGACCATGGAGGAGGAGCTGTTCGGGCCCGTTATAACGGTCTACATATACAACGACAAGGACTACGTCAAGACCCTCAAGCTCTGCGACCAGACGAGCCGTTATGCACTGACGGGCGCGATTTTCGCTAGGGACCGGGATGCGATCATACTGGCAGAGAGGACCCTCATCCATGCAGCCGGGAACTTCTACATAAACGACAAGCCCACCGGCGCGGTCGTCGGGCAGCAGCCCTTCGGAGGCGGCAGGGCCTCGGGCACCAACGACAAGGCCGGCAGCGCCCTGAACCTGCTGAAGTGGGTCACACCGAGGACGATCAAGGAGACCTTCGTCCCGCCCAAGGATTACAGGTATCCTTTCCTGGGCGAGAAGTAAACGCCCCTATTTTTTTCCTATTTTCCTTCCTTTTCTTATCCGCACTCCCGCCATCCAGCCCCAGGGCCACCCTCGCTGCCCCGAGCGCCCCAATGAACTCGGCCTCCGGCGGGACGAGGCATATGACCTTGAGTTCCTCCTCGAAGACCTGCTTTAGTATCGGGTTGTAGGCTATGACGCCCCCCGTGAGGACGACCTGTCCCTCGAGATGGCCCATCTCCGAGACCCTCAGGACCACCGATGCATAGAGGCCCCTCGCGATGTCCTCCACCTTCTCGCCTTCCTGTACCATCTTGAGGATCTCGCTCCCCGTGAACACCGTGCAGAAGGACCCGAGCCTGAAATGTTTGGTGGCCCTGGTCGCCAGGTCGTTCAGATCGTTAAGCTTGACATCGAGCCGCAGGGCCATCTCCTCGAGGAACGCCCCTGTCCCAGCCGCGCATTTACGGTTTAGGACGAAATGGAGGTTCTTGCCCGTGTCGTCCACCCGAATGAGCTTCGTGTCCTGCCCGCCGATGTCCACAACGGTGATCGACGCTGGATAGTACTGGTTGGCCCCGAGGCCGTGGCAGGTTATCTCGGTCCTGGTCGTGTCCGCGAAGGGTACTTTGGCCCTGCCGAAGCCGGTCGCCACCACGCCTACTATCTGGTTCTTCTTGGTCTTCGCGGCCTTCAAGGCCTCCTCGTACGACCTCTTGGCGGCGCCCTGCGGGTCGGCGCCGGTCCTGAGCACGTTCTTCCCCAGGATCTCCAGGTCCTCGTCGACGATCACGGCCTTGGTGTTCCAGGACCCGACATCGATACCGGCGTATCGCTTGCTCAAAGTGCCCCACCCTCCACGCCCTTGAGCATCAACCTCTCGATGAAGGCCTCGATGCCGGTCTCGAACTGCGTATCGGACACGAGCCTCATGTTGCAGACGTCGCCCTGCACGACAAGGTTCGGTACATGGAACCATTTCTCGAGGCGCATGGGCATGCCGAACCTGGTGTTCGAGTTGTACGGGCAGGTCTTGGAATCATGGAAGATAATCCCGTCGATGCTGAAGTCCTTTGCCATGTTGATGAGGTATTGCTCCTTGATGCCCTCGGTCCTGTTGATGAACAGGCTCGTGTATGTCTCGGCCATGCTCCTTATGGGGTCATTATGGTCGAGCTGGTCCAGGGCCCAGGTGCTGCAGTAGGTGGACGCCACGACGCAGGCCTTGAACCTGGCAAAGAGGTTCGAGTGGGCCCTGATCCTCCCCCACATGGGCATCCCATCCCAGTAGATCCTGAACTTCTCATCCTCGACGGTACCGATGCCGTCCTTGACCCGCTCGTCCAGCTCCTTTCGGAGCGCCTTGTAGTAGTCCACGGCGTCCTGCATGCCCCTCATGATGACCACGGGGCCCATGTGGATGAGCCCGTCGAAGAAGTTGAACGGCGACGGCCTGTGGGCCGCGGTCCCCAGGACGCCCTTCCACTCCACGCAGGCGTCATGGGACAGTTTCACGATCCTCTTGAGCTCGTTCATGTCGAGGCGCGTGCCGGCTATCTTCTCCAGTTGAGGTATGAGCGCATTGATCTGGTCCACGACGGAGCTGACATGGGCCACAGTTATCTCGGGAACATGGTGTGGTGTGTTGATCCCGAGGACGGGCACCTTGAACTCCCTGCCAAAGAACGAGAACCATTCCGCGACCTCCCGGCACTGGTTCGTGTTGTAGACAAGGACATCGGGTCTCGGCACGTCCCTGAAGCCGTAGAGGGCCCTTAGCGGTGTCTCCTTCCTGAGGAAGGCACCGATGTCGCTGGTCAGATAGGAGCATATCTCCGGCGAGAAACCATGGGCCGTCGCGACGGGTATGAACTCCTCCGAGGCCCTGAACGAACCCAGGATGGCCCCGTGGTTCTCGGGAAAATAGACCTTGAACCCGAGCGCACGCAATAGCTCGGCGGGCCCCAGGCTCGTGCACCAGGCGATCTTGCCCCTGCGGGCCTCGGCCGCGTCCCTAATCTCATGATAGTTCCTTGTGATGACCTGTTTGAAGAGCCCGACGGACCTGAGCGGCCTGACAAGGTGCCTCTGGACCACCGTCGGTACAACCATATCGTTCCCTCAACTCCCCTTGAGCTCAGGCCTTCCCTGACTTAGGGACCTCAATCCTATTAGTGCATCCTTCATAGAAAAGATTTCCTCTAGGTGTGACAGTTCGAGCTCCAATCTGTCATCGATTCCCATTCTCGCCCCCTCATTGATGAGATTGTCCGCCGGTATCGTTTCGAACCAATGACCAATATAATTATATATTGTTTGATAAGGATACGACCTTACCAATTATACTAGTAGTGAGGAACATCTCAATGAGCAACCTGAAAGGCTTCGCGCTCGTGGTCGTTGGTATCCTTATATTCACAGGGTCCTGCGTCTATGCCGACCAGACCTACTCGAAGACGAACCAGGGCACATCGAGCGGCAAGGACCTGACGGACAGGGCCAGCGTGCTGTTCGACAGGATAAAAGTATGCATGCTCATCGTGGCCAACGGCTCAGGGGCCAGCACCTTCGACGCTCAGAAGATGATGACCGTCAAGGGCCCCGAGTTCGAGGGCAGGTTCTCGTTCCGAGGCCTCGAGTTCCAGCTCGAGATCATCGATGTCAGCGATTACCCGGTGGCCTATTCCCGCAGCATCGCCACGGGGAACCCGATTCAATCGGCGACACCCCCCTCCGTGGTCAGCGACGGGCAGGTCGTCACATTGCATTCCGGAGGCACCATACTGGTCAGCCCCGACGAGGCCCATGCGGCCCGCCTGGTCCTCACGGTCTGGGAGGCATGAGATGCCGAAGGAAAGCAGGGGCGGTATCGGGACGGTCCCGGTGGTCCTTTTCGTGGTCCTTGTGGTCGTGGGATCGTCCATCCTGGCGGTCGCGTGGCAGGACGCCCCCAAGGTGACCCAGCGCTACACGGTCGTCGATACCAATGGCATCCTCGAGGCCCTGTTGGCCAGCACGGTCGATGAGGCGCGGTACACCGACGGGAACGGCAGGACGCACATTTACACCGGCTGGACGGTCCAGGAACTCATCGTCGAGGACCTGGAGCTGCGTATCAACCAGACCATGAATGCCAACACGACCGGCCTAGCGACCGGCATCGAGGCGGCCATCGGCAAGAACCTGCAAGGCCTCGCTAGACCTCACCATTACAACCTCAAGGCCGCCTTCGCCGAATCCTTCTTCCGCGTGAAGGACCAGGCCATCGAGGGCAGCGCCAGGGCCAACCTGCAGGTCCATATGCGGAGCTATGAATCGAACGCGGTCGTGTACCTGTCGTTGACGGAATGATATCAGGAGGTGACGAGGATGGCGAGGAAGGGACGGAGCTCCAGGGCGCGCAGGCCCACGTCCATCAACGTCGTCCTGACGGTACTGACGGTATTCATCCTCCTGCTCGGTGGCCTCGGGATCTACAGGGACCGGGCCGATTACTTCGCCGAGGCCCCTGCAAAGAACCTCCGCAACGAGGTCATCGCCAATACCCTGTCCCGCGACCTGAATTCCGACCTGTTCTATCTTGCCACGGGGGCCCTTGCAAAAACCAAAGGCGTCAATCTTGCCCAGACCAATATACAGTTCCAGGCCGCGGTCAAGGACCTCCTCGAGCAGCGCTATGACCCAAGGAAGTTCGGGGACTACAGGGTCACGCCCATGGGCGCCGACCTTGTCATATCCATATTGCCCATGTCCATGGTCGCATCCTCGTGCACAGGCGATATCAACGTGTCCGGAACGACGTTGCCCTTCTCGGTCCCGGCCTACTATCGTCTGAGCGGCTACGCCCTGTTCGACATGAAGAGCGCGAAAGAGGACATAACCACGTTCAACATCACGGTGGACAGGCTCCTCCCTGATATGACCCCTTATGTGACCACCCGCCTCGCGGAGTTCGATGCGAACGGCAAGAGCGAGTTCTCGGACATCGGCCGCATGGTGCGCTACATGCTCACGACCCTGGTCCGGTTCAGGGCCTCGCAGGGGATAGGCTCCGGGCCCTACGATACCGAGAAGGACCTGCTGAACGAGGGCGATGTTGAGCTCGCCGTGAACCTGGCCGTCCTGCTGGAGGAGGCCCGGCTCTTCGGCACCTACGATGGCAGGGCCGTCGCTTCCATGGACCACTTCTTCTATTATGCGACGGACCCGGCCGTGCACCAAGGCGAGACCTCATGGGAGCCCTACGACCCGACGGGCATAAGGCCCTGGGGCTCGGCCGAGAGGAAGGACTTCGCCAGGTACCAGAACCGGATGCCCCAGGGCGTCCAGAGGACCATGACATCGCTGTTCAAGAACTATGTCCATGAGGGCCTGGTGGACCCGGCGGACCTGTTGGCCCTTTATCTTAACCTGGACCAGTACGAGCACGGCTGGCCCATCGACCCGTCTGACCCGATCTCCATCCTCGAGAACAAGTTCATGTTCGATGGCAGATACCCGCCGGACACCCGTGACCCGAGCCATCTCGTCTACTTATCAGATGTGGGCCCGCGCGAGCTCGACCTCATGGACCCGAGCGGGAGCTTCACCGGGGACTACAAGGAGCGGTTCACCGTCGACCAGAGCCCGGACTACCTCACCATGGGCTCCTCAATATCCGTCACGAAGGACATCACGGTCCCATACAAGTACATGACCAATGTTCGGCTGTCCGAGGGCAGCAGGACGGGCGGCGTCCCGCCGCCGCAGCCCCCGCCGGACCATAACTGGGTCATGCTGTGGGACTTCGGCGTCTACGGGAACTTCAGCATCGCCGTCGGAAGGGCCATGGACGGCTCCCAGGAGGACGGCACCGCCAGACGATGGCTCGTAAATCGGACCATCAGCCTCGACATACCGCTCAACATCTACGCGTTCCTGAAGATCAAGCCCATGAACAGCGCTGAGCCGTTCACGAACCTGAACGTCGGCTCGCCGTTGGGCGCGACCTTCAACTTCACACAGGAATCCCTGGCCTACGAGCACTTCTCGAACGCGACCTGGTCCTCGGTGAAGGACATATATAGTACCGTCCTCGAGGAGAACATCCGGCTGGTCAAGGCCTCGACATGTCCTTACCCAGTGGCCCTGGCGGCCGGTTCCAACGTCACGGACCTTCGCGCGGACAGGGCCCTCTGGAACATTCCTGACGATGTATGGGCCTCGGTGGATGAGTTCGTCAATAAGCGGCTCATTGGCCCGGACCTCTCGACGGAGATTCTCAGGACATTCTTGAACTCCGAGTACTTCATGAAGGTCGATTACATCCCACGACAAGGGGGCGGGATTAAGTACACCCTGCGATTGACCTTCGAGACGAATGTTGGTGATATGGCCATCAATTTCGATACCTGCGAAGGGAACCAGGCCGTCGAAGAGAAGGTCGTCGCCGATTCCAACGTGACCGTCAAGGGCCTGCTCGATGTCAGCTACGTCCTCAACGGGGCCACAGGTCCTGAATATAACAATCTGGCGGGCAGCGGAACGATTCAAGGACATTGGTCAAAGAAATTCTTGGCCCAAGGATGGACTTTGAACAAAGGGGTCGCGGTCAATCTCGGGGGAGGTATCACCGTCGCGTTAATGCAGGACCGCCATCCCGACGAGGCTGACCTGTCGAATGCGATGCTCGCAGCCATTCCGAAAACGCTAGGGCCAGACCCCAAGACCAACCTCGCCATGGTCTCGACTGCGATAAAGACCATAAATATGAGCGGATTGGCGCTGCTCTTCACAACCGGCAACGGATGGTACGGCCTCAGAGCAACTGACTCTGCCTCTGTTAAACGCATGCTCGACTGGGCCCAGGGCCATTCCCGTGTCCTTGTGGACCTGGCCCTCGCAGGCCGCCTAGACGAGACGGCTATCGGCATGGGGGCCGCCAGGGACCTCGGTGGCACTTCGAACATCGAGGCTATGGCCTTGACCGATGGGACGATGTTCGATGCCCCGCTCATTTACTACTTGGTCTCCTCACAGCTCTTCCAACTTGATCGGAACATAGGACCATTGAGGTCCTATTCCCTTAATGTCCCCGACTTTACAGCCCCATCCCTCGAGCCTCCGTCTGTCAGAATCTATACGATGTATGCTTCGATATACTTCGAGGTCCTCCTCACCGAACCGGAGGTGAACTATGGCTGAACGCTCCGCAAGGGCGGCCATTTTCACAGCCCTACTGTTGATATCACCGATGCTCCTTGGCGCTCTTACCTTCATGCCGGCCTCGGCCGCCTCCGGCAACCCCTGGTTCCTGAGGACCGTCGGGATGGAGCCCCAGGCGATCTACGAGATGGCAATCGGCAAGGTCGACCCGAAGCTCCCAGGGGACCAGTTGGTCCTCACGGGCGGTGGCGGCCTGGTCAATGAATATGATACCACCACATTCCAAGTGAGGACGCTCTTCGCGGCTCTGAGGACCCAAGAGACCGTTGCCATCGGGGACGTCCAGTCCGAATACACCGGCAACGAGGTCGTCACCGCCGGCCAGGACGGCAAGGTACATGTGATCCATAGGGAATCCAACGGTGCCTGGGTCGGGGAGACGGCCTGGGCGGCCCCCCCTCCCTCCGAACAGATCGTGCTCCATAGCGTGAGAATCGGCGAGTTCAATGCATCCCACCAAGGGAAGGAGATCGCCGTCGTCGGCATGGACGCCATCCTGGTCATCCTGACCGAGGATTTGGATCAACCGAACGGATGGTCCGCGATGGTCATGCAGGTCCAGAAGATCAAAGTGGACAACACGGTATGCATCTCGGCCGCCATACTGCCAGGCTCCACCTTAGACCAGATTATCATCGGTTCGGCCTCCAACAACATCTTCCTGGTCAGGTGGGACGAAAGGAACCGGACCTGGAACAGCACCGAGATCTGGAAGGACGTGTTCCCAAATTTCGGGATGGTCTACGGGACGAACCTCGTCCCCGGGATGACCGGCCCGACGATCTATACCTCCAGCCTCTCGGGCAGGGTCTCGATGCTCCATTACAACGGGACCGGCTGGACCAACACGACGATATATCAGGAACCGTACGAAAGGACATTGCACCGGGTGACCCTGGCCGATATTGACCCGAGGTACCCTGGCCCTGAACTGATCGCAGGCGGGATCAGTTCGAACCTGCACATCATCCACTACTCGAACGGCAATTGGACCGACGAGGATGTAAAGGACCCGTCGGGCCTGGACCGGCTGAAGAACATCTGGGACATCAAGGCCGGCGAGGTCGACAGCAGCAACCAGGGCCCCGAGATATTCGTCGCTGGCATGGGACAGGAGCTGCTCGAACTGCAATACATCGAGCCCAACTTCGAGCTCGTTCCTCAGCCATCGGAACAGACGGTCGTCTCGGGGCACGATGCCCATTTCTGGATCTCTTTGAATGCCGTCGGTTATTTCTCGGGCGATGTGGCCCTGAGCTCGGATGCGTATGTGACTTTGTCGAAGACCACGGTAAAGCCAGGGGACACGGTCACGGTCACGGTCCATACTACGCAGGCCCTGACCGAGAAGGTCCTGAAGGTCAATGTGACGGGTAAATCGCTCCAGCTCGGGATAACCAGGACAGCAACGCTGACCGTAGCCTCACTTGCAAGCACGGTACAGGGCTTCGAGATACAGATAACGCCCGAGGTCCAGTATACGACCCCTGGCTTCTCGACGTACTTCGTTGTAAAACCCACCTTCATAAACGGATGGTCCGGGATAATCGATTATACCATGACCACGACCATGCCTCTCGACTACAGCCATATCGGCAGGAGCTCGGATGACATCAAGGACCCGGCCATCGCGACCTTGACCCCCTCGGCCCTGATGGGCTCGGGCTCCTATCCGGTCATTATGACCTTCCACGGGAGGGACGTCGGCAGTACCCACTTCTTCAAGGCCACGGCCGTCGCGATGGTCGTCGTCGATGCCGGCGGCGTGAAGGACTTTACGCTGGCGGCCCTGCCACAGGAGGTCACCGGGGTCCCCAACTCGACCCTCCGGTTCGACCTGACCCTCAACTCCCCATCCGACTTCACGGACAAGGTGCTCCTGTCCGTCGACGGCATACCACAGGGGAGCACGGGCTCGTTCTCGTCCATATTCGTCTCGGTCCCAACGAAGGTTACCTTCGCGCTCGATATCGGTAAGGCGACCTTGGGGTCCTATTATGTCATCTCATTCCTTGCCTCCGGCGGCAGCATGGAACACGCGGCCCCGGTGATCGTCCATGTGATCGAACCCACAAGCTCGGGGGACTTCGGCATCACCATATTACCACCCATCCAGATGGCAAGGCCTGGCGCCACGGCCTATTTCCTTTTACACATCACCGGGGGCGTCGAGCCCAGTGTCATCAAGGTCCTGGCCGGTGGGCCGTTACAGGCGACGATCCAGAACGGTAGGGACGGGAACCATGATTATCGTCTCATGACCGTGACCCTCAGGCGCGATGCTTCCCCTGGCGTCTACAAGGGCACCGTCACGGCCTCGAAAGGATGGGAGCACAACACCACCTTCGTCGTGATTGTGCCCGACACATCAACTGACATCGACCTCGAGCTGGTGCCCAAGGACGTCCTCATCTCACCGGGACAGTGGCCCACCGTACATCTGAACGCCACCGGGAACAGGGACATGCTCATTGGTAAGACGCTGAAGTATTCGGTCATCGGTCTCGGGGTCCCGGCATCGTATTACACGATCTATTCCTACAATTACGACAAGAGCCTCCTGCTCCCTATGCCCGACCTGGTCCCGGCGACCTACCTTTACCTGCTAGAGGTCTTTCTGCCGAACAGCACCTATCCGAGGACGATCCTCGGGACACTGACCATGACGGCCCCGGTGGCACTGCTAGGCATGCACGTGGGCCACGGGCAATGGACCTACAGGGAAGGCGCCATCAACAGTGTCCAGGTGACCGTTGTCAATAACGGCCTGGCCCCGGCCAGCGATGTGAACATCGAGGTCCTGTTGGACGGCAAGAGCGTCGACCGGCAGGTCCTAAGCTCCATACCGGCCAGGTCCCAGAGCCGACCCGTGGACCTCAACTGGTCGGCGGCGAGCGGTGAGCACAACCTCACCGTCATCATATTCGTGAACAACGGGACCGGGCGGGCCCGCATCCTGGACCCTCCTTACTCGGTCATCTTCAAGATCTCCCCCTGGAGCCTGAAGGGTCCCGCCATATCCCTATTGCTGATATTGCTCGTTGCGATGATGTCGGCGGCCACGGTGACGGCCAGGACGAACGAGAAAAGGGCCTCGGGGCACCAGCGGGCCCGTCCCAAGTCCTCCGAGGAAGAATAGGCCTTTGGATGGCCGTTCAATCCACCGGCGGTCTCCGGACCTTCTTTTTCTTCTTGGGCATCGTCTCATCCAGGCCTTCGAAGTCCTCCTCCTCGTCCTCGGCCGCCTTCTTGCCCCTCTTTCCGAGGAGGAACCCGCCCGCGAGGGCCAGAAGTACGATGACCATTATCGCGATGACGAGCGCGACCAACAGGTCGGTGACCAAAGTCAAGGGGTTCGTCACGTTCACGGTCCTCGAGTATCTTCCGTTCTCGATGTCCGCCGGGGTGGCAGACACGATCTCGATGGTTATGTTGTGCTTGCCGGGCTCGGCCGTCCAGGTGGCATTGATCTGGGTGACGTTATTGACACCGACATGGAAGTCCTTCACGCCCTGAACGATGCCGTCGACGAACATGTTCATCTTGCAGACGCGAGCATCCACCAGGCCCTTGTTCTCGACGAAGATCTGGGCCTTTATCACCTGGCCATTGTTCGCCGAGGCTGGGATGCCATCGACGCGGACGATGCGCAGGAGGGCCTTTGCAGGGATCACCTTCAGTCTGATGTATGTGGTCCTCTCGAGCCCGCTGCCCTTGCCCCAGACGACCAGGGTGTTCTGGGTCCCAGGCATACTGACCAGGGTCTTGACCTCCAATCGGGAACGTTGGCCCGGCCCGATGCTCGGTGGGCTGAAGATGGCCGTCGCGCCCGTCGGAAGGCCCTGGATCGATAACTCGACTTTCCCGGCAAAATCATTCTGGGGATGGACGGTAACATTGAAGAACGCGAAGAAGGAGGCGGTGATGTTGGCCTGCCCTGGGTCGGCATTCATCGAGAAGTCCGGGTTCCCCGCGACGTTGAGGTCCACCCTGATAATGGCCGAATGGGTCGTCTCCCCGGAGGTCCCCTGGACCTCGAAATAATAGGTGTCCGCCGGGACGGACGCATCGATCGTCAGGTTCATGATGCTGGTCCCCGACGGGATAAGGCCCGGAGGCGTGAACTTCACGTTCACACCATTCATGAGCTCCGGGACCGATAGCGATACGTTCCCTGAGAAACCGTAAATTGACACGAGATTGACGCTGACATTGACGGAATGGCTCCCGACCATGGAAATGGTCGTCGGGGCCACCCCGATGGAGAAATCAGGCGATGAGGCGTCCTTGACCGTCAGGGCCACCGTGGCGCTATGCTGCTTCCCTCCGCCGATGCCAAGGACCGTCAGGTAGTGTAGCCCCATCGGGGTGGAGCTCACGGTCCCGACATCCATGATTGAGGACCCCGGAGGTGTCACGGTCTGGCCCGGTTTGAAGACCGCCGAGGCACCGTCGGGCAGTCCGACCACGGACAGGGCCACCGGGTCCGAGAACCCATTGATCTGGTAGGTCGCGATGGTGAACATCGCGTGGTAGTCCGCGACGACGCTCTGGGACCCTGGGAGGACCGAGAACCCGAAGTCCTTCTCGTCCGGCGCCAGCACCGTGACCCACACATCGACCGTACGGGTCTTGTTGCCGCTCACGCCCCTGACGGTCAGCTTGGCCTTTCCCTCGGTCGCGGCCGGTGAGACGTAGACCTTCAGCAGGGACCTTCCCGTGGGGGCCACGGTCGTCGGCGAGAGATCGAAGTTCCAGTCAACGGGCAGGTTCCGCACGGACAAGGACACCGGGTCATGGAACCCGGCCCTGGAATAGGCCATTATGTCGAAGTTCGCGTAGGCCCCCGGGACCGCGCCATTCTCCGGCGCGGGCGAGTACAGGACGAAGTCCGGGGTCTCGTACTGTAATTTCGTGACCACGCCGGAATTGTCCACGACAACAATCTCGTTCCCTGGATGCAGGTCGTCGCAGTCACCTATGGCCAACCCTAGCACATAGGCCGGGTCCTTGTAGATGACCCTTGAATCCCAGGCCGTGGCACCGGACAACCTCCTGTTCGCTGTCACATTCGACGACCAGCCGCCCATGACCACCTCCGGTCCCTTGCCTGGCTGTATCTCACCCACCCGGGCATCGTATATCGCATCGCTGTCATGGTAGACCTGCTCAGGGGCCCAGCCGGTCCCGTTCCAATGGAGGACCGTCAGGTTCTTGGAAAAACCCACGACCGCGATCTGTACGCCTTGGTACCTCGGGTCGAGATCTCCCACGACAAGCGCCACCGGGGCCTTCCGGTCCCTCCAGAGCCGCTGGACGGTCCAGTTCTGGCCCGTGGTATTATAATACAGTTCGGTGACCCATCTCGAGCCGCCCGTGACGAGGATCTCGTTCCCTGGATGCGTCGGGTCCACGTCCGAAAGCAGGACCGTCTCAAGATAGGGATTGGTTATATCGGGCCCCCCGTCCTTCCAGATGACCTCGTAGGCCCATCCCGTGCCGTTCTTCCTGATCAGGACGAGCTGGCCGTCGTCGTCCGTGACCGCGACCTGGTTGCCGGGATACCTAGGGTCGAAATGCCCAATGGCCACCCCATAGCCCCATTTCAGGTGGGCCTTGAAGCCGTTCACGAGCTCTACATGTTTCCATACCTCGGAGGCGTTGTCCCAATAGATCATCGAGACGTTTTTGTGCCATCCGACATTCACGATCTGGTTGCCTGGGATGTCAGGGTCGACCTGGCCTATGGCTATGTTGGTGACGTACCAGGCCTCCTGGAACAGCCTCGTCGCCTGCCAGCTGTCCTCATGGCCATAGATCATCGTTGTCCAGTTGGAATCCCCGCCCACGATGATCTCGTTCCCCGGATGCCCAGGCCACACATCGCCGATCTTCGCTGTCCATAGGCGTTCCGAGTCTGCCCAGACCTTTGTAGGGGCCCATACACCGTTGCTCTGGCGGCTATCAGGTCCCTCGGCATCGGCATGGCCCGCGGGGCCAGGGAGCGCGCTGCACAGCATGAGCAAGCAAATGAAAATAACGAATAGGGCCGGGGCTCCCCGGCCCATGATCCCCTTGGTACCTTCGCCCTTCCGGATCATAATCTTCGACGGACCCGTCCCCTCATCGCCTCCTAGGCCTTAGGTATCCAGCGATACCGACCGCGCCCAAGGTGAGGAGGATGGAGAACCATATGATTCCTCCACATATGTTGTTGTTGGTCGTCGGCGCCTTGATGGTGGTTGTCACACTACCCGAGTCCGTTGTCTTCCCGTCGAACCTCGAGGTCGCCTTCAGCGTGAGGATGTCCGACGCGGCCTTGCTGTCCTTGGGAACGGACAATGTGACCGAGACCGTCACGCTCGCCCCGGGCTGCAACTGCGGCGTCGGGTTCAACGAGACCGTGAACGTGCTCCCGCTCGATGCGGTCACAACTATGTCGAAGGTGTCCGGCAGGTTGCCATTGTTCTGGACGGTGTAGCTGTATGTCACGCTCTGTCCCTTCGTCACCGTCTGGCCAGCCGTCGGTCCCGTGACCTTCGGGCTCACGGTCCTTAGGATGTTCAGCCATCCGGTCACCGTTTTTGTCCCGGCCTGGCCCGTGGCCTTGACCGTGAATGTCGTGTTCCCGTTGGCCACCGTGGCAGGCACCTTCATGGTTATGGTCACGGCCGCCTTCTCGGCCGTCAGGGCCACCGTCGTGGCAGACAATGTCACCGTGACCCCGGTCGGGAGGCCCTCGACCGATATATCGATGTTGTCCGTGTAGTAGTCCTTGGAGGTTATGGTCGCCGTGAAGCCGACCTCGGTCTTGTCCACGATGTTGTATCCCTTCGGCGACATGTCGACGCCGAGGTCCGGATGGACCTGGGTCAGCAGGGTCAACCGGTCGCTGTAACCGCAGGTGAGGACCTCGTTGCCTGGGTGGTCCGGGTCGATGTCCGCGATGCGCACGTAATGCAGCCGGCCGACATCATGGAACAGCAGGACATGCTTCCATTCGGTGCCGACCAGGTAATGCATCGTGACGTTCCCCGAGTAGCCGGCGGCGACGATCTCGTTGCCAGGATGGCCGTCATAGGCATCGCCGATCCAGGCACCCCTCATCTCGTCCGAGTCATCGAAGATGACCTTGCCGGTCCAGGTGGTCCCGGACCTGTGGAGATATACGAGATGGGCCCCGTCCCCGTCAGCCACGATCTCGTTCTGGCCGTCGCCATCGTAGTCCCCGACCTCCAACCGGGCCACGCCGTCCGTGTCCTTGTAGACGCTCCTGTTCGTCCAGACGCCGTTGACCTTCTTGACGATGTAGACGTTAGCGTCCTTAGAGGCGGCCAAGACCTCGTTCTGCCCGATGTTATCAGCGTCGGCGATGAAGACGGTCCTGATCTTGTGGCCCGCGGTCATCATGTTGGCCCACTGCCAGCCGGTCCCGTTCCAGAAGATCTCCGTCATGTTGTAGCTGAAGGTGCCGACGACGACCTGGTTGCCCTGGCGGTCAGGGTCGAAGTGCCCGATGGCCACACTATGGACCATGGCGGGGTCCGTGAAGATCCTGGTAGCAGCCCAATGGTTGCCGGTCTGTTTGAGCAGCGTCACCTGGCCCGCGCCGGTGTCGGCCTCGGGCCCGGCCACCATGCCTACCACGACTATCTCGTTCTTTCCGTCGTTGTCCGCATCGCCCACGGCCGCGAGCAGCAGCTCACCCGGGTTTTCCCAGATGACCTGCGGGGCCCACTCGTGGTCGATGTACTGGGCTATCCAGACCTTGCCGGCCAAGCCCACCCCGATAATCTCTAGCTTCCCATCATTGTTGACATCGCCAACACCGAGGCCATCGAACTTCTCCGTGTCCGACATGATGGTCTTGGCGCACCAGACGCCGGCATCCGTCTCCCGGCAATTGTCCGGCGTGACCTTGGCGGTCACCACGGGCTGCAAAGCGCTCATGAAGCTGGCCCCTACGCAGATCAAGACGATGATCACCGTTAGCTTCCTCATTCAAACCACCCCATCCTGTCTATTTCTTTCGATCCATGAATGTTCATTGGTCATCATTCCTCCTCTCCGCCCTTTTCCTCATCCTCTTCCTCGCCCTTCTTGATGGCACCACCGGTCTCCTTCTTCTCAGGTGTCCTGTTCACAAGGTACAGCACAACGATCACCGCGATGACGATCAGCAGTGCCGCCACCACGGTCATCAACGCCTGAGTTGTGATACCCTCTGATGGCTTCTCCTTCAGGACGGTCACATGGACCGTGGTCACTTGGCCCACATTCCCGGTCGTGTCCTTCGCCCTGACGGATATCGTGTGGTCGCCTGAGGACAGGGACACGGTCGCGGTCCATGAGGTCGCCTTTGTCCCTGCCGGTACCGATACGTCCACCCAGCCCCCGCTATCGAGCTTATACTGGACCGAATAGAGGCCCACATTGTCCGCGGCCATGCCCTTTAATTGTACGGTCCCCTGGCTGAGCTGGGCCTTGTCCAATGGGATGTCCAGGCTCGCTGTCGGTAATGTTGTGTCCGCTGGGGGAGGTATCACAGGCATGTCCTGTGCCCGGGGCGCGAAGATGGTCAGGTGCGTCACGTTCGCCCAGACGACGTTCTTGTCCGCTCTGACACCAGTGTCATCCACGGTCGTCCAGGTGAGCCCCAGGGGGTCCCACCAGTATATCCTCAGCCCGGTCTCGTTGAGATGGCCGAGGAGCGCGTCCGTGTAGGTAAAGGAGATGTTCGCCCAGACGGGCTGGCCACTGCCGACGCCCTTAATCTCCGCAAAGAGGCCCATGAACCTCGCATCGCTGGGCCCCTTGTCCGGGTTGTCGACCTTGGATATTGACAAGGTAAGGTCCCCGGTCACGGCACCGGTGACCGTTGCATTGCCGCCAACGCCCAGGGTCGTCGTGACCGGTGGAAGGACCTTGATGACGGGTTCCACGAAGACATCATAATATGCATCGTCGGGAGCTCCCGCCGGTATGTCCGCGACATTTCCGTTGATGTCCGACGCCTCTAGGAAATATTCCATCCTAGGAGGCTTCAGGATGCCCGCAGGTATACTGGCCACATAGGACCCCATGTGCATCTCCATCTTCACGGGTTTGAACTTGAGGGATACATCGATGCGGTAATAGAGGTCCACCTCCGAGACACCCGCGTCGTCAACCACGTTCGTCGATATGGTGAGGGACACGCCTTCCCCGATGTGCGTGGTCGGTATGTGATGGAGGACCGGTGCCGCCGTGTCCTGGACGACCGTTATCGTCAACATGGCCTGGCCGGTCTGGTATCCGGTCTTCTTGGCCGTGACCGTCACGGGGACATCCGTTGTCGCAATGCCGCTGTCCGCTGTGAACACCAGGTCCAATTTCCCATCCTTGTCCGTGGTGCCCCGGGCCGGGGCGAGAGAGCCGCCCTGCCCAATGGTGGCCGTTACGGTGACCCCCTGGACATGGGCTGTACCGGCCGTGACCACCACATGAGCCGTAGTCCTGGTCCCTGCCAACGGGGCGGGGTTGTCGACCGAGATGGTCACCGTCAGTGATGGACTGGTCGGGTCCTCCCCGACCTTGGTGTTGTACTCGGTAAGGACCTTCGTCGAGGCCAGGTGGCCGGTCGCGTTGTACTCCTGCTCCTGCAGCAATACCCCGAGGGCCGGGGAGTAGGCATCGCGGAACACCGCGCTATTGTCGACGAAGACATACGTTGGGAACTCGCCCATGAAGTTCGTCACATCGCCGGCCTCGACGAATGTGAATCTCTTGGTCGCTGTCTGGAGGCCGGTGAACGTGGTCTTGGCCCCGGTATCGATGTTCCAAGTGCTCATCGTGACCATGTAGGTATTAACGAACTCTTGTACCAAGCCGACCTGGTCGAGGCTCGCATTGTACCCCATCATGGCGGGCAGATAAGTGGTCGTCGTGACCTCGGTGGTGTTGGTCCATGTGCTGTGGCTTGCATCGTATACATGGGTCCTTGTCGTCTTATTGACATGTGAATAGACTGTAACTTTGACCGCCGGGTCGTAGTAATAGTAGCCCTTAAGGTCGGAGGTGATGTGGTGAGTCTGGCTCGTGAGGACAAAGGTCTGGTCGGCCTTCTCCCAGTTCGAGTAGTTGGCAACGGTCACGGACTTCCCGTTGACAACGGCCTGCACATTGGCAAGGAAATCGATGCCCGAGTGCACACTGCTCCCATCAAGATAGGACGAACCCTGGTCGTATGTCGTCACATACACCAGATGCGTTATGGACTGGTTGAAGCTCATCGGAACGCCGTGGGTCTCGGGATACACATCGACGTTGAACACCGTCGTGGCATTGGTGTACCCGGTGAGGTTCGCCGTGAAGGCGATCGGCACCTTCAGGACCTGGGCGGCCGAGTTCTTCGGCGCATGGAATACCGTCGAATTGGCCCCCTGGATGTCTGTGATCCCAGAGACAGGAACGAAGGTCCCGAGGCCGGTCGAGTTGTATATGATCTTGGCCCCTTGGAGGTCGCCCGCGCTGATATTGAACACATGCACCTTGAGCGCCAGCGTCCCATTGGACTGGACATATCCAAGGCCTGTGACTTCGACGGACATGGTCTTCTCTCTACCGGTGGCGAGCGCCCCAACATCGGCGGTCACTGCCGGTAAGAATGCGGTCATGAACATGGCCCCTATGCACATCAGGACTAGAAGATTTACGAACTTACGCATCAGATTCACACCCCATATTGCATAAACCGTATCGATTTTCTATATGAATATGATTGCAATTATTTCGATTCGATGCTGGAAATTCATATAAATAATTATCGGGTTATTTTTCTAATCAATCTGGACCGCCGAATGCTAACGATGACCGTGATCACCGTCGTGACAATGACGACCTGGGCATCGAAGCCGGGTACGGCCGCCTTCTGGCCGACCTGTACCTGGACCATGTAATCGTTGTTGTCCTCCCGCCGTTCCTGGATCCCGTTCCCGGGGTCGATCAAGGCCTGAAGGGCCCCGTCACCGGCATGGAACTTCACATCGAAAGTGACGTTCGCTCCATGGCCGGCTGTGACATTGATGGTCCCTTCCATACCGTTAACATCGACGATCACATTGGACGCGTCCGCATCCCCGTCATTGGCCACAACAACCGTGACCTTCCTGACATTCCCGTCCTTTATGCCCTTGTCATCGAAGACGACGTCCCGTATCCTAAGGTCGGGCAGCCTCAGCTCCACGAGGAGGTCGACAACAGAAACCTCCCCGTTCGATGACCTGGCCCCAGCCCAGAACCCGAAATCCGTCCCTTTCATATGGTCCGGGAGCTTGAGCACGAGCCGCGCGTTCGGGCAGAAATCGATACAAGGTTCTATTCTTGCAGGGGAGAGCATAATGGACGCATCCTCTCCGAAGCTGGCGGTGATGCCTTGTGGCAGGTCATCGACGAACAGAGTGAAGTTGTCGGTCGCGGTCCCAAGATTGGTGACCATGAGGAAAAAGGTCGCGTTGGCACCCAAGGCGGCCTTGACGAAGGGGATGCTCGTTTCCACGGAAACCCCATGGACCGGCCGGACCGTCACATCGGCATAGAACTTGTAAGTCTCCCCCTCGCCCGTGACGATCCCCTCGATCCTCTTCACCAACGGCATCGAGCCGAAGGGCGGTGTCACGAAAAGCTCAACGGATCGGCTCGAGAAGGGCCCGATGGTCAGGAACGACAGACCCATTTCCTCCCCATATTGCCACCTCCAACCAATCGGCAGCGGCAGGACGGATAGTTCGACCTGGCGCTCTGAGTTGCCAAGGTTCTCGATGTGGACCGGGAGAACGGCCGATTGGCCGGGATTGACCGTGGCATTGCCCCCGCCAGTGACCGAGAGCGCCCTTTTTTCGATCACCCAAGCCTCTACCCGGACGGTCTCCCAGGCCTTCCCGTTCTCCTCGGTGACCAAAAGGTCGACGACGAGGCCTAGCCCGGCACCTGCCAGGACGGGCGCTCCAACCCGGAGCTCCATGAGCGCCGTCTGGTTGGCATGGACCGTCAACCTCGGCGTCAGGACGGAAACGTCCCATTCCCCATGGGCGCTCACCACATTGGCCGTGACATCGAAGACGCCGTCCGAAAGCCCTTGGTTCCACAGCAAGGGATGTGTCGACGCCGAGCCGCCCGAGGCCAGCTCGACCGTTACATTTCCGACCGGAGGGGCCAGGAACACCGATGGATATGCCACGAGCACGATGTTCAGACGGTCCGTTGTGGTCGGGTGCCATCTTGATACAGCGATGATGGACACAGGAACGACCGTGTCCGGGGCCTCACCATCGGGCAGGGTCACTTGGAGGGTCATCGTCCTCGATACCCCGGGTCCGAGCGTCGCGTTCCCGCGGTCAAGGCCAATGGCCCATCCCGGCTGCCCTCCGACCACGGTCAGGTCGACGGTCTCCTGAAGGTCGCCTCCGTTCGTGAGGTTCAATGGCAAGGTCTCGACCTTGTGCATGAGGGGCCATTTGGGAGGCCCCGACAATGATATCGTGCGGTCGATGACAAGGGTCGACCGGAATGCAAGGGTCACGGCCTTGTACGAGGCCCCCTCAGGCGTGGCCGTGATCGAGATATCGATCCCCTCGCCCGGGTCACCCTGGTTCGGTCCCATCAGGACCGCGAGGCTTTTCGTCGTCAGGCCAGCTCCGATGTCGACCTCTGACGTTGGGAACTTGAAGGACCAGTTGTGGCCCTGGAGCCCATGGTAGTCCACAGAATAGGTGAAGTCGATCCTCACGGGTATCTCGCCAATGTTGCCGACGGTCACATTGAGGCCTATCTGCCCGCGTCCTGGGTGGACCCATAGCGCCCGGTCCAGCTCAGGGATGTCCATAACGATCCTGTAGGCGTTCGCGTACCTGTAGAAGAGCGCCCCCTCGCCGCCGGTGATGTCCACGTACACGAGGTGCAGGTCCCCGCGGGCCCTGTCCGAACTGATCCCCGGGTGCCGCGCCTTCCCGCCAGTGCTCGTCAGGACGACCTCCTTTCCCAGCACACCGTCCTTCGAATGCCGGTAATGGACCTCGCCGTCCTTGACGTCGTCCCAAGCGATGTAGGCGCCATTGTCCGGGTCACCGGCGATGTCGCCGTAGTTGTATGCCCCGTCGGCGACCGTTACGAAGTCCGTGACAGGCGTCCCGTTCTCGTCCAGCTCGATGTAATAGATTGGATGGGGCGCGACGGTGGTGTTCGAGATCAGCAGATGCACATGGCCGTTCGGCGTCACGGTCATTGTCGGCATCGAGCTGTATGCGTTGGCTATGAGGGGCCAGTTCGAGAGGACGGCCCCCACTGGCACGAGCGGTTTCCGGTCCCGGTCGAGCTTCACATAGAAGATCCGGGGATCGGCCCCGAGGGACCTGTAGAAGAGATGGATGCTCCCGTCCGGTGCCATCGTGAAGGCCACGTTCTCGCCGGGCCTCCCGATGAGCGTCGGGGACCGCAGGTAGCCCTCCTGGTCCACATAGGTCATCTGGATCCATGCCGTGCCCTCGTTCTCGAACGCGATGTAGGCCCTTCCGTTCTCGCCTACGCCCACGTTTGGCAGCCTCGACAGGTCCGTTATCTGGTTCATCGGTATGACACCGGTCAAGGGCTCCCCCTGCGGGTCGAACTTCTGATATTTGTTGTCGAGGAGGCCGGCCTCGGTCCATACGATGTGGATGGAGCCGTCAGGCCCCAGGTCGAAGAACTTCGTGGACTGCGGCGTGGATTCGTTCATTATCTGGTATTGCGTCGGGATGTAACCCGTCTCGAGCCGCTTCTCCGAGAGGAGGACATTCCCAGGCGGGGACACCTTGGCCAACATGTAGTCCGTGCTGCTTTGTTGGTAGACTATGACCGCGTTCCCGCTGGGGTCCAGCCTCATGGACGGGTTCTGGTCGTCGAAGTTGTTCCTTGTGACCTTGACCGGTGGGCCCCACATCAATCCATCGGGGTCCGTGTAAGGGTCCTTGACGACGGCTGCCCTGACCATAGGGACAGGTGTCATCAATGGCAGGAAGCTCGTCCCAATGAAAAGGAGAACGAACAGGACGGCAAGGGGGCCTTGGCCTTTACGGTCCGTCCCTGCCCATCCGTGGATATCCAAGTATTGGACCCCCATTTCGACGTAAGGATGAATGGTCACATTAAATAATCATTTTGGTTACTTCATCTATGCATAGATATTAGGATTTAGCATATCTATTAAATATCCTTCATCTAATCCACCTTAAAAGGGGGGACATCGTGGTAGACCCGGTCATTGTCAGCGCAGTGAGGACGCCCATCGGGCGGTTCCAGGGCTCCCTTTCGACCATCTCGGCCCCGAGGCTCGGAGCCATCGTCGTAAAAGAGGCCGTCGAACGGGCCAAAGTGGACAAGAACGAGATAGACGAGGTCATCATGGGTAACGTCATCTCCGCTGGCCTCGGCCAGGCCCCGGCAAGGCAGGCCCTTATCTACGCGGGCCTTCCCGTCGAGATCGGTGCCCTGACGGTGAACAAGGTGTGCGGTTCAGGCCTCAAGGCCGCGATATTGGCCGCCCAGGCCATCAAGGCCGGGGATGCGAAGTGCATAATCGCCGGCGGCATGGAGAACATGACCCAGGGGCCATATCTCCTGATGAAGGGCCGCAACGGCTATCGATTGGGCCATGACAAGCTCATCGACGCCACGGTCCAGGACGGCCTGTGGGACGTCTTCTTCGACATCCATATGGGGAACACCGGCGACATCATCGCCGAGAAGTGCAAGATCTCAAGGGCCGAGGCCGACGAATGGGCCCTGCGGTCCCACCAGCACGCCATCAAGGCCACCGAGGGCGGGAAGTTCAAGGACGAGATCGTCCCGGTATCCATACCGCAGGCCAAGGGCGACCCGGTCATCTTCGACAAGGACGAAGGCCCCCGGGCGGACACCTCCATCGAGAAGCTCGCTAGGCTGAAGCCGGTCTTCAAGAGCGACGGCATCGTCACGGCCGGCAACGCCTCCACCATCAACGACGGCGCCGCAGCGCTCATGATAATGCACCCGGACTTCGCCCAGGAGAAGGGCCTGAAGCCCCTGGCCACGATAAAGGCCTATCAGACGGGCGGCGTCGAGCCCCAACTGGTAATGTACGCGCCGGTCCCGACGAACAAGAAGCTCTTCGAGAGGACAGGCCTGAAGCCCAAGGACTTCGGTCTCTTCGAGATCAACGAGGCCTTCGCGTCGCAGACCGTGGCCGTCATGAAGGAGCTGGGCTTCGAAGAGGCAAAGGTGAACGTGAACGGCGGCGCCGTGGCCCTGGGCCACCCCATAGGCTGCAGCGGCGCGAGGATACTGACGACCCTGGTCCATCTCATGAACCAGCGGCGCGTCAAGAGGGGCCTCGCGACCCTATGCTTGGGCGGCGGGAACGGAGTGTCCGTCGTCGTCGAGAGGGAATAGGTTCGATATCAATGGAGTATCAGAAGGAAAGGAGGTAGTTCGATGGGAAACATACTCAAGCTTGAGGACATCAAGAGGATCGCAGTGTTGGGCGCCGGCCAGATGGGCGCGGGCATAGCGCAGGTGTGCGCCATGGCCGGCTATGAGGTCATCATGAGGGATATCGCGGACCAGTTCATCCAGAAGGGGATGAACGGCATCAAGGGCAGCCTGGACAAGATGGTCGGCAAGGGCAAGATGGCCCAGGCCGATGCGGACGCGGTCCAGAAGAGGATAAAGACCACGCTGAAGGTCGAGGACTGCAAGGACGTCCAGCTGGTCATCGAGGCGGTCATTGAGGACCTGAACCTTAAAAAGCAGGTCTTCGGCGAGCTGGACAAGCTCTGCCCGCCGACGACGGTCTTCGCCAGCAACACGAGCTCCATATCCATCACGAAGATTGCGGGCACCATCAAGAGGTCGGACAAGTTCATCGGCATGCACTTCATGAACCCCGTGCCCGTCATGAAGCTCGTCGAGGTCATAAACGGCCATATGACGGACCCCAAGGTCACCGAGCTCATCATGAAGCTCTCCGAGAAGCTGGGCAAGACCCCGGTCGAGGTCAACGACTCGCCAGGGTTCGTGGCGAACCGGGTCCTGCTGCCCATGATCAACGAGGCCATATACTGCCTCTATGAGGGCGTCGGGACCAAGGAGTCCATCGACGGTGTCATGAAGCTCGGCCTGAACCACCCGATGGGCGCCCTGGAGCTCGCGGACCTCATCGGCCTCGACACCTGCCTGCACATCATGGAGGTCCTCTACGACGGGTTCGACGACTCGAAGTACAGGCCGTGCCCGCTGCTGAAGAAGATGGTGGACGCGAACCTCCTTGGCAGAAAGACAGGCCGCGGGTTCTACGATTATTCACAGCAGGCCCCGCCGAAGAAGTGAGATACTTCGACTTTCTTTTTTTCTCGGTCTTTCATTTTTCAATAAGAACTAGCCCCAGCTCATATCTTCTTCCTAAGTTCCCCGAAGGTCGTCACCCTCTCGGCGAAGGCATCGTGCTTGTGGATGCTCTCCTCGGCGACGCTCTTGACCGCGACCTTGGTGCTGTCCGGGAGGGCCTTATATTTCTTCAATAACGCCGTCAGGATGTCCCGCACGACATCCTCCACGAACTTCGGGTTCTTGTGGGCGTTCATGACGAGGTTGGCCTCGTCCCCCCTTTTGAGGATCCCATAGGTCGGCGAGCTCATGGATGATTCTACGATGTCGATGAGGTCGTCGGCCTCTATTTCCGCGGCCTCAGGGACCTCCAGGGTCACCGTCGAGATGTTGCGCTGGTTGTGGGAGATGTTTGGGAAATCGTCCGGAACCACATGGCCCCGGTCCTCGAGCATGGCCCGGACCGTCTCCATGGCGCAGGGGCAGGCCGTGATGCCCATGACCTCGACCCCAATCATCTTCTCGACCGAGACCTTGCCGTCGCCGCCCTTGGTGGCCCTGGCCATTGCTAATATCTTGTAGGGCTCCATGGAGGTCCGGCCCGAAAGGCCCTTCCTCTCGAGAAAGTAGTCCGCGCTCATCCGGACCTCGGAGGTCCTTGCATAATCGTGCCTTTCCAATAGCACCCTGGAAAGGTGGGCACATATGTGCTCTAGGCCACCACAAGGTTCCTGGAAGCAGGAATCGACCAGCTCGTTGAGGACCTCGGCATTGCGCGACATGTGGGAGCCCTTCTGGCGGGCTGGCAGGTCCACGGCGATGTCCATGGTGGGCGTGAGCGTGACGGTGCCCTTGGGCCTGTGGACCGTGAGGGGCTTCTTGACGCCCGTGATGCCGACGCGGGTGAGGTAGAAGCCGCCCTCGATGGACGAGTCCTGGAGGTCCTGGCACCGGCCTCTCCAGGGCCCGCTCTTCCTTGGTAATCCCTTCCTCTTTGCCATGGGAACCAGCACCTTCAGAAAAGAATAGCAATATTTCAAGTTTTATATTTGGCCTAACGCCCTCTTATAAGACGGTCCGCCATCGTCAGGGCCCTCTTAATCTCCTTCACGTCGTGAACACGCACAAAATCCACACCGCCCAGCACGGCCACCACATTGGACGCCAGGGTCCCCTCGAGCCGGTCGTCCACCTCGGTGCCGAGTATCTTGCCGATGAATGTCTTCCTGGATGTCCCGATGAGGACCGGATAGCCGAGCCTTCGGAGCTGCCCGACCTCGGCTATGAGCTCGCAGTTATGGTCCACGGTCTTGCCGAACCCGATGCCCGGGTCGACGAGTATTCTGTCCCTGGGAACGCCCGCCTTCCTGGCCATGGCGGTTTGGGCCCTTAACTGCTCCATGACCTCCTTGACGACATCCTTGTATCTCGGGGCCTTCTGCATCGTCTTGGGGGTCCCCTTGATGTGCATTACGACGACCGATGCCTTTTTCTCGGCCACGATGGCCGCCATATCGTGACTGAACCTGAGGCCCGAGATGTCGTTGACCAGGCTGGCCCCGGCATCTATAGCATCCCGGGCGACTACTGACTTGTAGGTATCGATGGAAAGCGGCACATCGAGTTCCTTAGCGAGCCTCCTGATGACCGGCAGGACCCGCCTCTTCTCCTCGTCGACGGACACCGGGTCCGAGCCCGGCCTCGAGGATTCCCCGCCTATGTCGATGATGTCAGCACCCTGCTGGACCATGAGCCTCGCATGCGCAATGGCGGCCTCGGGGTCCAGGAACATGCCACCGTCCGAGAAGGAGTCCGGTGTGACGTTCAGGATGCCCATTATGTAGGTCCTCTCACCGAGCTTGAATGCCCGGTCCCCACACTTGAAAATGCGTCTCACCGAATTCCCTCGCTGGGACCAGGGCCACATCCCTGTGGGGGTTTAAAAATTATCGGGAGGCACATGAGGATTCTCTCCCACCTCGAACATTCCGAGAAAAGGCCACAACAATCTTTTTAAGTCCTAAGCAACCTATCACGCCAGCATGAAAGCCGTCGTCCTTGCAGCCGGTGAGGGTCTCAGGTTAAGGCCGTTCACAGTGAACCGCCCCAAGGTCATGATCAAGATAGCCAACAAGCCCATCGTAGAATATGTCGTCCAGGCGCTCCTGGCCAACAACATCCGTGACATAGAGATCGTGGTGGGCTACCGCAAGGAGCAGATCATGACATATTTAGGGGACGGGTCCAAGTGGGGCGCGAAGATAAATTTCGTTGCCCAGGACAAGCAGCTTGGGACCGCCCACGCCCTCTACCAGGCACGGGACCGGCTCAAGGGACGGTTCCTGGTCCTTCCAGGCGACAACATCATCGAGCCCGACACCATCAAGCCCGTGGCCCACGAGATGGACGACTGGGCATCCATAATAGCCCACAGCTCGACACCGTCCAAGTACGGCGTGGTGCAGCTCGAGGGCAAGCCCATCAAGCGGATCGTCGAGAAGCCCGACAACGACATCAGCAACCTCATTTCGACCGGCATCTACCAGCTGTCCGATGAAATATTCCCTGAGATCGAAACGGTCTCGACCCACCTCAAGAAGAACGACCTGACCTCGGTCATACAGCATTGCATCGACAACGGCCGGCGCGTCCTTGGTGAGATGACCGAGGGCCGCTGGATCGACGCGGTCTTCCCCTGGGACATCCTGAACCTCAACTCCGAGGCACTGAAGGCCACGGAGGTCTGCCGGGCCGGCAAGGTGGAGAGCAACGTCTACATAAACGGCCTCGTGTCCCTGGGCGAGGGGTCCATCATACGCTCCGGGACCTACATCCAGGGCCCGGTGGTGATCGGCAAGGGCTGCGACATAGGGCCCAACGTGGTCCTCATGCCCCCGACCACGCTCGGCAACAATGTGACGGTGAACCCGTTCACCGAGATCAGGAGCTCCGTGGTCATGTCCGACATCAGCATCGGGGCCCACTCGGTGATCTCCCACACGATCGTCGGCGACGGATGCCAGATAGGCACCCACTTCTCATCCTCGAGCGAGAGGTCGAGGATAGTCCTTGAGAACGAGTTCTACGAGGTGGAGCACATAGGTTCCATAATCGGGGACGACGTCAAGATCGGCAACCAGGTCGTCGTCAGCTCCGGGACGATCATAGGCCCCAACACGAGGATCGCATCACACAAGCATATCACCACGAACGTGGCGGACAAGAGCACAGTGGTATAGACGGCAAAGGGAACCAGATGTGCGGCATAGTGGGCTATGTGGGCAACGAGCAGGCTAGGGACATACTCATCTCGGCCCTGAAGCGTCTCGAGTACCGAGGCTATGATTCTGCGGGCATCGCAGTCGTCGGCAAGACGGTACAACTACACAAGGCCGTCGGCAACATCTCCAAGCTGGAGGAGGCCCTCCCCGAGCTGAAGGGCACCAGGGGCATAGCCCATACCCGCTGGGCGACGCACGGGGCCCCGAGCACGAAGAACGCCCACCCGTTCCTGGACTGCAAGGGGAACATCGCCCTGGCCCACAACGGCATCATCGAGAACTACGAGGAGCTCAAGCGCGAGCTCATAGCCAAGGGTCACACCTTCACATCCGAGACGGACACCGAGACCCTGGTCCATCTCATAGAATCCCTCTACGACGGCAACCTCGAGAAGGCCGTCCGGGCGGCCCTCAAGAAGGTTCGGGGGGCCTTCGCCATCGTCGTGGTCCACAAGGACGAGAACAAGATCGTCGGGGTCAGGACCGTGAGCCCCATGGTCGTCGGCCTCGGCGAGAAGGCCAACTACATCGCATCAGATGTCCCGGCCCTGCTGAAATACACGAACAGGATCATCTATCTCGACGATGGCGAGATCGTCGTCATTGAGCCCAACTCCGTGAAGGTCACGAACTTCGATGGTAAGACCATCAAGAAGGAGGAGCACCGCATCGAGTGGACCATCGAGGAGGCCGAGAAGGGCGGCTATGCCCATTTCATGCTCAAGGAGATACACGAGCAGCCCAAGGCCATCCTGGACACGCTCATCGGGCGGATACCGGATCTGAACCTGGGCCTCGAGAACATATGGCAGGACATAACCAAGGTGGCCCTCATCGCCTGCGGCACGGCATATCATGCCGCCATGGTCGGCAAGTACATGATCGAACGGTTGGCCAAGCTCCCCAGCAGCGCGCACATCGCGTCCGAGTTCCGGTTCTCGCCCTCCGTCGACCCGGGGACGCTGGCCATCATCATTAGCCAGAGCGGCGAGACCCTCGACAGTATAATGGCCCTGCGGGAGGCCAAGCGGCTCGGCTGCAGGACGGTCGCGGTCTGCAACGTCACCGGCAGCACCCTGACGCGCGAGGCCGACTATACCTTCATGACCCGGGCCGGGCCCGAGATCGGGGTCGCGGCCAGCAAGACCTTCACCACACAGTTGGTGGCCATGCTGCTGATAGCGACGTACCTGGGCCGCGTGCGCGGCGTCCTGGACCCCGAGGAGATCCGGCACCTGATCACCGAGATGAGGCAGTTGCCACGTCAGGTCCAGAGCGTCCTTGACAACTCCGGCGCCATAAAGCTCACCTCGGAATGGATCTCGAACGCCAGGGACGTCTTCTTCATCGGCAGGAACCTGAACTATCCCATCGCCCTCGAGGGCGCCCTCAAGCTCAAGGAGATATCCTATATCCATGCCGAGGGCTATCCCGCCGGCGAGCTCAAGCACGGCCCCATCGCGCTATTCACGAAGGAGACGCCGGTCATCGCCTGCGCCGTGCGGGACGTGGCCTACGACAAGATGCTCGGGAACATCCGCGAGTCCAGCGCCCGAGGGACCCCGGTCATCGCCATAGGCTTCGAGGGGGACTCGGACCTGCAGAGGTACGCGGACCTGGTCCTACAGATACCGAAGGTCCACGAGATCTTCGCGCCGATATTGATCTCGGTCGTGTTCCAGCTCATGGCCTACTATGTGGCCCTGGCCCGGGGCTGTCCGATCGACATGCCGAGGAACCTGGCAAAGAGCGTCACGGTCGAGTAGGGCTATTCTAGTCCCATCTCCTCGGCGAGCTCGAAGAGGGACGACTTGTCCTCATCGTTCTCGCAGAAGTGCTCGCAGTCCCTTTCCATCAAGGCCTCTTCCCGAGTGATCCTCGGCTGTCGCCTGAACCTCAGGTTCGCCAGGTCCATCGCGTGCTTGATGGAGCAATGGACCCACATATCGGTCTCAGGGTTCAATCCTATATCCAAAGCCTGGCAATCTATGCATCTGACCATATTTGTCACCTCCTCCGGTCCTTTATCGACGAGCCATCCAGCAGGTCAAGGAGCTCCTCCAGGCGCTTGATGAACGCATATGCGTCCCTCATCTGGTGCTCGGCGACGATCCTTGACACGGTCTCCTCGAGACCGTACTGGGCCTCTTCCCTCACGGTCTTCGCCTCCGCGAGCCTTTCCATATACTCCTTCTCAAGTTGCGCCCGGCTCAGCATCTTGACGAATGCAGGCTCGAGCAGCCTTTTCCGGACGAACAGCGTCTCCAGCGCGACAACGGTCGCCCTATGGTTCGCGCTGACCCAGTTCACTCTTGAAAGGAGCGCTAGCGCCATCATATACATCGAATAGTACGCCGTGATGACGACCCAATCGCTCGAATCATAGCCGTCAGGGACGGAAAGCTCCGTCCTGGCGGCCTCGCTCTCGTTTATCTTCCACAATATCCTCATCGTCGACAGGTTCGTCCTCGCCTTCTGGACATAACCCGGACAGCTCCTCGACGCGAAGGGCGTCCTCTTGATGAGCCCCCTTCGCTGGAACCATCTGAAATTATCGTTGACCATAGATCCCACCTATAAACCAATTCAAAGTACCTCTCGTAGCCCTTGACCACGATACCGTTGTGGAGGATGTCGTAGAAAAGCCCTGGATTGTGCCGTTCCATCGCCCTGAAGGCCCGTTTTGGCAGGTCTATCGCGGTTATGTCCTTGTTGAGGCGGGCGCTCAGCGAATGCGACCGCTTGGCCATATCCTTTCGGTCCGTCACGAACAGCAGGTCGACATCGCTCAGCTCGGTCTCGTATCCCTTTGAGTAGCTCCCGAACAATATGCATATCTCCGGGTCGACCGCATCCGCGAACTCCCGGACCGCATTATAGACCGTTCCATGCTTTTCCTTGAACCTCCGCGCTCTCTCCGAAATCACCATCATGAAGCCCAGCAGAGCCCCATCGCTCCGAGTAATAAGGTCGTAAGTAATGACGTTCCCAATCCGTCTGGACCTCGCGATACCCTTTCGCTCGAGGGACCGCAACGCAGTATGGGCCCTCTCGTACGAGTATCCCGATGCCTTCGCGATCTCCCTGACGGTCCTGCCGGTCGGTTCCGGATAGAAGGCCCCGATGGCCCTCAACTCGAGTTCGGACAGCATGGTATTTCTCCAATCTATTGAATTTTCAATAGAACTATTGATTTTTCAATAGATAAGGCTTGCGCATTGCCTATCCAGCTCGTCCATTAACGAACCCGCCCGTTCCCGTCAGGGCCTAAACGCCCTCGTCCCCCTCCTCCTTTCCCTCTGTCCTTATGGTCCCCTTGATCCCGACCGTCTCCTCCGCCACCTTCAAGCACGCCAGAAAATCGTCCAGGGTGTGCCTCAAGCTCTCGGCAGTCCCGGCCGTCACGACGGCCTTCATCGACTTGCCAGTTATGGTCGTCCTGACGAACCCTTCATTATCGGGCTCCAATGCCTCGGCCACGGACCTGGCCTCCTTGGCCGAGCCGTAGTCGAATGTCAGGACCGCCTTGAGCTTCACGGACATCACCCAATGGTATCGTCATCGAATCTTAAGAACCTACTTCAGGTAGACCGGCCCCTTCAGCACCTTGCTGTAGGCCCAGTCCCCGCCCTCGGTCTCCCGGCCGCGCTGGACGTCCTGGAGGACCTCCTTCACCTGCGCATCGCAGCTATCCGCCAGGTGCAGGGCAAAGGTCTCGGCGGTGTGCATCCCCCGGACCCCGACGTCCTCGTAGTTGCCCATGTGCTTCAGGACCATGTGGGCCAGCTTGGTCGCCAGCGGCCTCGGGAAACCTTTGACGCTCTCGATCCTGTCCATGAGCATCTTCTCGCCAAGGACCGCGTGGCCAATGAGCTTCCCCTCATCAGTGACATCGATGAAGGCAGTGTACTTGTAGGTCTGCAGCTTGCCGATGTCATGGAGCAGGGCCCCGGTCACGAGCAGGTCCCGGTCAAGGTCCTTGTAGACCCCGCATAGGGCCTCGCAGACCTCCAGGACGGACACCACATGCTCGAGGTTGCCGCCCAGGTAATTGTGATGATGGACCATGGCCGACGGGAGGCGCCTGTACTCGCGCACGAACTCCGCATCGGTGAAGAAGGAATCCAGTAGGGCCCTGAGGTGCGGCTCCTTGACCGATGCCACCGCGGTCACGATCCTGGCCATGAGCTGGTCCAGGTCCGCCGTGCTCACCGGCAGGAAGTCCTCGACCTTCATCTCACCCAGCGCCGGCCTCAGGTGGTGGTAGTCCTCGTCGACGGATATTATGAGCTTGTCCTCGAACCTGTCCTCCTGGACCACGCCGCTGACCTGGATGATGTCCCCGACATGGAGTCCCTTATAGAGCTCCATGACCCGCTCAGGCTCCTTGCGTCCCCAGTACTTCAGACCGATCTCACCCGACCTGTCCCCCACCTCCATGGAGAAGAACCTGCCTGGTTTGCTCCTGTACTCCTTCGGTGTCTCCTTCCTGCGGACGACGAAGGTTCCCTCCACCGGGTCCCCGTTCCTGAGGTCCTTGATGAACTTACCCTTGTTGTCCTTCCTTGCGTCCCCGTTCGTCCCTTTTCCGGTCATCTCTCGTCCCCCTTGTTGTGTTGGCATCTTGCCAATCTCTCTGAATATAATATCCTGTCCATTGGGTAATATAATTTGGTACGAACGGTTCTAGAAAAACCCGAACTTTGGTGGCCTGCCGCCCAACTTTGCACATCCGTGGAAGGGATGCTCTCCCGCGCCCATCGCAATCATTAAATGGCCCTTCCCCATTTTCTTCAATCATGCGTATCGGCATAGTCGGATGCGGCACCATCGGTTCCGCCGTGGCCAAGGCCATGGAGAAGCTCCCTGAGGTCGAGGAGACGCTCGTATTCGACCGGAAGGTCTCAGCCGTGAGGAGCCTCAAGGCCATCCTGACCAAGGTCACGGTATGCAATGAGCTCGAGGAGCTGCTCTTCAAGTCCGAGCTCGTCGTGGAGGCCGCCTCCCAGGAGGCCGCGAAGGAGGTCATCCCGAAGGCACTCGAGCGTGGCCGGAACATCGTGGTCCTGAGCGTGGGGGCTCTCGTCGACGAGGAATTCTGGGACAAGATGAAGGCCCTCGCCAAGAGCACCAAGGCCAAGATATTCCTACCATCCGGGGCCGTCTGCGGCATAGACGGCCTAAGCGCAGCGGGCCAGGGCGAGCTGCGCAAGGTCGAGATGATATCGGTGAAGCCCCCGTCAGCCTTCAAGGGCGTCAAGTACCTCGAGGAGAAGGGCATCGACCTGGATGCAATATCCAAGCCCACGGTCATCTACAAGGGCCCGGCCACCGAGGCCGTTAAGCTCTTCCCAAAGAACATCAACGTGGCCGCCAGCGTGAGCCTTGCGGGCCTAGGCTTCAAGAGGACCGTGGTCACGATCATAGCGGACCCCAGCGCCACCGAGAACACCCATCAGATCGTGGCCCGGGGCGACTTCGGGAAGCTCACGGTCGAGATGGCCAACGTACCATCGCCAAAGAACCCCCGGACCAGCTACATAGCGGTCCTCTCGGCCGTGTCCGCCGTGAAGAAGATCATAGGGACGGTCTGGTACGGGGCTTGACGGTCCAGAAGGTTCTGCATGGACATAATAACCGTTATCATCGTCGCGGCCATAATCGGTTTCTGCGCGGGCACCATTTCTGGCCTACTTGGCGTCGGCGGTGGGCTCATCATGATACCGCTCATGATCGCGTTCCTTGCTATCGACTTCCAGAAGGCCACCACGGTATCCCTGTTCACCATCCTCTTCGTCTCGATATTCGGCTCCATCGAGCACTTCCGGAAGGGCCATGTGGACAAGCGCATGGGCGTGATCCTGGGCATAACGGGCTCCGTGGGGGCAATCATCGGCAGCTATCTGAACACCAGGACGGACGCCTGGATTCTTGAGATATTGTTCGCCGTGATGCTCTTCATCTCGGCCTATCGGTTCTTCACAAAGGAGCAGGAGAAGTGGATCGAGAACAAATGGGCCCTGCCCTTCATAGGCCTGGGCGGCGGCTTCATCGCTGGGCTCCTAGGCCTGGGTGGAGGCATCGTCATGGTCCAGGGCATGGTCTACATCGGTATCCCTATCCACATGGCCGTCGGGACCTCCCTGTTCGCGATGATATTCAACGCCACGGCGGCCGTGGCCACTCACTGGCTCCTGGGCCCATTGATGATAGAGGTGGCCATCCCCATGGCGATCGGTGGGGTCCTGGGCACCTTTGGCGGCTCCTGGTTCTGCGACCGAGTGCCTGCCAAGCAGCTGAAAAGGATATTCGGTGTGTTTATGATTTTCATAGGGATCTACATGATCGCGAAGGCCCTGGGGCTGTTCTGAGAACCGGCCCTCCTCGACGGAAAGGTCGGACCATAAAAGATATCCTATCGGCCTTCCTACCTGCATTTCCTATATAACATAAACTTTATCAATTCAATAATATACCCTCCCTCAAATTGAAGAACAATGAAAAGGAGCATATACGGCCATGCGTGTGATGGGCCCCTGACCACGGGCTGGTCGGGGCGGGCAGGAGCAATAGATAAGGCATGTCGCAGACAGCGGGCAAGTTCGGCAAAGAGGATGCCAAGGACGTCATCAGGTCCCTGGGCCTAGTATTCGGTGACATCGGAACGAGCCCCATCTATACCCTGACCGTTATCGGTATGACCCTTGGTTTCAAAACTATGGACCCCGCCCAGCTGCACGACACCGTCATTTCCATGGTGTCGCTCATCATCTGGACCATAATCATCCTTGTCAACGTCGAATATGCCTGGCTCGCCATGAGCCTTGGCGAGAAGGGCGAGGGCGGCACCATCGTGCTGAGGGAGCGTCTCGTCTCCCTGCTCAAGGGCGGTAAGTCCGTAGGTCTCGTGATGGTCATCTCATATATCGGATTATCGCTCTTCATAGGCGACAGCGTCATCACCCCCTCGATAACGATCCTGTCCGCCGTCGAGGGCGCCCGTCTCCTGCCAGGCCTTTCGAGCATGCCCGTCATCAGCGTCGTGCTCATCTCCGCGGGCATCACCATCGGCCTTTTCGTCTTCCAGAAAAGGGGGACCGAGCGAGTGTCCTGGAGCTTCGGACCGATAATGCTGGTGTGGTTCGCGGTCCTGGCGATCTCAGGGGCGGTAGCCATCTTCCAGGCCCCCGAGATACTCAACGCGATCAACCCGTTATATGGGCTGCTGTTCCTGAGGAGCAACGGCCTGGCCGGGTTCTTCATACTCTCCGAGGTCATCCTGTGCGCTACCGGCGGCGAGGCCCTCTACGCGGACATGGGGCAGCTGGCCCGGAAGCCCATCCTTCGTGGTTGGACCTTCGTCTTCTTTGCTCTCATCCTGAACTACCTGGGCCAGGGGGCGTTCATCCTAAACCACCCCGAGGCGTCGAACCTGCTGTTCGAACTTGTGCACTCGGAGGCGATGCTGCTGTACATCCCCTTCCTGCTGCTCGCCCTCTGCGCATCCGTGATAGCCTCGCAGGCCATGATAAGCGGCCTCTTCTCGGTCGTGTACCAGGCCATCAACAAGCGCGACCTCCCATGGATAAAGGTCGAGTATACCTCCACGCATCACAAGTCACAGATCTACATCGGGGCGGTCAACTGGCTATTGATGCTCGGCGTGCTCATGATAATATTCGAGTTCGAGGAAGCCAGCAAGCTGGCCGTTGCCTACGGCCTTGCCGTCACAGGCACGATGACATTGACGGGCGTGATGATGATATGGATCTTCTATCTCAAACGTAAATGGCTGCAGTTCCTCGTGTCGATCGGCGTGACCGTGGTCGATGTCTCATTCCTCACGTCGAACCTGCACAAGCTACCCTACGGCGGCTACTGGTCGCTGATCATAGCCAGCGTCCCGCTCCTGATCATATTGATCTATGTGACGGGCCACGAGCGGCTGGGCCACGTCCTGAAGCACATACATTTGGACGATTTCCTGCGCCGTTACAAGAAGGTCTATGTCAAGATCAACAAGATCAAAGGTACCGGCGTCTTCCTGGCCCGCAACCTCAAGGCCCTGCCACCGTACATCGGCTACATCATGTTCAGGAACAATATCATGTACGAGGACAACATACTCGTCTCGCTCAATGTGACAGAAAAACCGTTCGGGGTTCGCACATTCTTCGACTTCCAGGACTCCCTGGCCCCGGGCCTGCGGGTCTTTGAGATCCACATGGGCTACCAGGAGATCATAGACTTCGAGAGGATAATCAAGGACGTGGGCATAAAGGAGAAGGCCATCTTCTATGGCATCGAGGACATAATCTCCAACAGCTTGTACTGGCGCGCCTACGCCATGATAGAGAACATGACACCGACCTTCGTCCAGTTCTACAAGTTCCCGCCGAACAAGCTCCATGGCGTCGTCGTGTGTGTCGAGCTTTGAGGCCAAAAAGATTATAAGACACGGTCCCCTTCGCTTGAACCCATCAAATTAAAGGATGAGAACTTGACAGATACCCAATCCAAGCCACTGGTAGAAGGGCGCCGTGCGCCGGCCCAAAGGAAGAAGCGACGGCGACCCTCGACATCCGAGAAAGGTGCGGTCCGCTCAAAGGCGGCATCCCCATCAGAATCCTGCGATAGGGGCCTCGTGAAGGGCAAAGGGCGGAAGCCCTTGTCCATTGGAACGCACCAAATACCTGGCTATCGGAACATCAAGACCCTGATGACCCACGAGTACACGATCCTGTCCGCGCTGGCCGCCGTCATTGGCCTCCTATCTGCCCTGGCGACATGGGTCTTCATACGGATGTTCCAATACATGCGGGTGGCCTTCAGGGGCGTCCCTCCGGACAGCGCGTTCTTCGGCAATGACATAGCGAACTATCCCTATGGTTACTGGACTGTTCTTGCCCCGGTCTTGGGTGGGCTGATCGTCGGCCTTATCATCTATACCTTTGCCCCAGAGGTCGGGGGCCACGGCATCCCCGCGGTGATGGAGGCCGTAGCCGTGAAGGGCGGACGCATAAGGCGCCGTGTGATATTGGTCGAGGCCATATCATCATCCATCAGCATCGGTTCAGGCGGTTCCGTCGGCAGGGAGGGGCCCATCGTCTCGATAAACGCAGGCATCGGGTCAGCCTTCGCCCAATGGCTCAGGCTCCCAGAATCCTGGACAAGGATACTCGTGGCCTGCGGCGCCACCGGGGCCATAACGGCGGCCTTCAACACGCCCATCGCTGGGGTGGTCTTTGCTCTCGAGCTCATACTCATCGAGTTCAAGACCCGCTCCTTCATTCCTTTGGTCGTCACCGCAGTATTTACAAAGATCCTCGCGGTCAAGCTCCTCGGCGATACCCCGGCCTTTGCTCTGAGCAAGGCCTTACTGGACACCTATGTCCTTAAAAGCTCGTGGGAATTGGGTTTGTACCTGCTCCTGGGCCTCGCCGCCGGTGTGGTCGCGATAATATTCACAAATTCCCTCCAGGCGGTCCACGGGGTCTTCGCGAGATTCAAGACCCGGCCCTATTTGAAAACCGCCTTGGGCGGGCTCTTCGTGGGCCTTATAGCCCTCCTCTTCCCGCAGGTCCTTGGCATCGGTTACGAGGCTGTCGACGTAATCCTGAAGGGCGGGATCGAGATGATACCGTTCTATCTGATCGTTGCCCTGATTCTCATGAAGATCGTCGCAACCTCCCTGAGCCTTGGCTCTGGGTCCTCGGGTGGTGTCTTCTCACCCTCGTTATTCATCGGTGCAATGCTCGGAGGGGCCTTCGGCCACCTGGCCATGACCTATTTTCCGGGGGCAACGGGTCCCATGGGGGCCTATGCCATCGTCGGCATGGCCGCGGTCTTCGCAGGCATGAGCCGTGCCACCTTCACGGCCATCATCATCGTCTTCGAGATGACCCTAGATTATCAGCTCATTTTACCGGTCATGTTCGCCTGTGTCGTGGCCAACACCGTTTGCTCGGTCCTGATGAAGGAGAGCATCTTCACCGCCGACCTGGCCAAGAAGGGCATACGGATAGTCCACGACATGGGGGTCAATGTCATCCAGACCATGACCGTGTTCGAGGCCATGTGCCCGGCCGACAAGATACTCTGCGTGAAGGAGAGCTCGTCCATAGGCGATGTCTACAACAACATCCTCAGGAGCGAGCACAAGGGGTTCCCTGTCATGGACCAGTCCGGAAAATGCGTCGGGATAATCACCTTCCATGATGTTGACAAGGCAATCTCAATAGGCCGCATAGCTGACCCGGTCAAATGGCATTATACCAAAGATCCCGTGGTCACTTATCCTGATGAGACCTTGGAGGCCGCCCTAATGAAAATGGAGGCAAAGAACTACGACAATCTTCCCGTCGTCGACCGTAAGGAACCCTGCCGCCTCGTAGGCTTTATTACTAAGGGGGATATCCTTAGGGCATATTCCAAGCGCAGCAAGCAGGACAAGTAGCTATCCCGTTGTGTGTAATTAATATAATCTATTTGTCAAGACGGGCACATAATCTATTATTTTCTATAATTCATAAAAAACCTCGTGGCGCTTGGACAATTTTTATATTAGATGACTTCTTACCTATAACCATAAATCTCGGAGCAATGATACTATTGCATCCCCTCTTTTCAACCATCACCCCTCCCATATTCCTGACCTCTGATGAAATCCTCGGATTCATGGAGGAAAGCGGGGTCTACATCATATTGATATTCGCCCTCCTCCTCATCACGGCCTACGGTTTCATGTTCCTATCTAGGAGCATAAAATACCTGAGAATGCTGGAATCCAATTACATCGACAAGTCGATACTAAATTCCCTGGAGATATCCGTCAAGACCATCTGGGGCCTCGTTGTGTTCTTCGCTTGCCTGGGTTTATTGGGGAAGGCCTGGGCATGGTTCTGGGACAATGTTTGGCTCAGGATTACCTATGATCCGAACACGGGATTGGGCTACATAGCCCCCTTCATGTCCTGCGTGATCGTCATTGTGATCATCTGGATGACCATCAAGTTCGTGCACCAGATCCTGCAATACCATGCGGGGAACCTGAAATCCAAGCCCAAGAAGACCATCAACCCGAGGGTCGCACTGCTCATCGAACTTTTTCTGAAATATTTTCTGATAGCCTTCGGGGTCGTCCTTACCGTGACCATTGGCCTGACGGCGATAGGCTATTACAATTACATCGTAGGCGGCTTCGAGGATTGGCTGCTCCGCAACAAGGCCAGCCTCGTGTTCGTTGTGTTCGTGGTGATCATGGGGTTCTTCTTAGTGCGTGTCTTTGACACCTTCTTCGAAGACATGAAGAAGAAGGAAACGCCGTTCAGCCCCCAGATAATGGATGTGGCCAAGGTCGTATTCAAATACTTCATATATCTCCTGGTCGGCATAACGGTCCTCTATTCGTTCCTGCAGATGTTCGATCTGCGGGAGACCGGAATAATAATCGTGACGGTTATCATAGTCTTCATCGGCATCATCGTGGTCATAGCAGCGACCAGCAACCTCAAGAACGGCTTCAGCGGCATCATCATCATGGCCTTTAAACCGTTCCACGAGGGGGACAGGATCAGGATCCTCGATGGCATCGTCTGCGATGTCGTCTCAATAGGCCTCATATTCACGAGGGTCAGGACCCTAAGAGGCGAGGCTATAGACGTCCCCAACAACGAGATCCTCAACAAGACGATATTGAACTATAGCCGCTCCGAGGATTATGCGATCTCGATTACGGTGGCGGCCCCTCTGGATGCGAAAAGGGAAACGGTCAAGGAGACCATGATCGACTCGGCCCTGGCGACAGAGCATGTCCTCCAGAAGAAGAGGCCCGAGATATACACCATAGGGATTGAGAAGGACCGGGTGGTCCTAGAAATCCTCGTGTTCACTAACATGCACAAGAGGATTAAGCACATCAAGTCCGAGCTCGTGCATAACATATCAAAGGCCCTGTCGGAGAAGGGCATCCGATGCTCGGTGCATATCTCCGACCATGACGAGGTCGAGAGGATGCGTGTATTGACGGGGCATGATCACGAGCTCGTTCCAGAGCGACCAGAATGCAAGCCTTGAACGGGGCTATTTCCCCATGTCCTTGCCTTGTTTCATATCCGGGCCTTTCACGTCCCTAGGGGCGGGTTCTCCGTGCAAATTCTGCCCCTCCTCCTTTCCAACCGATTTGACTATCGCCACGGGGCATGTGACCGACATGGCAATCCTGTCGGAACGGTTACCGAACAGGTTATGGCCCAGGGCCTGCGTCTCCTCCGCCCCTATGAATAGGATGTCCGTGATCCCGGTCCAATTGACCACCCCCTGGATGAGGGATGCGTTCGTTATCATTTTTATGTCAACGGTGACCTTCCAATCCTCGAACACCTTTCTCAGCCATCTCAACCGCTCCTTCTCCTTCGTGGTCGGCCCGGAGCCTTCGGTCACGTACAAGATGATTATATCAACGGTGACCTTCCGGTCCTCGAACACCTTCCTCAGCCACCTCATCCGCTCCTTCTCCTTCGTGATCGGCCCTGAGCCATCGGTCACGTACAAGATGATGGCCTTGGCTCCATGATGGTGGGCCACTGTCGCCGCCAGCTCGGCGGCCCGGTCGACATGATGGCCCTCACCAAATAGTAAAGTAACGTCCTTGATCTCGCTCATGAGGCCTTTCCATTTGAGGACAACGACATCTGCGTCGGCGCTGGCCACGATCTTATCTATGTTCGTGCCCATGATGAAGCCACGGCGTCTGTGGCCGTACCAACCGATCAATAGCAGGTTGGCATGTTCCGTCTTTGCTGCATCGATGATCGTGTCGGCGACCTCATGGGAGATCAGGAGCCTGGCATCCACATCCACCTCGGACCTCTTGGCGTGCTGTTCTAACCGTTCCATCTTCTCGATCTGGTCCCGGACCTCCATGTACCCAACGGCTGTTGTGGGCGTGTTCTGCGGCACCTCGACGATGTTCAAAAGGGACAGGTCACCTCCACGCGACTTTGCGATCACGGCCCCGAGGTCCACCATGCTCTCCTCCTCAAGGTCGCCCAAGGGGACCAAGACCCTGTACCTTTCCGCCTTCTCCTTTGCTATCGTCGGGGCCATCTCCTTTATTTCGATGGGGGTCTCGAGTATGTCCTTCTTGGCCCCGGTGAAGAAGTAGATGTAGGCTCCGACCATGATCCAGATGATCCCTAAATAGACGGCCAGCGGCTCGATTAGGTACAGTGGATAGATAAGGGCCAGGTTCAGGATCACGCCCAAGATCGGCAGGGCCGGGAACAGCGGTACCTTGAAGCCCCGGTCCAGGTGTGGCATCTTGTACCTGAGTGCGATACCGGCCGTGTTCGTGATAGCGAAGAGGACGAGGAACATGACATCGGCCGCGCCTGCTATCGTCTTTATCGGAAAAAGGACCACCATGATGATCAGGATGGAACCGCTGACGGCTATGGCGTTATGCGGGGTCCGCCTCTTGGAATGGAGATGGCCGAGGGCCCTCGGCAATGTCCCGTCCCGGCCCATGGCGAAAGAGACCCGCGAGGAGGAGAAGATGGTCGCGTTCAGGGCCGATAGCGTGGACAGGAAACCGCCGAGAAGGATGACCATGATGCCCCATGGCCCTATGGCGGCCTTCGCAATCTCGACAAGGGCGAGCTCGCCGGAGGAACCGGCCGTCCCGAGGTATTCGGACGGGCTCGTCGCCCCGGCCTTGGTCATGATGTCCCCGGTAACGATGCCGAACAGGATGACGGCGATCGCGATGTATATCAAGGTCACGACTAATAAGGCGATGAAGATGGCCCGGGGGATGTTCTTCTTCGGGTCCTTGACCTCCTCGCCGGTCTGGGCTATCACCTCGTAGCCCTGGAAGGCGATGAGCGTCAGGCTCATGGCGTAGAGGATGCCCGTGCCGTCATTAGGGAAGAAGTCCCCGAACAGGTTGTCCGCGGCCTTCGGATTGTGGAACATCGCAAAGGCCCCGAGGCCGATGAAGATGAAAAGGAGCAGGAGCTTCGACCCGGTGAGGAATATCTCGGACTTGCCGGTCGCTGCCGTGCCGCGGTAGTTGATGTAGAGGAGCAGGACCGCCACAATGACCGCGATAATCTTGTCGGGGCTTATGAAATCGTTCACTGGGAATGGGTTGATATGATATTCTGTGAGCAGCCAATTCATATATGTTCCGAAGCCCAGGGCATAGAGGCTGCAGGCCACCGTGTGGCCGAACCACGAGATCCAGCCGCTCACGAAGCCGGCGGGAGGCGGCAGGCCCTTCCGGACCCAAAGGTATCCGCCGCCGGCCTCGGGATAGGCCGAGCCCAGCTCGGCATAGGTCATGCCGGTGATCGTGTTGATTATACCATTGAGGATGAATGCGATGATACAAGCGGGGCCAGCGTAGTCCGCCGCAATCCCGCTCAGAACGAATATCCCCGCCCCGATCATGGCCCCGATGCCGATCATGGTTATGTCGAGGAGCCTCATATCCCTTCGGAACTCGACCTTGACGCTCGACGGGTCCTTTTTTTCCAAGGGGGTGCCATCCTCGGCCTTCGCAGCTGAGGGTTCGCTTTGTCCATTGAATGCCTCCACAACAGGAGAAGACGGCCCCGCGGAGGGGGTCCCCTCGGGCGTGCCATGTCCCTCAGGACGAGGCATGGCCTCATGCGCCTTTGCGGGATCGTCCTGTGCAGTTGGGTTTGCCCCTCTCGTCTCATGCCTGGGCTCTTCGACCAGGACCATCACTCCCAACGAAATTACCTTCGGACCCGATGTTCAATTACCGACAATAAATCTGGACCCAGGGCATCAGCTTTTATCATCTTTGCACCTTATATGTATAGATATTAAAATATAATAATTTAGGGTGTGAGAAGGACGGACTTTACCTCCAAACGAGCTCCACGGTTTCGTCGTGTGCGTCGAGCTGTGATGACAGGGCCTATTTCTAGGAAACCATGTGGTCATAGTGCGTACCTAAGCACGAGAAAGACATTGCACACGACGAGGCAGATGAGGGTGGATGGGACGGCCGCCTTGCAGTACTCCTTCCAGGTCTGATGGACACCGCCCTTCTCCTCGACGGACAGACCGACTATGTTGGCCGAGGCACCGATGGGCGTTGCGTTGCCCGCCACGTCGCAAGCGACGCAGGTGGCCCAGACGAGAGGCCCCACGGTGAGGCCCGACGCAGCCGATAGCCTCTCGACGATCGGCACCATGGTGGCCGCCATCGGCACGTTGTCTACGAACATGGACAGGGCCGAGGCGACCCACAGTATGAGCGTTATCGCCAGGGCCATGTTGTTCCCCGCCACGTGCTCTATGCCGTTGGCGATGTCCGCCGTGACGCCGGAGGTCTCCAGGCCGCCGACGACGATGAACAGCCCGGCGAAGAAGATGATGCTGCGCCAGTCTATGCGCTCCACCATCTTGGGCAACTTGCCGCCACCTATGAGCATCGTGAGGACCGCGCCGAGGATGCCGATGAATGCCACGGACAGCCCCAGGGGCTGGTGGAAGACCAGGAGGACGAGCGAGAAGACGAATATGGACAGGGCGATGTACATGGTCCTCCTGTCCTTGATGGTGTGTTCGGGTTTGGGCATCAGGTACTTGTAGACCTTGTAGAACTCCGACGAGTCGACCCGTGTGTCGTGCAGGTACTTGCGGTAATAGATGTAGAAGAACAACAGGTTCACCGCGAATATCAGCACGGCCAGCGGCCCGAGGTTCACGACGAAGTCCGTGAACGAAAGCTTCAGCGCGGTCCCCATTATTATGTTCGGCGGGTCCCCGACCATGGTCGAGACGCCCCCGATGTTCGCCGAGGTTATCTCGCCCATGATGAAGGGCACCGGGGACACCTTGAGTATCTTGGTTATCTCCATGGTGAGCGAGGCCATGAACAGCAGGACGGTGACGCTGTCCATGAAGGCCGCCAGGACCGCTGACAGGGCCGAGAACAGGAGGAACACTCGGAGGATCCTGAACTTGGCCGCCATCAAGACCTTGAGGCCGACCCACCGGAAGAAACCCCCCTTCCTTAGGATGGAGACCATGATGAACATGCCGAAAATGAGGCCAAGGGCCTCCCAATGGACCGGCCCATCAAGGCTCAAAAGCTCACCGGGGGTGAGCAGCCCTGCCAGGACCACCATCATGGCGCCCATGATGGCGGCGACGGTGCGGTGGACCTTGGCCGTCATTATAAGGGCCAGGGTGAACGCTAGTATCCCTATGGCCAATATCTTTTCGAGCACTGGGGGATCCTCCGAGCCTTCTTCACCGAACTTTCATGGATTCCTCATGGCACCTGTTTCTGGCTTGCGCATTTCCCCCCAAAGGCGGTCCGATGGTCCAGGACCGGGGCCCGCGGGAAAACCCGAGGACCCAAATGATATAACTACAGCATTGGAATTAATATTTTCGGTGCTTTCGACATTTCTTCTTCCGCGTGATGGCCCCTGACCGCTTCCGTTCAAGCTTTTCCTTCCTCCGGATGGACCATGTCAGCAGGGGCGGCGCGATCAGGGTCGTAGCCAAGGACATGAAGACCACGACGGAGAACATGCTGTTCGATATGGTGTTCAGCGACAGACCGACCATGGCCACTATGATGCCGACCTCCCCTCTCGGCATCATGCCGATGCCCACGATCAGGGACGAGGGCCTGCCCATCGGCATTGCGGCGAGCCCGCAACCTACGATCTTTCCGATGATGGCCAGGACCGTGATGGCCACGGCGAGCCAAAGGACACCTTGGAATTCGCCCAGGTTCACCTTGAGGCCGATGTTGACGAAGAAGAAGGGTACCAGCAGGTCGTTGACGGGGTCCATCCTCTCTCGCAGGGCGTACTTCTCCCTGACCTCGGCGAAGGCCATGCCTGCCAAGAACGCCCCTATGATCGCCGCGAGCCCGAGGTAGAAGGCGAGCGCCGACAGGCCGAAGCATATGATGAGGGCCACGACGAACGGTGCGTTCCTGTGCCTCAGGGCCGCGAGACGGTCCTTCACTTCCACGGGTCGTCCCTTGTCGTCGACCTTCCTCGGATCCGTGCCCGTGACCTGCCGCACTATCCTGCCGCCCAGGAACATGGTCGCTATGACGAACGCGACGGCCAACGAAATGACCAGGGCCGAATCCGCGAGGGAATGCTTGCCACCGCCGAGACCGCTCACGATGGTCAGCACGATCATGCCCATGACATCGTCGATGACCGCCGCCCCGAGGATGATCCTGGATTCCAAGGTCCCGGTGGCCTTGAGGTCCCCGAGGACCCGGGCAGTTATGCCGACGCTCGTGGCCACCATGGCGGCACCGATGAACATGGCCTCCACCGTCGACCCCTCCACCATGAGGATGAACGAGAACCCGAGGCCGAACGGGATGAGCACGCCGAAAAGGGCCACTAGCGTTGCGGTCCGGCCCACCTTCCGTAGGTCGCTCATGCGCGTTTCCAGACCGACCGAGAACAACAGCACTATTACGCCGAGCTCTGCCAGCAAGTCGAAGATATCGACGCTGTCGGATAAGTTCAGCCAGGAATAGATCGCAGTGTTCGCGATGAGGATCCCTGCCAGCAGCTCACCTATCACCGCCGGCAGATGTAACCGTTCAAATATCTCCCCGGCCAGCTTTGCAAGTAGGAAGATGACAAAAATCTGGACGAGGATATCGACTAACATAAGCCCACTGATTGCTGAAGGTCCTGATATGATATATTCGTTTTGGCAATGGTCCTGCGGCCTGCTCCTTTTCAATGTTTCCATTTGGAGGACCTTCTTTTACTTGATTGTGAACTAGCATTGAAATGAATGGGCGCACTGGGTTTGGGTTCAGACCTGTCGTGGAATGATCGACCGACCTTCGCCAGACCGCTACCAAAATCCTTATAAGCAATCAACAGAAATCCTAATTGGGTTTGCACTTGCGCTCTCTGGTGGCCCATCCATGAACTATAATAAAATCCTCTCATGCCTGTCCGTCCTGCTGCTCCTTACACTGGGCAGCCTTTCCTACATTCCCTTTCTCGCGAGGGCCGAAGGCATCGCCCTCACAGTCAGCGACGGCATCGACGAGAGGATGGTATCAGCAGGCAGTGTTGCCGTCTACAACCTAAAGGTCGAGAACACGGACACCGCCGGTCAGCGCGAGGTGAATCTGACCCTGGTCGGCATTCCCACCGGGTGGGTGGCCGATATCCATCCAAATCCCGATCTCATCCTTGGGAACCAGACCCAGGCCACGCGGACCCTTATAGTGACCGTTCCGGCGAATGCCACCGCAGAGACCATCGGGGTCATCACCGTCATCGCGGACAACAGGCTCGTGGGGGGCGGCGGTGAGGGCTCGGTCTCCCTGGCGACAACGACGCGCATCAAGCAGACCTATGGCCTCAACGTGTCCACATCCGATCCAGATAAAGAGATAGCGGGAGGTTCCTCGGCTGGGTTCGACCTCGTCATCAAGAACGAGGGCAACGGCGTCGACACCGTCGTCATTTCGGTCCATAGCGCTCCCAAGGGCTGGGCCATCATCCCCCCGAACAGCGTGAGCATCCCTCCTTCAGGCAGCGCAAAGGTCACCATCGCGTGCAACGTGCCTGCGAACACTACCGCGGGCCTATATTATTTCGTGGCGAGGGCGACATCCGAGAACGTGACCTTCCTGTCCGAACAAGCCTACATAGTCAATGTCGCAATCCAGCGGGGCGTCTCCCTTCGTATTTTGAACGGGACCGGATTTGCCGAGGCGTGGCCCGGCTCATACACCACATTCACGCTTGAGGTGAGCAACAAAGGCAATGTCGCGGATGTGTTCGACCTCGTGGTCCTGGGCCTCAACTCTAGTTGGGCCGAGCTGGGGGCCACAACAGTCCAAATTGGCCAAGGCGGTATCATGAATGTCCTCCTAAGGATATCGCTGCCGAAAGGAACGGCCCAAGGGAACTATTCGTTCACGGTCCGCGTTGAATCCATCTACACTGCCCACGTCCAGGAATTTCTCACCTTCACGATCTTCGCCTTCCCGGTAGGAAATCTTGGGGTCTATTCTAATCAATATAGCAAAAGCGGCCTTCCTGGAGAAAATGTGACCTACAGTCTTTTCGTGATTAACAAAGGGAACTGTGACGATATCGTTCATCCAAAGATGACCCGGGCGGACTCTGATATCGCACCATACATCACGTTCGACGGTAAGGACCTCCCGCTGTTCCCTGGGGAGACGAGGGAATTGGATGTCCATTTCCAGATCCCCTCGGAGCTTGAAGCACTAGACGCCTCGCATTACACATTCACGATAAGTTTCTTCTCAAAGTTGAACCGTTCGGTCCCCACGGGGACATCCTTCGGAATAACCGTCGAGAACGTCTACAACCTCTCCCTATTTGCCGCTGAGCCCTCCCAGATCCTCGAGATAGACGGCGATTATGTTGTATGGGACATCGACATCAAGAACAATGGCAATGGCGATGATACGTCGACCCCCTACATCTACCAGAAGGATGCCAAGTGGCAGAAATCCTGGTGGTCCTTCGAGCCCACTTCCCTAGACATCCCACATGGCATGGTCAGGACGACAACCCTCAAGCTCTGGGTCTCCAGTTCAGTGGACGTGGGCCCGGGCAACTATTCCTTCAAGGTTGCCACCCAGTCTGATGATGGCCAAACCATTTCGGCTCCGCTCACGCTATATGTAAAGGTGGTCAAGTCCAAGATCCAGATCATTTCCTGGGAGATCAAGAAAGCCAAGCCCAGGGTCGACGAAAGGGTGCTTGTCGAGGTCACGATCAAGAACATCGGTGATGCCGCGACGCCAACCGGGATTGACCTGGCCCTACTGGATCTGAATTACAACTACCGTGTGTCCTTTTACACGACCTCGAAGCTGAGCGTGGGCGAGAACAAGACCGTCACACTGACCTGGGTGCCTACCAGGACCGGCAGCTACTTCCTCAAGGTCCGCGTGACGGTCGCTGGTGAAAATTACGAAACCACCACCAAATCGGTCACAGTCCAGGACACGGGCAATTCCTTTGATCCGATTTTCCTATGGTCCTTCGTCCTTGTCCTTGGCATAGTCGTCCTAGTGATCGTGGGCGGTCTGGCCTCAGGCCTAATGGCCCGACGGTACCTGAAGGCACCCATTTCCATCGATAGTGAATTGAAGGACGACAAGCAGATCGGCAAGGACGGCCAAGTCGACGTGGTCTGCCCGAGATGCAAAGCGGGCATCAAGGTCACGACAACGAAAAGGCCCCTCGAGCTGAGATGTCCCAGCTGCGGTGCCAAACTGCTGTTAAGGGCGTGATCGAACCCGTTCCTGAGCCTCCGACCTCGCGCCCATGACGATGCCGGTCCTACCAACCAGGCCGCCGGCCCTGAGGCCTTTTCTTGCGGCTCTTCAACACCGCCCTTCCGACCACGAACCCGATCGCGACGGCGATGATGAGCCACGGCAACAGCCCGAAGTTCGACGACGCGGTGCTGGTCCCGCCCCTGTCCTTGACCCGATAATCGACGATCGCGGTCTTCGCGACGCCCGATGTGGAGGTCGCCCTTACCGTGAGCTGATGCTTGTCCGGCGCCGCACTGCCTGGAGGGCTGATCGTGATGGTCACCTCCTTGCTCTGGCCGGGGCCGAGCACGATGGCCCCGTTGGGTGCGGAGGCCCACGAGGCCTGCAGGCCCTCGATGTGCAGCGTGAAGGTGTCCTTGCCGTTCCCGCGGTTCGTGACCACGACCTTCCTTTCCAACTTGCCACCGTTGTTTACTACGTAGCTGGACGGCACCGTCCGGATGTCCAGACCGTAGACCTGCAGTACAGTGATGGTCCCGTCGAGATAGATTGTCGGCGCCCTGTCCCTCTGGACCTGGACCGTGTAGTTGTGCGGGCCCGCGAGGGTGCCGTTCTTCACCGTGATGGTGAACCCGGTCTCGGCGCTAGAAAGGGACTGTACCAGGAGCTTATTTGTAAGGGCCGTCAGGACGAGGTCCTGGCTTGCGGCAAAGGCCAGGGAAATGGTCTCGTTCACGTTCCCTTGGTTGTCGAAGAGGACCGAATTGCCCGTGGACTTCCCGGGCAACGCCGACAGGGTCAGGATGCTCAGCTTCGCCTGGGCCATGAAGCGCTCCGCGATGCGGACCTTCAGGACGGCCAGGTCCGAGAGGCCGGTGAGGTCCTTGGCCCTGGCCCTCATGGTGACGCTGTAGTCACCGGCAAGCGTCTCGTACTTGGTCGTTACGTAGAGGCCGAGCGTGCTCGTGTCGTAGCCCGGGACCACGAGCTCCTGCATCTCGCCCTGGGCCGCCCAGCCGTCGGGCTGGCTGACATTCTCTATTATGACGGTCTCGGGGCCGTTGCCCGTGTTGACGACCCCGGCGCTGAAGATTGCGTCCTTGCCGCCCTCGACCACGAGCTCGGGCACATCGACGGTGAACTTCAGGCCGTGGATGCGATTGACGGTGATGGTCAGGAAGGTCTCGACGGTCATCTGGGCTATGTTGGCCATGACCGTGACATTATAGTTCCCGGCGAAGGTCTTCGACGGGGGAACTATGGTGAGGTTGAACTTGGTCGACCGGTACGGCGATATATGGTATGACGGGGCGTCGGGACCGAGCGTCCATCCGGACGGCAAGGTCCCGTTGACCGTAATGTTCTCGGGTACGTTGCCCTTGTTCGAGAGGTTCATGGGGACCTGGACCGTCTTGCCCGGGTCGATGCTGGCCTTGCAGGGATCGCACCCGATGGCTATCTCGTGCCTTGGCGATATATCCACCCTTAAGGTCTTTCCCCGCACTATCGCCGCGCCATCCAGGCTCGCCGACACATTGAGCCAGTAGCTGCCCGCAACAACCTCGTTGGGCAGATCGAGCGTCAAGGTCGTCATCGCGCCCCCGAACGGTGTCAGGGCGACGTGGCTGAAGGATAGATGCGTGCCCCAACCGCTGGGGACGTCCGTGAACGATACTGCGGCACCGTCGGGCCCGTTGCCCGTGTTCTTGACGGTAAGGTCGAAAGAGACAGAGGTCCCTGGTTCGGCGGTCCTGACCACCGGGTCCACCGTAAGGTCCATGCCGTAGACCTGCGAGACCGTTACATTGGACGACGCCCCCGGGGCCCTGTCGTTGAAGCTGGACTCTGCGGTGAGCGTCACGGGGACCAAGGTGTTGGCGATGGCGTCGATGTTCACCTGCACATCGACCGTGACGATCTCTTCCTCTCCGGGGACCAGGTCCAATCCCACCGGGGATACCGCCGTCGAGATCGAGTCGTTGAAGATGGCCCTGTTGTTCGTCGATATCGACCAGAGGCCCGTGTTCTTGACCGAGAAGTTGAATTGAGCGGCCTGGCCCGGTGCCAGGACCACATCGGGGTCCAGGGCCTTGACCTGCAGCCCGATGCCGCCGATGGCCACGCTCGGATCGCCCATGAGGTTGAACTCCATCATATGCTTGTAGTCCACGATCGAATAGGTACCCATGGCGGCCATGTAGTCGTCCCTGCCCTGTGACAACATCCTGCCCGGCGTCCCTTGCCCGTCTATCAAGGCCTTGTAATGCATCCTCTCGAAGTAGCCGACGCAACACTGGGCCCAATATGTCCCATAGGCCCCGAAGGCCAGCCTTGCGGAGCCGACATCCGCGATGTAGCCCCCACCGCTCTGCAGGAGGAACTCCTCGGACATGGAATCCCCCGCCCATGGGTCTGGGAAGTAGGTATTATCCTCATCGTCGAAGCCTCCCGTATCGCAGGCCGACTGCTGCCCGATGGGCAGCTTGACCCCGTTGGTGAGACCGGCCATGTCCTGATTCCCATAATATAACCAGTACTCGTCCCCCCAACCTTCGAAGGAGCCATGGCCAGACAATATAACGATACCCATGCCCGAGTTCACCGCATCGTTGATGGCCTGTGGGCTAAGTGTCCCCTTTGTGGAATACATCTTGTGGAGGACGAAGCCCTTGGTGACAAGGACATTACCGGTCTGGTCAAGGCCGTACTCGCTCTCAGGGATCCCGCTGCCGTCGTTGACCCAGGTGTCCACGCCAGCGAGGCCCGCGTTCAGGAACCAGGACCAGTCGGTGTTGTTCTCATAGTTGCGGATGTTCTTCACCAGGCTGGAGATCTCGATGATATTGCTGGCCGGGAGCCTCCCGACATAGACGTCCTCGTACATGTCGGGGTCGTCCTCTTTACCGTTTATCCATTCGCCGTAAATGGTATTGTTGTTCTCGTCCCAGCTGCTGAATTTCTTTTGCGAGTCGTAGATATCTCCGTAGTAGATGTCCGACGGGACCCAATCACCGTCGTCCGGAACGCCATCGTCAACTTTCACGTGGCGTACCGGCACCTGGTCAACATCGCCGCCAAAAAGGACGTACTTGATCCCCCAGTTCTCTATAGCATCTTTGATGAAGTACTTGATCTTCTCTTGATTGTCCCGGCCTACGGTGACATCGAAGATCTTGTTGTTATAGATCTCGTCGAGCGAAACGAAGGTGGAGGCAAGGCCGGTCATGTTCTTGTGCGCTGCCAGGGCTATAAGGTTCCAGCGGAAGTCCTCGGGCCCGATGATGACCATCTGATAGCTCTCCGAGCGGGGGGCCGAAAGGACATCCTTGGCGATCGAGTAATGGATCGAGACATCCATTGTGTCTATGTACGTGAGCTTGGGCCCCTTCCCCTCGGGACCCTCGTAGCATATGGGATACATGAAAAGGTCGACGAAGACCGTGTCCTCGCCCCTGGTGTTAAGGCCCCTATGGAGCTCGTACGTGAACCAGTCGGCCGGGAACCTGGCCCCGTTGTAATAAATCTTGATCTGCGTGTCCGTCCGGGGGCCACTCAGGCCTACGGCCATAAGGGCCGGCGATGTCTCGAGCACGCCAGGGAGGTATACCGTCCTTACGGTCCCGTGCGTCTCGGTGATGTCCTTGACGCGGACCTCACCGGGCAGTTCGATGACCTTGGTCCGGACGGGCACCCTTGGGAGCCCTGGATACTGGACCGCCTGCATGCCCCCTTGGTCCAGAAGATGGACCGCACCGCCGTAGCCGAGGCCATAGTGGACGGATGGCGCATCGAACCCGAAGTGGAGGTCCATGGTCATGAGGTCGGTGGATGGGACGATGTTCGCGTTGGTGGCGGGGACCGACGGGACGTTATCGTTGTGAGGCCCGGTCTGGGCCAGGGCCGTGACCGGGACGAGCATCATGAGCGCAACGAATACCGCCATCAATGTCCTCATAACCATCCTCCACCCCGAACGCTCGACAAGATTCAATTGTACCTTATTCTATATAATAATATCTGGATAGTATCCAAAATATCAACTTATTGGTAAATAAGTGTAAAGTGGCCCCCCGATAGCCTTAAAAACCC
>Ga0315279_10000096_pt1 | contig 186483 bp, 151 predicted proteins | sample YL17G06_20_MG_FD_203694 | JGI IMG/M metagenome (GOLD analysis project Ga0315279, IMG submission 203694) | Sediment microbial communities from Yellowstone Lake, YNP, Wyoming, USA - YL17G06_20 | ecosystem: Environmental > Aquatic > Freshwater > Lake > Sediment | place: USA: Wyoming | collected...
ACCCCCACGAATCTCACCGGAGACTGCCGCTGAGGCGACCGGTTCTGTAGTGAAGACCTTTTGAAACCTTGATCGTAGAATCAACAAGTTACAGAGATTTCGAGCCCCAGTTGTCAAAGTTGGGCTAAATAGTTTCTGTCGCGAAACTGCATTAGCCGAAAGACAGAGTACCGATGGGATCCCTTTAGTGGGGGCGGGCTTTAGCCCGCGCCCGATTGTCCTTTCCATGGATGCAGCCAGTTGCATGACAGTAATTCCTTTCTTTCGGTGAAGATATGGAATTTAGTTCGTTAGTGTTCCCATTTGGGGGCGCCGGGAACGGGCTAAAGCCCGCCCCCACTTATCTGTTAAATCGAGGGGTCTTTCGGCTCAGCTAATGAGTTTCGCAACAGAAACTAAATAGGGAGGCGTCCCCGGTTTTAACGGTAAAGTGCCGGCGTTTTCCGCCAGTCCTTGTCCTTGTCGTGACCGTACGCCGCCACGCGCGGGCGGCGCTCGCGCAGGCGCACGGATTCGATGCCGCAGTAGTAGCCGCTGCTCTGCTGGCTCTTGCCGACGCACTCCAGCCGGAGTGTATAGGTGCCCGGCGCCGGCCAGAAGTCGAGCAGGTGGAACTCCTGGTTGACGATCTTGTCGCTGTAGAAGTCCATCGACCTGCCGAGTCTCACGCCGTCGAGGGACGCCTGATAGCGGCCATAGTCGGGAGCAGTGGTCGCGTTGATCAGCAGGCGCAGCGGTTCCTTTGTTTTCACCTCGATCGGAATCTCCAGCCACGCCCCGGTTGCCTGCTCGGGCCGGTAGAACAGTTGCTGACCGCCGTACAGGTCGAGCTGCTGCCTGACGGCCGCGCCGTCGCCGTGGTGTGCGGCATCGGCGAAGTCGCGCGCGTAGGCGATCACGCGTTCGAGGCCGGGCAGGCGGCGCTCGCGTGCGTGCGGGGCGCGGGCCGCAAAGGTCGGCGTTCCGGTTTGATACCAGAGCGCCACGCTGGCGTAGTCATCCTCGCGCTCGTTCCAACTGGTGGATTTATAGTTCGGGTTTTCGTCCGGCGAAATCCAGCCCATGTGCTCGAGCATCACCTTGATGCCGGTGTTAAACACGATCGGGTCGTTGATGTGCCAGCGGTAGGCGCTGGTGTAGCCGCCCACGATGCCGCTCTGGTCGAAATACGGCACGCCGAAGCAGGGTGTGTTCGTCTTCTTCAGCCCCCAGGCTGAGAGGAAGTAGTCTTCCGTGCCCGTGCCCCAAATCGAAGGCTTCGCCTCACCGTCGATGTAAATCTTCTCGTCGCCTTCGCCGAACCACGCCGGGCTGCGTGTGCGCACAGCCAGGACCGTGCCGACGTAGTGGCCCTTTCCGGTCGTCTCCAGGACTACGTAGTCCTTGCCGTGCTCGACCGGATACTCTTGGCGGTACTGGGCATAGAAGTAGGGCGTGTCCTTGGGCAGCTTGTCTTTCTTGATCCAGTCGACGTTGTAGTACAGGAGGCTGAGGGGCTTGTCGCTCTGGTTTTCGATCTCGATGCGCGCCGACTTCTGGAACGGCATTGGCCAGAAAGAATTGTAGGAATCAGCGTCTTCGACGATCACAGGCAGGCTGATGACTTCGCTGCGCCTGCCGAAGCAGTTGGCAAAGAAGTCGCCCACGGGCGCTTCCACAGCGGGACGCGCGCTGCCGTCCCAGTACATGCGCAGCAGCATTTCCTGGTGGTTAGCCGAGCCTTGCGGGGCCCAGTTCTGCGGCTCGGGACCGAGGAACGTCAGCCAGATGTGCGTGATGACGCCGGGTCCTTGCGCGTCGAGCAGGACGTGCGTCTGGCCGGGCGGTATGTTGAAGTTGTCCCAGTTGCTCTGCTCGTCGAGATCGCCGCGCGGCTCGGCCTTGGGATTGTATCTGCGCTCGCCGGCGTTGCGATCGCCATTCGGCCCGCGCCGTATTTCGCCCACACGCATGGTGGACGTCGCGCGCATCGAACGCCCCTCCTGCGGCTTGGCGAGCCCTTCGAGGAAACTCCCTCCTCCGACCAAACCTGCCGGCGCCGATGCATCCGTGTCGGGCTTGTTGACGTACCAGCCCGACCCGACCAACGCTGCCACCAGCACTGCTGCCGATGCGACAGTATTCAAGCGGACCACTCCATTTTTTTTCATAATCTCGTCCTCCGAGACTTCCCTCACCGACCGTCTCGTTTGATAGTAACTCGCTCTCCTTTAGCGGCCGCAGAATACCACAGCGGCCGTGACGCCGAAGCGGCGTTTTCGGATTTTCCGGGGATAGTCACGAATAGTGCTTAGATACATTATTGATGTGGTTTGATCTTTCACACCATCCAGTCGCGGATCGCGGATATATCGGAATTCGTGGTTATGGAAACGCAGCGCATCATGAATGTCCCGGCGATTAAGGCGCGATATAACAACTGCGGTCTGGCAATTTGTCGTTGTTGACGCGGACCCGGGTCAGGTCTGGAAGATTTGTTTTCTTTCCCTCACACACATTGAGCGCCATGTCCAAACGGGGATGGTGAGTAACCTAAAGTTTCAGGGGCAGCTTAGGAAACCGCTCAGCTTCTGGGACAAACGCGGACGAAACCGCAACAAGGTGGCGATGCCGATTGGGGGCAAGGATCGTGCAAAACTGCCGGCGCCCGCCGGCGTTCGTGCCGGAAAACTAAATTTTCCAGGCCTGATCCCATTCCTCATGGTATTCTCCTCGCAGGGCCGCAAAGCAAATTGCTATTCAGGTGTGATTGCACCTGTCCCGGTTGTAAACAGGACAAGGCGGCCTACGCGTGATGTCCCGCGGAACCTGATGCAATGCTTGCTGCCGCAATTCTTTGAGGAGATTGTCCACGATGGCCAAGAATTTCGATGAGCTATCCGAGCGCGAGATGCTGGCCCTGGCTATTTCACTGGAAGAGCAGGACCAGCGAATTTACGCGGACTTTGCCGATGGGCTGCGCGAATCCTATCCGGCGACCGCCAGGGTCTTTGAAGACATGCAGCAAGAGGAGTCGCATCATCGCGCCAGCTTGATCGAGCTGTTCCGGCAGAAATTCGGGGAGCACATCCCACTGATCCGCCGCGAAGACGTGAAAGGGTTCTTGACGCGCAAGCCGGTCTGGCTGCTCCGGCCGCTCCGCGTGAACGTGGTGCGCAAACAGACCGAAGTGATGGAGCTGGAAACGCGGCGGTATTACGAGCGCGCGATGGAGCGCGTGAGCGATGCCTCGATCCGGAAGCTGCTGGGCGATTTGGCGCTGGCCGAGCAGAGGCACTACGCCACGGCGGGCGCGCTCGAAGAAAGGCACCTGACCGAAGCGGTGCGTCTGGAAGAGGAGGACGCGAGCCGCAGGCTGTTCCTGCTCCAGGTGGTGCAGCCGGGGCTTGCAGGCTTGATGGACGGCTCGGTTTCGACGCTGGCGCCGCTGTTTGCCGCTGCGTTTGCAACGCGGCAAAGCTGGGACGCGTTTCTGGTGGGTCTGGCGGCCTCGGTCGGCGCGGGGATTTCGATGGGGTTCGCGGATGCGCTTTCCGATGACGGCTCGCTGACGGGCCGCGGCTATCCCTGGGTGCGCGGCGTTATCTGCGGGCTGATGACCGCGACGGGCGGGATCGGCCACACGCTTCCGTTTCTGATTTCGAGTTTTCGTCTGGCCACGGCGATTGCGGGGGCCGTGGTGCTAACGGAGCTCAGCGCGATCAGTTACATCCGCCACCGGTACATGGACACGCCGTTCCTACAAGCGGCGTTTCAGGTGGTTGTGGGCGGCGTGCTGGTCTTTCTGGCCGGCATCTTTATCGGCAGCTCCTGACGCAAATCGCGGCCGGAGGAAAAATGGTGTCAGGCTACCGTGTCCCCTGCCGAAGCCCCGCCGGCCCCCGGAAGATTCTCTGCGAGACCGCGCACACTTGCAACAAAAACACAATTGTTCCAGTACTCGGCAATGTTGTAATCTCCGAGTTTCATAAACGAGTAGGCAAGGCCGTCGAGAACGCTCTTGGAGGCCGTTCCGTTTCGCAGAATGAACTGGAACTGGGCTGCAGATTCACGGTAGTCCGATGCTTCCATTCTCAACGCTGCCAGGTGCTCTCGGCAATCGGAATCTTTGGGGCCGATAGCGAGACATTCGCGGCAACTCGCTTCCGCGGACTTCGCGTCGCCTGCTTTTCCGTAAGCTTCGATCAATCCCTTCAAGATCTCCGTATCTCTTGGTTTCAGAGTCTTGGCGAGACTGAATGATGCGAGGGCACCTCTTATGTTCCCCTGATGGAGGAGAGATCGCGCCTGCCCAACCAGGGCATCAACTTGCCGTGGATTGAGACGCAGCGCCGCGGAATAGGATTCCAATGCCTCGTGGCTCTTTCCGATCGATTGCTGCCTGATCTGCCGATCCACTCCTCAGCAGAGCTATGCCCAGCCCAAGGCGCGCTTGTGCGTTGTCAGCCTGGCCGTTTAAAACGTTTCGGAACGCGCTCTCGGCCTGAGGGAGCGCGGAGCGCTGGAGGAAAAGAAAACCGAGCAAGGTCTGCGCCGAATAGTAATCGCTGTCCAACGGAGGTATCGTGCTGAGAATCTGCACGGCTTCCGCGGGCCGGGAAGCTCTGATCAAAGACAGGCCTCTCCTCAGCATGTCTCCTTGCGCATGCGAACCTGTGCACAATAACAGTGCCAGACCAACAGCTACGATTCCGGAGTTTTGGAAGCGCATAGCACAATGCAGAGCGTCTCGCCGGCTACTTTTTGAACAAGGCGTGCCAGGTTGTCGACTTACTCTCGCGCGATGCGTTCATGCCTCAAATCATAGCACAGGCAAAGAAACGGCGGATGTCTTCCATCTCGCTGACCTGGGGATGACAACGGGAGATCGCCGGAGAGGTCACCGATTCCAGCGGCGCAGCCTGGCGCTACGCGACCGCAAGCCCGGCAACTTGCGGTCGCGCTCGGACAAGATGCGCTAGACGCGCAACTTCAGGCTCTTCTGCGTGGTCAGGTTGTTGATCTCGGCCGCCAGATAGCTCGCCTCCACATTCGTTGAAGGATAGGCTGCTACCGACAGACGGTCACCCACCGAAATCCGGAAATCCGCCAGCAGGAACAGACGATAGGGGCAAGCAAGGACCGAGACCTTCTTGCCTCCGGTTAGGAGTGTAAAGGTCGGCGATCCCTGGCCCGCTGCCATGTCTACACTCTCTACCGTTCCTTCCAGCACTGATCTGGCACTGAGGTCATAATTGGACAGGACGTATGGACAGTCACCCATGTCTCTCGTGGCCGCGGCACCGGCGCCGCGCATGACTCCCATCGCACGGCCACCTCCATGCATCATCATCCCGCCTCGTCCGCCCGCGCGCGGCATCCCTGAAGCATCCCTGAGAACGACGGTAGCACCGGTCGCAGTGTTCCTGAGCTCCGTAGCCACATAGACATTGGCAATGCGAAGATCCGGAAACGCCTTGATCTCCAGCGTCTCTCCCGGCGTGATCGTGAACTTACTGTCCGCCAATACCCTGTAGGGCCCCACTAGGACCGTAACCGGACCGGCGCTGGACTGCAGCGTTATGGTGGGCATCCCTTCTCCGGGCGCCATGTTGACGGCAGTAACCGATCCGGCGAGAGTGACAATGCGCGTTTGAACCGCATTGGGGTAGAGAGCAGGCTGCGCTCCGCCCCGTTGCTGGTTCCGGGTTTGAGCCATGGACAGCAAGCCCGCGAGCATCACAATCGAACCGACAGCGAATATTTTGCTGCGCATAATAAATCCCTCCTTTGTTTCTGTCGCGCCGGCCGAGCGCCGGCGCAATTCTTGCGAGTTATTAAGCCCTTTCTGGAGCCACCAGCTTCCACTCGGGTATTTGCAAAATGCGTGCCAGGTATGGTAGCTGAGACATGTCGCGGTGATGGACGACAGAATTCATGCAGCAGCAACAACTAGCATCAGTATGCCGCTGCTCGCTCGACTCTCGCTGGTAGGACCCGAACGCAAACTTTGCACTCTACCCACGAGATTTTGCACCTGACTCGGAGAGCGCTCAGCCGTCACAGCAAGACTGCACAAATAGCGACAGGTGACGATGTGCTAGCGAGAGAGGATCCCGCGTGCTCAGAATCGGGCGCGCCGCGGGTGAGGCTCAGTCCTTGCCGGCAGGCCCGTACTCTTTGAGGCGGTATTGCAGGGTGCGCAGGCTGACGCCGAGTTCCTGTGCAGTCGCTCGCCGTTCCCCCTTGTTGCGGGCCAGAGCTTCGAGGATTGCTGCCTTCTCGATCTCGGTGAGTGTTGCAGGCGGGGAGGCAGTGGCGTTCTGCCCGAACTGGAGAGATAAGTCTTCCGGGAGAAGGCTCTCGCCTCTTGCCACGATCAGGGCGCGTTCAATGGCATTTCCGAGTTCGCGGACGTTGCCGGGCCAGTCGTATCGGGAGAGGATCGCCTGGACTTCCTGGTTCAGGGCGCCAAAGCGGCGTCCCATGCGCGCCGAGATCTTTCGCGCCAGGAACTCCGCCAGAGGGATAATGTCTTCGCGCCTCTCCCGCAGCGGCGGCAGGAAGATCGGAAATACGTTGAGCCGGTAATACAGGTCTTCCCGGAACTGCTTCTCACCGATGGCGCGTGAAAGATCCTTGTTTGTGGCTGCGATGACGCGCACGTCGACGGTGATGGTCCGGGCGCCGCCCAGCCTCTCAAACTGCTGCTCCTGAAGCACGCGCAGGAGCTTGGCCTGGAGCGCGAGACTTGTTTCGGCAACTTCGTCAAGGAAGAGCGTGCCGCCGTGGGCAAGCTCGAAGCGGCCTCTGCGTGTCTGGACTGCGCCTGTGAAGGCGCCTTTCTCATGTCCGAAGAGCTCCGACTCGAGCAACGTTTCAGCCAGGGCAGCGCAGTTGACGGCCACGAACGGCTCCTCGCTCCGGGGACTGCGCCGATGGATGAAGCGAGCAATCAGTTCTTTTCCAGTTCCGGATTCGCCTGTCAGCAGCACGGTGGTCGACTGCGGGGCGACTTGCCCTGCGAGCGTGAGCACGCGCTTCATAGCCTCGCTCTCGGCAACGATGTCGGGGGGATAGTGCGCTTCCGTTTCCGCCCGAAGCACCAGGCTCTGATCCCTGAGCGTCCGCTGCCGGAGCGTGCGAGCGACAACGAGTCGCAATTCGTCAGGGCTTGCGAGCGGCTTGGTCAGGTACTCCTGGGCTCCCAGCTTCATGGCCTCGACCGCCGTGGCAATCGAACCAAACGCCGTCAGCACGATAATCGGAACTTCCGGCATGCGCTCGCGTGTCCATTGGATCAGCTCGATACCGGTCATGCCAGGCATGCATTCGTCGGTGATGACCAGGTCGAAGCTGCGCGCGGACAGAAGCTGCACGGCTTCGGCTCCATTGGCGGCGGTCACAACCTGATAGTCCTTGTCAAGGGAGGCAGTGAGAAGCTGCCGCTGGGCCGGTTCGTCATCGACCACCAGGATCGAGTTCTTCATACTCCTACCACTCCCTTAGGAGACCGAAATTCAAAATTCGGTGACTGTCACCGAATTTTGTCACCGGATTTTTAGAGGCAGCCTGAGCGTCGAGCGCGCACCGCCTCCCGGCCGGTCTGCCAGATTCAAAGTGCCGCCCAGACGTTCCGCGATCTGGCGCGAGATCGGCAGGCCAAGGCCGGTTCCTTTGGCCTTGGTTGTGGCAAAGGGTTGAAACAGTTCCTCCGGATCCTTGCCGCTGAGCCCGGGTCCCGTATCGTCGATTTCGGCAACCAGCACACGGGCCTTGTCGTCGCGCCTCATCCGAACCGTGATGCTTCCTCCTGCCGGCATCGATTCGACGGCATTGAGGAGGACATTGAGCAGGATCTGCCGGACTCCGTTTTCGTCCGATTCGATCATGAGGGCGTCGGCGCCGGGCAGAATTTCGAGATCGATCCGCGCTGCGTCGAGCTTCGGCCGCAGCCCCGCTTTCACTGCCGACAGGAGCTGCACGAAGTCGAACCGGCCGATCTGCGGATCGCGCGGCCGGGCGAAGGTGAGGAGGTCAGTTGCCAGGTGCTCCAAGCGCTCGGCTTCGCTCACAACCGTACTCATCAGCGATTGCATCCTATGTTCGGCGGGCAGATCCTCCTGTGCAAGCTGGGTCAGCCCCTTCATCGCTCCGAGCGGGTTGCGGATCTCGTGAGCCAGAGTCGCCGCCATTGATCCCAGCGCAGCCAAATGCCGCTCCGAATCCTCGCGCGCTTTCAATTGAAGGAAACGATTGAGGGTGCGTAGAAAGTACCGGGAAAGAAAAAACAGGGTGACGACGGCAACGCCGTTGATCGCGAGGTGAACAAGCGCTTGCCATCGGATGAAATCTGCCGTCGAAGCGTACAACCCGATCCGAAGCAGGCGCGGGGCCATCCGATGTCCCATACTCATGCCTGCCCCCGGTCCCATGCCCGTGCGCAAAGGCAAGTCGTAGAGGTAAAGCTCTGTTCCTTGCGAGCGCACAAAGCCTGGAGTGGCAGCAAATGCCGGTGCAAAGCGATCCCCCTGGCTCGCCACTACCTGGCCGGACTCGTCGAAAACCGCTTCGAATGCCACTTCGGATCCGCGCACGCCGATGCTTTCGGCAAACAAGCTCTGCCAGAAGTCGGGATCCGACCGCCTCGGCCCCCTCGCCTGAGAATCCATGTTCGAGACAATTTGGGCGGCGCTGTTGCGCAGGTACTCGACCCGCAGACGGGTCAGGCGGACAAAGTCATAGCCCGCACTTACCGCCAGACCGACGCACACTACGGCCACGATAACGACAAAAGCGCCGGTGGGAAACGTGCTCGGCCGGCGACGTCCCGTATCGGATGCATTTTTCATGTTCCGCCTCAACCGGTGAAAGCATCATACACCGCCCGGATTCTATGGGCGGCAAGGAATATCAGATATCCCTCTCGGCAGGGCATGCCGAGGCGGGAAGGATGCAGCCGGTTGGCAGAAGGGGTTGCGTCCACCCAGCAACTGCCATACACTGTAATCAAAGAACATGGAAAGGGGTAACAGTGATGAGTCTCAAGCGCGTTGCCGGCATTTGTTGCGTTTTGATTCTGGTTCTGCCTCTCCTGGGACAGGAGACAGCCGAAAAGGTCGAGAAAGCCCGGAAGCTCCTTGAGGTGAAAGACTACCGGCAGGCGGAAACCGTAATACGGGAAGTCCTGAGCACGGCACCGGAGAATTCCGAGGCCAACTACGTCCTTGGCTTGAGCCTGCTCGGCCAGGACAAGTTCAAGGAAGCAGAGGACGCTTTCCTCAAGGCTGAGAAGGCAACACCGGAAACGGCCCGTGAAGGCGCCGATGCCTCATCGAGCCCCGGGCTCGGGGCTATCCAGATCGGCCTTGCCCGCGCCTACATCGGACAGAAGCAGCTCGATAAGGCGGGTGCAGCCCTGGCCCAAGCTGAGAAAATGAAGCCCGCGGACCCTGACGTCTACTACTATCGCGGCATGCTAGATGCACACCGGCAGGATTACACGGCGGCAGCCCGGGATATGGATAAGGTGACTGAGCTCGATCCCAAGCGGGCCTATGCTTACTACTACGCCGGAATCGCTTATAACCAGATCAAGAAGCCCGATAAAATGGTCGAACGATTCCAGGTGTTCCTGAAGCTTGCGCCGGACGCACCCGAGGCTGCCAAGGTCAAAGCGCTCCTGAGGGTTATCAAGTAGTACGGACACCCCCTTTCCTGCAACTCCCGCTCTGCCGGCCGCGGCGTCGGAAAAAGGGAAACGGATGAAAAATAAGTCGAGAGCGCGGCTGGTACTGTTCTTCTGTGGCGCCGCCCTTTTCCTCCTTCTTGCTCTCGCTGCGCTCTTGCAGACGCCCCCGGCCAAACGACTCATCCTTGCACAGGCCGCGCGATACCTGCACTCGCATGCGGGAATCGAATTCGAAGCCGGCCGATTCGACTACAGCCTGCTCCGGCTTACTCTGGAATTGCGCGAATGCGCACTGCGATCCTCCGTAAATCCGCAGACTCCCTTTCTCACGGCGCAGCAGGTGTACTTCAGTCTCAGTCTTGCGGATTTGCTCCGGGGTTCAATGCCCATCCACGACGCCCGCCTCAACGGCGTTGCGGTCCGAATCCTGGTGAACGCGGACGGGCAAACCAACCTGCCGAAGCCACCGGTGAGAAAGCCGGCGCCGACCAACATCCTGGTTCCGCCCATGCGCCTCACGGACGGGTCTTTCATCTACGAAGACCTGCAGCGTGGTTTGGCCGTGAATCTTCCGCGCTGGAACCTTGCAGTCGAGGTGCGCTCATCGCCGGACGAACCGCGGGACATCCGGTTCGACACGGTTGAGGAGGGGAGTCTCGCGTTGAGCGGGCGGGAGAGCCGCATCTCCGGCGTCCATCTGGCCGCCGGGCTGACTGGCGCACACACCCGGATCCGGGAGCTGGCCATCGATGCCGACCTGGCGCGCGCGAAAGTCTCGGGAGAAATCGCTCTGCCGGACGGTCTGCTAAATCTGGATGTCGAAGGTGTGTGGCAGCTGGCCCGGCTCGAATCTCTGCTCGAGCTTCCCGCGGGGCTGCGAGGGGAGTTGGCCGTGCACGGCCAGATCACCGGCGAAGCAGCCGCGCCGGATATCCGGGGCGAGGTGGCCGGAGCAGGGCTATCCGCGTTTGGCTACCCGGATGTGGCGGTGACCGTGCATCCGCACTGGAGCAGCAATACGGGCGTCCTGGACTTCGAATCCCTCAAGCTTCGCTCGGGCAGAGGATCCGTGGCGGGATCGGCCCGGTTCGTTCCCTCGGGATCGGAGCCGAGCTGGATCCGGGCCACGCTGACGGATTGGGATGCGCGGCCGCTTTCCGCGCGCATGGACCTTCCCGTGCTGGTGGCAAGCCGTGCCTCCGGGACACTCCAGGGGGAATGGACCGGAACCGACATGACTGAAGCCCGCGGCGAAGCGGCGATTCAGCTTGCCCCGGAAGCATCCCGGATCAGCGGCAAACTCGTACCCCTGACCGCCGCGCTCCAGTTGAGTTATGCGCGCGGACGCACGGAAGTCAGAGTCTCCTCTGCGAGCGCACCGGGATTGCGGCTGCGCGGGCAGGTATCACTGTTGAACAACGAAAAGCTCGCCGGTGCGGCCAATCTGGATATGCTGGACCTGGGAGCAGTCGGCGAGGATCTCCGTAACATACTCAGCAATAAATACTCGTTTCTCTCCACTCCGCTGGGCGGATCCATCGACCTTGCGGCCCGCATTGACGGGACTCTGAAGCAGCCGGATTTCCAGTTGGAATTGGTGGGGCGGCAGATACATGTGGGATCGATCCAGGATATCTCACTGGTTGCGTCGCTCGACGCGGATTCCACTCGCATGGTTCTGCGGGATGCCCGGGCCACGTGGGCCAACACCACGCTGAGCACCCGAGGTAGTCTTTCCTTCACGCAATCGCCGCCCGCACTGGCCCTCGGCGCGCGGATAGAAAACGCTTCATTAGCAGACATTCTCACAGCCCTTGGTAGTCCGGCCCCCGTCACCGGCATCATCGACGTACAAGCGGATGTGGCGGGCCCGCTGTCGCAGTTGGAGGCAAGAGCCGAATTGCGCGTCTTCGAGCTTGAAGCCTGCGGGGAGCGACTCGGGGATCTTCAGGCCAGCCTGGGGCTTGCCGGGCAGCGCCTCGAGCTGAAGAGACTAAGCCTCGACAGGAAGGAGGGGGCGGCGGGCGGCCGTGAGATATTCGCGGCCAGCGGCTATTATGACCTGGAGAGCAAGAGTTTTGAACTCCGTTCCGAAGGCCGGTCGGTCGAGTTGCACACACTGACGCTGCCCGGCGGGCTTCCTGTCCGCACTACCCTCAGCCTCACCGCCACCGGATCCGGAACGCTCGCAGTCCCCGACGTAACGGCTGCGCTCGACCTCCGTGATTTCCGCCTTGGGGAGACACTGGTCGGCCTGGTCCACGGCCGTGTCCGGCTGCGCGACCGCCTGGCCGAGCTCGAGCTGGAGGCGCCGGACCTGGCCGTCTCGGCCTCCGGCAGCCTCTCCCTCCAGTTTCCGTATCAGGCCGAGATCGCAGTCGAGGGGAAAGGCACGGAACTCGGCCGTCTCGGCCTTAGCCTCGCACCGGACATTCCCCTGCGAGGCGCTTTCTCCGGCACGATCACAGCCTCCGGCGACCTCGGAGAATGGCGGAATGCCAAGGCCGCTGCGGAGATCAATCAACTGCTGCTCACCGTCAGGAACCGCACGATCGCGAACCAGGGAGCCATCCGGCTCGGTCTGGCAGGCGGAACGCTGACTCTCGAGCAACTGGCATTGCTCTCCGGCAGCTCTCACATCAGTGTTGACGGCGCGGTCCCGCTGCTGGACCCGAAGCTGCCCGGCAGCCTCAATATTGCCGGCCGGATCGACCTCCCGGCAGTGATGGACTTCCTCCCCGCCGGAGAGGGGCTTTCAGTGGCCGGGGGAGTGGATGTCGTTGTAAGGCTCAAGGGGAACCGTAACGACATACGGCTTGCCGGGAGCGCGAAAATGCAGGGTGGTTCCTTCCTGACTACAAGCCTGCCTGTACCGCTGACCCAGATGGATGCGGATGTGCGGATCCAAGATGGCGTTTTGCGGCTCGCCAGCGCGCAAGGCAAACTCGCCGACGGCACTCTCCGCATCAACGGACAAGTGCCGCTTGGCCTGCTCCTCGATAAACTCCCCGTTCGTTTCGAAGCCGCGCCAGGACCGGCGCATCTCGTCATGGAGCTGATCGACCTGCCCGTCGGCTCGCTCCCGCACGTCCCCTCCGGGCTGACGGGCACGATTGGGCTCCGCGTCGATGCGGCAGCAGCCCGGCCGGATGTCGAGGCGCTGAAGGCCGAAGTCCGCTTCGAGAAGCTCAATTTGCGCTTCGATCAATACCAGGTCGCGCAGCCCGGCCCTTCGGTGATCGCGATCGAGGGCGGAGTGGCGCGCATCCAGCAGTTTGCACTCACAGGTCCAGGCACGCAGCTTCAGGCAACCGGCGCGGTCGGCTTGATCCCCGACAGCGTCCTCGCCGTCCAGATCCGGGGCCAGATGGAGGCCGGACTGCTGACGTTTTTTTCCAGAGACCTGCGCGCCGGCGGCAACGTCCGCGTTCAAATAGATGTCGGGAACAGGCTCAGCGATCCGCGATTTTCCGGATTTCTCGAGTCACAAAATGCGCGGCTGGCGCTCCAGACTCCGCGATTGCAGGCCGAGGACCTGAATTTCCGCATCAACCTCGACGGAGACCGAATGGCGATTGAGCGGTTCACGGCCACCCTGAATAGCGGCCCGCTAAAGGCGGGCGGAGGGTTGCAGCTAGCCGGTGCCCGAATCGCCGGTGTCGACATTCAGGCCGATGCCCGGGATGTTGCGCTCGATTTCCCCGCCGGTCTCAGGACTGTGCTCGACGCTGATCTGACAATCCGCTCCCGGGACGACCTGATCGTGATCGGCGGCGCCGCGCATGTACTGGAAGGAGCCTACCGGGAGCCGCTGGATCTCGAGGGGGAAGTCCTGCGGTTTCTGCGATCGGATCAGTCGATCAACCTCTCTGCCGAGCCTAATCCGTTTCTTTCAAGGATACGCTACGGGGCACAGCTCGACACTCAGGGACCCGTGCTGGTTGACAACAACATCGCGAAGTTGGCGCTCGACGCCAAGCTCGAGGTGACTGGCACTTACTACCGGCCTGTGGTGACGGGGCGAATGACTCTCGAGGAGGGTGGAGAGATATATCTTGGCGAGAGAAAGTATGCCATCGACCGGGGGATCATCGACCTGCAGAACCCGCTCCGCATCGAGCCGACGCTCGACGTGGTGGCCAAGGCGGAGGTTTCCTCCTACGACATCACCCTCAAGATCAGCGGTACTCCGGAAGAATTGACGAGTTCGCTGACCTCGGACCCCGAGCTGCCAGAACCGGACATTGTTTCTCTGCTTATCACCGGACGCACCCTGGGAGACGTCCAGGGCGCGCAGTTGAATGTGGCGAAAGAGCAGGTTTTGTCGTATCTCGTGGGCCGCGTGGGTGGCGCCATCTCACGCGAGGCCGAACAAACGCTGGGGCTGAGCCGGGTCCGAGTGGAACCGAACTTGATCTCGCCCGAGTCTGATCCGGGCGCCCGCCTCACCATCGGTGAGAACATCACGCCAAAGCTGCAGCTGATCTACTCCATGGATCTGGCCAACAGCCAGGATCAGATCTGGATTGCCGACTACAAGCCCGTAGCCCGCTTCGACACGCGGGCCATCCGGCAGTCCGACAACTCTTACCGGTTCGATTTCCGCCACGATCTGCGCTTTGGGAGCACCGGCACCGCCGCCCTATCCGCCCGTCCGCGCACCGAGTTGAAGATCGGACGGATCGAATTCCTGGGAAATCCTCTCTATCCCGAGTCGCAGCTTAGCCGAAAATTCCGCCTCGATTCGGGAGACCGCTACGACTTCTTCAAAGTCCGCAAAGGCACCGACAATCTGGAGCAGTACTTTCAGTCGCAGGGCCACCTGGAGGCTCAGGTCCGGTTGGACCGGCAGAAGCAGGATCACACAATGGATCTTGCTTTCCACATCGCTCCCGGCCCGAAGGTGGTTCTTCAATACGAGGGCTTGTCGCCATCCAGCGATTTACAGCAGCGCGTGCGCAAGGCCTGGGAGACCGCCGTCTTCGACCAGCAGCGGGCCGAGGAAGCGATGCGTGCGATCCGCGAGGCCCTGGTCAGGGATGGCCATCTCCTTCCCAGGGTAAGCTACGTCATCGAGGAACCCCCTGCCGGGGGCAAGAAACGAGTCATCTTCCGGATAGATCCGGGAGCCCAATATCATTCTGTCAGCCTGGTCTTCGACGGCGCAGCTGCCCTGAAGCCGTCGGAGCTGAAAGACCGGCTGGGCGCAGCGGGCCGCGAGCTCGACGTCTATCTTGCAACCGATCGCGTTTCAGATTTCCTGGCACGGGTCTATCGGGACGAAGGATACCTCGATGCCAGGGTCTCGCCAGCCAGCTACGAGCTCAATCCCGATACCGGCAGCGGCAGAGTCACAATTCGCATCGACGAAGGTCCCCGGTTCGTTTTCGGCAAGTCTGAGTTCACCGGGAATTCGGCATACTCCGGCAGCGAGCTGGACAAAGTGATCTCGCCTTTCGGCGGGCGGCCCTACGGGCCCAAAGCCCTGAGCGACGCGATGGCGAAGCTCCAGGACCACTACTGGCGTCATGGCTTTAACAACGTGGCGATCAACTACGCGCTTCAGAAAAGACAGGACGAGCCGGTTCTTAATGTCGGGTTTGAGATCGCCGAGGACAAGCAGGAAATCATCGAAGGCATTACCATCAAAGGAAACAAGCGCTCCAGCCCGGATTTTGTACGATCCCGGCTGACGTTTTCGCTCAATGATCCTTTGGATTACGTGAAGATCAATCAGTCGCGCAAGCGCCTGTATGACACCGGCGCCTATGCGGTGGTCGATCTGAAGACGGTGGAGACAAAAACCGCTTCGGGCGCGGGTGCGACGCGTCCTGTTAAAATCCAGGTGGATCTGCGGGAGGTCAAGCCCTACCGTCTGAATTACGGCGGATTTTACGACACCGATCGCGGGCCGGGGGGAATCGTCGAGTTTACCCGTCAGAACTTTCTGGGGGCCGCACGCCAATTAGGATTTCAGGGCCGGTACGACGGAGACATTCACGAGATTCGGGGCTACTTCGGCCAGCCGTTCTTGCGGTACTATCCGCTCAGGACCTCCGCGACGATATTTCTGCGGCGGGAGATAAATCCGACGTTTTTCAGCGACCGGACCGGTTTTTCGCTTCAGCAGGAGACCCAGCTCCGGGACCATTTCATCCTTTCATACGGCTACCGCTTCGAGAGGACTCACACCTACGACCGAGTCCCGGACCCCATTTTCCCCTTCGACGTCACGCTTCCGGTCGGACGGCTGTCTTCGTCACTCATGCGCGACACGCGCGATGACCTGCTGAACGCTTCCCGTGGTTCCTTTGCATCGCACACGTTCGAGTATGCCCCGAAGACGCTAGGATCGGACATCCGGTTCTTCCGGTATTTCGGCCAGTACTTTCGCTATGTGCCGCTGTCAAGACCGACCGAGGCGCCCTTGAGCAAAGGATTGAGAAAGTCGCGCCTCGTCTTCGCCGGCGCAGTGCGCCTGGGCCTGGCGAAAGGGCTTGGAGGCCAAGTCGTGGTGCCCAGCGAGAGATTCTTCGCCGGCGGCGGAACCACGGTCCGTGGCTTCGGTCAGGACACCCTGGGTCCGGTTGATTTTGAGGGGAATCCGGTCGGGGGCGATGCCATGTTTGTCGTCAACAATGAGATTCGCTTCCCGATGATCAGTATCTTCGACGGCGTCGCGTTCCTGGACCTGGGGAACGTTTATCGCACCCTCTCCGATTTCGATCCCTTCAGAGTGCGCAAATCCGCCGGTTTCGGCTTGCGGGTGCGCACGCCGTTTCTTCTGCTCCGCCTGGACTATGGCTTCAAGCTGGATCGCAGGCCGGGTGAAATCCTGGGTAAGTTCTTTTTCAGTGTCGGCCAGGCCTTTTAGAAATTCGGTGACAGGCGCCGAATTGCCCGATTGGCCTCGCGCGGATGCAACCCTTGACGTGGCCGAACAGCTCCGACTCCAGCAGTGATTCGGTCAGGGCGCCGCAGTTCGATTCCGTCCATCCGCTCCATCCGGATGTCGGTAACAACAAGATCGAAGTGCATCTTTTCGAGGCACTCCAGCGCCTCCCGCGCTGATGAAGCTCCGGCCACCAAGTAGTTCTCACGCTGCAACACATGAATCGGGGCATGCTTCGCCGCCGGGTCGTCGTCCACGATTAGAATGTGCACATCGTCCATCTGTATCATTTCTTCGCTAGAGGAGCGAAGGGGCAATTCCGCTAAGAACTGGGGCGCACAGCGTGATGCGAGGCAGCATTATTGCAGAAGCGCAGTTGATGGTATACTGCGCCGCGTGTTTGTGTGGATGCCGCCCCGCATGGCCGAACTCTACTACCGACGAACTTTGCCGAGATAAGGAGAAGGATCAATGCATTTCATAAGAAATGGTTTTATCGCAGTCATGATACTGGTTGTTGTCGCTGGGCTTGGACTTGCTCTGCAACAGGCAAGCGCGCCGCCAAACATGGACACGCTCATGAATCCTGCAGCGCTGACAGAAACGGCGCCGGACGTCTATGAGGCCAAGTTCACCACCACACAAGGCACCATTGTGATCAACGTACGCCGCGCTTGGGCGCCGAACGGTGCGGACCGTTTCTACAACCTCGTCAAGAACGGCTACTACGACAGTTGCCGCTTTTTCCGCGTCGTCTACGGCTTCGCGGCACAATTCGGGATCAATGGCGACCCCAAAATCAATGCTGTGTGGTTGAAGGCAACGATTCCGGACGATCCGGTCAAACAGTCCAATAGGAAAGGATACGTTTCTTTTGCCAAGGCGGGGCCGAATTCGCGCACCACGCAAGTTTTTATCAACTTCTCCGACGAGAATGTTCTGCTTGACGGCACGGGATTCGCACCGTTCGGTACGGTCACCAAAGGCACGGACGTCATAACTGCGCTCTTCAGCGATTACGGCGAATGCCCGCCCCAAGGAAGGGGGCCGGATCAGATCCGCGCCCTGACTGAAGGCAATGCCTATCTGCAGAAATATTTCCCGAAACTTGACTATATCAAGTCGGGAGTCGTCGTTGAAAAAGCCAAGAAATAGGCCGACGGTGTTTATTCTGTTCCCGGCCGACTTTAGTCGTCGATCCGAGCTGAGAAAATCCTGCCGACGAGATTTTCGCACGGCTTGCCGAACAGGAGGATGGCGAGCGCGAAGGCAACCCCAAGCGCAACGACAGTGAAGTCAGCGGCCCCGCAGGCAATGCCGAGTACAGCCGAGGCCCAGACGCTGGCGGCCGTCGTAAGACCGTGCACTCTGTGCTGCGAGTTCTCGCGCATGATGACTCCTGCACCGATGAAGCCGACCCCGGTAACCAGCCCCTGTATGACGCGGCTCGCCGCTTGCGCATCGGCGCCGGGAACGCGAATCATCACAAGGGTCGTGAGCGCGGCGCCGAGCGTGACGAGCCCGTGGGTGCCAAAGCCCGCAGGTTTGTGGTGGAGCCAACGGTTCAGCCCGATGGTCCCGCCGGCAATAACCGCGCAAAAAAGCCTAATGAAAACTTCGCCCGCCTGCAGCATCTCTGTCTTCATACGTGCCTCCTTTTCCAAGCAAGTCGGTAGCTTCTGCCCAACGATTTTAAGCGAAAAACGAACCACGAAGACCTCCAAGACCTCTAAGAAACAAAGGCAGCGGGATTCGCTTCTACGACCCACACATGGGCCAGCGCTTCGCGCGCGAGCGGCTTTGCCCGGGCGCTGTGGAAAAACGCACCCATCCCCAAACATTGATTACGCTCTTGAACACCCTGCGTTTTCCCACAGCGCCCGGGCAAAGTCGCTGGCCGGAGGCCGCCCATGTGTGGGTCCAGAAGCGTATTCCGCCGAGCCCCGAATCAATAGACATAGCCTCAAGGACAAACCTTTGGAGGTCTTCGAGGTCTTTGCGGTTCGCAGTATCGCTGCCGGTTTGCCGCGTCCGTGTTTTTGGAATTCCTCGTTATCGCGGCTTTTGGAGTTCTACCTTGGAGCCATAGAACACGTCATCTCCATAAATGCAGAGACGCCGGGCGAAGGCCGAACGCTTAATTCCAGCTCTCAAAACGGTGTGGACAAACGAGTCTGGATGGCTGAAGGGGCAAACCCTCATGCACAGGCCACAGTCTGTTCCCAAGACCCGCCAATACACATAACACTTCTCCGCGTGCACCTGCCATTTTTCGATGCTGCGCACGATCGTCTTGTCTCCGCGTGGGATTGCACCGGGAGGACAATTCACGGCACACTTCCGGCATTTTTCGCAAAACTCCTGCACTCCAAAAGAAATGCTTTGGTCCGGCATAAGTGGCAGCTCCGTGGTGACCGCACCGAGCCGGATCCGGGCTCCGAACTTCGGCGAAATGAGGTAGCCGAGCCTGCCGATCTCCCCCAAGCCGGCGTCGCGCGCCACCGGTGGCAGCATGATCTGGTAGTTGCTGCCGGAGACGTGGGCGCGGGCCGAATAGCCGACTCCGCGGATGTATTCAGCCAGGGTGAGGGATATCTTCTGGGCATCCACATACCGCAGCGCGGTCTCTTCTGTTGCTCGGATTCCAGGGGCCTGTGCAACGCTTTCGTGATCCATCTCTACGGTGAAGGCGACAGCGTAAGGGTGAGTGTTTCGAATCTCGGATCCCCAGGGCTCAGGACCCCTGCCGACGTGCGAATACACATAAGCCGGATTCAACGCGGCAATACCGACCTCACAAGCGCCAAGATGCCGCGCCAGATCTTTGATCAGACGGGAGATCTCCTGTGGATCGTAACGACGCCTATCCGTGGCCACGGGACCATCGACGCTACTGGCGCCTCTTTTTTCGAGGGCAAAGAGAGCGGCAACATAAGCAGCCCTCGTGGGTTCGTAGTACCGTCCACCCGGGGTAAGGAGCATCGGCAGGTTGCGGATTCTGTCATCCATCTCCCGGTTTTCCGGCCTCATCTCATAATACTCGTCATATTCATCCGTGCCGGGTGTGTACTCGGCGCGGGCAAACATGGTGTCGCGCTCGTCAACCTTTTCCGAAGGCTCGGAGGGAGCGGCCCCTTCCTCGCCGCCCAGCGGCAGAAAGAACAGCAGCACCAATCCTGTAACCCCAAGCACGGCTGCGGCAAGGATCCCCTCATGCCGCCATAAAAACAGAAATGCGACCAGCCAGAGGAGTGCGGTGGCGGAGCTGGCTATTGAACTGATAGCCGCGGCGCGAAACTGCTCTTCACGCCAGGACGCAACAGCGAAAAGAGCTAAAAAGATCACCGGCACGGTCCCTGTTGCCAGGAACAAGAGTGCCGTCACGGAAATCTGTCGCACGCCTCCCACCACTTTCTGACTTGGCGAATGGGGTCAGGTCTGGAAAACTCAGTCTGCCGACACAAATGTTGGCGGACCCTGGCTGTTTCGCACTATCGTTGCCCCCAAGCGGCATCACCGCCTGATTGCGGTTCTGTCCGCGTTTGCTCTTGGATCTGGGCCAATTCCCCAGGCTGCACCCGCAACTTTGGATCTCTCACCAGCCGCGTTTGGATATCGCCCCGAATGTGTGCGAGGGGAAGGAAATAAATCTTCCGGGCCTGACCCGGCCCCTTCGAGGCTGCGGAAGGTCTTGGCGATCAACGTGCACGAGTCAAACGGAGGCCGGGGCGACGGCATCAGCGTCTCCGGACGCGGCCGATACGAAGCACCGAGGACAGCCGGAAGCCCATCACACTGCGCAATCACCTGCAGCTCGGGATGCGCACGCGCAGGTACGCTGAGTGTAACGACAAGCCCTCCGTCCGGAATTCCGACATAGTACATTTGCATCCCGCTCTCATGCGGCAGCCCGCTGACCGTTTTGCCGCTGACCGTGGCTGCGAGCACCATGGCACCACGGACCTCGAACCAGAGAGCCCGCGCCTGACGCGGCGGGGCGATCACCAGTCGAAGGTTCTTAACATTGTTCTCGGTACTCGCCTCCAGCACAGCAATGCGGGGCTCTTCCAGCATGGCAACTGCGGCAGGAAAGCGAATGATTGGCATACAGTAGCAAAACACGAAGAGGCTTGCCGCCAGCGGCCACCCAAACAGATAACTGGCGCCGGGGAAAAGAAGGCTTGCCACAATCAAGGCAACCAGCCACCACAGGAGTGCTCCGGCAGTCAGATTCTCGTGGCCGGCACGGCCGTGGACCAGCGCATAGACGGCAGCGGCGATAGCAATGGTCAAAGCCAAAAACGCGGAAGCGTAAAGGCTGCTGTTGTAAGCAATCCCGTGTGGAAGCGGGTTGACGAACGACGAATCCTCCAGAGCCCCCCAGCCGAAGGTCGACACCAACCCGGCGCCTACCAAGCTAACTAGCCAGCTGAAAAATCCCATTGCCACCCCCCGCAGCGTAAGGCGGCTTTTCTTCATCCCCAAGATCACCACCCCGATAAACAACAAGGCCACGGCAATCATCAGCGGAACAAGCTGCGTCTTGTGATCAAAGCCAAGCTATGGCGTCTCGCCAGCTTCTGCATTGTAGTGCCTGTCAACTCCCCGGATCGCCCGGAACTCCTGTAGCGCCCTCGGCAGCGCTGGCATCAAAAACGGGGCAGATAGCGCGGAACCTTCTTCATATACTCTCGATAGGCCGGCAAACGTTGCAACAGATCGGTCTCCTCCAATTTTGTCTGGACCAGGACCCAAACAAGCCCCAGGAGACAGGCCAGCGCCGTTGTTCGCATAGGCTTGAGCAAGAGAAGTCCCATAAACTCGATCAACGTTCCCGTGTGGATGGGATGGCGCACCACTGCGTAGATGCCGCTCTGCGCCAGAGCGTCCCGGGTCGACGGCGCCGCCGCTCTCAGCCGTATTGTGGCGAGCGCAACAAGGATAATCAAACCTCCGGCGCTGACCATGAACCAACCGAGTCCTTTGGTCACAGCCGTTGGTTCGACGAGCACCGGTGACGGAGCACGAATCGCGAGGACAAATCCGATCGCCCAAACCGGTATCCCGAGGATATCTCTGAGTATCACCGAGAGGGCAGAGCCGAGCCGCTCGCCCAAGCGCCGGCAAAAGGCTGCGGTAAAGGCACTGGCCAGGTTGAAAGCGAAACCAAGCAACAATAGGACGAGAAAAATGTACACGGCACACCTCCAATCCAGGTGGTCGGCACTTCCGTTCCTTCGTCATTCAATCAACAGGAAAGCGTAACGGTGCATCATCTGAGAATAATCCGACAGGACTTCGATCGGGTAACCATATCGGCGCACTGTGGCAAAGACATCCACGGCCATTGCTTCGGGAGAGGGCCGCGCCGCATGCGGATTCTTGCATTCTTCCCTCACGCCCGGACAATCGGCACAGAGACAGCAACTGTCCATGAAGAGCAGGAATGCCTTCTCAAAACCTGCCAGAAAAACCGCCCGCTCCAACTTTAGAAGCTTCTGATTCACCTTTCTTGACCAGGGATGACGGTCCTCCGGCTTGTCGACTTTCTTCTCAAAGTGGAGAATGATGCCGGCGCGGTATTCATCGAAGAACTTCCGGCATTCCGGGACGGAAGGAACGTTCGGCGGACAGGATGCAGTTCTGCCGTATTCTGCGCAGCCGAACATGCACTTCAAGCGTACCCATTGGCCGACCACAATTTCTTTCGGCTTCATCCACATGAAGTCTGTGTAGCCATGTTCTGCAAACAGCGCTTCCAGTTCCGCGTGGTTTTTCATGTTCAAATCCCTTACGACAATTCGCAGGCATCGCCTTATTTGGTTATAGATACTTGCATGGGAAGTCGTATACCAATTGAGTTTAAGAATCGGAGATTAGAATCTCTCCGCGAGCCCCATGTCAGCGGTCTGCCCGATGGCTGGAACTCCCATTCTGACTCCTGGCTTCTGGCTTCTCAAATCCCGCGCCAGCGGGATTTCAAGGGGCGCAGTCCCTTGGCTAGCTTTCTGCCGCCGGTTAGTTGCCTTGTGCAACACATGCTGCCGCCGGCTGTCTGGCCTTTCGCGTCACACAAGCTTCCTGAGGAGCCGGGCCGGCAGCATGATGACGGCTGCAATCAGATCAAGGACACCCTTCACCGCGATCCCCAGAAGGCGGAAAGGGAGCAGCAGAATCCAGACCAGCGGATAGAGCACCAGGGCCAGCAGTGCCAGCGGCCAGCACAGCACGAAGAGAATGCACCAAAGCAGGAATCCGATCATCCCAATACGCCTCCTCGAGCATCGGGTCAGGCCTGGAAAACTCAAATTTCCTGGTTCGGGGCACATCCCGAACTATGCAGTTACATGCTGCGGCCCACCCGCGGGCGGCTCAGGTTGTCGATAGCGTTTTGGTTTGCCTGTCTGTATTGCCGACAGCGCTACCCGGCAGGCTTGCAGCAGAAATTAGGTTTTCCACGCCTGACCCTGCGTTTCCGATCATTGCTTCATTAGTGGGTCCGCCCGCAGCACGAGCGTTCCGGTCGTTGTCCTTTCGCCGAGTGTGAACTTCAGCGAATATGTGCCGGGAGCGGGGCGGGCTGCACCGGCGCCTCTCCCGCCGGCGGCCAGGCCGCCCCCGCCAACAGGCTCTCCCACGCTGACTCCCCGTGCTCCTGCGCCGCGGGCGCCACGCCCGCCCTGCGGCCCCGCGCCGGCGGCGCCGTCGAAACGGCCATCCCAGGCGTAGCGGGTGATGCCGGGTCTGGCCGGAATCGACAGTTTGCGCGCGCGGCCGTCGGGACTCATGATTTCGAGCGCCGCCGTGCCGGTCGCGCCCGCGCCCAGGTAGAACGTGATGAGCGGCGTGTTCACGATATGCGAGCGATCGCGCTGCGCGAAGTTGACGGGCTGAATGTACGGCGGATTCTGGCCCACGTACGTGTTGTCGCCCATCTGGCCCGTGCGGCTCTGATCTTCCCAAATCGTCGCCGTGCGCTGGCTGAACAGATGCGCCGGCTGAGAGGCGAGCGCCGGCCGCCACTCTTCAAGCGCGGTGATGTCGTCGAGGATGTAAATGCCACGCCCGTGCGTGCCAATGATCACGTCCCGCTCGCGCGGATGGATGACGATGTCGTACACAGCGACCGTCGGCAGGCCGTTCATCATCGGGCGCCACGTGCGCCCGCGATCCAACGACACCTGCAGCCCGAGCTCCGTGCCCACGAACAGCAAGTCCGCATTCTTGGCGTCTTCTTCCACGACGTAGATTGGCTGATTGGGCGCGAGGCCGGCCGACAGGTTCGCCCACGTCTTGCCGCCGTCCGTAGTCCGGAACAGCCACGCCGCGCGATTGTCGCTCCGGTGACCGTCGAACGAGACGTACGCGGTGTTCGCATCGGCGGCCGACGCCACCACGCGGCTCACCCACAGCCCTTTCGGCACGTTCGGAATGGCCGCGTCGACTTCGGTCCAGTTCGCGCCGCCGTCGCGCGTCACCCATACGTTGCCGTCGTCCGTGCCGGCCCAGATCAGACCCTTAGTAATCGGCGACTCGGAGATCGAGTAGATGGTCGCGTAGCCCTCCGCGCCCGTATCGTCGCGCGTGAGGCCGCCGGTCCCTTTCTTGTTCTTGGCCGGATCGTTTTTCGACATGTCAGGACTGACGATTTGCCAGGTCACGCCCTTGTCCGCGGTCTTCAGCAGATAGTTGGCGCCGTAATACACGACACTGGGATCGTGCGGCGAGATGATGAATGGCGTCGTCCAATTGAAGCGAAGCGCCTGCGCAGCATCCGGTGCAGACGGGTCCTTCCCCGTTGCCTCCTTGAAGTTGACGATGTTGCGCGGCGTCGCCCGGCGTGCCGTGTCGGTATGGATGATGGGATCGACGACCCGGAATGTGCCTTGGGTTCCTTCTGAATACACCGTCCGCCAGTCGGTGGGATCAACTGCAATGTACTGGCCGTCGTCCCAATGCATCTTCCAGGTTGAATCATTGCGAATGCCGAGGACGTCGCGCGTGAAGCTCATGGTACCGAACGATCCGTTGTCCTGCAGCCCGCCGTAAACGGCATAGGGTTCGCGCATATCGACGCCGACCTTGTAGAACTGTTCAACCGGCAGGTTGTCGAAGAAGATGAACGACGCGCCGTGATCGTGCGTGAACATCAGCCCCTTGTCGTCGCCAAGATAGAAGCGGTCCTTGTTCGTCGGATCGATCCACATCGCGTGGTGATCGTAGTTTGGCCCGAACGGCGGCGGGGCTTGCGTGAAGGTCTTGCCGCCGTCTTTCGACAGTTGAACGCTCGTCGTCAGCACGTACACGAGCTGATCGTCCGAGGGATTGATGCGGATCTGGCTGTAGTAGAACGGGCGGTTGTTGTATCGACTGAGGTACTGCCATGTCTCACCGCTGTCCTCGGATCGATAGATCCCCGTGCCGAGCTTCGTCATGTCGGCGTAGTCCTCGGATCCACGCGGCGGCTGGAAGCCGTGCTCGACGATCGCCATGACGATCTTCGGGTCCTTACGATACACGGCCAAACCGATGCGTCCCGTGTCGCCCGCCGGCAGTCCGTTTGTCAGTTTCTTCCAAGTCTTGCCGCCATCGGTCGTCTTGAAGATGCCGCCGTTCGGGCCGCCGCTGTCGAAGCGCCACGGCGTGCGCAGCCGCTGGTAGAACGCGGCGTAGAGCACTTCAGGGTTGCCCGGATCCATGGCGAGATCGGTCGCGCCGGTCTTGCCGTCGTTAGGCAGCCCATTCGTCAGTTTCAGCCACGTACTGCCACCATCGGTCGTCTTGAAGACGCCCCGATCGCCGGTGTAGCCCCAGAGATTGCCGACGGCCGCAGCATAGACGATGTCTGAATTCGCCGGATGCGTTACGACGCGCGCGATCTGAAACGTGTCCTTAAGCCCGACGTTCTGGAACGTCTGGCCGCCGTCGCTCGACTTGTAGATGCCATCGCCCCACGCGACGCTGTTGCGATTGTTCGCTTCGCCTGTGCCGACCCACAGGATGCGCGGGTCATTCTGAAAGATCGCGACGTCGCCGATCGACGCGGCGCCGTAATGATCGAAGATGGGCGTCCAGGTCGTGCCGGCGTTCGCCGTTTTCCAGACGCCGCCTGATGCGGCCGCCACGATGGCAAGGCGGAAGTCGGTATCGAGCGCCTCCACGTCGGTGATCCGGCCGCCGGCGCAGCCGGGCCCGATGCTCCGCCACTTGTAGTCGGCAAGGAGCGACGAGACGAGGTCGGATGTCTGGGCTGTCACGCGCGGTCCTACCGCGCTCGCACCGAGCAAGATCGTGCCTGCGATAGCTGAGATAATGCGAATCGACGTCTTCATGGCTGTCCCCGGGAAGGATGAAACGCCTATCAACGAAATTCCTGCGCGCCGCAGTATCGCGAAGGATAGAAGCGGGCGGGCCGACATACAAATAAGGACGGCGCTGTCTGCGTGAACTCTGCTGACTTTCCCAGAGCCCCGCCTTCTTGCAGATCATACACAATAAAGCTGCCGCGGAGATGGAATTTGCACGAAAATCCTGCCGGAGCTTGCCGCCGGTTCAATCGGGGAACTCGGCGCGGCTGGCGATCTACTCTTCTGCCATCGGAGGACCGCCGGCCCGAGCCACGTTCTCCTGCCTGACCTAGAACTCCTTGATCTGGCATTCGAAATAGAAAGTCTGATAGTATGCTCCCGTCTGTCGGCGCGGCTCAGCATTCCGCCGAAGTTGCTGTTGACTGATGTGCGCTCGGCTTAAAGCCTCCTTCTGGAGTTACGATGTCACCAGAGCCAATGCCTACGTCGACGTTTGCCCTGCTTGACCGGATTCGCGCCGGCGACCAGGAAGCCTTCACCTCGCTCTTCCGCAAATACAGTCCGCGCGTGGCTCTCCTCATTCATTACAAGATGGGTCCTGAGCTGCTCGGCAGGGTCGAAGTGGATGATCTTCTGCAGGAAACGTTTCTGGCCGCGTTGGGCCAACTCGAGGGATTTACCTACAGGAGCCCTGGAAGCTTCATGCGCTGGCTTTCACGGATCGCCGACCATGTGGTCGTGGATGCCGCGCGTTTTCACGGCCGCCAGAAGCGAAAGCCGCCGGAGATGCAGCGCTTCCGGTCAGAGAGCAATCCCGGTGGTGCGGTACCCGTGGATTCGACTACTCCGAGCCGAATATTCGCCGGAAAAGAACGCCTCCAACACACGCTCGAAAAGCTGGATCAACTCCCGGAGGACTACCGGCAGGTGATCGTCCTCGCCAAGGTAGAAGGCCTCTCGACTCAGGCGATCGCGGAGCGACTCGGACGGTCCCGCCAGAACGTGGCAGTACTTCTGCATCGGGCTGTCCAGCGCCTCCGGGCAATGGGAAGAAATTCGGAGCAGCAATGAAAAGCGAAACGGGCCCGCCCGCGCGCGAAGAAGACCAGCATCCTCCGGGTGACGAGCAGCGCGAGTCGGCGCTTGCCGGCGCACTTGCCGAATACGTCGACCTGCTTGCGGAGTCGGAGCATGTCGATATCGACGCCTTCTGCCGCCGATACCCTGGCCTCTCGCCCCAGTTGCGCGACGCCATCACGACCTTGGACAGTATCGCTGGGATCGCCGAAGACCAGAATTCCCCCGAAATCCACGAAGAGGAGCATGCAATGCCCGAGCATCTCTCGGGACTCCGCCTGTTGAACGAGATCGGTTCCGGCGGCATGGCCCATGTTTATCTGGCGCTGGATGAGCGGCTGGGGAGGAGGGTTGCCATCAAGGTCTTGAAGTCGCGGTACTGGGGCAACGAACCTGTGCGCAGCCGTTTCATGCATGAAGCGCGTGCGTTGGCCCGGCTCAACAACCCTCACGTCGTGCGCATTTACAATCTCGGCAGGCAGGACGAACCTCCGCACTTCGTCATGGAACATGTGGAGGGGGCGCCTCTCACCGCGGCGGCCGCGGCGCTTTCCCTGCGGCAGAAGGTGGAATTGTTTCGCAAGGTGCTTCTGGCCGTTCATTTCCTGCACCAGAATCAAATCATCCACCGCGACCTCAAGCCCGGCAACATCCTCGCAGGAGCCGATCTCGAACCGAAGCTGCTCGACTTCGGGCTCGCGCAGGAAGTGGAGGGCCTTGCACGGCGCGTCACCCTCCAAGGAGAAGTGCTGGGAACACCACAGTACTTCTCTCCGGAGCAGGCCCGAGGCGCTGACAAGCTGGACGTGCGCAGCGACGTCTTCTCGCTTGGAACGATCCTGTACGAGTTGCTGACCGGTTCGCTGCCGTTTCGCGCCGACAATTTTCGCGACCAGGTTCACGGGATCTGTCACGGCGAGCCCCTGCTTCCCCGCAGGCTGAATAATTCCATTCCGGGTGAATTGCAGAATATTTGCATGCAGGCGCTCGAGAAGGAGCCTGCACACCGTTATGCAACCGCCGCAGAGATGGCCGACGACCTGGACCGCTTTCTTGCCGGCGAACCCGTTCTTGCGGCGCCCAGCTCTTACGCGCGCCGCATGTCCGGGAAAATCGCCCAGCACTTGCGCGAACTCGAAGGGTGGCGCGAGGATCGTATCCTGTCGGATTACGAATTCGACTCGCTGCGCCGCCATTATGATCGTCTGGTCGAGCGCGAAGATGCGTGGATCATGGAAGTGCGGCGACTCTCGCTGCCGCAGGTAGGACTGTATCTTGGGGCCTGGGTTCTCGTCGTCGGCGCGGCGCTGATCTTTCTCTTTCGCTATCTGGCAATTTCCGGCACTCCCGCCGTTCTGATGGTCGCGGGCGCTACGGCACCGACCGCCTGGTACGGAGTACGGGCCTGGAAAGCGGGCCGCCTGCGCATCGCCGTGGCCTACCTGCTGGCCTTCTGCCTTCTGCTGCCGGTCACGCTTCTCGTGGCAATCCAGGCTTACGGGCTTTTCTCAGGACTGACTCGCGGGCGTGAAGACCTGGAATTTCTTTTCCAGTTCTCGAGCTTTCGGCGCACTACCAATGCGCAACTGTGGTGGTCGATCTGCTTCTCGCTTCCAGCCTATCTGTGGCTGCGACGGTTTACCGGCTCTTCGGTGTTTTCGCTGGTTCTCTCGGTAATGGCCGCGCTCCTGTGCGTGATCACGCTGCTGAGGATGGGGCTGCTCGAATGGTTGGACAATGATCCCGGGAGGATCTACTTGCGACTGATTCCGGCGGCGGCGCTCTTTTTTGTCATAGCTATAGTCTTGGAACGTTTCCGCCGCCCGTGGGATTCACGGTATTTCTATCCGGTTGCCGTAGCCTTCACGTATGTATCCCTCAGCGGCATCGCGGCCTTTCACGAACCCTATGCAAACTGGCTGAAGAGGGTCGCTCCCTGGACGCGTGGCCAGGTGGATTATTTGTTCGTCATTAACGCAGGTATCTACTTTCTGCTTCAGCTTCTTTGCGACCGCTTTCGGTCAGCGCAAATGCGCGTCGTAGCCAAGGCCTTCCGCTTCGTCTTGCCCGGCCATGTTCTCGTCCCGTTGTTTCTGCTCGGCCTGGAGGCGACGCGGCTGTGGACGGAATCGCCAGCCAGTGCCGCTCTGCACCGCGAAGCGCGCATTTTCGAAGTGCTGCTGCCGGTAACCGCTTGTCTCTTTGTCTTTCTGAGCATTCCCAAGCAGATGAAGAATTATCTCGGCACAGGCATGCTCTTTCTGGCCGTGGGGATCATCCGCCTGCAGCAGAACTGGTTGAACGACCGGGTCGCGTGGCCGGTTACGCTGATCCTGGCCGGCATTCTGCTGATGCTCCTGGCGGCACGCTACTCCGCAGTAAGAACCGCGGTCGCACGCCTGTTTCGGCGCACGCCGTAGATCCCTTTTTTCATGCCGCGTGTAATCCGCGTCTGAAAGTGTCGCTAGTACTCTCAGAGGATGATTGAAGATGCAAAGGAGGCGGTCATGAAAACGATTCGGCTTTTGCTTGTGCTTTTGGCGGTGGCACTCACCTCCGCATGTGTGCCGCTCGCGTCGCTGCACCCGCTATGGGACGAGTCTCACCAGGTTGCATTGCCGGCACTGGCCGCATTGTGGGTCGAAGAAGACGGAAGCGACACTCTCAGGTTCACGGCGGCGGAAAAGGGAGCCTATAAGGCGACCTATTGCTCCAAAGACGGCGTGAGCCAGTATGAGGTGCACGCGGTCGCAATTAACGGCAGGTACTTTCTGGATTTCTATCCGGACTCAGAAGCTCTGGAGAGACGCCTCAAGGGAGAAAGCTACCTCCCCTTGATACCGACGCATTTCTTTGGACGCCTGGTGCTCGATGGTGATTCGCTGAAACTGGCTCTCCTTGACGATGAGGCAGTGCAGAAAAAAGTGGAAAAGGGCGAGCTGAACATTCCGCTTCAGAGTTATGACGGCGGAATCCTGCTGACCGCAAATACCAGGGCCGTTCAAGAACTGGTCGCGAAGTTCGCCGAAGGCGATGATCTCTGGGGAGAGACCGCGACATTCACTCGCGCGCGGATCCCGCGTTAGGCGCAAGGGGCCAGGCTTATTGATTTAATGATAAGTCTGGAAGTAGTCGACTATCGTAGGACTTTCTTGAGCAATGGAATGAGCGGCGGCAAATCGTTTCGAACTGTATCCCACAAGAGGTGGGTATCGACCGAGAAATAAACGTGCACCAGACGATTGCGCATCGCGCGCATCGAAGCCCAGGGGATATTGGGAAAGTTCTCCCCTATGTTATCGGGGATCTGGCAGGGAATACGCTCGCCCAGCCGGACCAAGCGCGCTCCCCGCTGAAAACGGATCATTGCTTCAGGAGCGGGTCCGCCTGCAGCATGAGCGTTCCGGTCGTCGTGCTGTCGCCGAGGGTGAGCTTTAGCGAATATGTGCCGGGGGCAGGGCGAGCCAATATCCAAATAAGGACGCCGCTGTCTGCGTGAACTCTGCTGGCTTTTCCAGAACCACGCCTTCTTGCAGATCATACACAATAAAGCTGCCACGGAGATGGAATTTGCACAGAAATCCTGCTGGAGCTTCCCGCCGGTTCACTCAAGGAACTCGGCGCGGCTGACGAAACGGCGGGCTGATTCAGGATCCGCTGCGCACAACCGGGTCGCAGGATGATCTGGGGTGGGGCCAGTCTGAGCCCAACCAGCGTTCGTCTGCAAGTTGGAAGGCAGCGGCGCCAGAGGCGCCGCCGCTCAGTCAAAGGCTAGAAGTAAAGTTTCACCGCGAATTGGATGAATCGCGGGGTGTAAGGAGGAATCAGTGCATTGGCTCCTCTGGTCACACCCAGGTATCCCCAGCGATCCGGTGTGTACGCCTGCTTCAGCCGATAGAGCTTCAATCCCTGCACACCAGTGATATCGAAGGTATTCAAGTTCATCGAATGGAAGCCCTGAGGAACTGGCAGCACGAAGAAGTCCCGAGGCAGCACCATGGCAGCAGCTTGTCCAGCCGGATTGGTGTTGTAACTCCGAATCAGGGCGTTGATCTGCGCCAACAGGGCCGCGCCGGCCGTGGTCGATCTTGCGGGCCGCGTGCCTGAAGAGAAATTCACCCAGCTATCGTATTCACTGTTGCTAATGGTGTTTTCGCTTGGAGCTGCAAAGATCTCGCCGTTGTCGCTGTCCCTCCCGAACTGGAAGATCGGGTGGTTGAAGAGATTGATGGCGTCCGCGCGCACTTGTAAGCGTGTTCTTTCGTTCAGCTGCCAGTTTTTCTGGACGGACATGTCAAACAAATGGATCGTAGGCCAACGCGCAGAGTCGATCGTGCGCGGTGCATTGCCCAACTCCCCCTTTATCGGACGTGTGAAAGCCGCCGGGTTGAACCAGGGCTCACAAGTCGTCCCAATGGAACAAACGCGGCTCCACAACGGATTCTTGATGGGTACGCCCGGAACCAGGTTGGGACGGATGGCGCGCAGGTTGCCGGCGGCCAGCTGATTTCCGTCCCGAATAACAACGACCAGCGGCGTCCCTTGTTGAATTCGTCCGGAACCGCTGAGAGTCCAGTCCCCAATGATGTGATTCATCCATCCTGGGATGTTGGGGAGGAACTTGCGGCCTTTTCCGGTGGGAAGATCCCACAGGAACGTCCCACCGAAGGCGTGCCGGACGTCGAAAGTCGATACCGATCGGTCATTGGATCGAGGCGCGCCTGCCATGACCTGGCCATTGGAGCGGATAATGTTGAAATCCACGAATCTCACGCCCCCGCTATCGGAAGCATCGTCGATGGATTTGGCGAAGGTGTAGTTCGTCGTGAACATCAGGCCGCGGGCCATGCGCCTCCGCAGGCTGACGTAGACGCCATGCCGGATGCTATTCGCGGAGGAGTCAAGATAGGAATACAACCCTGGGAAGCCCAGGTACGTCGATTCCGCATCGCCCTGGTTGATTCGGACCACCTGGCCATTCGGCTGCAGGCGGCCCAGCGGATCGTTGATCGCAGTGTCGGGGCTCGATCCGATACGGAAAAACGATTCCGCAGTGTTATACGACCGCGGGACGATATTGATCGGCGGCATGAACAAATGGGTTCCCTTGGCGCCCGTGTATGCCACTTCCAGCACATTCTGCTTGGGCAGCTCATAGGAGATCAGAAGACTAAAACTCTGGACGTACGGAACGTGAAAATTGCCGGAGACCACTCTCGCGAGGCTGGCGTAGTTGATGCTGTCAAGATAGAGCAGACCATCCGAAGGAATATTCAGCCTTTGTGTAGGTGTCTTGGAAACCAGGGCCGGCTTGTTGCAGCAAAGCCGCATCATGGTGTTGTAGTTGACCCCGCTGATGCCGACGATGCTGGTATCTACGCCGCCGGTATCGCCGTTGAATCCGGTGGTGCCGCTGAAATCCGGGTTGGCGTTGCGGTCCATGCCGGTGAGCGTACCGTGGGAGAGGCCGTAGCCTCCCCGGAGGACGAATTTGCCCGAAGCATTCCATCCGAACAAGCGCGGCACCCAGGCAAAGCCGAAGCGCGGCTCCCAGCCGTTATAGTCAATCGGAGTGAGGTATTTGGACGTGCCGCCTAGCCCGGCAAATGCCAAGGGGGGCACCAGCGCTTTGGTAACCACGTGCCCATTCGCCAGGGTCACAGGTACCGTCAGCTGGTACTCCTTGGCAAGATCCGGCATGAAGGCGGCCTGCAGGTTGTTTTGTTCTTCGCGCGGATACTGTAACGTATAGCGCAAGCCGAGGTTCAGCGTCAGGTTGGAGCGTATCTTCCAATCGTTCTGCACGAAGGCAGCCACCGACTTCCAACGGTAGTAGTAGGTGAACAAGGAATCTCGCAGAGTGACCAGGTTGGGCACGCCGAGCAGGAACTGCGCATAGTAGGCGCCTCCGGTGGCGCCCGTCAGGGCGCTGTTGGTCCAGTTGTAGTTTCGGTTGAACTCATATCTTCCTCCCGGACCACCATACATCGGAGCCGTCTTGAGACGCATGTCGGCCAGATCCACGCCGAACTTCCAGATCATGTTCTTGCGGATCCAACTGAAATTGTCCGCGACGTTGTAAGTTTGCTCGATGTTTTCGTTTTGCTGCGACTGCGAAAACCCCATGGTCCACGGGCCCGTTATAAACGAAGGGAGGCCTCCCGTGGTAATGCTCGGCAGGCCGAGTTCGGTGGACAAATTCTTCCCCGTGTAGATGTCATACATCGGGGGCATATTGCGTGTGAAACGGCCGCGGGTGTAATTGAGCCGCAGTTCGTTGATCATGGTGGGCCAGGTGTGCGTGTCCGTGATCAACAACTGTCTTGACCAACTGTAGTCGGTTCCCCCGGAATTGATCTCGTTCACTCCGAGCTTGAAGTCGCAACACCCTTTGTCGCCACGGACGGGAACCTGAGTGTAGCGCCCCGAGATGCGGTTGTTATTGGTAAGCTGATGGTCAATCTTGGTGGTCAGGCGAAGTTCCTTGTCCTTAATGAAGCTCGTAGTGGAGTAATTCGCCAGATTGCCGCTGCTGTTGATAAAGTAATCGCCGGCCGGAGGGAACATCTCCTGGATCTTCAGGGCAATCGGATCCAGCATCGATGTTGGAATCACGTTGTTTGGGAACTGGGGGAATGTGGTCATGCCGGTGGGCATGGTTTGAGGCCTCAGGAACTTGTTCCCCTGCACCACGAATTGGTTGTATAGGACGACATCGGTGGTAGTCAGTTGCGGGAACCGGGCAGCAACATCGCGGGGGGCCAGGCCGCCGGATACGCCGGATACGTTCACAGTGTTGCTGAAGTCTCCGTGCCGCATCGCCTCGGTGGGCAGCAGCGGCTCGTTCGGTGTGCTGTCCGAGTAATAACGGGGTTCATAAGATACAAAGAAGAAGGTCTTGTTGTGGCCGTCGTAAATCTTGGGGATGTAAACGGGCCCTTGGACAATGGCCCCGAACTGGTTCTGCCTCAGATTGCGCTTGGGCCGAACGGTCGCCGACATGGTGTACGTGCCTGCCTGAAAGATCGGGTTGCGGTTGTACCAGTTGAGATTGCCATGAAACTGGTTTGTTCCCGACTTAGTGGTTATGTTAATGATGCCGCCGCCGCTCTGCCCGTATTCAGCCGAGAAATTCGACGTCTGCACCGTGAATTCCTGCACCGAGTCGGGAGAGAAGGTAACCACGGCCCGGGCCAAGCCAACCCCCAGGTTCCGGGCGCCATCGGCGAGGATGTTTGTGCTGCCGGCTCGGCCCCCATTGACAAACAGATTGAAGCCAGGGGTGGGCATCGTCGAGGCCAGGTCCGGATCTTCGTTTCCTGCGTCGCCATGGAGGTTGGGCAACGTCATCGCCAGATCCAGCACGCTCCGGTTGTTCAATGGAATATCCGTTATCTGACGTTCTAAAATCGTCTGTGCAATGGCGCCGGATTCGGCGTTGATCAACGGCATCTCTGCCGTCACTTGCACAACATCGGCCCGGCCCACGCCGATTTGCATGGTCAGATTCACCGTGACGGGAGTCGCGGTGTCGACCTTAACACGCTCTACAAAGGCTTTCTTGAAGCCGGGCGCTTCCACTTCAATGCGATACTCTACCGGGTCCAGGTTTGGGGCCAAGTAGGCACCCTTGTCGGTAGCTTGAACGACGATTTTGTGGCTGGTCCCAAGGTTGATAATGGTTACAGTGGCTCCCGGCAGCGCCGCGCCGGATTGGTCGAAAACCGTCCCGCTGATGCTGCCTTTGTTGGTTTGCGCCCATAGCGGCAGCGCAGCGAACAAGGCCAGGACAAGTACAGCACAGAAACGCTTAGTCATTTACGCCTCCTACTGGTAAGTTGTTCATGGCGAGCAAAGCAAAGGAGTTGAGGCTAACGTCGGGATGGACGCGTGACTTGAAAACTCGGAGACTGGCAGAAGGGCACCGCCAGCACGGTTTTTGAAGCCAAGGAGATTCAGTTCCTGCCGGCGGCCGCTAACCTTCGGACCTCGCCCCATCACTCGATGTGCCGGACTCGTCAGCACAGAAGCCTACGTCAGTTCTGAAACGATGAAACTGGGATCCCGAATCGAATCCTGTAAAGAAAAATCTCGCCTATTATAGAGCAGTCAGTTTCCGCCCATCAATCATTTTTCCTGTCGCACAAGACATGGTGCTCCTGCCTTGTCTTTGCGTCACCCGGCTGCCACTGATCAAGAACGATCGAACCAGAACGCTGAATGGAAATGGCGTGGCGCAAGCGAGCGTTCGGCACGGGAGATCAGTAGATCACCTCACCGGCCAGGATCATCTCCTTCACTTTGAAATTGAAGAGAAGCCGTTCGGTTCGCAGCACGCCGATGTCCGGGTGAACGAACTCAAGCGAGATTGACTTGTCGCTTGGGCTGACAACCGGTTGCCGATCAATGGTCCGGGGGAAGTGGAGTTCGAATTGACCGCCTGCACCCGGGGCAACTCCAACTCCAAGCGGCGGGATGCGGCCCTTGCCCGTGATCAGGAAAGTATCCATCGTCCAAAGGGCCGCAGGGCGGGTCTGCCAGAAGCGGACCAGGTCGCGCTTGTAGGACTCCACATTGGTCGAACAGACAACCGTCAGGACGATCCGATCGGGGAACTCCATGCTGAGTATCCGATCATTCTGTTCTTCGATACTCAGTTTCTGCTCCGGCGAAAGGGAGATGAAGCCCTTGGCCAACTGGAGCTGCCGAACGAAAGCCTGTCGCACCGGCCGCGCAGACCAGAATCGAGCCGCATATGCAATCCAGGGGTGGCCTTCCCGGCCATCGACCGACGCGGGTTTCCCGATTTCCTCGATCAGGACATCTCCGACCGTTCTGCTCTTGGCCCACGGTGAATCGGTCAGGAGCTTTTCACATTCCTGCGCCGACCACTCTCCAGGCGCCTTCTTCTGCCAGAAGCCCTGGGCGAATCCAACAGACGTCAGTAACAGCACCAACGGCACTAGCGCAACACGCGTACTCATGCAACACCTCCGTGGCAGGGGTACAAACAGGCGCGCAGATCCTTGTCGCGAACGTGCTCGCACATGTCAGCAGTCCGAGCACCAATATGCCGGCATGATGAATTCGAACTCGATTCATACAGCACCTGCCGGGTTCCTGGCAGATCATACAGAGGAAAGTCGCCGCGGAGATGGAATTTGCACAAAAATCCTGCTAGAACTTTCTGCCGGTTCACTCAAGGAACTCGGCGCGGTTGGCGATCTACTCTTCTGCCATCGGAGGACCGCCGGCCCGAGCCACGTCCTCCTGCCTGATCTTATCCACGTTGAACCTCTTCGCGGCAGCGATCATCTTGCCCAGCACTTCATCAAAGTCGAACGAGCTCGCCTTCGAGAATCGGGTGGGATTGATGCGCGCCACCACGAAGGCTTTGAGGTAAGGGCTGGTGAGCCCGCGCGCTTTGAGCTTGGCGACCACCTCTCCAACAGCATCATCCAATTCAAGCAAGCGCTCGGCCCGTCGCTCCCTTTCGGCCAGGGCAGCATTCAGCGGCAGGTCGAGAAAGTCGTCCGCGCGCCGAAGCACCGGCTGGTACGCTCCTCCGCTCATTCGAGGGCGCTTCTCATAGCAGGTGCCCAGAGTAAGGAAGGGTGCCTCCTCGAATTCGAAGGCAAAGTTGCTCTCCTTCTCGCGGCTGCGCTCCGCCATCGCACGGGCCATTCTGATTGTCTCGAGCGACTTCTCTTTGAGGTTGTGGGCTTTTTCGGTGTTCAGCGCCAGGATCTGGAATGCAATCTCGGGCTCCGGAACCAGGAGCCCGATGATGCTCTTGGCTCCGAGCATCTTCAATGCTTGCAGTCTGTGGCTTCCGTTGGGAGTCCAATAGCCTCCGTCGCTCGGTACCACGATGATCGGGTCGAGGTAACGACCGATCTTCTCTATGACCGTCATCAATCGCTTGACGTGCTTCTCCGAGACGTCCCGCTGGTAGGGAGTGGGTTGAACCGAACCGATGGGAAGTGCGACCAAGAGGATGCCCTTGCCGCTGAAAGGCTCCGAATACGATGCCAGAACAGCGCCGCCCTCCTGCTCCACCTTTTGCGATAAGCCGCTCAGCTCACTCGTCAGCCCTGTCCTGGTATCCGCAGCAGTCAAACCGACAGACTCGGGCGCCGATTTCTTTCGACGCGCAGCTCTTTTGCGGGGCATGGGATTACCTCCCTGACAATGGAGCCGACCTTTCTCCGTTTTGTTGCTGTCAGTAAGACCATACCACAAGGAACGCCATGGCCAGACCGTTAAGAATGGGGGCAGACCAGAAAACGCTTTTCGATTTTCGGGTGATTATGGGGGCTCGGGATTGGTCTTGGGTGCTACTGCTTTCTGCTTGTGCCGCGAGGCAAAACATCCTATAACTTGCCGGGCTGTGATGATGGATGGCGGCTTTGCTTGCAGCAGCCTTGGCACCAGAAGCAAATTCCCCCTGGGTTGAACTGGAATTCTTGCCATTCCTCCGTTGCCTGGAGCTCGGATTCCATAAATGACTGGGCTGAACGACAACCACAAGCGGAGAATTTTGACGTCGCTCCAGTATGCGGACAAGTTGCTGGCGGAAAGCCTGCAAGCGTTAACGCCAGGTGCGCATCCATTGTTTTCCGGCCATGTTCAGGATCTGTCGCCGTCGCAGTCACGCTGGGTCGAGAGCTATGCCGCAAGAATCCGCAAGCAGATGTCCGTCCTGCTGGAAAGATGCCAAATTGAGCTCCCCTCCGCGACGACCCTGTCCAGCGGGAAACTTCGCACCAACCTTACTTCGCTCGACGTCACGCTGGAAGACATCTATCCCGAAAAGTTGCGCGGCTATGGGAAGATAGACTCTGCCGCCGCACGTGATTTGTCCTGGACACTTCGTGCAATTCGCAGGCTGGTGAGCCAGCTCCTCGCTTTTTTGTCGGAATCGAAGGAAGCGCAGGATCGCAGCCTTGGCCGGCTTGACACCGGGCCGGAACTCACCGCGTTGCTGGAGCGAATGGCGCAGGTCATCGCAAACCGCGGGCTGGTGGAGTTCCTGCCCGCACTGAATGCGCTCATCCGCAATGCTCAACCCCATCCACTTGAGATTGCCGTTTTCGGCAAACCCAGTTCCGGAAAATCTTCGCTCATCAACCGGCTCTTGGAGACGGAGCTATTGCCCATTGGCGCCACGCCGATCACAGCCGTGCCGGTCCGAATCGTCGCCGGCTCCGAGCCACGACTGCGGGTCTCTTTTCTTGATCGTGTCGAAGAGCTTCCCGTGGGCAGGCTGGCTGAGTATGGAACTGAAGAAAACAACCCTGGGAACTCGAAGCGCGTCGTCGCTATTGAAGTGTGGGTTGAATCCAGACGGCTATGGCAAGGATGTGCCTTTGTCTATATGCCGGGCATAGGCTACTTTGCGACCGGCGTGACACAGTTTGCTTCGGCTCACCTGCCGGACTCGGGCCTTGCGCTGGTGCTGGTTGATGGACGCTCTTCGATTGGCGGCGGGGAACTTGGCCTACTGCGGGCGCTGAAAGCAGCATCCATCCCGGCATTCGTGATGATCAGCAAGTGCGATCTCCTCCCTCCGGAAGACGTCGAACGGGTGGTGACATGCACCCGCGAGACACTCGCGCAGCATCTCGACTCCGCTCCGGAAGTAGTTCCCGCCGGTTCGACGAGTTTCTGGGTTCGTGCAGTGAATGACTGGTTCGAGAAAGCGGTTCCTCCGCTGCTCCAGCGGCCCCGTCAAGCGCGGATCGATTCTGTCGAAGGGAAAGCGCAGGCGCTGCAGGCAGTCCTGCTTACGACTTTGGAAGCAATGGCGCGTTGCGCTACTCCGGAAGGACTCACGCACGAAGCCGAACGCCTACTGCGCCTCATGGATGAGAGCCTGACAGCATTTGAGCGCCGCTGGAAGCATGAGTTCGGGAGGATCTCAGCCTGGAAGGAAGAAATCCTGGAGCAGACCGCCTCGAACCTGGCCAGCAGATTTGCGGACGCCGAGCAACCGGAGATTCTTTCGTCGGACTTCGTTGTCGAGACCGTGATGCCGGCAGTCGCCTCACACTGCCATCCTTTTCTACAGGAGTACCAGGAACTCTCCGAACGGATCAGCACCGCAATCCACGAATTGAAGGAAAACGACCCTGCTTCAGGCGTCATTCTTCAGGAACTCCCAAGACTCTCGGCTCTTCCTTCGCCGTTGACTTCTCCCTTGGCGGGCGTGACGACCTCTGGACTGCAAGCTCGGGCACGCATCAGCCAGGCGGCGCGCGCCCGGTACTTTCGGAAGGAACTCGAGGAAAAGCTCGGAATTCAGCTGCGACAGATATTGGAGGAGCTGCAACCGCGGCTCATGCAATGGTTCCTCAGGGCCATGAACGCCCTCGAGGAGAGCTTGCATCTACAGACCGATCCGCTGCGCTATCGGAGCCCTTCTCAGGCATCCGCGGGGAAAGATGACACACTGACGGCGGATATTACCTTTCTGCGAAGCCGGGATTCGAGCCGGCAAAAGAATAGTTGAGCCTTAGCCTGCGATGCATCTTGGCAGGCCCGGTGCACATCACGTTGCAGTTTCGATCAAAACGAGATAGACATGTGCCATCGTCGTTTAGGAGGAAATTCGATGCGAACGAAGCTGTTGATGATGCTCGTGGTTTTTTGTCTGGTAATAACCGCAAACACAGGTGGAAGCGCCAGCCAGGATTTGGCAAGGGCAAAGTTGGCCCAACCGGTTCATACCTATTCGATTGTGGCGAGGGACCCTGCCACAGGCGATATGGGCGTAGCGGTGCAGTCCCATTGGTTCTCTGTAGGCTCGATGGTGACATGGGGCGAGGCTGGCGTGGGAGTTGTGGCAACGCAGTCGTTTGTAGATCCGAGCTACGGTCCCCTGGGACTTGCGCTCATGCGAGGTGGACGCACTGCGCAGCAAGCGCTGGAAGCTCTCAAGAAGGCGGATCCGCATCCGGAGGTGCGACAGGTAGCGATGCTTGATGCCCATGGAAATGTCGCTGCCCACACCGGCAGCAAATGCATTCCTGCGGCGGGGCACATCATCGGCAAGGATTTCAGCGTGCAGGCAAACCTGATGTTGAACGACAAGGTCTGGCCGGCCATGGATAAAGCCTATCGTGAGGCCAAGGGTGGTCTGGCGGACAGGATTATGGCTGCGCTCGACGCCGCCCAGGCTGTCGGAGGCGACATCCGAGGCCGCCAGTCGGCGGCGATTCTGATCGTCAAAGCCAAATCGTCGGGGCAAGTATGGGCTGACAAAATCATGGACCTGCGCGTGGAGGACAGCCAGGATCCCCTCAAGGAACTCCGGCGTCTCATGCGGCTTCACCGTGCCTACGAACACATGAACGCTGGCGATCTGGCCGTCGAACGCAACGATAATCCTGGGGCTCTGCGAGAGTACGGTGCCGCGGAAGCAATGTTTCCCGACAACCTGGAGATGAAGTTCTGGCATGCAGTGGCACTGGTGAACATGGGACGTGCGGAGGAGTCGCTGCCGCTGTTCCGTGAGATATTTGCAAAGGACAAGAACTGGGCGACCCTGCTGCCTCGATTGCCGAAGGTGGATCTCCTCAAAGCAGACGATCGGACTCTGGCCAAGATTCTTGCCGTTGCCAAATGAGGTCCGTTTTCAATCGGGGAGAGTCCCCTTGTCTGAGAACTGGCCGATTTATTAACCTCGCCGGCGATCCGGCCTAACATCTTGCTTGCCTGGAAGGCAATCTCGGGATACAAAGGTCTCGCCAATTATGAATCACACACGTCCTCGCGACATAGCTATCTCTGGTCATTCTTGCCATTGGTGTCCTTTTGAAAGTTTGGAGGAACGGTCATGACGCTGAGCAAGCTCCAACGTTTACGCAGCAAACACTTCTATGCGCCGCACGCAGTATGGATCTTGTGCGCATTGGCTCTGGCCTTTTCAATTACAGCGCCTGCGCAGCAGTCTGCCGCAAAACGGCCTTTGACTCATAACGATTACGATAGCTGGCGCTCGATCCAGGGCCAGCAGTTATCGGACGACGGCAAGCTGCTGGCCTATGCACTGGTCCCGCAAGATGGCGATGGTGAGATTGTGGTTCGCAATCTTGCCACCGGCTCTGAGTGGCGGGCTCCGCGTGGCAGCCGCCAGGCAACTTCGACGGAGGAACCCAGTGAAACTACGCCTGCGCCGCCGCCCGGCGGCGGTCGGGGCGGCGGTCGAGGTGGCGGCATGCTGACGTTCACCGCCGACGACCGCGCGCTGGTATTCCAAATCGCGCCCACCAAGGCCGACAATGAGAAGGCGCGAATAGAAAAAAGAAAATCCGAAGAGATGCCGAGAAATGCCCTTGGCATCATGGACTTGACGACCGGCGAGGTCACGCGCATCGAGCGAGTGAAGAGCTTCCAGGTTCCCGAGGATGCTGCGGGATTCATTGCCTATCAGCTCGAGCCCAAGCCGGCAGAGCGCACTCCCAGTACTCCCTCCACCCCGGATGAAACACAGGGACGGGGAGGAGCCGGCGCCCGCGGAGGGCAAGCTGGGGGCCGGGGCGCTGGCGCAGGAGGCCGGGGGACGACATATGGCAGCGACCTGGTGTTGCGGAACATGACCGACAAAAGCGAGCGGGTCTTTCCCGACGTGTCGGATTTCACATTCAGCAAGGATGCGAAGAGTCTCGTCTACGCGGTCACTTCCAGAAAGGAAGAAACCAACGGCGTCTATGCCGTCACGCCTGGCGCAGCCGCCGACCCGGCTCCCCTGCTGGCGGGCAAAGGCAAATACAGCCGGCTCACGTGGGATGAGAGACAATCCCAACTTGCCTTTCTCAGCGACCGGGACGATGCTGCGGCTAAGCAACCCAAGGTCAAGATTTACTACTGGGACCGCATAGGCAAGGCCGCAGTGGAATTGATCTCAACCGCCACGCCGGGTTTCCGGCAGGGATTCGTGATCAGCGAGCAGGGCGGGATCAGCTTCTCCGGCGATGGCAGCCGCATCTTCTTCGGCACCGCGCCGCCCCCGGAGCCGCCGCCAGATCCCGAGGCTGTGCCAATCCCCGATGAAGAGAAGGTGAGCCTCGATTTGTGGCACTGGAAAGATGATTTCATCCAACCCATGCAGAAGGTGCGCGCCAATCAGATGCGGAACCGTTCCTATCGCGCTGTCTTCCATCTCAAAGAGAAGAAGCTGGTGCAGCTGGCCGACGAGACGATGGAGGGCATCAATCCGACCCGTGACGGACGCTGGGCGCTGGGTTCCGATGACCGTCTCTATCGGACGCTGGTCGGCGTCGATACCAATTACTCGGATTACTTCCTGGTAAACACCCTCGACGGCAGCCGAAGGCCGTTGCGGCAAAAACTCTCGGGTGGACTGAGCTGGTCGCCGACTGGCAAGTACCTGCTTTTCTACAACAACAAGGAATGGAATACGATCTCCATTCCGGACGGCAAGGTCGTCGACGTGACCAAAAATCTGGGTGTCAACTTCTGGAATGAAGAGACCGACACGCCAAGCCCACCGGGCAGCTTCGGCAACGGGGGCTGGACAAAGGACGAGAAGTACGTGCTGCTCTACGACAAATATGACATCTGGCAAGTTGCCGCGGACGGCAGCGGCGCGAAGAACCTGACCGATGGGATAGGACGCAAGGAAAAGATCATCTTCCGCTACGTCCGCCTTGACGAGGATGTACAGGAACGCGCGATTGATCCCGCCAAGCCGCTCCTTCTGAGCGCGGATAACGAGTGGACTCGGGATTCGGGTTTCTACCGCGACCGCATCGACGGCGGCATGCCGGAGAAGCTGATCATGGCAGCCAAGGACTTCAGCAATCCGACCAAGACGAAGAACGCCGACGTGCTCCTGCTCACGGGTTCGACGTTTAACGAGTTCCCCGACCTGCTCGTGACCGACTCCAGCCTCAGGGAGATGAAGAAGGTGAGCAACGCCAATCCGCAGAAGGCGGGTCTGCTCTGGGGTACTTCAGAGTTGCTTCGCTTTAAGAACTCGGACGGCGTCCCCCTGAGCGCCATTCTGACGAAGCCGGAAAACTTCGACCCCAACAAGAAGTATCCGATGATGGTGTACATCTACGAGAGGCTCTCGCAAGGGCTGCACCGCTTCGTCAACCCGGCGCCGGGAGGATCGATCAACGTCTCGTACTATGCGAGCAACGGTTACCTGGTGCTCCAGCCCGACATCGTATACACCATCGGTTATCCTGGGCAAAGCGCGCTGAAGTGCGTGCTGCCGGCGATCCAGGCGGTCGTCGACCAGGGCTTCGTCAACGAACAGGCGATCGGGATTCAGGGCCACAGTTGGGGCGGTTACCAGATTGCTTACATGATCACTCAGACCAATCGCTTCCGGGCCGTGGAGGCCGGCGCGCCGGTTTCGAATATGACCAGCGCCTACAGCGGTATCCGCTGGGGGACGGGCCTGCCGCGCCAGTTCCAGTACGAGCGCACGCAGAGCCGCATCGGGGGCAACCTGTGGGAATATCCGATGCGCTACCTGGAAAACTCGCCCGTTTTCCGCGCGGACCGTGTCCAGACTCCGGTCATGATATTGCATAACGACAATGACGACGCCGTACCGTGGTATCAGGGCATCGAGTATTACCTGGCGCTCCGCAGGCTGGGAAAGGAAGTCTACATGTTCACTTACAACGGCGAGCCGCACGGCATCCGCAAGCGGGCAAATCAGAAGGACTACACGCGGCGCATGCAGGAGTTCTTCGATCACTACCTGAAAGGCACCCCAGCTCCCGATTGGATGGTGCATGGCATCCCGTTCCTGAACAAGGATAAGGAGAAAGAAAAATATAGGACGGTGGTAGACGAGAAAGTGCCAGGGCAGAAGAAGTAAGGGCGATGCTGCGGGCCGGCTTAGGCCCAACGCCGACGACGAGTGCCAATCCAGCGCGCGATCCTCACTTTGGGATTAGATAGTTTTTGTCGCGAAACTCATTGTCCGACCCGTAGCGGTGGCTCGATTGAAGTCACATGTGAGGGCGGGCTTTAGCCCGCGCCCTGAGGACAACAACCACGGCACGGCCGATTTCACGAGCGTAATCCGTTTGTTCTTAAGGCGACGTGTGGATAGAAGCGACGATCTCTTGCTCAAGTGCGCCGGGCACGGGCTAAAGCCCGCCCGCACATGATTGCTCTGGTTGACGAACGATTCATCCCCAAAGGCGTGTTTCGCGACAGAAACTAGGTAGCTTTTCACCGATTGTGAATCTGACCGACGCCGCTTCCTTGCGCGTGCCGAGTCCCGCGCGAGTGCGGAACAGCTCATGGGCAGGTAAGCAGCCGGCCGTTCCAATACGCTCGATCGGGCGTGCCTTGAATTCGGGATATTTGCCACCACTATAGCATTGAACGAACGTGAGTCCCGGTGCGGCAATGTCGACTGCTGAGAAGAAATATGGCTGGAAAGGCTGGAAAATGCCGATCTTCGACTTGAACGACCCGAACTACTGCGAACACGGTTGTCCCGTCTGCACCGGCGCGCGAAAGGGGCACGGCCTGGGAAAGTTTTTCCAGGGCGTCGAAATGAAACTCACTGGTGGTGGGTGTTGGTGGGGGAAGGCCAGGGAAAAGAAATACGGGGTAAAGCCCAATCAGCCATTACCGAAATCTGGAGCCTGACCATGCGCAATTCGGTGCTCACCTATTCGGCGGTTGGGGGTTGGGCAGCGATGCGGTACCCGGCGCGAGCGCGGACCTTGACGCCCTGCCGGTCCACCGTGACGCGGATCCGGTGAAAGGCTCCGTCACGCTTCGGGTTGGTGGGGTAATAGCAGAGCGTGTACTGGTGCCCGAGTTCCCACGCGATCTGTGAGAAAGTCTCCTTGAGGCTGTCGGGCGTTTGGACGCGATAGAGCCACCCGCCGCTGCTGTCGCTCAGGTCCTGCAAGTACTGGGTGGCGCGAGCGTACATCCCACTCTTGTCGGTGACCTCATCAGGGAGAATGACTGGCTTCAATCCCTGTCGTTGTGCTGTCAGGGAGATTCCAGAGGACTGGCCCTGCCCATTGGTGTCGTACTGAATCCCATAGACAAGAATCTGTGACTGCTGCACATCCGATAGGGATCGAGCCGCATCGAAGAGCAGGCTTTTGGTGTCCACGCCATCGGTAAAAAGCACTATTGCCTTCCGTCCCGGGATGGCATTCAGGCGGTCGGTCATGATCAGGTCAACAGCATCATAGAGCCTGGTTCCCTGACCCTTGCCAACCTGGAGGATTGCGGGGCGAAGCCGGCTGCGGTCGTTGGTCGACTCGGAATGAAGGAAGATCCGATCGTTAAACGACACGATCATGACGCGGTCCTCAGGGCGCACGGCTTCAACAAAGGCCAGAGCCGATCTCTGCAGATCCTGGACATTGAAGCTCATGCTGGTGGAGGTGTCCAGCATCAGAGCCACATCAAAAGGGTCACCTGCCGTGATAAGACGGTCGATCTTCTGTTCGGTGTTATCTTCGTATATGCGAAAATCCGACTGCTGTAGATTGGGAACCGCTTTCCCATCACTGTCGGTCGCGATCACCGGAACGGTAACCAGCGCGACATCCACTTTGATGGTCTGGCCCTCGGCCGGAGCCTTCTGCGCCGGGACAACGGTTGACACGGTCCTTCCCGGAGTAAGGATCGGCTCGTTTTGACCTGTTACCGGACGGGCGCCCGGCATGAGCAGCGGCTGGTCGGACGCGGCACACAAGGGAAAATGGCTGGGCGGCCTTTTCTCCTTGTTGTGGAACTGCCTCACCAAAGCTTCGGGGAACGCAGGATGGGGCCGGATCTCACTGCGAGATCTTTGATAGACCACGGATCCTTCCCAGAGCCTGGCCGCCGATAGCGCTGCGCTGTTGCCAGGGTTCCGTGTGTAAGCGTCGGCCGGCACAATTATGGCCAGAGCGGCCTGCAGAAAAGTCGCTTTCCGGTCTCCCCCTAGATAGCCGACGATACCACGTCCTCCGCTCCAGATCTCTTCGGGACTGTAGATTCCTTCGACCAGGAAAACGAGATCTGCTTTTTCGGCAGAATAAACGAGCGGGTATTCCTTGAAGCTCAGAAACTCCCTCTCGACCCGGCGTTCGATCTCAGCATCGGGAGCGACATGATCCAGCACGACCTTTTCTATGGCGGCATGCTCGCCGCTTTGGCCGCCCGGCGAAGGAAACGCGGGCAGAGGGAGAGACACATGTGATGGGGGGAAGCTGTCGAGGAAACCAAGTAACTGATAAGTGGCAAGGGAGTTCACCAACACATTGTTGTCGGACTTCCAGGTACGGCCGTCCGGCATCTTTACTTCACCCGCTCCGGGACACATGGTAAAAAGGTGCGAGTCTCTTGCGGCGACGATATAAATCGTCTGGCCGTGCCCGGCCTGGTTACCAGGGAAAGTGAGCAAGGGAAGAGCGAGCAGGGCCATGAGACTCAGCTTGAAGATACCCGGTGCGATCCAGCGCTTAGACATAAACCTCCTCCCCGGCTATTTGCCGCCAATGGGCTTTGTGCTCATCCGGTATGCTGCGCGTGCCCTCACCGTAACCCCGGGCCGATCTACCTCGACGCGGATGCGGCGATAGGATCCATCACGTGTTTGGTTGGAAGGGTAGTAGCAGAGGGTGTACTGGCGGCGGAGCTCTTCGGCGATGCGGGAAAAGGCGTCGCTGATGCTGCCGATACTCGCGGCGCGGTCGAGACGCCCTCCACTCGCGCCGCTCAGCTCCTGTAAATATTGTCCGGCACGAGCATAGACCGGTTCGTTGTCGAGATACCCTTCCGGAGCCGTGCTGATATTAAATCCCGGCGGCGGGGTGCGGGAGTTGAATGGTCTCGTGTCATACTGAATCACGTAGACGGGCACATCCGATTCTTCCATCTTGGCCAGGGTGCCCGCAAAGTCGGACAGCCCGCTCGCGTCATCGACCCCGTCCGTGAAGAGCACGATCGCCTTGCGCCCCGGAGTCACATTGATGCGCTCCGTCATCGCCAGTGTCAGGGCGTCGTAGAGCCTGGTGCTGGAACCCGTTTGCATCTGAACCAGTGCGAGGCGGAGCTTGTCGTGATCGCCGGTAAACTCGGAATCGAGGTAGACCCGGTCGTTAAAGGACACGAGCACGATGCGGTCCTCAGGACGCAACGCTTCGACAAAAGTAGCAGCCGCCTTTTTGATCTCCTCGAAATGGGAGCGCACGCTTGACGAAGTGTCCATCATGAGCGCCACGTTGAAGGGCTCGGATTCGGGGATGAGCGTGTCGATTTTTTGTTCCACGTTGTCTTCGTATATGTGGAAATCCCGCGCCTTCAGGTCATAAACGTTTTTTCCGTCACTGTCGGTGACCAACACGGGCACCGTGACGAGCGTGACATCGACTTTGATACTGGCACCGACAGCCGGAACATCTTGCTGCGCGGCGGCCGCGGGTTGCCCTGTGCCACTTGTCCGAGGAGGCGGGCCCGCCGGCTGGATTTCCTTGGGAACCTGGGCACGGCGAGGCTGAGGGGCGGCACAGACGGTGCGGCCGGATGATTCTGGAGTGCGGGCGTCTTGGCTTCTGCTCCCGGCACCACTTCGATTCACCACAACCGGCTGATGCGCCTGTTCTCCCTTTTGAAACAGCTTTACCAACTCCTCGGGGGACGCAGGAGTTTCGTTGTAACTCCCTACCTCGCTCTCCCAGAGCCGCGCCTTCACGAGTGTGTCAATATCGGCTGGATTTTTCCTGTAAATACTGGATGGCACGACTATGGCGATGGCCCGTCGCAGAAAGTTGCTTTTCTGATCATCCAGGCCGATCCAGTAAACGGCGTCCGGCCTGCCCGGCACTCTCTGGGTGGCCATGACGATTGATTCGAATTTGGCATCGACAAGAAAAAGCAGATCCGCAACTTCGGCGGAAGCTGCTAGCTTGTACTTATTCTGCTTCTGAAACTCCTTTTCGACCCTGCCTTTGATCTCAGCGTCCGGGATGCCACCCTGGATGGCCTCTCCTGTGCCGGGAACCAGCTCGGGAGCCGGAAACGTGATCAATCGTGGGTTCATCCCGGTTGGCGGACACGGAACGAAGACGCCCGCTCCACCAAGGTTTCTCAGCGCGACGACATAGACCGTCTGCCCACGAGCCAATTTAAAGGTCTGCGAAGCGAGCAGCGGTACTGTCAGAAGGGCGATGAGACTCATCCGGAATATGTTTGCTGCAATAGACCCCTCACGCATGGACCTCCTCCCCGCGGAGAGCATGGATATTCTTGACGATAGGAAAGGCAGCCAAGACTGTCCTGCGTATTTCAATCCAGGAACCATTCAGACATCAGGGAAATCGGTTGCCAACCCGGCCTATTCTCAACAGATGGCAATTGTTCCGAAATGGTTCATCATTATTAGAACTGGCTAAGTTCAAGCAGCAAACACACGCTTTCGCTGTAGCGGGTAGATTCTGAATTAGCTTGTCAAGGGCCAGCGATTTCCCGCACAATACCCCCGCAATCTACCAGCCTTGCATGTTTCCACTTCGAGAGGATACTCCTATGCACAGACGGTTTCTTCTCGCGGCAGTAGTCGTCCTCGGTGTTCTAGCATCTATTTACGCGGGTCCCGCTTCAATCATCCCTGCCGCAGAAAAGATGAGGACCGAGGAACTGGTTGCCAAACACCTCGAGTCGATCGGCACCGCTACTGCCCGGGCGGCGGCGAAAAACCGGGTGATGAATGGAGCGGCAGAGGTGACGTTTCGTCTGGGCGCTCAGGGACATCTTGTCGGAAAGAGCACCATCCTTTCCGAAGGCAACAAATACCGTCTCGAGATGAGCTTCCCACATGAGCAATACTTGGGCGAACAGATAGCCTACAACGGCCAAAATGTGACCGCCGGGACAGTCCGCTCCGGCGTACGCACCAACTTAGCCAGCTTTCTCTATAACTATGATTTCCTCCTGAAGGAGGGATTGGTCGGAGGAACCACGTCATCGGGCTGGTTCCTGCTGGACGTAGCCGGAAGGCAGCCCAAGCTCGAGTACGGCGGGCTGAAGAACATCGACGGGAAGAAGTTGCACGAGCTGAAGTATAAGGGGGGAAAGGGCGCCGGGACGTTTCAGACTTTCTTCTATTTCGATCCTGTGACTTTTCGGCACGTGCTCTCGCTCTATTCCCTGAGAGTTCCCGCCTACCTTGCAAACACGATGCCGTCGCTGACGCAGGATCAAGTGGAAGGGTCCTACAGACTCCGCGAAGAGTTCGGCGCCTTCAAGACAGTCGATGGGCTGACGCTGCCCCATTCCTACAAGCTTGTTTTGACTGTCGAAGGCCAGGACCAAACGTTTCTTGCCGACTGGACCATCAATATCTCGCAAGTGCTGCATAACCAGCAACTGGACGCCGGCTCTTTCAATGAGAAGTGATTCGTAGCAAGGGCGTCCGACGCATTAGGCGAGTCGCCGGCCGGGCAACCTTGGTGGATATGGGCTTCACGGTCACATGCCCGCTCGCCCGTTGCCGTATGCCTCAGACCCGGTTTTTGTACATCGGCTCCCGCCTTTGCTCCACGCTTCCTTCAGACCCCACCTCGCGGCAACGCCCTTGCGCTTCGCTAACTCTTCACCTCAATCAGGTTGAGTAGAGGACTTACACCTCCAAGCTGTCGAAAATGCCCGGCACACAGAAAAGAGCCCCGAGCTGTGAGGCTCGGGGCTCTTAGGGTGGGCGTCAGTGAGGATTCGGTGGTATTAGAAATTGAGTCGAAGCTCGATGAACACGGTGCGGTTTCCGCTCGCGCTTGTGATCCTGCCGAAGTTGGTTGAATTTATATCCGTGGTCGGATTCCCCCACTGCGGAGTGTTGGAGATATTGAACGCAGTTACGCGCATCTCGAACGTTCTGTTCTCATCGATGCGAACCCGCTTGATCAGATTCATGTCCAGCTCAAAATCGCCGGGACCAGTGAGATAATATTGGCCTAGGCTGCCGAGCGTGCCCGGCAGGGGATTGATCAGGATAATATTTCCCGATGGATCCGCAATCGCCTTCAAAGTGCTCAAGCTCTGGACATTGCGCAACGTGGTTAGGCTCGCAACAAAGGGATCGGTCACCTGCGTGAACCCTTTGAAATAGTTTATCTCCGATTTCTCATTCACATACACTCCACCCGTGCTCTTGAGGAGGCTACCCACCAGGTTGGGAGTGTTACTTCCGGCAGTGTTATAGGAATTCATCCCCGAAGAAAGGTTTAGGTAGCCGCCCGAGTGTACGATGAAAATAGCCCCGACGGTCCATCCCTCGACGAGTCTGCGAACCAAGGAATGCTGCGTGGTCAGGAAACTCTTTCCGGGTCCAAACGGCAGTGTGTAGGTTGTATTGGTCCTCCACGTGTGTGGGGTGACAATGGTCAATATGTGCTTTTGGAGGGGCTGGTTCCGCAGAGTGCGGTAGGTAAAGTTCTGCTCCTGACCCGATCCAGTATCGTCGCCGAGAGCTTTGCTGAAAGCATAGTTGCTCTGAAGGGAGAAGCCGGAGGAAAACCGCTTGTTGACCTCGATCTGGAGCGCGTGATAGGTCTGATTGCAGCAGTTCATGGTCAGGCGCGTATTGGCGACTTGTGGGTTGACCGCGATCCAGTTCTCCGGGAGTCCCACCCGGCGCGGCAGACCTCCGACCTGATTGGTGTAGGTGGTCGTAGTCCACAGCCAATTGGCGAAACTACCCACACCACCCGTGTTCGCAAGGTATCCCGCCGTGGTGCTGTTGTATCGGACGAGGTCGGAGCCGGTAAAAGTAGTTCCGTTGACTGTTTGGCCGGATTGAGTGAGACCCATGAAGATCTGATCCAGTAGGGGGGAATTTCCGCCCTTCTGCGTTGTTTTGAAGGCATCGAGTATTGACTCGCCATTCGCGCCTTTCGCGAATATGTTTCGCTCATTCATCTCGATTCCGTTGATCGCCTTGGTAGTCTTGCTGCCTACGTAACGAACTTCCAGGGTAAGATTCTTGACGATTTCACGCTGGAGCGAAACGTTGAAGTTCTGAGTGTAAGGCGTGCGCAGGTTATTGTCGAAACTGCGCATCGTCTGCGTACGCTCATCGATCGGAATAGTACTTAGCGGTGCGCCGGCCGGCGTGAGGGGAAACTGGGTGTTGGCTAGATTCATGTAACTGCCTGACTGGGTAGTTGTCACCACCCGCAGTCCAGGGAGGTCACCCGAAATCACGTCAATCATTCGGAAGGAGCTGCGTTCGTAGGACCAACCATAGCCCGTGCGCAGGACGGTCTTGTTCCTGCCGAAATAGGGTATGGACCAACTGATGCCTACGGCCGGCGCAAAATTGTTCCAATCGTCATTATATAATGGTATGTCGGGATTTGGTGAGTTCGGTCCGACAAGCTGCGTTCTGGTCAACTGGCCTTTGCTGAGTCCTGGCTGAAACAGAGCGTCCATGCCTATTCCCGAAACACCAAACACGCCGGCAGTTCCTCCAACCGGCGCCGTAGTCTTTCCGTTGGAATCATAGGGAACGCCGTACCATTCCCAACGCACGCCGAGATTGAGGGTCACGGCGGGCGAGATTTTCCAGTCGTCCTTGAAGAAAAAAGAGAGTTCTGTCGCCTTCCAGTGGCGCACTTTTCCTTCACCCGCCAGGAAGGTCGGGTTCTTGCCACCCGGCGAATTGAAGGCCTGTTGGAAGCTGCCGACCGATCCGGCCAATTCGTTCAATATGTCCGTTGCGATGCTAGAGTTCTGCCCTATGAACGGAATGTTGGTGATGTTTTGAACGGGCGCTCCTCCCGCTCCTATGTTCGCTCGCGGCATAACAGTGAATGAGTTGAATCCATTGGTGCTCACCCTACGCAATTCGGCACCCCCGACAAGATAATGCTTGCCCTTCATCCAGGAAATGGTATCCGAATACTGATAAACGGGTGTGAGGCGCCCCTGGGGATCCTGGCCGGTGTAAAGTGGATCGGATATGCGGGAATTGACAATCAGGTATGGATTACTCCCAACTTTGGGCAACCGGTCCATGCCCCCGGGCAATTCCCAAAACGCATGCCACCGCACCGTGGGTCGGATAGCGCTAACGTGTCCCTGATTAATCAGGTTCGGCCTGATGGTAGACGCGATCGCCAGATTGTAGAATGTGGTCCGTGATAAAGCATCATCCGGTGGAGAGGAGGGATACGCCTGCGGCATTAAGTCTTGGTTCCAGAACTCCTTTTCGAGGGCGTAATCAAAGCTGAGCCGGTGTTTGTCGCTGAGGTAGTGATCGATCCTGACGGTGTAACGGTTGGAGTTGTCATATGATTTCCGGATCCATCGGAACCCTGCCGTGTTGAGACCGTCACCGGTGCGGAAGTAGTTGGCCGAAGGCAGTTTATCCATCATAGCCTTAATAATGCCGGTGGGATCGGGTACCATCCGGTTCGGATCGCGGCCGAAGAGAGACACTGTCTGCAGATCCCCCGTTGCCGTGGCTGGCTTAACCGGGTTGCCAGCAAGATCTACCGTCGGCGTTATCGCGTCCGCATTGGCATTCAGCACACCCGGGAAAAAGCGATACAGGCCTTGCTTGGCCGTGTCCGTTAAGACCGTGGCAGTCGCATTACTCCTGCTAGCCTGTCGCTGCCCTTCATACAGGAAGAAGAAGAAGGTCTTGTTCTTGACAATCGGACCTCCAAGGCGGGCGCCAAACTGGTTCCGTTTCAGGATGGACCGCGGTGCAACCGGCAGGCCTGTTTTCGGGTCGGCGCCCTGCCGATTGTTTCCCCAGGAGTTGGCGTTCAGTGCGTCGTTTCGAACAGAGTCCCACAGACTGCCATGAAATTCGTTGGTGCCGGTTCTTGTCACCATTTGGATCTGGCCGGAACCGCGCCCAAACTCCGCGTCTGCCGGCGATGTCACCACGCGAATCTCTTGGACGAGGTCCTGGCTGACGCCGATGGATGAAAAGATCCCTGAATTGATGCGGTTGTCCTGGACATTCACGCCGTTGAGGGTGATGTTCAGGGCACCGTAACGCGCCCCGTCAAAGTACGAACCGTCGACGCCGGCCTGGAGACTCGTCAGATTCAGGATATTGGCGGACGAGAGAGGGAGATCTCTCGCCATCTGGGCTGTAATCATCCCTCCGACGGAGGCAGTGGCCAAACCCAATTTGTCCTCGAGTGTAGCTTGCACCTCGATCGTCTGGCTTTGTATTCCAAGCTCCAGATTCAGGTTCAAGCTAACATGTGCCGAGACCTCCAGCTTGAGGTTATCGTAGACCAGCGTTTTGAAGCTGGGCATCTCGCACGTGACTTTATATGTCCCAGGTTGCAGAGGCGGGAAGATGTAAACGCCCGATTCGTTGCTGACCGCTTTGAACGTCACGCCAGTGTTGACATTGACTACCGTCACCGTGGCTCCCGGAACCAGGGCTTTGGAAGGATCCAGAACCGATCCCGAGAGTGTAGCATCCGTACCTTGCCCCCAAACGTGACTGACTGCGAGGAGAAGGAGGACAAGGAGTGTCGAAAGGATTATGCGTTTCAAACAGCACCCCCATTTCAGAATTTGGCCCTCTTAGTGGTCAGTTCCACAAATATGATGATGTATCTATTTGATCTTAGGCAAACCTTTGGGATAGCATATTGTCTTATGGAGTGTGATGCGCTATGCCAAAGAAAAGCCCATACGCGATCGTATTGACCGATGAGCAGAGAGCAATTCTTGAATCAAGGGCGCGAAAGTATACATCATCGTATATTGACGTGGTCCGGGCTAAGATCGCGCTCTATGCCGCCGAAGACATGGAGAACAAGGACATTGCTGCCCGACTGGACACGTCGTTCCAGATCGTGTGTAAGTGGCGGAAACGCTTTTTCGAACATGGCTTGGAAGGCCTTCAGGAGGGCTACCGGCCAGGCCGTCCGCCTCGCTTTTCCCCCCGGAGTAGTCGTCGCGATTAAAGCCCTCGCATGTGAACTGCCCACGGAATTGGACTTGCCGCTGTCACGGTTGAGCATGGCGGACATCAGGAATGAAACGATTCGACGGGGACTGGTAGCGTCCATTGGGAAAACTACACTCTGGCGCTGGCTATCCGAAGACGCGATCCGACCTTGGTACCATCGCACCTGGATTTTTCCGAGAGATCCTCGATTCGCCGAAAAGGCGGGCCGCATCCTGGATTTGTACGAGGACCTCTGGGAAGGAACACCGCTGAACGAGGCAGACTGCGTGCTGTCCACGGACGAGAAGACCAGCATCCAGGCACGGTGGCGCAAGCATCCCACCTCGCCGACCGAGCCGGGCAGACCGATGCGGGTAGAACACGAGTACGAGAGGAAAGGAGCATGGGCTTACCTGGCGGCATGGGACGTGCGCCGAGCCAAGATCTTCGGGCGATGCGAGGAGACCACCGGCATTGTTCCTTCAACGGCTTGGTAGAGCATGTGATGGCCCAGGAACCCTATCGGTCGGCCCCTCGGGTGTTTTGGATCATGGACAACGGATCCTCCCATCGTGGAGAGCGCAGTGATGAACGAATCCAGGACAAGTGGAAGAACATCGTACCGGTCCACACTCCTGTTCACGCGAGCTGGCTCAATCAGGTGGAGGTCTATTTCTCAGTGGTGCAGCGCAAGGTCCTAACGCCTAATGATTTTGATTCGCTGGCAGCTGTGGAGGATCGGCTGCTACGGTTTCAAGAGTACTACGAGAGGGCAGCGAGACCTTTTCAGTGGAAGTTCACGCGGCGGGATCTCGTTCAACTTCTTGCCCGAATAGAAGAAATGGAGTGCTGCCGGGAGGTAGCTGCTTGAACGCGAAAAAATACATCATCGAATTTTCGGACTGGGGTACTTAGGGCCTGTTGTGAGGCGACTGAGCAGTTGCGGCTCAGACTTCGGCGTTCCTAAAGCTCGTTGCGAAGCGACATCTACCTTTCAGACTTCGGCCCTTTTGGAGCCCAATGCGAGACGAAAAGACAGCTACCTTTTGGACCAACTTATAGGAGTTTTATCTGGGAACACAAGGGAAAAATGAGGGATTGCGCGAGAGGGAGCGGGACAGGCAGCCGGATTCCCGCGTGGCTACATGGATGAGAGCCATCATTCTGGATGATTTCCGACGCGACCGATGCTATCCTCGTGCCACCGGGCAGACCGGGCAAAGAAACTACCACCTATTATCGTTGGAGGCTCCATGTTGAGGCACTTTCGACTTCCTCTGATTGGCGCGGCGCTCGTGGTCGTAGTCGCCGGCCATATACTTCTCAGCCAGACGCCGGGCGGGGCGCCTGTTGCCGAGCAGTTTGAGAAGCTGCATTTCCGCTCCATCGGTCCGGCCGTCACGTCGGGCCGCATATCCGATTTGGCAGTCTATGAAGCAAATCCGAGCATCTACTACGTCGGAACGGCACACGGCGGGTTGTGGAAAACCGTCAACAACGGCGCCACCTTCACCCCCCAGTTTCAGGACATGGGGCTGATGTCGGTGGGCGATGTGGCCGTTTCGCAGACAAACCCGGATCTGGTGTGGCTCGGCTCCGGCGAGGGCAACAACCGCCAGAGCATTTCTTGGGGTGACGGTATCTACAAGTCGACTGACGGCGGCAAGACCTTCAAGAACATGGGCCTGCGCACGTCCTACCACATAAACCGCATTGTCATTGACCCCAGCGACAACAACATCGTCTTTGTCGCGGCGCAGGGCGCGCTTTTCGGGCCGGGCGGCGAGCGCGGGGTTTACCGGACAACCGATGGCGGGGCAACCTGGAAGCAGGTTCTGAAGGGCGACGAGAACACGGGCGCGAACGAGGTGGTCATGGATCCGACGAACAGCAAGATCCTCTACGCTACCATGTATCAGCGCCAGCGCTCGCAGTGCTGCTTTAACGGCGGAGGCCCGGGCAGCGGCATCTGGAAGTCAACGGATAGCGGCGAGACATGGACGCGTCTCACCAACGGACTTCCCAAGGTTTCGCTGGGCCGTATCGGCCTCGATGTCTACAGAAAGAGTCCAAACATTCTTTACGCCTCCATCCAGGCTGAGGAAGCAGCTGGCGGTCGCGGTGCCGGCGGTGGCGGTGGGGGTGGCGGCTTCGGTGGCGGGGCCGCAGGCGGCGAGAGCGGCCTGTATCGCTCGGATGACGGCGGCGCGTCGTGGCAGAAGATGAATTCGGTGAACCCGCGTCCGATGTACTTCTCGCAAGTACGCGTCGATCCGAACAATCCGGACCGCGTCTACATGGGCGGTGTAGGCATGCAGATGACGGTCGACGGCGGCAAAACGATGGAAACGGACGCGGCGCAGGCGATTCACGATGACGTCCATGCCATTTGGATCGACCCGGCCAACTCGAATCACCTCATGATCGGCACCGACGGCGGTGTCGGCGTATCCTACGACATGAGCCATGCCTGGATTTGGCTCCCGAACATTCCGGTCGCCACTTTCTATCACGTCGGATTTGACCTGTCGTATCCGTTCAACGTGTGCGGCGGTGAACAGGACAACTACGACTGGTGCGGTCCGAGCGCCTCGCGCTTCCGCGCCGGAATCCGCACTGACCAGTGGCAGACCGTTCAAGGCGGTGACGGATTTGTCTCCATCATCGACCCGCGCGACTGGCGCATCGTTTACACCGAGTCGCAGGACGGCAACCTGACACGGCACAACCGCGTCACAGGCGAGTCAAAGAACATCCGCCCGAGCGCCGACAACACCACGCCGCCGCCAGCCACGGGCGAGCGTTATCGCTGGAATTGGGACACGCCGGTGATTTTCTCCCCGCACGATCCGGGGACGCTCTACGCGGCGGCGCAGAAGGTGTTCAAATCGACAGATCGTGGCGACACCTGGACGGTGCTGAGCCCGGATCTCACCACGAACGCCAATCGCGCCGACCAGACGATCATGGGTGTGAAGAGCAGCGAGGTCCGCATAGCGAACAATGACGGCATCTCGAGCTGGCCGACCATCGTCTCGCTTGCGGAATCGCCCAAGCAGCCCGGTCTCTATTACACCGGCACGGATGATGGCGTCGTGAGCATGACCAAAGACGGCGGCAAGAACTGGGAGAACATCACGGCCAGATTGCCGGGCTTTCCGAAAGGCGCGTGGGTATCAGAGGTTGTGCCCTCGCGCTTCGACGCGGGCACAGTGTATGTTACCGTGGACGCGCACCGGCTCAACGATTACGACACGCACATCTGGGTGAGCAATGACTTCGGCGCGACGTTCCGCTCACTGAACGCCAACCTCAAGGGCGAGGCGGTCAAGACGCTGACCGAAGACCAGCGCAATCCCGATGTGCTGTATATCGGCGCCGAGACGGGCATCTTCCTCACGCTCGATCGTGGCAAGAGCTGGGCACGTCTCAAGGCGAACTTCCCGACCGTTCGTGTCGACGAGATCACGCTCCATCCGCGCGACAACGCGATGATCGTGGCGACGCATGGCCGGGGAATATGGGTCCTCGATCATCTCGAGCCGATCCAGGAGTACGCGGCGGCGCAAAGCGCTGCGGCGGACGCAAAGCTCTTTTCGATCGGGCCCGCGCTCCAATGGAAGTCGATGGACGACAGAAACGACGAGTTCTGGGGCCATCAGTACTTTTTGGGTGAGAATCCTCCGTATGAGGCCGTGGTCCAATACACGCTCAAGAAGCAGGCTAATGAAGTGAAGCTGAAGATCACGGACGCGCTGGGGAAGGACGTTCGTGAGGTGGCCTTAACCGGCAACAAACTGCAGCCCGGCATTCAGACCGGCTGCTGGGATATGCGCGTGGAGCCGATCCCGGTGAGCGCTCCTGCGGGGGCTGCCGGACAGGCCGGTGCCCGTGGAGGCGGTGCAGCACCTGGCGCGCCTGCTGGCCGGGGCGCGCGGGGCCCGGTGATTCCTGGCATTCCTCAGCCACAACCCGAGGCTGGGTATATGCCGATGAATCCGTGCGGCGGCGCTGGCGCTGGCGCCCGCGGTGGCGGCGGTGGCGGCGGTGGCGGCTTCGGCGGCGGCAATGCCGGCCCGTACGTGTTGCCGGGCACTTACAACGTCGCGCTGATGGTCGACGGCAAGACAATTGAAACGAAGCCGATCAAGGTCATCGCAGATCCAGAAGCCCAGATGAACGACCTCCAGCACAAGCGCTACAACGATATTTTGATGGATCTGCACGACATGCAGCGCAAGGGCACGGCGGTTCAGCAGGCGCTCAACTCACTCTATTCGCAAATGACCGACGTCGCGGCGAAAGTCAAGGACGCGACGAATATGCCGGCGGCAGTCAAGACGCAGTTCGAGGCCTTCAACAAGGAATTTGACGCCATCCGTGTCAAATTCGGCGTGCCCCAGGCTGCCGGCGGTGGTGGCCGCGGAGGCGGTGCCGGCGCACCAGCTGGCGGCCGTGGGGGAGCCCCGGGTGCCGCCGGAGGGGCAGCCGCGCCCGCGGCTGCGGCGCCCGCAAACGTGGAGAACACAGGCGGCTTCAACCCGCCGCAGGGCGGCTTTGGCGGCGCCCCTGGAGGCCGAGGTCAGGGCGTCGTGAGCCAGGCCAGCTTCCTGAAGGGGCAGATCATGCCATTCTGGGAGCTGCCGAGCGATACGCTCATGAAGCAGTACAACGACCTCAAGCTGGCGTTTCCGAAAGCCATGCTCGAGGCCAATGCGTTCCTGGCGAAGGCGCCTGCAATCAGCGACACGCTCAAGAAGTACAACATCACGCTGACCGCGCCGGCGCCGATCCCGGTACCGAGCAAGGTGCCGCCTCCGAGCAAGTAAAGCTCCGGAGTCTGAGGCCTTGAGGGTCAAAAGGTTCGCGGGCCGGACTGGCGTTGGCCAGGTTCCAAGCTGAGAACGCTGGCCGCCGTCACTTCGTTCCGCGAACCCTCTTGCCCGCGGACTCGCATTTGTTCGCGCACGGCGGCAGGCGGTGGAGCAGCGGCGTGCCCACCATCGGAAAGAAGCTTGCGTTGACCTGCAGGCAGGACAGTCTTCGCGGCTCACCGCGATTCGTCAAATTCAGAGAGGTCGGCCTGTAGGCCGACATAGATTCAAAGGACCGGCTCTGCTCTTTCCACTCAGCGAAATCCGGATAAGGGACAAAGTGATACGGAACGTTCCGGCTCAACATTTGTCCCCAGATCTGAACCAGACGGCCCGAGTCTTTGTAAGGCAGGGGCCGCAGCAGAACGGCGTTAACCGCACTGAAGACGGCAATATTCACACCGATCCCGAGCGCGAGCGTCAGGATCACTACGGTCGTGACGCCCGGACTGTGCCTGATCATGCGAAAAACGTAGTGAAAGTTCGGGAAGAATGTGTCCATGACTGGAGCTGTGAATCGCAAGCGCCTTCGGCGCGCAAAAAGGCGGATTTCCCTGACTTTTCAAGGCCGTGTCAGGAGTTCTGAATCTCCGGCCGGACACGAGTGGCGGCGTTCCCTGTTCGGCTTGCCTCCTCTTGCTTACCTTTGCTCCTCTTGCATCCTATACCGTCAGAACGGCATTCCAGGCAGCGGCGGCAGCACTGCGGTCAGTTTCCCCCAGCCCTGCGCCTGCGCGGTTTTCATGTCGTTGACCAACTGATCCGGCAGCTTGGCATTCAGCTTGGGCGGGGTTGCGGTGTTACCGAGCACCCAAGCGAGAGCGGCCACGGTCTTCGAGACACTCTGCATCTCATGGTAGTCGAGCTTCTCGGGACTGTCGGTCACCCGGTGATAATCAGGGTGCAAACCGCTAGTGAAAAAGGCGACAGGGATCCCCATCTTGGCGAAGTTGTAATGATCGCTGCGGTAGAAGATGCGCTGGCCGTTCGGCTGGGGACCCAGGTTGTCGTGGGTTTCATCAGGAGCGGTAACGTCGTAGAAGTGATCAATCTTCATCTTCATGTAGCTGTTGTTCACGGTCTCCAACGTCTTTTCCAAATCGTCGCTGCTGATGTTGGGACCGACGACGAAGATCTCATTCGGTTCGACCAGTTTGTACTGCGGCGGATCCACATAGCCGGGCGTCTTGGTGCGGCCGATCATATCCATATTGAGGTCAGCCACCACCTTGGTAATGTCGATCGGCGGGAATTCATTGAAGTACTGCGAGCCCCAGAGCCCTTTCTCCTCGCCCGTCACGCACATGAAGATCATCGTGCGCTTGGGCCTCATCCCCTTGGCAGCGCCCTCAGCGAAGGCATGAGCAATGGCCAAGACTGCAGTGGAACCCGAACCGTCGTCGTCCGCGCCGTTGTTGATGCCGTCGCCATTCTGGGGCGCGCTCAACCCGGTGTGATCGAGGTGCGCGCTCATGACCACGTACTCGTTCTTCAGCACGGGATCGCTGCCCTCCAAAATGCCGACCACGTTCTCAGTGTGATTGCGGTCGCTGGTCACGGCGACGTGCAGACTTAACTTTTTTTCTGCATTGAGTTCAAAGGATCCCAGCTTTGCGTTCGCGGCGCCGCCTTCGAACACCTGTGCCGCGCTGAGCTTCTCCCCCTGGAAGAGCGCGTTGGTCAGCTCGATCCCCGCGGTGATCGTGGGAACGGAGGGCCTGCGCGCCGGCTGGAATTTCACCACCTGGTACGACGGACCGTTGAGCCCCACGCCACGGCCTGTCGGCGGATTAGCCATGGCGCTCAACTGCTGGAAGGTCGGGATCATGATGATGCCCACCGCTCCGTTCTTCACCGCGTAGCCCTGCGGCGTCATGAAGTCGGTGTTTTCAACCCCAAGCGGATTCGGGGGCGCGCCACCGCGACCGCGTCCCGCACCTGCACCTGCACCCGCGGCCCCGCGAGCCGCCGCGGCTGCAGCCTGCTGAGCGGCCGCCAACTCGGCCGGGACGCCGGCAACCACCAGGATCTTGCCGCGCACATCGATGCCCTGGTACGGATTGGTGTTGGTTTTGTTGATGACATAGCCATTTCCAACGAAAACCAATTGGGCTCCTGTGACGTCGGCTGGCTCCATGGCGCCCCCGCCACGGCCGCCTCCGCCGAAACCACCAAAACCGCCGCCCCCGCCACCAACCGTCCACTCCTTCGCATACTCAAAGCTGCGCGGGCCCGCCGGTGCTGCGGGCACGCCACCGCCGCGACCGCCACCAGCAGCAGCGCCAGCACCTGCGCCGCCGCGGCCGCCGCGCGCTGCCGGCGGAGGCATGGTCAGAGACAACTTCATTCCTGCGGTGTCGAGCTGGTTGCTTACCAATTCGATCGGCATGAGATAGGGTTGCAGCAGCCCGTCCGTCCCCGTCGTGCTGCCGCCCGGTTTCAGGCCCCATTCCTTAAAGTGGCTGGCGACGTACAACGCAGCAGTGTCGTAACCGCGGGAAGGCGTGTTTCGGCCTTCCAGTTGATCGGAGGCGAGGAAGTAATCATAGATCTTCAACTCGTCCTCGGTTATAGCATCAGCGTTGCCGTAACCCCCGGGCACGGCCGCGCTTGCTTTGGTGACTCTTGCTTTGGGTTGTTGCGGTGCGGCACTGATCCACGCCAGCGTAAACAGTAGCGCGCACAGAAGAGCAGTGGTTCCAATGATTCGACGCATATCGGGCCCCAATCAATAGTGGTTTGCTTCTCCCTATGACACTGGTTTGCCTTTCCTTCGCCGGGGGGAGAATACCATCGGTTGAGGCGGAAATCATCCGGAATTGTCCGAACTGCTGGATAACGCTGACTAAGATCACTGGCGTCCAATCTTCCAATGATTTCCGTATGCGCCCTGGCCATCGTTGCCGTATTGCCCCCGTTCCATGTGATGCAGCCTTAAGGTGGTTCATCGTCCTCATTGGGTGCAATTGGAAGTGGGAGTCAACTCCAAGCAAGTCGGTGGCTTCTGCCCGATGATTTTAAGCAAAAACGAACCACGAAGACCTCCAAGACCTCTAAGAAACAAAGGCAGCGGGATACGCTTCTGGACCCACACATGGGCCAGCGCTTCGCGCGTGAGCGACTTTACCTGGGCGCTGTGGAAAAACGCACTCATCCCCAGCATTGATTGCGCTCTTGAACATCCTGCGTTTTCCCACAGCGCCCAGGTAAAGTCGCTGGCCGGAGGCCGCCCATGTGTGGGTCCAGAAGCCTATCCCGCCGAACCCCGAATCAATAGACGTGGCCACACGGGGAAATTCTTGGAGGTCTTCGAGGTCCTTGCGGTTCGCATTGTCGTTGCCGGTTTGTTGGGTCCGCAAAAACCGCCACTATCCGGCTCAACCTCGTGTGGCCCGGGATGGAGCCTGACTCGCACTCTTAGTTGCACCCGCTTTCCTTGACGAATCACACTCTGTCACATAAAATGTGTTACAAATGGTGTGATATGAAGCCTAGAGGCCAGTCCCAAACAGTTCGCCGCAGCGTCGCGTTGCCGAAAGGCCTTGTAGATGAGGTTACCGCGATGGCTCCTCGGGAAATTCGCCAGAACTTGAATCGACTGGTCACGGTGGCTTTGAAGGAGTATGTCGCCCGGCAGAAGGCTCGTCGATTCGAGGAAGCCATGGCTCAAATGGCGAGTGACCCTGCAATTCGTTCCGAAGGCGCAGCAATCTCCAAGGAGTTTGCGGTGTGCGAAAGCGACGGATTGAAGGATGGTTAGCCGAGGCCAGATCTACTTCGTCAAACTAAGCCCCACGCGAGGCCGCGAGCAGGCGGGACAACGGCCTGTTCTGGTGGTTTCGGCGGATGCCATAAACCGGCAACCTCTGGTTGTTACGGTAGTCGTGGGAACGAGATCTAAAAATGTGCCGCGCGATTATCCGACCAACGTTCGCGTGACGGCGTCGGAAACAGGGCTTCCCCACGATACGGTCTTTCTTTGCTTCCAACTGCGCTCTCTTGATGCTTCGCGATTCCTGGACCCGAAGACACAGCAGCCAAATCTTGCGGGGACAATGCCTCCGGCTCGAATGTCTGAAGTAGACGAAGCCCTCAAGCTCGTTCTCGCGCTCTCCTCGTAGCCCGAAATATTACGACGTTTCGGAAATCACACAAATATTCAATAAACAAGGAATTTTGGGTGCATTCGTGTAAGTCACCACAGGAGCCAAGGGGCAGAGGGGTCGAGGGGCAAAGGGTTGCCACTTTCATCCTTTGCACCCCTCTGTCCCTTGGTCCCTCTGTCCCTTGGTCCCTTGGTCCCTCTGCCCCTTTGCCCCTTTGCCCCTTTGCCCCTTTGCCCCTTTGCCCCTTTGCCCCTTTGCCCCTAAAGTTTGCGAGCGAAGCGAGCTAAGTTCAGATTCAGTGCGAAGATTCAGATAGAAGACAGGTGTTCCTTCAGAACTTGATTGTCCGGGAAATAGAATTCCACTCACGAGTTGCGTTCGCGGAGATAATTCTGCACGCTCTCCCGGCCGACCCATGCTATCCTGCTCGCAGCAGCGAAAAGCAGGCTACTGTCAATCTATTAATTTCTCGCATTCTATGGAGGACGGTCATGAAGCGAATGCGTGTGGCGGTCGTGCTGGCATTTGTCGCGGTTTCCCTGATGTTTGTGCCGCTGGCGGCACAGAACAGCGCAAAACGGGCGCTGGCGCTCGACGATGTGCTGGCGTTTCGCAGCCTCGGCCAGAGTGTGCTGTCCAACGACGGCAACTGGCTGGCATATCGTGTGTCGCCCAACCAAGGCGATGCCGATGTCATCGTGCGCAGCACGTCGGGCGACAAGGAATGGAAGATTCCGGTCGGCCAAGGCGCGATGGGCCAGGTTCTGTTCTCTGACGATTCGGCATGGATTGCCATCGGCACCGCGCCCACCAAGAAGGAAGCGGACACCGCGCGCCGCACGCGCCGGACGCTTCAAAACGGCGTGACGCTGATCAACCTGGCGACCGGTGACAAGACGAGCATCGCCAAAGTGCGCCGCTTCGCCTTCAACGGCGAGCTGGGTGGATGGATCGCGCTGCACCGCTACGGCCCGGAAAACGCTCCGGGCGCGGCGGCGACGGCAGCGGCGGGACGCGGGGGAGGACCTGCCCCAGCGCAGGCCGCCGGCGCTGGTGGGGCGCGCGACACGCGGCCACGCGGAACGGATCTCGTGCTGCGCGAGCTGAAGACGGGCGCCGAGCAGAACATCGGCAACGTATCCGAGTTCGCCTTCAACAAGAGCGGCAAGTTTCTGGCTCTGGTGATTGACGCCGCCGACCAGGCCGGCAACGGCATCCAGATTCGCGATCTGACCACGGGCGCGATCTCGCCCATCGAATCCGACAAGGCGTTCTATGAACGGCTAAGCTGGGCGGAGGAAGGCGACGCGCTCGCCGTGCTCAAGGGCCATGACGACCGGGCCTGGAAGGAGCGCCTCTACGCGGTCGTCGGCTTCACCGGATTCGGCGCAGGCGCGCCGAAGGAAGCGATCTACGATCCGGCCAAGGATTCGTCCTTCCCCAAGGAAATGTCGATCAGCGGGAGCCGCACGCCCGAGTGGACGGAAAGCCGTGACGGCCTGCTTTTCGGCATCGCGACGATCACCAAGGCTGAGCCGCCGCGGCGCGGCGCGGGCGAGACCCCGGGTGAGAGTGCCGGCGAGGCCGCACAGACGCCGCCTGCCGGCGGAGCCGCCGCCGAAGACACGTCCGACCGTCCTGATCTGGTGATCTGGCACTACAAGGACCCGCGCCTGCAGTCGATGCAGGAAGTGCAGGAGTCGCGCGACCGGCAGTTCAGCTACCTCTCGATTTACCGCGTCGCGGAGAACAAGTTCATCCGCCTCGCAGACGAGGAAGTGCGCAACGTCACGCCGGCGCCGAAGCACAAGTGGGCCATCGGCAACGACGTGCGCGCGTATGAACTCGATAGCAACCTGAGCGGGCGCAGTTTCCGCGATGTGTACGCCATCAACATGGCGACCGGCGAACGCAAGCTTTTGAAGAAGCAGACACGCTGGGAATATCAGCCGTCACCGGACGGCACGAAGTGGTACTGTTACGAAAACCGCCACTTCTGGGTGTTCGATCTCGCCACGGGCGCATCTAAGAACATAACCGCCAACGTTCCAACCTCTTTCGTAAACGTCGAAGACGACCATAACGTCGCCGATCCGCCTGCAGCACCGGTGGGCTGGACCTCGGACAGCGCCTCGATCCTCTTGTCCGACCGCTGGGACGTGTGGAAGGTATCGGCCGACGCCTCAACGCCGGCCGCAAACCTCACAGTGAACGGGCGCAAAGACAGCCTGCGCTATCGAAGCCGCGTCCGCATCGATCCGGAGGAGAAGGGCATCGACCTCAAGAAGCCACAGCACTTCAGCGTGCTGGGTGAATGGACGAAGAAGCAGGGCTACGGCGTGCTCGATCCGGGCTCGCCCGGCGTCAAGATGCTCATTTGGGACGACGCGGGATTCGGGCGGCTGGCGAAGGCGGAGAAGGCAGACGTTTGGATTTACACCCGCGAGACGGTCATGGACCCGCCGGAGATCTACATCACAAACGCAAAGCTCGAGAACGGCCGCAAGGTCACCAACATGCACACGGAAGTTGAGCCGTTCCTCTGGTGCAACGGTTCGATGCTCATCGAGTACAAGAACGCCAAGGGAGAGCGCCTGCAGGGATCGCTGTTTCTTCCCGCGAATTACGAGAAAGGCAAACAGTACCCGATGATCGTCTACATCTACGAGCGGCTCACGCAGGAGCACAACAATTTCAATCGGCCGGCGGTGCCGGGCACGGGCTTTAACCGTGCAATGTACACAAGCAACGGATACGCCGTACTGCAGCCCGACATCAAATATTACCTGAACGATCCGGGCATGTCGGCAGTGTGGGCCATCGTGCCCGCGGTGAAGGCGGCCATTGCGACGGGCGTTGTGGATCCTAAGCACGTGGGCTTGCACGGCCACTCCTGGGGCGGCTACCAGACGGCATTCACAGTCACCCAGACCGACATCTTCGCCGCCGCGGCCGCCGGCGCTCCGCTTACCGACATGATCAGCATGTATAGCCTCATCTACAAGAACACGGGCGGCACCAACGGCGCGATCTTCGAGAGCAGCCAGGGACGCTTCACCAGCGGGCCGTGGGACAACTGGGAGGCCTACACGCGCAACTCGCCCGTGGCGGGCGCGAAAAACGTGAAGACTCCACTGATGATGCTGTCCAACGACAAGGACGGCGCCGTGGATTTCACGCAGGGCATCGAGTACTTCGACACCCTGCGCCGGTTGGGCAAGCCGGTCGTCCTGCTCGAGTACCCGGGAGAGAATCACAGCCTGGCGAAGCAGCCAAACATGCAGGACTACATGGTCCGCATGAAGGAGTTCTTCGATCATTACCTCACAGGCGCCCCGGCGCCGGAGTGGCTCGAGAACGGCATTCCGCGGCTGAAGATGCAGGACCACGTCACCGACCGCCTGAAGCAGCAGCAAGAGGCTGCAAAAAAGAAGGCGGACGAGAAGAAGACCACCACCGACAAGGGCAAGTAGAGGAGGAGGTGCGCCCCCTTATGAATTCCGGATCCCTTTCCTCTAAGCCCGACGCTCCTGGACCACCGGAAGGCGAAATCACCGTCAGAGTAAAATTCCTGGCTCACTTCCGAGATATCTTCGGCGCTAAAGAAAGGGCGGTCCGCCTCCCCTCGGGAAGCAGCATAGACCAGTTGCTGCGCCATCTGGGCGACACGCCTGAACGCCGACGGGAACTTCTGACCGGCGAGGAACTCAACGCGCAGGTGGTCGTCCTGAAGAATGGCACCCCGATCCGGGACATGAAGGGATTGGAGACTGAGCTGACCCACGGCGACACTGTGGCCATCTTCCCCTTTCTGGCCGGCGGCTGAACCGACGCAAGACGGTCCCGCAGGAGAAGGCCGAGCATCATGGCCGATTTCCCCATCGCTGGTTATCACGGCAAGATACTGACAATCGATCTGTCCTCCGGCCGAACGGAGGTCACACCCCTCGATCCGGAGCTGGCAACGGATTACCTCGGCGGCCGGGGACTGGCCACGCGAATCTTTTGCGACCGCATCGAACCCACCGCCGATCCATTGGGGCCGGACAATGTGCTTGTGATCGCCGCTTCCCCGCTCATCGGTTCCGACGCGCCGACAGCCGGGCGGGGACATATGGTTTTCAAGTCACCCCTCACCGGAATCATCGGCACTTCGAATTCCGGAGGAAGTTGGGCCCCGGGTCTGAAGGGAGCAGGGTTCGATGCCCTCGTGATCCAGGGAGCGGCTCGCGAACCCGTCATCATTGATATCCGGCCGGACCGGGTTGAGATCCTCTCAGCCAGCCATCTCTGGGGCAAGGACATCCACGAGGCGACTGGCGCCCTGACTGCTTCCAGCGAGCCCGGCAATCCCTGGCGTGTACTGTGCATCGGCCCCGCCGGAGAAAACCTGGTCCGCCTGGCGGCCATCGCCAACGATTACAACCGCGTTTATGGCCGCTGCGGTCCCGGTGCCGTTTGGGGCAGCAAGAAACTCAAGGCCGTCCGGGTTCGGGGCAAAGCAAAGGCTGCGATCGCCGACAAGGGTCAGTATCAATCCGGCCGCGACCAGGCCTTCTATCTGATGAAACAGGCGCCCATCACCAAACGCCTCTTGCGCGAATTTGGAACCGCCGGGCTTATCGAGCTGATCAACCTCATCAACATGCTGCCGCACCGGAATTTCCAGGATTGCATCCATCTCGAGGAGCGCGTGGAGAACATCTCCGGCGAAACCCTGGCCAAGACCCTTCTCAAGAAAACCGGAGGCTGCTTCCTCTGTCCCATCGGCTGCCAGCGCCACACCGAAGTCTCTGATGCCGACGGGCGGAAAGAGAGTGGTGAAGGGCCGGAGTACGAAACCACGGTCCTGATGGGGCCGGCCTGCGATATCTACGATCTTCCCGCGATCACCCGGGCCAATTACCGCTGCAACGAGTACGGCATCGACACCATCAGCTACGGCGGAACCGTGGCCTGCGCCATGGAGTTGTATGAACATGGCCATCTTACGGCAGCAGATACGGGCGGCGTTGACCTTTCCTTCGGGCGCGCGGACGCCCTGGAAAACCTCGTCCGCATGACCGCCTTGCGGGAAGGGATCGGCGACCGGCTCGCAGAAGGATCCTGGCGGCTGGCCTCAGCCTGTGGTCATCCCGAGTATTCCATGACCGTCAAGAAGCTGGAAATCCCCGGCTACGATCCGCGCGCCTCGTACCCGCAGGCGCTCGGGTACATGACCTCGCCCACCGGCGCCTGCCACCTGCGCGGCGGCTACGCGGTCTCCCTCGCTTTCTTCGGCGGCACCAAGGAAATCCCCCGCTTCAGTCTCCTGCAGTCGCCCATCCCCATCCGAAACATGCAGAATCTGGGCATTCTCCAGGACAGCCTGGGAATCTGCCGTTTCACTGGTTTCGCTTTCTCCACCGGTCCCTGGGCGCGCATGGTCAGCGGCATTACCGGCCATGATTTCTCAGTCGCCCGCTTCGAGGAAATCGCCAACCGGGTCGCTGTCCTGGAAAGGTTGTTCAACCTGGAAGCCGGCGTCACTGCCGACGATGATTTCCTGCCTCGTCGCTTCAGTGAGATCCCCATCATGGTGGCAGACCGGGAACGCCGGATCAGCCAGGAGGACATGGAACGCATGCGGGAAGATTATTACAGAGTCCGTGGTTGGGATGATCAAGGCCGGCCCAGGCGCGAACTCCTCGACCAGTTGCGGCTTCGGGAGAGAAAGCGATGAGCACTCAAGGCCAAAAGTGGAAAGCCGGCAGCGAACTCCTCCACCTCTTTCAAATCGTCGGCCGCGCTTCCCTTGCCTACGATATCCAGGACAGCCACTGCGGCAACATGGCGGTGCGCCACGTCAACGACCGCGGTGAAGAGGAGATCGTCATCACCGCTTCCGGCTCCCAAAAGGGGGAACTCGATCCGAACCAGCTCTGTTTCCTGTCTCCTGCCGGAACAGACTACGGTTACTACAAAGCCTCCTCCGAAACGGATATTCATGCCCGGATCCTTTCTCTGCCCGGCGTGCGCGCATCCTTCCACGCCCACATCAAGGAACTGACCGTCGTCACGCTGGACGATGCCCCCAAACCAGGTCAGCCGTCTCCGTTTTGCCCGGTCGATCCGCTCGGCTATTACCATCTCGGCAGCCACATCCCTGTCGACTGGTTTGCCGTTCCCAGCGGGTCGCCTGAAATGACCAAGATCATCCCGGAGCGCCTCGCAGAGCATCCCCTCACCATTGTCTTTGGCCACGGTTCGTTCGCCAAGGGATCAACTCTGCAGGAGGCGTTCTTCCGGCTGTGCGTGGGGAATAACGCCGGGGCCGTAGTCCGGAACATGGATCGCTGGCATGTGAATGTGGAGGCCCTGCGCCGGCGGATTGCTGCGGACCCGACTGCCTGCTTTACCTACCCCCCGCCTGCGTACTCCACCGGAGACGATACGCGCTGCGACTTCCCCGAAGAGGAAGAGATCCACCTCGAGTTTATCAAGGCCTGCCATAGGATCTTCGAATCACGCCTCTCCCCCTTCCACACGGGGTCCACGTCGGTACGCGGCGTAGACACGATCCTTTACGCGCCCAAGGCCTCCATGCCCCGGGAGATCGGCGGCCCCCTTCTGCGCCTGCCGCTGAAGTCTAACCGTAACGATGATGCGGAACTGAGAACCCACAAAGCGATCTACGCCGCGAGCGATTTCCAGACCATCATCCATTGCCATGTGCCCGAAGCTGAAGCCGCGGCTTACTTCATCTACCCCGGCGAGTCCGAGCCTTCTGACAAGATCATTCCTATCGATGCCGAAGGCAGCTTCCTCTATCTGGTTATCCCGATTCTTCCTGCCCGCTTTGCCTGGGAGGAGTTCATCCGCCTCCTGCACGATAACAAGATGGTCGTCGTCCGCGGCGGCGGGGTGTGGGCAGTCGGCGGGCAGTCGCTGTCGGAGGCCCTCCATCATCCTTCCACCCTCCGCGAGATCTGCATCTATCGCCTCGCCGCCTCCGAGCGCGGCCTGGATCTCCGCAAGATGGAACCGGAAAAAGCCAAACGCTGGTAGAACCGCCGTGCGATTGATTCCCGAAACCTCTTGACAGCGCCGCAAGGAATCCAATACGTTTAAGAGAATTAACTAAGCTTTATTTACAAAGTTAAGCATGAGCTTTTCCCGAGCGCGAGTTGCTGCGTTCTTTCCCTTGCCCGCATTCTCCCCTGGCGTGCGTACAAGTAGCGAGATTCGGGAAACCTATCGAGGAAATCCGATTCAACAGACCAACGAGGTGGCATTTATGATGAAGGTTTTGGTCAAGCTACAGATTCTATTTTTCTTTTTGCTTTTTGCAGGGGCTGCCGTAGCGCAAAAATCCACCGGCGAAATCAAGGGCACGGTGTTCGATCCCAGCAACGCCGTCGTACCGAAAGCCAACGTGACCGCGAAGGACTTGGCCACTGGCCTTACCTACACTGCAACATCGGGATCGGACGGGGACTACCTGGTCCCGAATCTGCTGCCTGGAAACTACGACGTATCGGTGACCGCGCCCGGCTTCCAGACATCCGTTTTCTCCGGGGTCGTCGTGACCACGGGCCGCACGACGGACCTGCCGGTGAAATTGACGATCGGCGCGATAAACCAAACGGTGGAAGTGATCGGCGCTGCGATGATGCTGGAGACAACGTCCACCCAAGTCGCATCCACCATCCGCAACGACTACATCAAAGACCTTCCGCTTTCCGGCCGCGACACGCTGCAATTCGCAGCGCTCACGCCGGGTTACGCGGGAGGAACCTTCAACGGTCTTTTCCAGTCGGCCTTGAACATCAGCCTGGACGGGACCAACGTCAACGACACCCGCAACAAGAGCGGCAGCGGTTTTTCCTCGCTGGTGCCGTTGCGGCTGGATGCCATCGAGGAGGTTACCGTTTCGACTACCGGCCTGGAGGCCGATGCGGGGGCCGGCGGCGCGATGACGATCCAGTTTGCAACCAGGCGCGGAACCAACCGGTATCACGGAAGCGTGTATGAACAACTCCGGAACGACGCCTTGAACGCCAACGATTTCTTCAGCAACATGCGAGGCCTGCCAAAATCCAGGGTGCGTATGAACGATTTCGGCGGCAGCATCGGAGGCCCGCTCAGAGTACCGTTCGCCGGCTTTTTAAAAGACAAACTGTTTTTCTTCGCAAACTATGAAGATGCTCCGCGGCCGGGTTCGACCAACAGGAGCGCGACACTGCTGACGCAAGAAACGCAGAGCGGGATTTTCCGCTTTATCGGAACCGACGGAGCACAGCACACGGTCAACGTGCTGCAGCTCGCCGGCACCGCAGGTTACTCTAGCACCATCGACCCGACCGTCGCGAGCGTGCTGAAAGTCATCAACGGAACAGTCAGCCAGGGCACCGTGCTTCCGAGCAGCAGCAACCTGTATCAGCAGTCGCTGAACTGGAAAATTGATACCGGTTCCCGCGACATGTACCCGACCGCGCGGCTGGACTATCAGATCACGAACAATGTGGCCTGGCACGGAACGTGGAACCTCCAGCATGAGCATGTCAATCCAACCGGCTCTTCCTATCCCGGCCTCCCGGGGCAGGCCGGCGAGAGCAAGTTCACCCGATACGCCCTCTCAAACAGCGTGGATTGGACCGTTACGCCCAAGCTCTTCAACTCGGTGAAATTCGGGCTTCAGAGCAGCGTTTCGGGCAGCAATATCGGAAATTCGGTGCACCAGTGGGCAGCGCAGGGCGATAAGCGAGTCAGCTTCGGTTCGGGCATCTCGTCGTTCATCCCCAACTCAACGCCGCTGATCCGCACCAACCCTGCCTACACCCTGTCCGACGACCTGAACTGGGTCAAGGGCAAGCACACCATGAAGTTCGGCGGCAGAGTGATTTACACGCGCTTCTACGAGAATGACTACTATCAGTTCTCGGGCGTGCTGAACTACTCGCTCGGCGTCTCTACCAACGACCCGATCAATTCGGTTTTTACTGCTGCGAATATCCCGTTCATACGCACGCAGGACGTCAGCACCGCTGCCCAACTCTACGCCACCCTGACGGGAAGAGTATCCGGCATCCAGGGCTACGAAAACATCGACGAGAAGGCGCGGCAGTACGCCAAGTTTGCCCCACTCGTGTACCGCGAAAATTATCGCTCCTGGGGCCTTTATTTTCAGGATTCCTATCGCATGCGCCCCAGCCTGACACTGAACTACGGGATACGCTGGGAGTTCACCGGCGTCATGACCAATACGAATAACACGTTCATGTCGCCGACGATAGATGACGTGATGGCGCCTTCTTTCGCCAACTTCCAGCCCGGCGTTTTGGACGCTAATCACATCCCGGTGATCGGGCAGCGATCAGTTACCTATGCCCCCGACCATATCAATCCCGCGCCGAACTTCGGGATCGCGTGGAACCCCAGAGGGGGGAATGGCCTGCTGGGCAAACTCCTCGGCAACAATAAGACGGTGATCCGCAGCAGTTACAGCATCAACTTCTTTGACGAAGGACTGAACGGCTATTACTGGATCAACACCAACGCCGGCAACTGGCGGTCGGTCTCGGCCGGCTCCGGTTCGGAATATGCTCCCGGCACGCTGACCCTGCAATCGCCGGATCCGCCGTTCCTGGTGGCGCCGAAGACATTTGCACCGCCCTTCTCCGAGTACCAGTTCCCGTTTCAAGGCTACAACGTCGGCACCACGGCCGGAAAAAGGAACGGCCCGGGCGAACTGCCGACGATGCGGAATCCTTACGTGCAAAGCTGGAATCTCAGCATCCAGCGCGAGATCGCCAAGGATACGGTGCTCGAGGTGCGCTATGTGGGCAACAAGAGCACGCACAAGTGGCACCTCTACGGCGTTCAGGAGGTGAACATCTTCGAGAATGGGTTCCTGAAGGAGTTCATCAACGCTCAGAACAACCTTGCCATCAACGAGGCTGCCGGAGTGAACAGCTTCCAGAACCGCGGCCTTTCGGGGCAGGTAGCGCTCCCCATCTTCGAGGCGGCCTTTGGCGCCCGCGGGTCCACGGCAGCCCTTTCGGCCAGCCAGGGATGGACAAACGGCACCTTCATCAACCGGCTCTTGCTGGGCCAGGCGGGTTCTTTCGCCTCGACTCTGGCCGGGCCATCGAGCCCAACTTACTACTGCCGTCTCGTGGGCAGCAATTTCGGCCCGTGCGCGGACCGCGGGTATACCGCTCCGGGGCCTTACCCGATCAACTTTTTCGTTCCGAACCCGTACGTCGCGGATCTTACGATCACCGACGATAACTCGTGGTCCTCTTACAACGGGATGCAAGTGGATCTAAGGCGCCGATTAAACCGCGGTCTGACCTTGACTGCCAGCTACGCCTGGTCGCATAGTCTGAGCGACCTCCAAAACACCGGAAGCAGCGTCAATTCCCAATACTACAAGACGATTCGCAACTTTGCCTTAGACAAGGCGCCCATGCCCTCCGACCTTCGGCACACGTTGTCGCTCTATGGCACGTATGACCTGCCGGTCGGGAACGGCCGCTATTTCGCGATCACGAATGGCGTGCTCAACCGCATCGCAGGCGGTTGGACGATCGCCGGAATCATGAGGCTGACTTCGGGCAGCGTCAGCTCTCTCTCCAGCGGCCAGCGTTGCTTCAACCAAAGCGCCGATTGCGGTGTTATCCTGAACGGCCTGAGCGTGTCGCAGCTGCGGGACATGATGCAGGTCTTCAGAAACGGCCCCACGGGCACAACGCTCTCCAGCGCTGACCCCTCGCTCGTCGGAGCAGACGGCCGTGCCAACTCGCAATACCTGGCACTTCCGACTACGCCGGGGAAGTTCGGCCAATTCATATACATCTACGGGCCGAATTACATCAGCGCCGACATGTCGCTCAACAAGGACATGCCGATCACGGAGCGCCTGCATTTCACTCTTCAGGCCGAAGCCATGAACTTCCTGAACCACCCGGTCTTCGGCTTTGGCAGTCTTTCCATCAATTCGACTTCGTTCGGCCAGCTCAGCAGCAGCAGGGTAGGTGCGCGCAACATACAGATTCGCGCGTACCTGCGCTGGTAGGCGCGCTCCTCAGAATCTCCTCACAGGCTTGGAGGCCCTTGCTCGCAAGGGCCTCCTTTCATTTCCTGGTAAAACACCATCCCGAGGTGTGTCGGTACTCGTCTTTGCGCACTACTTCCACTTTGCCCTGAACATTCATGCCGGAAAACCGGGGACGCCTCCAATTTCTGTCGAGAGTGTCGATGAGCAGATGCGCAGAGACGCCAGAAATAAGGAGGCGTCCCGGGTTTTTCCTTGACCCATCAGAGACTCGCTTCCAGCAGCCACTCGCGCAACTGCTTTTCTGATGGCATCCTGCCGGCGCATCGAAGCTGGCCGTTGATTACCAGGCCAGGTGTAGCCAGGATTCCGTAGGCACTGATCTCTTTCGGGTCTCTTACGTGTTCGAGCATGCCAACAATCCCCTCTGCTGCCATCACATTCCGGACCAACTGTTCAAGCCTCTCGCAATTCACGCAGCCGGGCCCCAGGACCTTTACTTCGAACCCTTGCGGGGCCGGAGGTCTTATGGGCTCGCCCTTGAATTTCATGTACTCCCGCAAGAGGGCTTGCCGGTAATCGAATTCTGCCTCCCCGGGGATGTAATTTTGAGCACGAAGTCGGTCAATGAGATGTCTTGCCGTTGTGTGACTGGATGGAAGATTCTCTTGGGCCGCTGCCTCCAATGCGGCCTGGAGTCCGATGATCCCAACGACAAAACCGCCGACCCTTATTGGGGTTATTTCGCTTTCCTTGCTCACAGCCGCCTTCCGAAAAACCGGGGACGCCTCCCTATTTCTGTCGAGAGTGTCGACGAGCAGATACGCAGAGAAGCCAGAAATAGGGAGGCGTCCCCGGTTTTCAGGGAACGATTTCGATTTCGGGTTCAATGGCAAGCCTGGATTTGATCGAGTTCGCCACAAGACTGTATTTCACTGCGCTTTCCAGGGCCCGCTGGATCCGCTTGAGAGTGGCTTCCTGTTCCGCCTCGCCCAACCGGACGACTATCCGGGGATGCAGCGCGACCTCCGCAAAGATCTCCGTCCGGTCGAGCTCGATCCGTTTTGCGCCCACGGCGTGACACTCGAAGGACACGAGGTCCAGCTTGAACCGTTCAGCCGACCAGAGGAACATCATCATGACGCACGTGTTGACTGCAGCAACGAAGGCATCCTCGGGAGTGAGCACGCCGGCGTGCCCGTGCGCGTCCGGCGGCGCCGAAAAATCCATCTCGGGGCCGTTCCCCATCCGGATATGGCCCCAATGTTCCCCCTTCCAGTGGACCGTCGTGTGATAAGTCGCAGTGTGCGGCATTAACGTGCCTCTCCCGCATAGTACGCGGCGTATTCCCGTTGGATCGCCTCATTCCAGGATGCCTGCTCCTCCTCGGGAATCCCGTTGTAAAGGCGCACGATTTCCATCAATTCAGCCGTGGTGCCGGCGCCCGGCGCCTTGCCGGACTGCCGGAACATGTCGAAAATGAGGGGCAGGGCGAGAACTTCAACGCTCCGCTCGGCGATCTCCAGCACTTTGACCGGAATGCCAGAGCCACAGGAGCAGGTGGCGGCGCTGGCGCGCTTTTCCTGAACTGCGGAGGAATGATCCCCAGGTTCGCCGTGCCTTCCGGACTTAGTTCCGCCCAGCAAACGGTCGACGTGCCGGGCAATCTCTTCCGCCACTTTGGTTACCACCTCCATTCCTGCGTCGTTCAGATGCCGCGCGGTTCCGAGGCAGCCCGGAGCCGATGGACACAGTTCGCTCACCACGATACCGGCAGCCGGCTTGGAGCTGTACATTTCCGTCCCTCGGGCGGCGCATCGTTTTTCGCAGCCGTCGATCGCGATCGTCGGATAGAAACGCGCGAAAGCCCGGTCTCCTTCGCCGCCGGCGAGGAACAGAGGCAGGCAAATCGTGACCGTTTCTTGCGGGCGCAAAGACTGCAAGACCTTGAGCGTGGCGAGGCGCGTGACTGACCCCTCGGCCATCTCCTCGCCGGAACACGACACCAGACCCACCTTTCGCTTCGGTAGTTCAGGCATCCTCCTGCCCCTCCATATCATGGATGAGCGTGACTACTTCCCCGGCCAGAGCCGCAGCGAGTTTCTCGCCGCCTTCGTTCAGCTCCGCGATTCCTGCAGGCTTCAGCTCGCGGTGCTTGCGGAAAACATCGAGCACCTGGAGGGCGTGCGCCAGTGCGCCGCCCGATTCCGCGACCACCTTGGCGGCACAGGCCAGCTTGCAGCCGTCGATCGCGATCGCAGGGGCACCGGCCAGGGTCTGCCGCACCTCGTCGTCACCGAGGACGACCCGTGCAAGCGGCACCAGTTGAGTGGTGTCTGGGCGGAGGTCTTCGGTGACGATGTAAGCGCCCGTGCGCGCCACGGTCCCATAGGTCTTGCCGATGCCGCTGCAGGGCACGATCAGAACCTTTCGCGTCATTTCTTCATCTCCGCTTCGGCTTTCTCCTTCACCAGGGCCAGGTATGCATCCGCATGCAGCAGTGCCGCCCGGTCCTTTTGCCAGCTTGTCAATGCCACCAAAGCGAGCCAGCCTTTTCCATACGGATCCTGGTTGATGACTTCCGCGGCTTCCTGCAAGTGCGGATTCACATCAACGACCGTGCCCCTGATGGGAGATGGGAGACTCACATTGACCTTGACGGTCTCGATGCTGCCGATCTCATCTCCAAACCCAAGAACCGTTCCAACGGGTTTTATCTCAGCAAAAGCAATATCGCCATTGCGCTGTTGCGCAAAATCAGAAAGCCCCAGCCGGGCGTTGTCGCCTTCGAGCCTGATCCACAGGTCCGCCTCGCAATAGTAGATATCCCTCGGAATCAGAAAAGTGAACTTATCAACGGTCAGTCTGATTACCTCTTCAGCTGGCGTTGAATGATTCGGTAGCATGGAAATATCTTCTTCGGAACCATAGCGCCACGTTTACAAGACTGATCAGGACAGGCACCTCCACCAGAGGTCCGATTACGGCCGCGAACGCAGCTCCAGAGTTGATGCCAAACACCGCGACGGCTACGGCAATCGCCAGTTCGAAGTTGTTACTGGCGGCAGTAAAGGCCAACGTAGCCGTTTTGGGGTAGTCCGCCCCGAACTTCCTGCCCATATAGAAGGAAACGAGGAACATCACAACGAAGTAAACGATCAAGGGAATCGCGATCCGCACCACATCCATTGGTATCTTGACGATATACTCGCCCTTGAGCGAGAACATGACCAGGATCGTGAAGAGCAGCGCGATGAGTGTGATCGGGCTAATCCTCGGAACGAAACTGCGTTCGTACCAGGAGCGGCCTTTGAGTTTGAGCAGGATTACTCGTGTAAGCAGGCCCGCAATGAACGGAATACCCAGATAGACGAAAACGCTCTTGGCGATCTCCCCCATAGTCACGTGGACCACCGCGCCCTTCAAACCCAACCAGGCAGGCAATACGGTGATGAATACGTAAGCGTATACAGAGTAGAACAGGACCTGAAAGATAGAGTTGAAAGCAACGAGCGCGGCAGCGTACTCCGAGTCCCCCTGTGCCAGCTCATTCCATACGATCACCATGGCGATGCATCGTGCCAGGCCGATCATGATCAGGCCCACCATGTATTCGGGATAATCGTGCAGGAAGATCACAGCCAGCGCGAACATCAGGATCGGGCCTACGATCCAGTTCTGGACCAGCGACAAGCCCAAAACCCTGAAATTGCGGAATGCGTCCCCGAGTTCTTCGTATCTGACCTTTGCCAGGGGAGGGTACATCATAAGGATAAGTCCCACCGCGATGGGGAGGGACGTCGTGCCCACCTGCAGGCCGGTGATGAGCCCCACGACGCTTGTGGACCATGCTCCGAGCGCCACTCCTGCAGCCATGGCCAGGAAGATCCAGAGAGTGAGGTACCGGTCGATAAATGAAAGCCGCTTCGCCCGTTCTGCCATCTAGGACCCCTTATTCTTTGCTCGCGCCCGTTCCAGCACTTGCGACGACCTGCCCCGGATCTCAACGGACCAGTGCCATTTGACTCTTTGCCGATTCCCTGAGGACGCCCTCGATGCACACGAAAAAGTTGAGCACGCAGGGGCAACGCAGCCGATAGAAAACCTGCGCTCCACGCTTGTCATCCTTGACAATGCCGGCGTTCTTGAGAAGCGCCAGATGCCTGGAGATGGTGGAGACATCGGCGCCGATCATGTTCGTCAGCTCGCAAACGCATCGCTCCCGGCGCGACAGCTGCTCAATGATGAACAGCCGTGTGGGATGCGCCATGGCCTTCATAATCCTGGCTCTTGCTTCGAAAAGGGCCTGGGCTTTGGCATTCATTGCATCGACTCCAAAATATTTGTTTATTTGGCAATATAAGCAAATAGCCAATTCCAGTCAAGAGAAAAGGCCTCCGCAAAACCGGGGACGCCTCCCTATTTCTGTCGAGAGTGTCGATGAGCAGATACGCAGAGATGCCAGAAATAGGGAGGCGTCCCCGGTTTTTCCTCGAGGCCTCAGCTCGTCTGGGCGGCGGAGCGGGCCACGTTGCGGATCACCGAGAGGTCGCCCTCGCGCGCGGCCAGTAGAACCGAGCCCATGTATCCGTCCACCATCTCGGCGGTAAGCGGCACGGGCATGTTCTCCAGCTTGCTCTTGAGTTGGGGGTTCTTGGCGGCGGCCAGGGCGCGCTCGATGTGCTGCGGGCCGAAACCCGGCACCTGGCCCAGCGTGGTGGGAAAACCGATGCGCCGGGCCAGGGCGAACATGGCCTCAGCCACAGCCACACCAAGTTCCCGGCCGGAAAGCGCGGCGGTTTCCGGCGTTGCCACGCCAGCTTCGCGATAAATCTTGGCTACAACCTCCAAAGGCCCCTGAACTGAGGGGGCGAAGAAAACCGTGTAGTAAGGGTTCATCAGAGCGCAGGCGCGGCCGTGGCTCAGGATGTCGACGAACGAGAAGCTGTTCAGGTGCGCGCCGTTCGTGCCGCCGAGCATGATCGCATAGCCGCCGAGATCGGTGGCCAGGCAAAGCTCATGGCGGGCGTCGCGGTCACCCGCGCTTACGATGGCCCTCTCCAGCGAGTTGACGATCATGCCAATGCCGGCCACAGCGACCCGCTCCACCAGCTTGTAATTCGGCTTGCCCACGGCACTATAGAGCACCTCCAGGCAGTGGGAAACACCGTCCAGCGCGCCGTCGGCAGTCAATTCCAGCGGCGCGCCGTAAGTTACTTCGTAATCGAAGACTGCCTTCGCCGGAACGATCGCCTCGTCCACGATCAGCTTCTTCTGCCCGGTCTTCCGGTCGGTGATGTTGGAATACTTGGTGAGGTGAGCGGCGGAACTGGCGGCGGTCTGAATGGCCAGGTGGGGGGTCAGCTTCTTTCCGCTCTGCTTCAACGCCTCGGTCACCAGCCCCATGCCGAAATACTGGTTGATATCGCCTCCCAGGGTGCGCAGCACCTCGGCGGCCTTGGCGGCGTCGATAGTGCTCCCGCCGCCGAAGCTGACGATGACCTCGGGCTGCGCGGCCTCGATTTCGGCGCGGATGCGGAACAGGTCCTCCAGCGGGGCGTTCGGCCGGGCGCCGACGATTTCCGCCGCCACGGTTGCGCCGGCGGAAGCCAGGGAATTGCGAATGATCGCGGCGTACGCTTCGCTTCCAGGGAAGCGGTCAAGCACCACCGCGGCCTTCTTCCCTAGCCCGGTTGCCACCTCGCCGCAGCGGGCCAGCACGCCCGGTCCGTAGACGTAAGCGTCGCCCTTGAACCCGGCCAGCAGTTCCCTTGCCTCTTGCACGTAGTTCATTGTCGTCCTCCGCTATGGGTCGCCTTTCCGAACCGCGCCATGATGTCGGCGCCCTGCGTCACCACACCGATTCGCGCCGCACTGCCGTGGCGCTTCAAGGCCGCCTCCGGGGCTTCGAGAAGGCGAGTGGTTGCCGTAACTCCGATTTTGGCCGCCTCGGCGTTGCTCACGCCGTCGGAAACCAGCATGATGTTGACGCGGCGGCGGGTGCGGTCGAAGGCCATGTAGGTGGCCGCGGCCACCTCGTCAGCCACCTGGCCGGCTTCCACCATTTTCATCACCTCCGCGGCCGGCCGCGTGCCGAACTCCACCAGTTGCGGATGGTCGGGTGCGATGCCCTCCGGAGCGGGAATCAGCAGGATCAGCGTCCCGCCATCCTTCACCAGCATCCCGCAGTTGTTGACGGGCTTGAAGCCCTGCCAGAGGTCGCGGTCGGCCGGGTGCGAGCTGGCGATGACGACGTCAGGCTGTTCATCCACTTCCAGCGTGTAAATGGGGCGGGCGATTTCCACGCCCGCCCGATGCGCCTGAACCACGTCGCCCGCTACCACCGCCACCACCTGGGCGGAGGCGTTGAGAACCACGTTCAGAATGAACTTCAGGCCACAGCGGATGGCGATCTGCTCCATCTCCCTGCGTACTTCGTTCTCGACGTTGCCGAGAATCTCATAAACGCGCGGCCCGGCGATCAGGTGCGTGCGGCCGGTGGTGATCTTGCTGGTCACCCCGGGCTGCACCATCTTGGCGCCGCCCGCCCAGCCGGCATACATGTGGGGAATGATGTTGCCGACGGCGATGCTCAGGTCGCTCTCCAGCAGCAGGCGGCTGACCTGGATCGGAATACCCAGCGGGGTCACGCCGAGATCCACAAAATGCTCGGGCTCCGCCGGGAGGTTCAGCACGCGCACGCGCCGGCACGCGTCTTCGCCGAGGCGCTCGACCATCTCTTCAGGCGACATGGCCCGGTGCGTGCCCAGGGCGAAGAGCACCGAGATGTCGCGGTCGGCGACGCCCGCGCAGTTCAGCTGCTCCAGCAGGATCGGAAGGATCAGCTTCTGCGGGGTGTTGCGCGTGCCGTCGTCCACCAGGATCAGGGTGCGCTTGCCATGCCGGGCGGCCAGCTCGGCAAGCGAGGGCGAGCCGATGGGGCTGCTGATGGCCGCGTTCACGGCCTGCTTCAAGTCGGCCAGGGCAGGCACATCTTTCGGCCCGGCCACCCAGGCCAGATTTGCCTCGGGAATCTCGATGGTCCGAGTTTCATGCCCGTAGGGAAGCGAAATGACGCGGTTCATATCAGGCTCCTCCCCGGACGGCCGCCTGCCCGCCTTGCCCCTTGCGTTTGATGGCCCGCTCGACCGCGGCGATAATGGCGTCCTCACTCATGCCGTACTTGTCTAGCAGCTCGGAGTAGGGCCCGCTTTCGGCGAAGGTATCGGCGACGCCCACCCGCTCGAGGGGAGCCGGCCAGGTCTCTGACAGGCACTCGGCCACCGCCCCGCCCAGCCCGCCGATCACGCTGTGCTCTTCCACGGTGACCAGGGCACCGGTTTCACACGCGCAGGCCGCCACCAGTTGCGTGTCCAGTGGCTTGATCGTGTGCATCTCCACCAAACGCACGGAAAGGCCGCCTTTGGCCAGCCGCTCCACCGCGCGAAGGCAGCGCGGCATCAGCACGCCGCAGGCGATGATGGTGGCCTCATCGCCCTCGATCAGCGTCAGGCCCTTGCCCATCACCGGCTCATAGCTCGGTGTGAAGATCTGCTCGACTTCGTTGCGGCAGAGGCGGAAGTATACCGGGCCGTCCCAGGCGGCCACCTGGGGCAGCAGTTTGGAGACTGCCAGCGAATCGGATGGAACCACGACGCTCATGTTCGGCAGGCTGCGCAGGATGGCCACGTCGGTAATGGCTTGGTGCGTGGGCCCATCGAAGGAGTCGGACAGACCGCCGTAGGCTCCCGCCAGTTTCACGTTTGCGCGGCCATAACAGAGGTGCGTGCGCACCATTTCCAGCGCACGGGTAGCGAACAGGAACGCGAAGGTGTTGGCGATGGGCACCCTCCCGCTCTTGGCCAAACCCACGGCCACGTCTACCATGGCCGGCTCGGCAATGCCGAGGTTGTAGAAACGCTCGGGAAAGGCCTCTGCAAACATGCAGCTGAAGTCGGAATTGGCCACATCGGCACTGAGCACCACCACCTCGGCGCGGGCGCGGCCCAACTCGACCAGCGCTTCTCCGTAGGCCTTGCGCATCACTAGCGGCTCGCCAAACGGCTCGCGGATCACACTGCCCATTGTTCGGCTCCTTTCTGCAACTCGCCCAGCGCAGCCTGGAACTGCTCGTCGTTTGGAGCGCTGCCGTGCCAGTACGGCTCATTCTCCATGAAACTAACGCCCTTGCCCTTGGTGGTCCGCGCAATGATGATTACCGGCCGGCCATGCACCTCGTCGGCGGCATCCAGCGCGTCGAGAAGGGCGGCCATGTTGTGGCCGTGTACGTCCATGACGTGCCAGTTGAAGGAACGCCACTTCTCCGCCAGCGGCTCCATGGGCATCACCTGGGCGCAGGTCCCGGTCTGCTGCACGCCGTTGCAGTCGAGGATGACTTTCAGGTTGTCCAACTGGAACTTGGCGGCCACCAGAGCGCCTTCCCAGATGACCCCGGAGTTTATCTCGCCGTCGCCCAGCACCACATAAACCCGCCGGCGCGAGCGTTCGGCGCGCGCCGCCAGCGCCATTCCCGCGCCGATGGCCACCCCGTGCCCCAGCGGGCCGGCAGGCACCTCCACCCCCGGGGTCTTCTGCGGCTCGGGGTGCCCTTGCAGCCGGCTGTTCAAGGCGCGGAAGGTGGACAGTTCCTGCACCGGGAAGAAACCCCGGTGTGCCAGAACCGTGTAGAGCATCGCACAGGCGTGACCCTTGGAGAAAACCAGGCGGTCGCGGTCCGGCCAGTCCGGCTTAAGCGGGTCGAGGCGCAGATGATGGAAGTAAAGCGCGGCCAGAATTTCCGCGCTCGAAAACGCCCCACCGATGTGGCCGGATTTGCGGCCATAGACCATGCGCAGAACCTGAATCCGGTATTCGCAGGCGCGCCGCGCCAAGTCGGCGACCATCGCCGGGGTATGCTTTGCGCCATAGGGATAAATACGTGGGGAAGAAACAAATGCCTCAGCTGCACCCATAGCAGACTCCATTCCTCTCCTACTCCGAAAAATGCGGTGTCAACCGGCACTCGCTTTACTGCGCCGCGTCCAGCACTTGGCGCACCCGGGCGAAACCGGTCGAGCCGCTGTTGTAAACGGGCACCGGTGTGTCTTTCAGTAACGGCGCCAGCGCCGACATGGATAGCTGCGCCATCACGATCGAGTCCACCCGTTTGGAGAGTTTGTCGATCTCCTCCAGCAGCATGGCGTTGTGTGTTTCGATGTCGCCCTTCTGGTAGGCCCGGAAGGCCTCGGCGCGCAGCACCGTGGCTACCTCGATATCCTTCTTGTTCTCGCGGGCCACAATCTGCAGCAGGCGCTCCGACGAAGGCACGGTGGTGGCCAGCAGCCCGACCTTGCGGCTGCTGCACACCGCCTGCTCCATCATCGGCCGGTCGATCTGCAGGATGGGCACGTCAATCATGGGACGCGCCAGTTCCGCCGCGTAGTTGAAGGTGGAGCAGGCCAGCAGGATGGCATCCACTCCCGCTTCCTGCAGATTGTGGGCGTACTGGGCAAACTTGAAGTAATTGACCTTGGGAATCACTCCCACGCCGGCGGCGATGTTGTCGCGCTGGATGGTGTCGTCGCACAGGTGCACCACCTGCACCTCGGGAATGTACTGCCGGATGAAGGGCTGCATCGCCCCGATGGTCAGGTTAATGGCGTGAATGATTCCGAGAGTCTTCGGGGATTTGCCGTCCATTTGAATCTCCTTGTCTGCTGCTTTAAAAATTCGCGAAAAAGCGAGCGTCGGCTGCCAGACGGCGCTTTGAATTCATTATCGTTATATCCCAAGCCCCGTCCGGCGGCCAGGGCCTGCTCCGTGCCGGACATTTTCATGCGCTTTTCGCCTCCAGCGGCAGTTCCAGCGGTTTCACCTGGCGGATGGCTAGCAAGATGATGCCAAAGGCGATCACATGGAACGTGCTGACGATGGCAAACACCGGCCCGTAGCCGAAGCCGTGATCGAGCAGGTAGCCGACTATCAGGCCGAAAATCACTCCGCCCATCGCTCCGCCAAAGCCAACGAGCCCAGCCACCGAGCCGACCGTGCGCTGCGGAAAGAGGTCCACCGGCAGGATCATCACCAGCGTGGACCAGGATTGCTGGCCGAAAAAGGCGATGCTGAAGAGCACGATGGCGATCTGTACTGGCGACCAGGTAACGAACAGAATCAGCGGCATCACCGCGGCGCTGGCCCCCAGCGCCATCTTGCGGGCGAAATTTGCCGAGTGGCCGCGCCGGATCAGCCAGCTGGAGAACCAGCCGCCGGTCAGGCTGCCGATGCCGGACGCGGCATAGGGAATCCAGGCGAAGTAGCCGACGCTCTTGGTGTCGAAGCCGCGCGCGTCGTAGAGATACTTGGGCAGCCAGAAGAGGTAGAAGTACCAGGCGCCGTCGCTGAGAAACTTGCCGGTGACCAATCCCCATACCTGGGGGTAGGAGAAGAGCCGCAGCCAGCGGATCCCAGGCTGCTGCCGGGCTTGCGGCTGCAGCACCTCTTCGATCTCCGCGCGCTCGGCTTGGCCGAGCAGTGGGTGGCTGGCCGGCGGATGGTATCGGTGCATCCACCAGAGCGTCCAAGCCAGTCCCAGCGCACCGGTCAAGAAGAAAACCCAGCGCCAGTTGGCGGTCATGATGATGGCGGCGATGGCCGGAGGCGCGATTACCGCACCTACGGCCGTTCCGGCGTTGATGATGCCCATGGCCGTGGAGCGCTCCCGCAGCGGGAACCACTCGGCCACCGCCTTGGTGGCCGCCGGGAAACCGCCCCCCTCGCCGATCCCCAGCAGAAACCGGCTGCCGGCCAGCATGCCGAAGCCGCGCGCCAGCCCGTGACTGGCGCAGGCCAGCGACCAGCCCGCCATGATGACCAGGAAGCCCAGCCTGGTTCCCAGCACATCGATCAGTTTCCCGCCGCCGGCGTACATCAGGGCGTAAGCAATCAGGAAGGCCGCCTGCAGTTGCGAGAACTGGGTGTTGGATATGGGGATGTCCTGCTGGATGGCGTTAATGGCCACCGGCAGCGTCTGCCGATCCAGATAGCTGATGCCGATGGCCGCGCAGATGAGCACGGCGATCATCCACCTCAGCCGCGCGCTGCGCGCCTCTTCTTCATGCGGACTCGATCCACCCCGGGACTGTGAGTAAGCAGTTGATGGCACGGTTTTGGTCCTGCGCTTTCCTGAACTTTGAACGTATCGAGGCAGCCTCCAACACCCCGGTGGGCCGCCTCGGCTTGCTTGAACCACAACCGGCAGGAGGTTCTGGCGGGCTGCAGTTGGTTCGCACAGAGAACCGAGAATATAACATGCGGGCAGGCCCTGCAACTTGCAACACACCGCACCCGCGTTCTTAAGCAGCAGCCCGGCTGTTGTCCGCACTGCCCGATGCCGGGAACCTGCTCCCTGATGGTCGTGCGCCAAGCAGAACAGCTACAGTCGGAGGCGGACCGGCTTGCCGTCGAAAACGACGGCCCGTTTCTGCCGGGAGGTGGCAAGCCAAACCTCGATCTTGCGCGGGCCCTCCAGCAGCCGCGTTCCCTTCTCCAGCTCCAGGCTCAGTTGCCGCGTGGCGTCGTCCCATACGCAGCGGATCTTGGTGAACATGCCCTTTTCGAAGTCAAAGCTGACTCCGTCGTCCTCATAGAGCGTGAACTGGCCGTTGGCGCCGGGATAGACCACCAGCTCGAGCGGGGCGTCAACCTTCTCCGCGGTGTACTGCTTCACCGGCCCCAGGGGAATCACGGAGCCGGCGCTCACATAGAGAGGCATGGTGGCGAGGTCGACTTCCCGGCTGATCTCCTTCCCGCCTGCCACTTTTTCCTGTGTCCAGAAGTCGTACCAGGTTCCGCGCGGCAGATACAGCGAGCGCGAAGTGGCCCCCTTCTTCACCACCGGCGCGACCAGGATGTCGCGGCCCCACAGGTATTCGTCGCCGCGGGCGACCGCGATGGGATCGTCGGGATAGCGGAACCAGAGCGAGCGGATGATCGGCAGCCCGGTTTCGCATGTTTCCTTGACGGCTGAATAGAGATAGGGCATCAGCTGGTAGCGCAGATCGAGGTACTTCTTGCAGATCGGCTCGATCGCCGTGTTGTGCAATTCCTTCGGATCCGGGTTGTACGGGGTTTCCGTGTAGCCCCAGCCTCCGAGGTTCCAGCCCCATGGAAGCCGCAGTTTCCAGTTGCGCCCGTGCGAGCGGAACAGCGGATTGAACGCGGCAAACTGAAACCAGCGCACGTACAACTCGCCGTTGAATTCCTCCGTGGGAACGAATCCGCCGATGTCCGTGCCCCAGTACGGGATGCCGCTGAGGCCGGTATTCACGGCAACCGGAATGTGCGTCTCCAGCGTTTCCCACCTGGATTGGACGTCGCCGGACCACAGGAAGGAAGCGAACCGCTGCATGCCGGCAAATCCGTTGCGGTGCAGTGCATAGACGCGCTCGTTCGGCCGGTACATCTGCTGGCCCTCAAAATACATCCGGTTGCGCGCCAGTCGCGACGGTCCGTCGAGTCCATCGCCCTGGTCCGGCCACCAGCCATCCACGCCAAGATCGAGGAGCGGTTTGTGTGCAGGCCAGTAGCAGCTCACCTGGCGATCCTCCGGCCAGCGCCCGTCGGCTGTTCGGCTAGTTGGCAGCGGCGGTGCCGTGCACGGATCCGTCACCGTCCCGGTAAAACGCCGCCCTTCCACAACCACGTGAAGCACGACCTTGAAGTGCTCGTCGTGCAGCTGTTGGATCATCTTCCTGGGATCCGGGAACGCTTTGGGGTTCCAATCAAACTCTCCATTGTTGGTGTTCCAGCCGTTCGGACAGAAACCGGTGCCGAGATAGATCATCATGTCGCAGGGGAGCTTCTTCAGGCGGAACAGCCGGGCCTCCTGCAGGATCTCCTCCGGTGGGTCCAGCGTCCGGTGCGATTGCTGGTAGCCGAATGACCAGAGAGGCGCCATTTCCGGGTAGCCGGTGAGCTTGGCGTACGCGCCCATCACCGCCGCGGGCTCTTTTTCACCGATAACGAAAATGTCGAGCGGCAGGGCCGCCTGCGGGTCTGGCGGCCGGAACTGCCCGACCTCGCCGGTGAGATCGAAGGATCCGAGAGGCTGATGAATGAACATCGCCCAGCCGGAGGTGCCGACGAGCAGCTGAACCGGGACCTTACCGCCGTGGGTGCGGAGGTTATAACCCCCCTGGCCGCTTCGCATCTGGTCCAACTTGCCGCGCCGGTCAAACTGCGGGCCGCCCTGGCCCAGACCGAGCACGGGGCCGTTGCCTAACTGGAAGTCGACATGGCCGCTCGTCGCATCGACCTTCAGTTCCTGAACCAGACGGCCACCCTTGGCTTCGACGCGAATGGTCAACGGGTCCGCCGTGAGTTTGACGGCCAGGTCGCCGCATTTCAGGTTTCGGGAACCTGAAAGAGTTCGCAGACTGGCTGCTGGCTTTCCCCACGTGTCTCTGACCAGAGCGCCATCGGACGGAATCGGCTGCGCCCGGTTGTTTTCGATGGGGACCACAGTAATCCGGACGTTCGCTGCGCTGACAGCAGTCAGTGCGATCTCCACCGGCCGGCCGGCTATCTGGATCGGTCCCTCTTGTGCGAGGGCGATCCGCTGTCCGAAAAGTGCGCTCGAACCGATCGCGGCTACACTCTTCAGAGCTTCTCTGCGAGTGAGCAGGTTTTTCATGATACGTGCGTCCTATCCAGAATCTCCATTTTGGTCTGCCGGCCTATGGGGGAAGTATTCCCCCTCGACAAGCTTTCCGCCGTGCTGTGGCCGCAAGCCGAGCCAATGGTACGCGCCTCCGGCGCCCCAGTGCGCACCAGAGCCGGAGGAAGCCTTATCTCAGCCTTCGACAGGGTCGCTCCATATCAGAAGCGCAACCGCAGGCTGACCAGGAAGAAACGCGCGGCTCCCGCGCCCAACGTCTTCCCGAAGGTGTTGCTATTCAGGCTCGTCGACGGATCGCTCAGATTCACGCGGTTGAAGGCGTTGAACCCCTCCAAGCGCAAAGAGCCGGTGATAGATTCGTGGATCGGGAAGTTCTTCGCCAGCGCAAGATCCACTCGTGCGAATCCCGGAGCGCGGAACGCGTTCCGCCCCAGATTGCCGACGGTCCCCGCGACCGGCCGCGGAAAGTCCGCCACGGCGAAAATGCCGTTCAGGAACTCCTCTTTGGTGAAACCCTGCCGCTTCACGGAGTTGGCCGGCGCATTCGGCCGGTCGCCGCCGGTATTGTCGGCGTTGAAATCGCCGTTGGGATAAGAACCGCCGATCGTAACGTTCATCGGCTGGCCCTCCTCCAGAACGCCATATCCGGAAAGCTGCCAGCCTCCGGCCACCTTGCAGGCCCAGGAGGCGCAATGCTTCAAGAATGGAAGCTCCCAAATGCCAGAAAACGACAGCCGCTGCCGCACATCGAAACTAGCCACCGAGCGGTCGAGGCTGCGGTTGTTCACGTCATAGTAGCTGGTCGTGCCCTGTTCCGCTTCCGCATCGGTGAGCACCTTCCCGTAAGTGTAGTTCGCCTGGAAGGAGAACCCTGCGGAGAACTGCCGGCGCACCGCAAGAGTCCCGCCGTGGTAGATCGAGTTGGACGTGGTCTGGGCCATACTGATGCTCGAGAAGCTGGGATTGTAACCGTCGAAGCGGCCGTCCAACATGTCGCCATTGTAGCGATTGACGTTGGCGATGTTCACCAGATGATGGCCCGCCGAGCCGATCCAACTGACCTCGACCACTATCTCCCCAGGCAACTTGCGCTGCACGCCCAAGAACCAGTTGTGGGCGTACGGGTTGTTGAAGTTAGGGTCGATGGTATCTATTGCCACGCGCACGCCGCTGATGCCGTTGTGAGAATCGAGGCCGAGTCGCAGGCCAGGGTCTATGGGATAGCCCAAATACGGTTTCGACGGATCGCCCAGCGAGTAGGTGAACGACGTGCCGTAATTAAGGCCCAGCGTCGCCGTGGCGGCCAGCGGCGGGTTTGTGCGGTACCTTGCGGTTTGCACCGTTGCCATGCGGTCGTAAGAAATCCCGTAGCCACCGCGGATGACGTTCTTGGCCCGGCCGCCGATGTCCCAGGCAAACCCAAAACGCGGCGCGAAGTTCAGCGTGTCGGTGTTCCAGCCCTGGGGAGTAACATCCACCTTGCCGTTGGCAATGCGCTCGGCGTAAGTGGAACCAGTCCCGAGGACAAGGTTCCGAAACCGGTTGTGGGTGTCGGTGTAGGGGCCGTAGTAGTCGTAGCGCAGACCCAGGTTTAAGGTCAGGTTCCGCCGCGCCTTCCAATCGTCCTGCAGGAAGGCGGCCCCTTCCCAGATGGCCTCGTCGGCGCGTGTGGTGGTGGGCAGCCCGGTGCGAGGGTCCACCGTCCGGTTCATCTCAATCGGCTCGTCGTCGATGAAGTCCAGGATGCTGGCAAAGCTGTAGACGGGTATGTAAGAGGAGGTGTGCCATAGGATGTTGTACGCCCTGCGGATCTCACCGCCAAACTTGAGGCTGTGGCTCCCGCGGTACCACGAGAACGTGTCCTTTAGCTGCCATTCGGTCGGAAACCACCCTCCCGGGTAGACATTCACGTCTCGCGAAGGCCCGCCGCCCGTGATACTTATCCCCGGAACCTGCTTGTTAAGAATGTCATTGCAGGATAGAGCCCCTAGGGGTTTAGCGGGATCCACGGGGACACAATAGTTCCCCATAAACCGCGTCACTCCAATCCGCGCCTCGTTGAGCTTCGTGGGGCTGATCGTGGACACATAGACAAGGTTGCCATAAGTTCCCGTGGTGGGATTGATCCGCAGGAAGTCCGGGCGCACCCCGGGGGTGATGCTCCGTGCATGGAGGCGATAAAAGTAGAAATACAGGCGGTCCTTGCCCGGCCGCAGCTCATGGTCCACCCGCGCGGTGAACTGATAAGACCTGGCGTCGGTTGTGGTCATGTACCGCACGGTGCCGATGTCGGGAATGCCGTCCTTCACGGAACTGAATTTATTGACCCCTGGCAGCGGGCTGCCCACGTCGCGGATATTGATGGTGGGATCGGCAACGGGGCGGAATTTGTCCAGGATATAGGCGGCGATGGAGTTCGGCCGGGTTTGCAGCACGTAATTGCGAAGCTCGGGGGTCTCCACCGTCGTGTTGGAGCTGCTGCTTCCCGACCGCCGCGCCCCCTCGTACGTGGTGTAAAAGAACGTCCTGTTGCGCACGATAGGGCCGCCGATCCCGTAACCGAACTGGTTGCGGCGGGAGACCGGAACCGAGGCGTCAAAGAAGTTTCGAGCCTGCAGTCTGTTGTTGCTATGGTATTCCCAAACACTCCCGTGAAACTCGTTGGTGCCTGATTTGGTGACGATGCTGACTTGAGCACCCATGTTACGGCCTTGTTCCGCCGAGAAGTTGTTGGTGGTGACACGCACTTCCGCCACCGTCTCCACGTTCGGCGTCACCTCGGCGCGGCCGCCGCGCGAAATCGAGTTGACGCTGGAGTCGTCTATGGTAATCGAATTACCATCGGCCCGCATGCCGTTGGCGTTGTACTGTGGCGTCGCGTCGCTGCCGAAAAGTTCGTTGCCTAAGCTGCGGCCGCTCATGCCCGGCTGCAGCGCCATGAGATTGAAGATGTTGCGGTTCGGGATAGGCAGTTCACGCAACTGCGTGCCGCCTATCTGCGATGAGATGCGCGCTTGTTCGGTTTCGAGGGCGGCCGCCTCGGCGGTGATAGTCACCGTCTCGGCAACGCCGCCCACCTTCAGCGTGAAATCCACCTTCCGGATCTCGTTCACCGCAAGGACCACGGAAGCCTGCTCGGCCGTGGCGAAACCTACCTTGGAAACCTTGATCGAGTAAGTACCGGCGCTGAGGCTGAGAATCCGGTAGACCCCTTCGGGGCCCGATATCGCCTCGCGTGTGAACCCGGTGCTGACGTTCACCACCACCACCTTAGCGTCGGGGATCACCGCTGAGGAGGGATCCAGAATGGTTCCCTGAATGCCACTGCTGAACTGGCTCCAGCCCAGTTGCGGCAATAACATAAGCGCAAGAAACATCAAGAGGGATAGCCTGAAACAACGAGACATGGTTCCGTCCTCCTCGAGCGCGCCCGGGCGCAACGGTACTACCACTATTACGCCTCGTCAAGTACTTTCCGCATGATCCGATTGGGCTGCGGGCCATCCTGAAGTTACCAGCTCTAAACCCGTCGTTCGTTTCTGCCCCCCGTGCTGGCGCACCTTGCAGTCATTCTGAACGAGCAAGCCCCACTCCCAGAACCGAATCGCGTCATCGGAAATGATCGGCTCACCCCTGCGAGGATCGGCAGGCGAACATCGCCTCGCTGACACCAGAGACGACATTGTTCTCGCTCGTAGGCCATCCCGCAAGATGCATGGGGCCCCAGACCTGCCAGGCGGAATGGTAGTACCAATGCCGGAAGCCGTCAAGTACCCTTTCCCGCCGCGGCCTGGGCACCATCCGGCCGCCCGCGCTCCTGAACACCTGGCGTTACCGGGTGATAACGGCTGGCGCCGACCTGTTGCTCTCGTTTCCCGGCAATCCCGAGGCGGCTGTTCAGCGGAAGCGCGCGCGCTGGCGCTGCGCTCGCCGCGGGCAGAACGCGGTCCTTGCGCTTCTCGAAATGTGGTAGAGTGTTTTGGTGCGCGATCGCAGCATGATTAAATTCCGGGAGGACATTACCACAAAACTCATTTCGGCCTTCAAGAAGCTGATCTCCGAAGGAACCATGGCACCGGGGCAGAGACTGCCGGGCGAACGCGAGCTGGCCGAGAGCTTCGGCGTTTCCCGCTCCAGCCTGCGCCCGGCGTTGAAAGTGCTCGAGAGCATGGGGGTCATCTCTCAGCGGGTGGGAGACGGCACCTATCTGAATGCCGAGGCCGCCTCGATTCTGCAGGAGCCGCTGGAATTCCTCATCCTGCTGTATGGCATCTCTGCCCAGGAACTGATGGACGCCCGCTTGATCGTCGAGCCGGAGTTGACTGCCCGGGCGGCCAGGAACATGCGGGAAAACGACCTGGTGGAGGTGCGCCGGGCGCTGGAGGGAATGGACAAGGCCCGCTCCGATCGCGCGGAGTTCGTTCGCTGCGACGCGCGCTTTCACCAGGCCATAATGCGCGGTGCCGGCAACCGGGTTTGCACCCTGATGTTCGCCGTGGTGCACCAAGCCATGGAGAGCCTGATGCAGGTCACCGCGCAGATGGTGCGGCCCGAATACACCCTGACTTTGCATCGGCGCATTTATGCGGCTCTGCGCAAGCGCGATGCGGAACTGGCCCGCCGCCGCATGATCGAGCACCTGCAGGACGCCAGACAACTGGTGAGCCTGGCCAGCTGCAAGCTCGTCCAGAAGCGTCTGCAGGAAGGCATCAACCGCATCTCCACCCGGCCGGCCAAGCGCTCCAAGACCGCGGCCGCCCGCGCCCGCTAGCGCGTTACTTAAGACACACAGAACGTCCTGTAGCGCGGCTTCCCGCAGCGTCGCACCGCAAGTTCTGCCTGGAGGTAAGACCTTGAGGTTGGAGAAGAGAAAATAAGTGGTTACACGAAACCGTATAACTTGGCCGCGTTGTCGCCGAGGATGCGGTTGCGCATGGCCTCGTTGGGCACGCAGTCAGCCATCAGGTCGAGCAGAATCGCATCGTTGGGCTTCTCATTTTCTTTCATCGTGGGATGCGGCCAATCGCTGCCCCACACGAGTCGCTCCGGCGCTTCCTTAACATAGGCTTTGGCCACCGAGACGCTGTCGGCATACGTCGGAGGACCAACCCGAGTGTCAATGTAGAAACCCGAAAGCTTCACCCACGCCCTGCCCCGTTGCAGGAGTTCGCGGATGACGCCGAACACTGGATGGCTGATGCCCTGCGGTTCGGGAACATGGCCAAGATGGTCGTAAACAATCGAGCAAGGCACGCGGTTCCATAGGTCCTTCGCGGCTGCGATCTGATCGGCAGAGGCATTGACCTGGATATGCCACCCAAAAGCCGCCACGCGCTTTGAAAGTGGGTCCACGATATCGAGCGTGGTAGCACCGGCTTGCACGAGATTGAAGCGGATGCCGCGCACGCCACCCGCATGCAACCGCTTCAGTTCCGCATCAGTAACGCTTGTATTCACCACAGCCACGCCACGGGCGAAGGCAAGGCCGAACCTCCCTAGCGCTTCGAGCAGCAAGCGATTGTCTGTGCCGTAGGTGGATGGCTGTATGATCACACCGCGGTTTGTTCCGATGCGCTTCTGAAGTAGTCGGTAGTCTGCAACCGTCGCGTCTGCCGGGCGCAACGTTGCATTCGGATCCACCGGGTAGTGCGAATCGTAGATGTGATAGTGGCAGTCTGTCGCGTTTGCTGGCACCTTTGTTTTGGGACGTTCATCGCCCGACGACCACTTCACAGACTGCCCATCCGTACCAGGCGCAATTCCAGCTGCTCCCATCACCAGTCCTGGAATGGCCGTCAAAACCGACCTGCGTGACCACCGATTTTCATTCATCATTGTCTCCGAATAATAGAAAATCGTTAACCGGCCAATCTGTCATTCCAAGAGAAAAGAGTGACTGATTTTCCTGCCCCTTCCCTACTCAAGGTGAAGTCTTTTTCTTTCAGTTGGTTTATTGTCCTTCAAAGGCGCAAAAAAGGAAAGGCCCCAACCGTAGCCATCAGTTGAGGCCTGAGACGGACGGCGCCGACGATTGGAAGGTGAGGATGGTTTCGGGGACTGCCCCTGCAAACGCCAGAACCAACGCGAGCATGACATCGAAGTATGCCGCACCGCTCCAGGGTATGCCTCTCCCAGCGGCGTAAACCGGTGTTTATTCGGTCAGTGGCAGCTATATCAACCTTCTTAGAGGCACCGGCGGTATGCCGGGACTGGGGTATAGAGTTACCAGCATCTGAGCAGATTCAGATTTTCCGAAGGAACCATCCGCCGCTGAATGAAAACTCGTTGAATTGCGCGGCAGGCGTAAGTTAATCTTCACCCGCTAACAACCTGAGCAGTCGTCAGAAGGAGGGCAAGTGGCCGATCGTTCCATATTACTCAAGGCGCTCACACCGGAGGCAAAAGCTGCATTACGCGGGGACTACGTCAAGATCGCCAGCTTTCCATTCAGGGTTGGTCGGGAAAGCCGCGCCTTCGACCGTCCAATTGATTATCCAAATGATCGTAGAAGACCCGATTCAGCTTCCACTAATGATCTCTACCTTTTTGAATCCGGCGACATTTTGAATGTTTCACGGGAACACTTTTTGATAGATGCCAAGGATGATAAGTACGTGTTGGTGGACCGCGGGAGCTTTTGCGGCACCCTGGTAGAAGGGGAGCTCGTGGGTGAAAAAAGGAAAGGCGGCTGGAGAGAGCTGGCCAACAATGATGTCATAATTGTCGGCACGTCAGAGTCCACATTTGTCTTCAAGTTCTTGATCGTAGAAAACTCATAGAGAGCCGCGCCCATACGGCAAAAGCATCAATATCTGAGCATCGTTGAGAATTGCCGCGAAGCGCGCACATCGGACAGAGGGTAATGAGGAGGTCGGTCTTTTTCCTGACTTCCCGCTGAAGTGCCGGATCGGTCCTTGCTGCCGCCTCGGTCCGGCTTCGGCAAGCCTTGAACGCGAATTCGAGCGCCTTGGCCGGCATGCCGAATGGTTCCGAACTCGGAGGGGTGCAATGACAGACCAACTCGACGAACTCACGGCAAAGTACAAGGAATGGACTACCGAGGACTTGCTTCGAGTGGTGAAAGATGAATGGGCCGATTATACCCATGAAGCGTTGCGGGCCGCTGTAGGGATTCTTCATTTAGCACTCAGGGAAATCCTGAATGCAAGCTGGGGATGGGTTCTCATCGCGATCGGCCTATTATCGTTATTTGTTATGAGGCGCGTTATGTATCTCGCCAGCGGCGTGGTCCTCCTCATCGCCGCAGGGCTCAACATTGCATCCGTTTTGAATCGAGAAGGATTTGGAAACCCGTGGATGGCCGTCGGATTCCTTCAGATCGGATGGGCAGGATTGGAGTTTTCCAAGTTCAACAAATACGCACTTGTACCTGCCGGATCGGCAGCATCCAAAGGATTATAGTTGGCCCATCCGCAGGACGATATCACCTGCCGGATGTCCTAATCTCTGAACCGAACCCGAACTGAGAGGAGAACAGCATGACAGCACGCAGATCAAACCCCCTATTTCTGCTGGCAGGATTGCTCCTGTGCACCCCAATCGCCGTCAATGCGCAGCAAAAAGGGATGAATCTAATCACCGAGGATGGACTGCGCGTTCACTTGAACTTCATTGCCGCCGACGAAACCCAGGGCCGGGATACACCGTCCCCGGGCGTGACCATCGTCGCGCGCTACCTCGCCACCATGGCGGAACATTATGGCCTCAAGCCCATCATGCCCGGCGGCTCCTTTTTCCAGAATATCCCTCTCGAAGCCACTGCCGTCTCCGAATCGAAATCCCGGTTGCGCGTGTTTTCGCCGACGGGAGAAACGGTCTATTACTGCCCACAGGGCTTTCTTGGCAGGAGCGCCGGCGTCTGGGCCGGAGACGTCGTCTTTGTGGGTTACGGGTTGAGCGCGCCGGAAAAAGGCTGGGACGACTACGGCCAATTGGATCTGACAGGCAAAGTTGTCATCATGATGGAAGGCCAACTCCCCGAAGGGAATGCATTGCGCGCAGACCGCGCTATCCTGGCCACCAGAACGTCCATGCCGCGCACAAAGGGCGCCGCTCTGGTTCTGACAGTGATCAGCCCGGAGCGTGAAAGGGACATGCTCTCGCGCGGCGCGGGATTTCAGAATACGCCGCGCCCGGCCATGCTCAGCACCTATCCAACCCAGAACCAGGCGCGCGTGAGCGCCACTCCGGCACAGCCGCGCCCACAACAGCCCACAACGGCCAATCCCCAGCAGCCGGCAACCAACCTGCAGCAGGCCGCGGCTCGTCTCGGCCCTCCGCCGGGAACAGCCGAAATCCGACATGAGGTGGCAGCAAACATTCTGGGCATCGGCCAGAGCGAGCTGGACGCAATGTTCGCCTCGATCGCGGACGGCAAGCGGGTTCCCGGAAAAGTGCTGAACAAAAGAGTCGAGCTGTCCGTAGTCAGCGAGAAACACTCCGACAGCTCACCCAACGTAATCGCGGTCATGGAAGGCTCGGATCCGATCTTGAAGAACGAGTATGTCGTGATCAGCTCACACCATGATCATCTCGGCATGCGCAACGGGAAGCCCATGGATGGGGCCGATGACAATGGATCCGGCACCGTCGCCATGCTCGAGATCGCAAAGGCCCTCGCTGTCGAGAGGCCAAAACGCTCGATCATCCTGGCCTGGTTCACGGGCGAGGAGAAGGGGCTCTGGGGCTCGCACTACTTCGTCAACAACTGCCCGGTTCCCCTGGAGAAAATCAGCGCCAATCTCAACCTTGATATGATCAGCCGCAACGATCCTGACAGCCTCTTCCTGATCGCCTCCAACAATCTAAGCACAGAACTGGATGGATCGATCAACGGGATGAACGAAAAGTATTCTAAGTTTAAATTTGATTACGTGTACAACAACCGCACGCATCCCGATCGTTTCTATTATCGCAGCGATCACTACCCCTTCATCCGGGTAGGCATTCCCGCGGTATGGATATTTTGTGGCACAACACCGGACTACCACACCCCGAATGATACGATCGTGAGGGTTGACTTCAAGAAAATGGAAAAAGCAACGCGGCTCACGTACTTGGTTGCTTATGACATTGGCAACAGGCCCGCGCTGCTGAAACTCGACGCCAATCCCGAGGTAACCACGCGCGGCAAGCACAATACCGCCGTCGAGACCATCCGGTAGAGAACTTAGCTCGCTTCGCTCGCCAACTTCAGGGGCAGAGGGACAAAGGGATCAAGGAGAGGGGCCAACTATGACACGACAGAGTATTCCATTAGGCAAGATCCTGGGAATTCCCATAGGCCTGGACTATTCCTGGTTTCTTGTCTTTGCGCTGGTTACCTGGATGCTGGCAGCCAGTTATTACCCTTTGGAATTCAGGAACTGGACCCCGTTGCTCTACTGGTTCATGGGCGCACTCACGGCAATAATGCTTTTTGCAAGCGTGTTGCTCCACGAATTGGGTCACTCTGTCATTGCACTGCGGCACAAAATTCCGGTGCGCAGCATCACGTTGTTTATCTTCGGTGGCGTAGCCCAGATTGGCGCGGAACCGCCGAGCGCCATGGCGGAGTTTTTCGTTGCCATTGCCGGACCAATCGTGAGCCTTGCTCTGGCAGTGTTGTTTTCCGTGATCAAGCCCGCCGTTTCCGGCATCGAGCCTTTGTGGGGATTGGTGAAATACCTGGCCTACATCAACTTTGCATTAGTGCTCTTCAATCTGATCCCCGGTTTCCCGCTGGATGGCGGCCGCGTATTTCGCGCCATAGTCTGGGCCGTCACGAAAAACATGCGGCGCGCGACGCTCACGGCGGCCAACGTAGGGCGTTTCTTTGGTTTCCTGTTCATCCTCTTGGGCATCTGGCAAGTGTTTGCCGGCAACCTCGGCGGAGGGTTGTGGACCGTTTTCATCGGCTGGTTTCTCGACAGTGCCGCCTCCGCACAGGTGCATCAGGTCATGTTGCAGGGCCTGTTGGCCGGCCACAGGGTTTCCCAGGCTATGAGCCGACAGTGTGTGGCCGTTCCTGCCGAGGTGACCTTGCAGCAATTGGTGGACGAACACATTCTCGCCAGTGGCCGACGTTGTTTCCTCGTCAATCGCGGGGCGGACACCATTGGCCTCATGACCTTACACCGGGTGAAAGAAGTCGCGCGGCCCGAGTGGGCAAACACGACTGCCGAACAGGTGATGCTCCCACTCGAAGCATCAAAGCGAATAGGCCCGGATACAGGGCTGTGGTCTGCGCTCCAGTTAATGGACCGCGATGGAGTCAACCAACTTCTTGTGATGACCGACGGCCGAGTGGTGGGAATGCTGAGCCGTGAGGATGTCATCACTTTCTTGCGCACGGTCCAGGAACTGGCTGCGTAGCCGTGGCGCGAGCATTGGAGGCTGCAGCGGCGTTTTTGGTCGTGTTGATTCCGGCGGTTGCATTGTTCCGAGGCGACCGCCAGCAGCCAGGTCATAACGGGGATCATCGCCAGCTACTCAAAAGGATTCGAGTTCAGCGGCAGAACAGTCCGCGCTGGCGCTTGAGTCCTAAAACAGATTCTGAAATACAATGCGCATAACAAAACTCCCTCGCGAATCACCTGAAATACCATGAACAGTACGCAGATAGCCAAGCTCAAACTTAGCAACAACAATTGTTAACTGAACCCCGCCGCCAACTGCCACGCGCGTCCGATCATCAAGACTCCCAGGTGAGTCTAAGCGCCCGACATCAAACATGAAGAGAGGTTTGATCGAAAAGATGTTTGCCCGATCGGCAATGAAATACACCGCTGGACAAATCTCCTTGAGGATCTTATCAGCCCTCTCAGCGGCCTGTTGATCGGTCAACGCATTGTCTCGTTCCATAAGCTCGTTAATGAGAAAAGATCGGGCGGTCCTAACTTGTCCTTTGATTATCTGCTTTAAAGAGCCGGGATTCTTCTCCACGCTGGTGTGACCACAGCCTGGCTGGTTCGCCTCCTCCCCCCGATCATCATCAATAACAACTACTGGCGGGACGAGAGGGTAAGACCAGGCAGGAACAGGGACGGCGACATTCAAATTTAGATGCCAAAAAGAGGTGCCGCCGCGCATTTTTTGCGCCCCCGCTTCGGCGCCGGCCTGACCACTGCCAAAGCTCCGTAACAGGGGGCCGAGGGGGAAAGAAGCCAAAGCTGAGGAGTCCGCCGCATCATAGAGGAAGTTGCTCACTGAGTTTCCCCCATAGAAGCGAGCATACTCGGGGGTATCTCCCCAAGCCCGGCCCCCTCCAATGATGGCATCCACTCCGATCGTCTGATTTGTATCAATATAAAATCTCTCTTCCGGCGTGGTAGTATCGTCAATCCACTCTTTCCTCAGCTTTCGTCTCTTTTCGATGGGGAATTCTTTCTGATAGCCCAAAATACCAACTAACCTATGATAGGAATGAAATTCTCCTTGGGGCGAACTAACATCCCCCCAAATGCCCAGCCGGGTGAACCCGCCGGCGATCCGCCCATCCATAATCGCCCGCCCTTCAAAAGCATTCTCCGAAACCAATTCGGATAAGGCGCCATCTCTGCTGAAGAAACGATTGCCGGACCAGCGATACTTGCCCGCCAGCGTAATGCTATTCAGCAGGTCAAAGCGAGGCCGCATTGTCAGGCGCCCGCCAAATTTAGCCAAATCATTAAAATACTTCCCTTCAGCTAAGGGTTGTTGGCTGGCACCGAAACTCCCATCCATCGACATCATCTCGAAGAATTTCCCCGGCTGGCGATGAATCAGGGACAATCGTGAGTCAGCATCATAAAAAGACTTGTTCAGCGACTGTCGACCCTTCAGGTCCAACTGCAGCTTTGTCTGGCGTTCTGAAATATGCTCGCCGCGTGAGAGCCGCCCCAGATCAAGAAGATTAGTAGAAATCCCGGCGACCTGCGAAAGTCCATATTCACGGTCATAATTCGAGCCGAAGGTCGGATTGAGTGCCAGTAAAGGACGCGGGGCCAGGTCAAAAAAAGTTGGCCGATTCGAACGTGGGATAGGAAGAGTATTTGAGCCTGAGTGGTAAAGGTCAAACTGCAAGTATACTGGATTGATCGTCACGTTCACGCACTTGGTAACGGGATTCCCCAGATCCGCCTGGCACTTTGCCGGTTCCTCTTCTTGCACACAAGAATCAACGTAGAAGACAGATATGGTTCCTCGGTTGTCAAGCTCGAAATCTTGCTGCCTATCTTTCTTCAAGGCGGCTCTAACAGCATTATGAGTAGCGGAGCGTTTGGCGGGATCGTAGTCATCGCCGCTGACCAAGATCTGATCTTCCGGCCGGTTGCTGACAGGGAAAATTTGCGGAGCCCACCCCCAACGGGCATCTGTTACCACCGAATGAACCTTATAACCATCGTCTTTACTGATGTCGTTCCGACATTTGGGTTTTTCAGCTTTGGTGGAGTAAACCGTTTGAGCAGGCTGAGGCTGTTGCGCAATTGCCAGTTGAGCAAAGGCTATTACTCCCCAAAAAGACAAGGAAAACAGACTGACCCCGTAGCAAGGGCAAATTGATAAGCTCCTGGTCACAAAGCAAATTCCCCTGAAATATCCAGTCAGCATTAGCCTTTATTTCTCAAGAGGTGGCGACTTTGCTCATTCCGCTCAGGAGCGCCTGATTCTGCTCCGCACTTGCAGTGCCGCCGGCTAATCCTACTTGCTTGGCCACCGGATACACCGTATCTTTAAGGGCGGCGACACCTTGTGGAGAAACTCCCTCCAGCGAAGCTCTCCTGATGCCTTGCGCTTCCACATCGGTTCCGGCTGTAAAAGAAACATGGACGATCTGAACAAGATTGCCTCCCTGTTTTTGGAAGAGATCAAAGACCAGCTTCCAGATAGGGTCATTGGCGCACGTGCAGGCCTTTTCCACAGACACCTCAAACTTGAACCCGGCCTCGGGGGACATTACCATGACGTCCAAAAGGAAAGGTCTACACTTTCTTGCGCCGACGGGGACAACCTTAATCGAGGATGCATTTGCTGACATGACTGTGCCTCCGGTTAAAACATCAATATTGACAACCCAATAACTACATCGTTTTCCAGTGGGATGTTGATAACAGGCGGTCGCTTTTCGCTGTCGGGGAGAGAATACCACGGATTCGGCCGATAGGAAAAACGAGAAGGATTTTAGGATCGGAACCCGCCGCTATCCAGCTCACAGACGAAGCGAAGTCTGTTCAGGCTGAACAGCGCCCCAGCCGTGCGCGCAGCTCCCCGACAGCGGATTTAGTGCGGTTCGCTGTAAACCGGCTGCCAACCGTCTCAGCAGCCGCGGACTCCCGGCTCGCAACAGAAGCCGCAGCAACACTCGTCCTCGCAGCAGCACTCCTCATGGCAGCCGCAGCCGCATTCGCACTGGCAGCCTCCGTGGCGCCTGTGCTCCGCACCGTGCGGACCCGGCACTCCTGCTCCGGCATATCCCTGCATTACCTGCAGCCCGCCCGCAAGCACGGAATTTGCCAGAGCGACACCGAGATGAAGCATCTTGCGGACGCTTTCGTAGAAGGGCGTGTGCATGGCAGGAACCGGCGGCACCGAATAGGAAATCATCTGCGGCGTACCAGGCGGCTTCGACATCATCATCGGAGGCATCATGCCCCAGCCCGGCGGTGGATAAGGCGCAAAAGGCATCATGGGTGGATGCGGAAACAATGCGCCCCCAGTGTCCTCGCCGGCACCCGGCGTCCGCTTGCGGCGCTCTTCAAATGCGGCTTTCGCCTTGTTCAACGCAGACGCGGCGGCGTTAGCGCCGCCACCTCTCGCACTGTTTTCGGTACTTGACTTCGGCGGCATGAGCAATCTCCTTATTGTTAAAACAAGGCATCAGCAACTGAACACTTCGCACCATCGGACGCGCGCGATCACGTTTGCCACCGTCACGGCCAGCATGGCGCCCGGATAAGTAGTGATGATGTTCTCCTTGATCTGGTAGCCCGATTGGGCGCCGACCACTTTACCCCACTCCAGGAGTGTCGCCTCGCTGTCGATAACCGTTACCAGCACCACTCCGCTTGCCGTGGCCAGCGGCCTTTCGGGCATGTACTCGATCGAGAGATGCACGCAGCACCCGCCGCCGATGAACGTCTTGCCGACACCCCTCCTGGCAATTGTAGTGATTACCGGTTCTACCGAGACTGTCGGCGCCTTTGTGGCCTTGGCCTTCGCCGTTGCCTGAGTGTCGTCCATTTTTGTTGCGGCACTGTCGAATCGCATCATGCGCAGCGTCTGCGTAGCATGTTGCATGATCGCCTCTTCCATGGCGTCGCTGATGACAACCCCCTCTTTCTGAACCGTCGGCTGCACGAGCAACTCTTTGGGCTCCCTGCGGCAGTGCGGTCTGCAACAACAGCACGCCTCAAGCGGATGGCAGCAGTAAGGGCAGAATCCATGGTAGTGAGGCTGCCGGTGTGCTGAATGGGCCATGAGCGGCTGCTGAGGTCCTGCGGCAGCCTGAAGTATTTCCGACGGCTGAACGATATCTTCCAGTAATTTGTTCACGGCACTCCTCCCTTGTTGTTGTCAGTACTTCATTCGTTCGCACCAGCGCAGGCGTGCAAAACAGTCTTTTACCGTCAACTTGAGCTTTGTCCCGGGCACTGCCGGCGAGAAATCGTCTTTAACATGATATCCAGCCGCAATGCTTGTCTCATGAAAGGAAGTGGTCCCCGAGGGGCCTTTGCTCTCCAGGGTGACTTCCGGAGCCGCAGCGCCTTCGACAGGCATATATTCAAGAATGAGATCGACCTTCCCGGCGCCCCCGACAACGATCTCCTTTGTGGTGGCGGCCGGATCCACGGCGATCTCCTGCGGCACGTACATGGTCAATCTCTCTGCGCAGCTGCAGTACCAGAGCGGCTGGCCGCACGATGAACACCACGGAACAGAATAGAACCACGGCGCCGGCATTCCGTATCTCAAGGGGTGCCCACCGCATGCACTCCAAGGGAGTCGATGCGGCAACCATGAATGACAGCTATGATGGTGATACATCGGATCCTCCTTCGGTCACGTGTTGTCCTGTTCGGTCTCTTCCTTCGTAAGGTCCTGGACCTTTTTCAGGATGTCGTTTACGGCGTTGAAACTCGAAGAGACCAGAGTGGTGACGACGCTGGAGACCTTGTGGGACAAATCGTTGTCGATGATCTGCGTAGTCGTCTCGTTAATGATTTTGTTTAATGGGCCTAACATACTGATGGCCATGCTTGCCTCCTTCCAATTTATGCTAACCCTCGTCAGGCAGGTCCGGTAACAACCAGCTTGACGGGAATGCGTAACGTGTCATCGCCGGTGACGACGATCCAGCCGTTGTAAGCGTCGCTCCGGGCGGTCGCGGGAATGACACCGGTGATCACGAATTTCTCGAAATCCAGAGGTTTGATGGCGATCGCAGCAGGCTTGATCGAAAAACGGCTTGCCTGCAACGGCGCACCCGACAGCTCGCCCACCAAACCCTCGAGACGGACCGACACTTTTTTTGCAGCCTGGGCGGACTCGTTGTTAATCGAGAAGGAAACATGAACCGTGCTGCCGGGAAACAGCGGCAGCCGGTTGCTTATTCCCCCAAATCCTCCGGCAGAAGCCGACGCCTGCGCATACCGGGCTGTCTCGTCCCCCGCCCCCACAGTCGTCGACTCCCCCTCCTGCGATCGGGAATGGTCAGGGGCCGGCTGCACGAAAGCTCTCCCTGCCTCGGCAATTTTCCCGATCACCTGGTCCTGCACCGTCGTGCCCAACTTTTGCACCAGGTTCAGGCCGAACGTCAGCCCCGCTTCGGCAAGATCCAATCCCTTTGCCATCACCGAACCAATTTGATCCTTCTTACCCTGGCGGGGTGGAGAGGGTGCAGAACGAGGCGGCGTCTTGGCTTTGCCTTTGGCCGCCCCGGCACGACCGGAGCTTGAAGAAGCTTTTCGAGCTTTTGGAGCGGTTCGTTTCGCTGGCATATTCCTGCGGCTCCTCTCTTCAGAATTAAACTATTGCAGCTATCCAGCCGGCGCTCGCTGGCGCTCGCCGGCAATCTAGCAGCAACAGCACGAGCAGCGGTATACAGCCGGCCTGCACTCGATTATGCAACAGTGCGCGCAGCCGCAGCCTCCGCAACCGCAGCGTCGAGAGCACCCGCAACCGTGATGAGAGCCGCAGCTCTCCCACAGCGATCCTTCCACGATGCGTTTGACAACGTGAGCCCCACCCCACAGGGTCGCGCTCGTCAGGCCTATCGCGCTTCCAAACAGGGTTAGGAGGCCAGGCTGATACTGCAAAGCCGGGTAACTGATGTTGTGATGATGCTCGTGTCGGTGCATGGCAGCTAACCTCCACTCGAGAGTCTACTGTTGCCGGCGTTCCGCCGGGCTGCTTTCGAACCCAGTGAGAAATGCATCGCCGGGCGCCCGTACTGAAGGTTGACCCGTGCATTTGCTCCCCCTGCGCCAGCCCGTGCCCTCGCCGCACCACGCATGGCGGTCTCGCGTAAGCGCTTGCCCGACCCCGGACCCACGGTGCCGCCTCTCACGGGATGCGATGAGACCGACACTTCTCGGCGATGACTCGGGATGGCGGGATTCCCCGCAGCGGCCAGCTCGGGGAAGCTCCGGTTGTGCGCGCGCGCCTGTTCCCGGCGAAACTTGTCGCGTGGAATAACGCAGGTCTGGCCGGTCACGGCGATCCGGATCAGTTCAAAACCCAGCCACTGCATTCTGACCATGTAGTTCGATGGAATCTGAAAATCCTGATGCACGCCGAGTGAAAGCGGCGGCAGCCGCCGGACGTTCATGTCGACGGCCGGCAATTGGCGCAGCGAGATGTTTACTTGCGGAAGATCTGTGACATTGAACTGCTGGACCCGAAGGGGATCGATATTCCTCACTTGACTGACATTGAATGTGTCGACCGACAACGGATCGATATTGTTGATCTCCTTGATGTGCGCGGCGATCGGGGCGATGTGCTGGACCTTCTCGATTTCGACGTCCTTTACCCTTTCGATCTCAACGTCCTTCACCTTCTCGATCTCAACGTCCTTCACCTTTTCGATTTCGACGTCCCTGATCCAATCAATCTTGATTGGCGCGACTTCCTTGATGTTGATGTCGAAGCTGCCGCCGCCACCGCCGCCAAGGCCGAAAAAGCCTGCAATATCGCCAAGGATGGACATCGTCGCTTCCTTTCGAGCGTTCTAGCTCTATTCGATGCCTGGCCACTTGTAATTGACCAGCACCACTCTTGCCTCGTCTTTCACTGCATTTTGGGATGAGAGCATCGCTGTTATGGTAACCACGGCGTCGCTGCCGCTGTTAGCTGCGGGGATGTAGCAGAACAGATAGCTCGGATCGGCAGACACCACGGTAGTATGGTTCACCTGCCAGTCGATGCTCGACTCGCTGTTGGCCACCAGCGCCCTGAACACCTGCCTGGTGTTGCTCCTGTCGATGTAATCGTTGTTCTCTCCCGTGCGGTAGTAGAGATTCACGCGCTTGGGAAGGACCATGATCGAGGGAGATGGAGGCGGTTCGGGACCGCGGCCGATCAAGGTTACGAAGGCACGGGCCTGGCGAAATGGGTCGTCGGCAGCCGCCGCGACAATGATTTCCGTATCGCCGTTGAGCAATCCGTCCTTGCCGTCCTTGGGCGGAGCGGTGTACAGGCCGCTCTTATCAATAGCGCCCTTCCCGGGACCGCCATCGAGGTTGCACACCTTCCACAGCACGGCACTGCTCGGTGCGTTATACACGATCGCGTCAAAACGGACCTGCGTATTAGCCGGGTTGCAGTGGGCCTCATCCTGGAAGTAGACCTCGGCGCAGGCAGGCCAAACCTCAATCTCAATCTGATGTTCGCAGATGATGTGGTGGTGATGGCACATTAATCGATGGCAGCCCACAATCCCTCCGTTGCTCTATGCTCTTGACTTTTTTGAGCGCCTCGTGATCGTCGGCGCGCGGGCGGGTTCCGCGCCAAGGCTTATCGACCCCATTCCCAGGGAGCCGCTCAGGATGCCCTCCAGATCCATTTCGGTTCTGCAGTCCACCTTCCCTTCGGTCGTCACGGTGATGCCCTTGGAGCCCAGCAAGCCGTCACAGTGCAGCCTCAGCTCCTTTATCGAAAGCGTAAAGGGATCCACCTTGATGCCGACGCCTCCCACGCTGCCAATTACCTGGGGAGGACGGTCCTTTAAGAAGGGGATGCGCACTCTGACCGGGATTTTCCCGATCCCGACCGAGATCGCGCCGACTTGGGCCCCGAGCGTTCCCTGGATCTGCGTGGAGAAGGCGATGGGGCTGATCTCGTTCGCCAGCGCAACACCCGGATTGCTGCGCATGACTCCATGGGCCTTGAATTTCATTTCTCACCTCCCGCCTGCTCGGCATCGGCATGTTCCGGATACACATTTTCGGCAAGGCTGCTGCACATGCCGTCGATCTGCTTGTTCAGGCGTTCATATCCTTCGAGCGCTTCGGAGATTTCCCTGCAATTGTTCCCTTCGATCTGAATGACTACCATGGGACCAATCTGCACTTTCAATACGATATGGGCTGGCATAGGAGATCCTCTTGCTTGGTACATTGTATCGCGGACATCGCGCGGTGTCTCGGCTGCTCAGCGCTTTTTCCTCCCGCGTGACACCTGAGCACCATCGCGCAATGGCCGTTTGCCGTTCGTATTCCCGTCCTTGCCGACTCTCTGGTTGTAGGAATTCAGGGTCGACAAAATGGAATCCATCGCCGACATGATCATCGTCATCCCCTGCTTTTGCTTCTGATCAAGGTTGGCAATCAATCCGGAGAGCGATCGCTCCATCTGTTTGCCCCGGATCGTCCCGCGGTATTCCTTTCCCCGCTCGTACAAAATGGAACCGAACTGATCCACGAGCGAAATCAGGCCGAAAAAGACATCGGTCGGGTCGACCGGCCGCTCTGGTTTATTCTCTCTTGGCATAGGATGACATTGCGGACATGCAACGCGCATGTCCCTATCCGTCATGGTCCAAACCGCATACAGCGCCGAACGGGAGCTCCTCGGGATCGCTCTGCATCCCGTGCGGTGAAGCAATGCGCGCGCGGCGTCGAACTGAAATGGCGCCGCCGCAGCCTCACGCCGGTAGTCGACGCTGACCAGCGGCTGCTCGGTGTCGAGTTTCCGCCGCTGGTGCAGCCGCTGCAGCCCGATGGCAACGGCGTCTGCCAGCACTGCGACGTCGCGTGCCGCCGCCCCGTTATTCGTAGACGGCCCAGGAAAGTCCGCCCTTCTTTTGTTCGAGCGCATGTTTTTCGATTCGCGTGACAAAGTACCGGAACAGGAACGTGCAAATGAGATCCTTCCCGGGGTTATCGGGCAACCCTGTCACCAGCTTGCGCATAGTTGCGTCGACAATTCCTCCCAAAGTGAGTTCCGGAAAACGCACCTGATTCATATAAGTGATTCTATTGCTTCTCCAGTCGGCGGAGCAATCTCCATGATCGTCGATGAACATGAATAAGGCGCCGGCAAGAAAGATCAGGTGCTGATAACGGAGAGGGACGTGCGGCGCCAGCAGACAGGTCAGTACCATGATGGTATGGCCGCCCCGGTCGCGGGCGCATTGCCGCAACATAGCGAGCTGCCTGGAGCGCGGCAGTGCACGGAAGGTCGGCGCGTTCAGCCGCAGCACGACATCGCGCTTCTGTGCGAGGAAAAGCGAAAAGATCGCCTGCCGCAACATTGGCTCCAGCACGTCGCGCCGGGAGAAAATCCTCGACAGGATCGCATAGAAAAGCTGCTCCCGCTCGTTGCGTATTTCGAACCATCCTTTGGTCAGGAGCAGCTCAAAACGATCGATGTACTCGCGTGCCACAGCCTCGCCATATTCGTCGATGAAACTGTCGGCCAGAAAACAGCAGCCGCCGTACAATGCGCTCAGCGCCAGCCGGTGTTCGTCAAACTGGAATCCTGCTATTTCGCTGCAGGCATGGCCCGCCATCGTCATCTTGGTACTGAGCTCGAGCATCTTGGGATACTCAATGTCGTCTTTGTCGATCAACGCCGGATAATGCGCGCGCACCAGGGGACCGAGCTCCTTGCTGACAGCCTGCCGATGCTTTCTTACCAGCCGGTCCACGGCGTAAAGCATGGACCTCTTCGGCTGCCAAGCGAAAGAATAGATAGGCGTGTTGCCCGCAAGACCACGTTCCGGGGATTCGGTGCGCAAGTATTGCATTCGAGCGCCTTTCTCCCTGTCTGGCAGAAACGACCCACTGCCGCTTCAAACCATCCCGGCCTTCCAAGCCGGAGCGCGCGGGCACTCAACGGGACACGAAATCCATGGCATGCCACCACCCGAGCATTTTCCGTACGCAGAGGGCATACGGATCAAGGATCGCTGTCCGTCGCTGACAGCGAGTATTGCCCCGCACCACGGCCCTGTCAAGGAGCAATTATGGATTTCGGGGACAGGCGCCATAACCTCGAAATTCCACAGAAACCAATTTCCCATCCCGAATAATTTCGAGGTTATGGCGCCTGTCCCCGAAATTGCGCCTCTGTATGCTGATTTGTGTTTGGTTGCGGCAGCCGGCTGCTTTAATCTGTATGGTCTAATAGGAGCGAGAAGGGATACCGGATGTCTCACTATCGCGCGGCAATCATCGGAACCGGACGCATCGCCTCCCTTCTCGAGAAGGATCCGCTCAGAGCCAAGCCGCACTCACACGCCGGCTGGTACAAGCAACACCCGAACATTGAGCTGGTGGGTGGAGCTGATATCGACAAGCAGCGGCTGGCTGATTTTGGCAGAGACTGGGGGATTCCTGATGGTCATCTCTTCACAGACTACCGGGAAATGCTCGACTGCCTTCGACCCGATCTGGTGTCGATTTGTGCCTTCGCGCCACAGCGGCTGGAGATGATTCAGGCCTCGATTGAGGCGGGAGCGCGCGGGCTCTGGATCGAGAAGGCCATAGCGTGCTCGCTGGCGGAGGCCGAGGCCCTCGAGCGCCTGCTGCGGGAATCGAGGGTGAAAGCGATCGTCGACCACCCAAGGCGCGCTCAACCCGGGTATCGCGCGGTAAAGCGAATTATCGACGAGCACGTTCTCGGCGATTTGCTGGCAGTAACCTGCATGATGAGCGGCAATTTGATCCACACGGGCACTCATGCATACGACATGCTCCAGTTCTGGTGCGGAGACATGCAGGGCGCTGTGGGATGGCTCGAAAAGCCCATTCCTCCTGCCGGTCCCATCAAAGATTGCGGCGGGAATGGTCACATCGTCTTCCGCAGCGGCGTGCACGCTTTCATCGTGGGCAACACGCGCGACTACTACATATTCCAGTTCGACCTGGCCTTCACACACGGCCGGATCCAGATCGGCAACGATATCTGCAAGGTACTCGGGCCGGGGCCGAGCAAGTTTTACAGCGGCTTCGAGGAACTGTTCGAGGATCCCGACTTTGAGCTCGACGATCCCTACCCTTACCCAATGGTGTACGACCTGATCCATGCGATGGAGACGAACGAAGAGCCGGTTATGTCGGTCGGCAATGCCATTGCTGCGTTCAAGATGGGCCTGGCTTTATTCCAATCCCAGCGCGAGGGCCACCGGTTCATCAGTCCCGCCGAGTTGGATCCCTCCTTGCGAATTGAGAGTATCTGAAAGCCGGTGCCGGGAAGCTGTGAAAGAATCAAATCTCCTAGCAGTGCTCCCCGGCATTCTCAGCAGCTTACGCCCCTGAAATGGCTCCATTTTCGATTTCCTCACAGCTTCCCGGCACTGACTTTCGTGGATATCAGACTCACCAGGAGCGTTACCGCAAAATTGGCCGCCAGCGCGATAAAGCCGGCATTCATGCCCCACAACGGATCATGGCCTCCAATAACCAGCACGGCGACCAGAGTGATTCCTACGACCAATCCGGAGCAGACCGCTGCGGCGTTGGTCTTCTTCCAGAAGAGTCCGAGAACAACCCCGGGGAAGAACTGCGTCACCCCGTCATAGCCGATCAGAAGCAGGTTCACTAAGGCGTTGGGGAAATATATTGCAAAAGCAAGAGCCAGGACGGAGATCACAAAAACCAGGAATCTGGATAGCTTTACAACCTGTTCCTCGCTCGCGTCGGGTGCGAACCCTGTCCTATACACGTTTTTTGCGAGCAGCGTCGAGGCAAAGAGCACAAGAACTGAAGCGGGCACCATGGCCGTCACTGCGCCCGCCGCCCCGACGAAGCCCATGAACCACGAAGGGTAAGTCTGGTTGACGAGCGCAAGGAAGGAGAGGTCCCCGCTCGGCAAACCTGGAATCACCAGCAGTGCAGTAAATCCAACCACGAAGACCAGCAAGATCGGCAGCTGAAACAAGGGCATGATTACGGCATTTCTCTTGATGGTCTCGGCGCTCTTCGCAGCGAAGGCGGAAGCGAAAGCATGGGGCCACATATAAAAACCTGCTGCGGTGAGCAGAAGAGTCGACATCAACCAAGGCGAATCCATGGTGGTAGTCGCCCCTGGAAAGAGCACGTGCCTGGGGTATTTCTGGACCAACGCCGAGAACATGGGGCCGATGCCGCCAAAATACCTGTAAGGAACGCCGAATCCGACGATCACCACCGTCAGAAGCATCATGACGTTCTTGAGTGCCGCCACCCAGGCGGTGCCTCGAATTCCGCTCGTGTAGACGAAGGCACAGGTGAGGAAAAACGCGACGACCATGGCAGCGTCAGGACGTATCGTCCGATTGCTGGCCTCGTGGACGATCAGACCCAAGCCGGTCAACTGCAGCTGGAGATAGGGGATAATGAAAGCCACACCGATCAGAGCTACAAAGACGCCGAGCAGGCGGCTATCATACCTGTGGATAAAGTAGTCCGGCTGCGTGTGGAGTCCATGCTTCTTCCCCAGCCTCCAGATCAGAGGCAGGAGGAAAAAGGAAACGGTGTAGGCAAGCGCTCCATAGATGAGGATATAAAAGGTCGGCGCGCCTTTCGAATAGGCCCACCCGCTCGCACCAAGGAACGTGAATGTGGTGTAAATCTCGCCGGCCATCAGGACCCACATGACAAGCAGCCCAAAGCGGCGCCCGCCGACTGTCCACATCTCCAGGTTCATTTTGACGCGGCTGCCCGCCAGGATACCGATGGCGGAGGCGAAAACCACGAAGGCAAAAATGATAATCAGCGCCGGGTTCATTCTTCATCCTCCGGCGGATTGAACTTCTTCTCCAGGCGGTAGGCGATGAGGAGAAGGAAGGGAGTCAAGAAAACCCAAGTCACAATCCAAAAAAGGAGAAACGGCAGCCCCAGGATGATCGGCTCGATCCTGTTGACGAAAGGCAGCAGGAACACGAGCGCGACAAAGGGGATGCTCGCGAGAAGCAGGGCACAGCGGGTTCCTTTGGGCATCGTCTTTACCTCCCGGAATGAAGTTGGGCACGGATCCGATGGGCAATTCTATTGCGCATTCCCGGCAGGAGCGAGTGAATTTCCGGGCAAGTGTGGCTTCCTAATCTAGGGCAGCGGAATGCGGCCGCCGACGCGGATTCCGCGATATCAGGGAACACTGTCCTCGACCCCTTCCTCGGAACGGGGACGACGACGGTCGCTGCATCCATGTGGGGTTCGGAACATCATCGGCTACGAGGTGGACCCCGACTATTTTGACCTGGCATTGAAGCGAATCAGGCGCGGCACTTGCTCCCTGTTCAGCAAGACGACGATTCGGACGGGAACGGAGCAGTAAAGATGCCGACTTCGCAGATCGAGCGGCGGCTAGGGTCAAGGTTCCATGCTATGCTTACTTTCTGCTGAGGAGAACAGCCATGTCAGAACCGAAGATTGCCGAAAAGCAGCCGGTTGCCGTTATCGTGGAAGCTGGGAAAACGTATGCCTGGTGTCGATGCGGTCTTTCCAAGGGGCAGCCGTTTTGCGACGGGTCTCATAGAACCACCGGGTTCAAGCCGCTCGTCTGGCAAGCCAAGGAAACGAAGGAAGTATGGCTCTGCCGCTGTAAACACACGGGAGACGCGCCGTACTGCGACGGCACCCACAAGACGTTGTAGCACGAGATCTCACGCCTGCGCCTGGATCTGGGGACAAAAGAATTAAGGATTCTCGTCGCGCTTGACGCGACGAGAATCCTTAATTCTTCAGCACTAAAAATAGAAGGCCATACGGTCAGCCGGAAAGGCTGTCTGGGCAGGACTGGATCCTAAACGGCGGCTTATTTCACTCGTCCCCAGCATGCAGCTCTTAAACAAAGGTCTAGTCTAGTTTCTGTCGTGAAACTGCCTTAGCCGAAAGACAGAGTACCGATGGGATCCCGGGGTGGGCTTTAGCCCGCGCCCCAATTGTCCTTTCCATGGATGCAGCCAGTTGCATGGCAGTAATTCCTTTCTTTCAGTGAAGATATGGAATTTAATTCGTTGGTGTTCCCATTTCGGGGCGCCGGGAACGGGCTAAAGCCCGCCCCCACTTATCTCAGCTAATGAGTTTCGCGACAGAGACCAGCTTAGGGTAGAAGCATGGCAGCCCCGATTGTCGTGCGAGTGCAGGTGAAAAGCTCTACCGAAGTGCTAAGGCCGCTTTTTGGGCAAGCGCAACGCAACCTTTTGCGCGGCCAGCAAGTGCTCCTGTATTTCCTTGTCATCGGGACGCTTCGTAGCGGCCTCCTTCAGCAGGGGCAGGGCTTCTGCGGCTCGATTCATCTTTAAGAGAACCCATCCCTTCGTGTCCTTGAAATTGGGATTGTCCGGCTCCAAGGCAAGAGCACGATTAGCATAAGAGAGGGCCTCGTTCAGATGAGTGCCACGCTCGGAGTACAGGTAGGCAAGATTGTTAAATGACACACCCAACTGCGGATCGAGTACGATCGCGTTGCGGTAATGCTCGATTGCCTCGTCATCGCGATGCAGGCGCTGCAGGATATACCCCATGTTGGCATGCGTCGTTGCCTTGTTTACATTGGTGGTTGCTTTCCTCAAGTACTGCTCGTAGCTCTTGAGCGATTCGTTGTCGAGGCCGGCCCGCAAATAACAGTAGGCGCGATAGGCCAGGTAGATATCGTCACTGCCGATCGGTCCGTCTCCCGCCTTCTGGAAGAACTTGGCTGCAGACTCGTACTCACTGGCCTGGTACAGCGCTACCGCAACTTGCAGACTCAAACGGGGAGGAATGGCGGTTTTGTTCGCTTCGATCGCGCTTATCGCGCTCGCCAGGTTGGAGACCAGGATTTCACGATCGTAGCCGGGTTCCGGGTCGAGTTTCAAGGAATCCTCGATAAAACGAAATGAGAGACTGCCGTTTTCGACCAGGATGTTGCGCGCCTCAAGCTGAATCTTGAGATCCGCATTTCCGAGGCGCTGCCGAAGCGTGCGGCCCACCTGGGAATCATACCTGCCGTCCGGCCGAAAAACTGGCTTTTCCGCCAGCGTGCTGGCGAGAGCTGTAAAAAAGGACGGCACTAAAGAACCGATCCCCTGCGGCTTCTCCTTTGTGGCTGCCGGAGAGTCTTCGTCCCCAGCTTCCAGCCATGGGATTTGCACCTCGTTGGCCCCATCCGGCGTTCGCCGACATATGGTCCCCAGCTTTCGTTCCTCACGGTTCGGTTTGTAAATCAGCTCAAATGGGGTTGCTGACGTATAACCCATACTCTTCAGATCGAGCTTGAATCTTTGTTCAAGTCTTTCGCCTTGAGTCCTGGGTTGCACGGTTCCGGACCCTGGAATCAACAGGGGCTGTGTTGAGGTCCAAATCTTGTATCTATGCTGAAAGGTGAAGACCAATGTTGTGAGTTTGGCACGGGGTGAAAGAACCCATTCTTCGGTATACTTGCCGTTTTCCAGCGACCCGCTGTCTTTGTTCGACTTGGTATAGAAATCAACGTTGCGCGAGTCCGGAGCGACCTGCTCGATAAGCAGAGGAGGATCCACATCATTATTGGGTTCCAGAGGTTGATATCTCAGGCCGGAAACCGAGCCCTTGATATAGCTCTGGCGATAGTAATAAAAATTGGCATAGACCCAGACGCAAATGACAAAAGCGATAAGAATGAATGTAGCCGCCAAGACCCAAGTGTGTATCTTTTCGTAGTAGCGCCGAAGCTCCGGGCTAGTCGTCTTTTCGAGGCGCTTGAAAACGCTATACCAAATAAAGAAAATCACGACCACCAGGATGGCATAGACTCCGTGCTTCTCGAACAGCTCTGTCATCCGCTCAACCAAGCCGACACTTAACTGATCCGTCATGGCATCCTCCGGAAATCTGCGGCGCGGCAAGCGTGATGGGAGAGAATTCCGCGCGCAACTGATGCCCGCGGCGCCGATATGTTTTTGCGGCCAGTTTCAAAACATTTATAACACTTTTTTTCACGCGTCGACAGTTTGATTGCAGAAGCAGCGGAGGTTATAAGCGAGCTGGGAGTTTTTTGAGCAAACAGCGGGATCCTGGCGTGCCGGAAAGGTGTGCGGTAATCCCATGCCGGCGGCATCAATCAGGTGTAAGATCCACAGTTGTAGATTCCCGGCAGCCGCCGAAGTTGATGTAGGCACCAAAAACAGGAAGCCATACGGTCAGCCGGAGAGGCTGCCGAGGCAGGACAGGATCCTAAACAGCGGCTTATTTCACCTGTCCTCAACATGCAGCTCTTAAACAAAGATCTAGTCTAGTTTCTGTCGTGAAACTGCCTTAGCCGAAAGACAGAGTACCGATGGGATCCCTTTAGTGGGGGCGGGCTTCAGCCCGCGCCCCAATTGTCCTTTCCATGGATGCAGCCAGTTGCATGACCGTAATTCCTTTCTTTCAGTGAAGATATGGAATTTAATTCGTCAGTGTTCCCATTTGGGGACGCCGGGAACGGGCTAAAGCCCGCCCCCACTTGTCTGTTAAATCGAGGGGTCTTTCGGCTCAGCTGATGAGTTTCGCGACAGAAACTAGTATAGTAACTGACTGCCGCCCGACCCTATCTTAAGCAAGAGCATACTCTCATCTTATTCTTCCTCCTGAAGGATAAATGGCCGCAACGTCTTCAAGGACACGCAGCAGAATGAGCGCGCCGTTTCCAGGCGCCGAACGAAACCGTTGAAGCTGATGAGACAGGTGGGACTGTTCGAGGATTCCCTGATTATCTGAGATCGATGGAAATGCGCCTCTAGCAGATTCAGAGAAACAAAACAGAATCGAATCCGTACTCGGAAACAGAGCGGCCAGATTTGGCCCTGCCGATCCCAATTCCGCCTGCAGGTTTTCAAGCTGCTGCCGCAAGACTACATTTTTCTGAACCTTTTTGTCGGGGCAGCGTCAAATCAGCAAGGCCGATCAAAAGAGGTCCACCATGAAAAACTGTCGAACCCTCCTTTTGCTGATCTGTTTTCCATTGTTTTCGTTTTTGTCGTATGCGCAGCAATCGAATACACAGCAAACCAATATCAAGGTGGAGGTGGCTAAGTCAAAGGATCTGAGACGCACTGCGTACAGGTATCGTATCTCCGTCGGACAGCTGGCGAACGCGCGATCCGCATTGAAAGAAGCCACCGATTTGGCACTGCGTCAGGATCCGCCGGTACTGAGCGATTACACCTCGCTTGGCCGGCTTTGGGTGCAGCTCGACCGAAAGAATGCCACATCGAATGTCGCTTCCATGATCGAGCAAGTGTGCAGACAGGCACAGGTGGCTGAAGATCTGGCATCGTACCGCAGGTATACGACCCCGGGCCAGCAACTGTTGTATTTACTACTTGGCTTGGACATTGAGAAGGCCAGACAGATTGCGGATCTCTGGCCCGCACCTCCGGCGAAGCTGGGAGATGCCGGCCAGCAAGCTCTGCTCCAATTCCAAACGGACTTTAACTCCCGGCTCATCATCCAAGCGCCTTCGGCTGTCTCCGAACAGGTATATGAGCAGCTGTTGCAGTCCCAGAAATCGTCCTCCATCCCGCTGACCAATCGAATCACTCTTGCTCAATCCCTGATCAATTTGAATCAAAAGGACAAAGCGCGGGCGGTTCTGGATCAGGCTATAGCGGACCTGGGGCAGGCCGCTCCGGAGCCAGGCAAGACCGGCGAATACGAAAGCTTTCTGAGGATGCTGGCCTCTGTTTATCCTGAAAAGTCCATGAGCGCCTTGGATGCATACAGAGCGGCGCTTGCACGCCTCGGCCCAAGTGGGAATCCCGGCGCCATATATCAGATCGGAGACCAGAGAATCACGCTCGATCCCTCCGAGTCGACTGCACTGAGTATGCTCCGCGGTATGTATGGGCGACCGGAGCTCGCCATGAAGCTCCTCGACGCGAACCCAGGACTCAGAGCCAAACTCGATCAGATCGGAGGAGTGGACAACTTCCTCAATCCCCCTCAGCTTTCAGGAATCCCGACACCGATGCCCATTTTGGTTGCCGGTCCGACCGGCTCCATACCGCCCAATCCCCCGCCGCCGCCCGAGAAACCTGCAAATCCCAGTGACTTGTTGCGCACTCTGCGAGGCAAAGCGGATTCCAACCCGGAGTTAGTGCGGCGCAAGCTTTCGGATACTTATCTAAAAAAGGAGGGTTTCCAGAGCCTCATCACTCTGGCGCAAATGGCGACCTACTCGGATCCCGAGCTCAGCGATATTGCGCTCGAGGTCGCGCATGGGCTGCTCCCGCTTTTCGATTCCCTCAACCAGCGTGCCACCTCCCTGAGGAGCCTGATAACGGCGCTCCGGCAGTGCGATGGCGAAGTCGACCCAACCCTGCTCAAGGAGGGTTTGATTCTGGTGGGCGAACTGCGCGAGGAAGAGAATCAGAAAGCGCAAGCGGTTCTTGCAGCACCCGGCGCAGTTCCTCCGGCTGTCAATGTGAATCCGCCGCCTAACCCTGTAGTTCACCCATCGGATGATCTGGAGATTACCTTGATTGCCCAGACTGCGCTGGATGATTTCGGTTCGGCACTACGCTCTGCCCACTCGATCGAAGATGAAGGTGTCAGAATCAGAGCGCTGATGCAGATCGTCCAATCGCTGATAAACTACTAATGGACAGAATGCCGAAGGCGGGGATCGAACCCCCATGGTACCAAGTACCGTGGGATGCGGAATTGCTCGCTCACGGTTTTAGCCAAGCAGTACGGCGATCCGAAGGGCTACGTCGGCGATATCTTCTTGCCCGAGCGGCTAGCTCGCCGAACGCTCTCGATCTTCACATCGCTGTTTGTCGTCGGGCTGCTGCTGGTTGTCCTAAGATTGCTGTCTCTGTGGTGATGCAGAAAGCCCGGCGCAACCCGCAAAGCGATTCTAGGCACGTTTAAAATCGGGGTGTCTGAACAAGAGGCCGATAGACGCAGACAGCAAACGCATCTGACGCAACGGGCCTGCCGCCCTCATCTCTGGCAGGCATGAATTTCCATTTTTTCACCGCATCGATGGTTGGCCGCGTGTGATCTCCGAGCTCCTGGATCACCCCAACTCCTCCTACTGATCCGTTTTCGGCGATCTCCAGATGGAGAACGCTTGCCCCCATTACCACTCTGCTATGGCTTCCGTAAAAGGGATCAACGACCAATGTGGGAATCGGCAGGCCGTGGGGATAGTTATCAAGTTTAATCGTGCTGCTTTTGGTCCCTAACACGATGCCGTTTTTGTTGGCATCCATGGTTAGGTACGGATCTCTGAAATTCACAACTACCAAGGTCGCCTTGTCTCCCCTCTCCCTCGGCAGACGCCATTTGGCGAGGGCGGCGCGAGCAGGCTCAATGAATGGTTCGTCACCGTACAAAACCACCACGCGGCTGACCGAACCTTTCGATAGCTCAAGAACTGCTACAACATTGCCGCCCCGGATAGCCAATGGAGGATAAGATGGACACACCACAGTTATTCCAGTTATCGACTGGCATCCGAAGAGCAATGCATAGAAGATGAGGCTCATGTATCTACAATAAGCCTAGCATCGCCCAGTTTGGGAGGCAAGGGACTGCATCTGGCATCTGGGTCTCCCTGGATTGAACTGGATTGCGCATCGATCGAATGAAGATGCTCATATGCGAGCGACTTTGAAGGCAGTCGTCCAACCGTGCGGCACGGGTGCCACAACCTCCGGGGCCGGGACGCTGCAAGGGGGTAGGTGCAACCCTTTGCTATCCCGGGATCGAAATATGGAAACCATAGAATTGAGCACCAATCCCAGGTTCATGAATTTAATCGATCGCTCCAGGGGGAGGCACAAACTGAAGGCGGCATGACCAGGGACGACGTACACCGCTCTTTGCGACTCAACCGGCCAAACGGCCGCAAGTGAAGTGATCGTCTGGAAAATCCAAGAATGGACGGAGCGATCCACAGGCATTCGATAGCCCCCGGACCCACGACGGCGATTTGCTTTTGATCGATTCCTCGCAGCAGTGCCGAAAAATCGATGTTCTCTGCCAGTGGCAGAAAACCTACAAGGGCCTACCGCTGAGCTAGCCTAGCGAATCAGCTGATTCTTGTTTCTATTCCGGGCCTCGGCAATTTTTTTCAGCTGTGAGCAAACGCAGTAAGGAACCGCACCCGGGGGACATCGTCATCGCCATGATTAACGGCTATGCGGTAGTGAAGAAGTTCCCGCGCCAGAAAGGCCGCGTCATTCTACAGTCCACGAAGCCGCGATACGCGGACATTGAGATCAAGGAATCCGACCGGTTCCTGATTGCCGGCGTGGTGCTCCGGATTGTGGAAGGTGCGGTATAAAACTGAGTGGACAAGCCATTCGAGTCCTGAGGCCCATGAAATTCCGTTGAGAATATCGCCCGCAGACCTCACATTCCTCAGCTGACATGCTGCACCTATTCCGGATTTCTTCAGTCCTCGTTCGATACGGTGCCCGGCCTCACGATGTCAGGTCTCCGGCGCGCCTGGGAGCGATGGGCGCGGACGTTTACAAGTTTCCATTGCAGGGCCGGATGCAGGGAAAGATGTTCCGCCCCGGCTTCTTCATCCGGAAAGAGCAGATCCAGTCGCAGTTCGCCCCGCTGAAGCGCTCTGATATATTCCTCCTCGTGGACCTCAAGCACGAGAAACGGCGCCACTTTCGCCCATGCCCGATCGACGAGTTCAGCTGTTGTAATCCAAATCCACCGACAAGCGTCCAGGAAAGCCGAAACAGAGATTCAGCGCCGTGCCGCCTTTCAGCGCCAGCGCCTCACCAAGGAGAGGATGACGGGCAATGTCTGCCGCTACTTCCCCCAGCCGCACGACCTTTTCCAGGGCGGAAACCTGGTAGCCGGTTTCCACGGAGCAACGTTTCAGAAAGCCGAGGCTAGGGCTCATCGGTTTCACCCGGTTCCATAGCAATACGCGGCAGTATCAGGTTCCACCGCTGCGCCAGCACGCCGCCGCGCCGATTGCGTTCGAGGTATTGGGGAGAGCGCGGCCGGTGCGCCGCCATGCGTGCGAGGATCTCGGACGATACATAGAAGGTCTTCCGATATTGCTCCAGAAACCAACCCGCCGCAGCCCAGAGATTTGCGGTGCGATAAACATGAAGAAGTTCCTCGATGAGATCCAGATCAAGGATCGGGAACCCGGCAGCCGAGTTTACTAACTCCTCCAGTCCTCCGACTAAATCCAGCCGCCGGAATCCATCAAGCAGCGTGCGCTCGGGGCCTGTCGCCTCCAGCAATTTTCCCAAGCGCTCGATTTTCCGCGTACCTAGATGCAGGACCGGTTCTGGCTTGAACAGGCGGGGATGATCGAGGAATCTAACCGTGGTCCCGTCCAGAAGCAGCGGTCTGCGGCGCTGCGCGGTGTAGAGCGTGTACTGGTGCCAGATCGAGTGAGCGGCCCCTAGAAGATCCAACGCACTGTGGTGTGAAAAAATAGCATCGGACCTTACAGCGTGTGCCACTAAAAAGGGATCGGGTCGAAATCGGTCGATCGTCTCGCCGGCCGGCACTACGGCATAGACGCCCTTGGTTACCAGTCTGAGCCGGCCGGTTTTGAGGTGGTGTTTTAGACGCTCCACCGCACCCGGTCGCCCCCGTGGCGGTTCGAGCACGCGCACAGCGTCGTCAAGGGAAAACACAGGATAAGCAGCAAAGAATTCTGCGATCCGCACTTGAATCTCCGTGCTGTTCCAGGGGAATAGATCCCCTTCATTGACGCATAACGGCAGGGGCGTCGATTTGCCCACCCGACTTGACGCATTGTGGATATCAAGGGCACGTAATATCCTGTTTGCACACGAAATGCCAACCGGAGAGCAAGGGACCGGGCCGGCACTGCTGAAGTAGGAGGTGCGAGGCCAAGCCGCGGTTTCTCCGGTGGATGATGTGAGAGGTCTCTGATCTCACTCCGGTCTGCCGCGTCGCGGGAATGACACTAGGAACGGCAACGACTCCATCGGTTGAATCCCGGGACAGTCCAGTCATAATTGCTAAACCTGCCATCGCATTTTGACAACCGAAAGAATTAGAACACGGGCATCATGACAGAATCAAAAGGACAAAGCGCGAGCGGTTCTGGATCAGGCTATAGCGGACCTGGGGCAGGCCGCTCCGGAGCCAGGAACCTCGCGGACCGTGGACTCGCGGCCATCGCCCTTGAGCACGATGTCAACCATCTCCGCGTGTGGATTCCGCTGCCAAACGGAGACCGGTTTGCCGTCATTGCCTGGGATTTCCGCTTTCACGTAGTCTCCCCAGCGGACGAGTACTGAGAGCGCGTGCATGTCATTAGGTACCAGGAAACTCAAACCCGTTGAGGAGGGGAAATAGCCCTTCTTTGCAGCCTTGCGCTCCTCACTCGATTCCTCGTCGAGCCCCGCCGACTCGGGAATTGTTCCCATGTCGTCGTCCTCGTCGGCATCGCGACTCTTGTCGAGTGCCGTCCCCGATGGGATGAGGAAACCGGTGAGGTACCAGTTCGATGGGCGCACCCACCCGGGCAACCGTTCTTGAACGAGCGCGTGCCCGGCCCAGGGCCGACAAGGTCGAGCTTCAGCGGCTCAACGAGCCGCTCGCGCACATCGAGGGATCTCATGGGCGCAGGGCTCTCCCTCCGGGTGTTCATAAGAAGACGCCCCGCGTGTTCAATGTCTTCGGCAAGCGCTTCATTGCCGGCCTCAGCAGCTCGAACACTACGATTCTTACCTCACTGAGCTCGCGGATCGCGCGCTCGATCCGCGTGCGGACCTCAGCCCAGGAAAGACCGCCCAGTCCGGCGCCGAGCGGTGGGATGGCGATCGAGCGGATACCGCGCTTCTGAATTTCTGCCACCAGTGCTTCGAGACCGGTTTCGATGTCTTCGATCCGAGACTTGCCGCGCCAATCGCGTTTGGTCGGGAAGTTGATGATGTAACGCGGGTGGGTGAGCCGCCCGGTTTCAAACACGAACATCCGCCCGGGCTGAACTTCATGCCTGCGGCAAGCCGCGGCGTAGGCCTTGAAGTTCTCCGGCCACGCCTTCTTGAACTGAAGCGCGATCCCGCGTCCCATGATCCCGACGCAGTTGACCGTGTTGACCAATGCCTCAACCTCTTCCGCGAGAATGTCGCCTGTCTTGTATTCGATCATTCCGGAGCCCTCTCTTTTAAAAACACCACTCCGAACGAACCTCGATGGCTGGTCTGTGGCCTTCGCCTGTGAGGGCGGCTGCAGCACGCACACGTCTCCCTTACGCTCATGTTGTCTCCCACAACGCGCGGATCGGCACGGCGAAGAGGCTGTCTCCGAAGCTTGCGCTCGCCTCGCCGTCGTACAGCACGGCCCCGGCGGCAAAGCGATCCCGCGCAGCTTCCTTGAGCTTGCGCAGCCCGCGGAAGTCGGCTGCGGTGACGGTCGCCGAGGCCTTCACCTCGACTCCCGCCAGTTCGTGGCCCCGCCGCTCCATTACGATGTCCACCTCGAAGCCGTCCCGGTCGCGGAAATGATGGAAGCGGATGTCGTCCTCATGCCAGCTTGCGTGTCGGCGCAGCTCCTGGAACACGAATGTCTCCAGCAACAGCCCGAACGCCGTTCGGTCCTTCATCAGAGCGGTTGCGTCGCGGCCGAGCAGTGCGCATGCAAGCCCAGTGTCTCCCAAGTGCAGTTTTGGCGTCTTTACCAGCCGGCTTGCCCGGCTCACGTGCCATGGCGGGAGCTCCTCCAACAGAAACACCCGCTCGAGCAGCGTGACGTAATCGCGGACCGTCGGGCGGCTCAACTGGAACGGTCCCGAAAGCTCGCTCAGGTTGACCAGCCGGGCCGTTTGCGCGGCCGCAAGCTCCAGCAGCCGCGGCATCGCATCCAGCGACCGGATGCGAGCCAGGTCACGCACGTCGCGCTGGACCAGAATCTCGATGTAGTCGCGGTACCAGATGGCCCGGCGCCGAGGCATATGGCGGGCAAGCGCTTCGGGGTAGCCGCCCGCGGCCACACGCTCGGCGAGCGCGCTTCCGAGACGCTCAACCTTCCACGTTTTGAACGCTCCTGCGAATAGCACGTCGAGGAAGCGGGGGGCGCGGCCTGCCAGTTCGCACTGTGCCAACGGATGGAGCCGAAGAATCTCCATCCGGCCCGCGAGCGACTCGGCGAGCTTCGGCACCAGCAGCACGTTGGCCGAGCCCGTGAGCAGGAATCGGCCCGGGGTACGGCGGCGATCCACGGCCATCTTGAGCGCGGGAAATAGCCCGGGCACCCGCTGGACTTCGTCGAGAATGGCCCGTTCGGGCAGGTCGTCGACGAAACCGATCGGGTCAGCCTCGGCAGCGCCGGCCAGCACTTTATCGTCGAAACTGAAATAGCTAAATCCCAGCCGTTCGCCCACCATCCGGGCGAGCGTGGTCTTGCCGGACTGGCGCGGCCCGTGGATGAGGACGACCGGCGTATCGGCGAGCGCCTCCTCCAGGCGTTCCGCAGCGAAGCGAGGGTAAAGCCGGCTCGTGTTCATTGCGGCTGATCGTAACTCCGGATGGCGGCTGATTGCAAGTTTCATGGTCGGCTGATTGAAACCTTTCCAGGCGGCTAATCGAAAAGACCTCCGGTTTCCATGGTCTTGGATGTGGGCTTGGCCTACAAGTATGATCCGTACTTTTCCCTCTCAATCGCCCGCGTGGACCCACTGCCCCATCAGTTGGAGGCGGTTTGCGATTACTTTCTCAAGCTTCCGCGGATCCGCTTTCTCCTGGCCGCCGATCCCGGCGCACATTGCGCCTCTCGGAAATGAGTTGGCACGCACTCAGGCACCCGGCGACGCTTGCGCGTGCAAAGAAGACCGATTTCGGCACGGTCACTCTTGACCGGCAGGGAGTAATGATAACCATCACCGGCCCTGAGAGAACCCTGATTGATGGATTCGCCGATCCGCGATGGGTCGGCGGGCTGGAAGAGCACGTCCAGTCCGCTGCTGCCATGCGGGATCTGGATCTCGACAAGCTGAAGGAATACCTGCGAATCTTGAAGCGTCGAATTCTCTATGCCGCGGTAGGCTGGTTTCTGGAGAAGTGCCCCGATGTTGCGGAGGCAGACGGCCGGTTCCTGCAAAGTCTGGAGAGGCACGTCCCGCGGCAACCGCAATATTTGGATAGACGCCGGGCCGGAGGACGGCTTGAGGCCAGGTGGAACCTTATCGTCTCCGCGCATCTCAGCCTCAATGCCGGATTTGAAGGGGTAGCGGAATGATTCCGAGCCGGGAAACCCTGCTTGCGCTCCAGGAAAAACACAGATTCCCGCTCCGCATTCTAGATCTGGACACACAATACTCATCTCCCAAACCTGCGGCAAGACAAGGAAAGATCATTGTTCCGGCGCGCCAGTTTTGATCGGGGCCTGAGCTGCAGGGAGATGAGTATTATGTCCCCAGATCCCCTCAATAATCATTGGATGCGGAATGACCGCGAGAGCGCCGACAGGGCATCTTCGAGCGTAACAGCGTTCTCCGAGCCCCTCCAGATATTGCCGGCGAAAATCCAGCTCGGCGCTCCTCGCCTCCAAATCGGCGGATCCCCGACAGTCACCCGAGATAGATACTGTTGTTATGCCACTCGAGGTACGCGGATGTGGGTCGGTCTGCCTCCCTCAGGGGTTGCCGCAGTGGCCGACCATGAAGCGGGTAGTAGGTTCGACCGTTAGCGTAGTCTTCTCGCAGTCGCTTGCTGACCTCCAATGTCAGCTGCGGCGTAACCGTCATATATCCCTGGTCGAAAAGCCGATGAAGATCGGCCCTGAGAAGCAAGCCGTTGCAAACCTCGTTTGGTCCTCCAGATGCAAAAGGTCGGATATGGCCGGCTTCAAGCGCGGGGAGAGAGTGTTCTTCCGTGATCGCACACCCCTTGCCATAGGCCTCGGTCACAGCGATGCGGAATGTGCCCTGGCCGAGCCGAGGGGCAATCAGAAACGGTGTACCATATCTCGCTGCGCCATTTTCCGCTACGCTCGCCGCGGGTTGTTCCCTCTCAGCCTCGGAAAGTTCGGAAGCCACTGCACGACATTCTGCCCAGATTCTGGCTCCTTCATCACGGGATAGGTCGTATTTCTTGTCGACCTGTGTTCTAACCGGCCAATCTCTCGGCGCTTGGACCCATCGTTCGGGCGGAAAGAAAACTGGTTGGACCAATAAAACGCAGCCGATGACTGAGGCGGACTGGCCCCCTCTGTACCGAATCCGTTCCCGGATGGTGGAAACACGTGCACGCATTTCCGCCAGGCTCGCGCAACCGTTACCAATCTGAAAACACTCCCAGGCGAGCCAATCCGGCAGGCGTGAATAACGTGCGAAGAATGCGAATCCACAGATTGCGTTGCGGGGCGCGCGGAGCTTAAAGAGAAAAGGCGAGAATTGCTCGGCTTGAAACGTTCGGGTGGCCGAGGGCTTCCAGAAATTGACTTCCTCCAAGCCCGGCTGATCGCGCAGCCTCTCGTACCAACCATAATCGGTAATCGCAATTGTGCCTTGCACCGGCAGTTACCTCTGCGTGCGATTCTACCACGCCGTTCGTCGGCAACGACCATTCGCGATCACTCTGAGTTTTTGGCAATTTTGTTTTGAGATGGTCATTGGCAGCATGGGTGTAGAATCAGCTGATTGCAGTAGCAACGGTCTATCCATGGATGACCTGGACACAAGAACGAAAAAGCCCGCGGCTACAAACGCGGCGCCAACGTGAGGGGTCCATTTCAGCTTCGAATGAGTGCCTACCGTGTCCTACTCGCCCGCGGCCGCGACGCCACTGTCGCATTCGTCCCCCCGCTCCAAGAGCTGGACGAAACCTACCGTTGCCTCAGTGCCAGTGGCTTCCGATTGTTTGAATGAGGGCGGGGCCGCCCTGAATATTTGTTTCGGAGCAAGAAGAGAGGCGGCCGCGAAAAGCGTAATCGTGACCTCACTTAAGAATTGCGCTATCGGCTGAGCGTCTCACAGACTCCTTTTCGAATATATCGCTGCACGTCGGCCCTGTCGCGGATTCCGCGGATGCCTTTGCAGCAATAGCAGTCGGGTTTTGCCGGATCAGTGCACACTGTTACCCTTCCGAGCTCCGCTCGGTAAGTCAGCAGGCCAATTGCCCGCCGGATGCCTGTCACACTCGCCATGAACTCGGTCACGGCAAGAGAGGCGATAACGCCATTAATGGAAACAACTGAGGGCCCGGACCGGGGGAGAGCAATTCTACTAATCCCGTATATCTGCGCACGAAATCGTCGGGCTCCCAGGTTCTCGAGATCTTTCTGCGCTTCGGTCAGATCCAGTACGTCTCTGCAGACAATGCAGCCGGTTCCTGTGACGCAAACGCGCCCACCGTAGACCGGCTTGCCTTCGGTATGGATCTCCGTTGCCAAGTCAAAGAGGGGACGATCATAGGCGGCGCATAATTCGTTAAGGATCAGCCGTGCCCCTTCGGAGTCGAGGCATCCGAAGACATAGTCAGATGCAATAACTGCATTAAAGGCGATTTCGCTGATCAGATTCTCACGAACCTTGTTCACATGGATTTCGGGATCAATGTTTTGCGCGAGGCGTTCGCCCACATCCACCTTCGATATTTTAGAATCAGAATCATCCCAGCGAACCCCAACATAACGGTTGAGGTTTGTCCTATCGATCACCTCATCATCGACCAGCGTCAGCGCGCCGACCCCCAAAAACGAGAGCTGCTGGACAACATGAGTGCCAAGGCCGCCAATGCCGATGATGGCAACCCGGCATGCTGAGATCTTGTCCTGGCCCTCGCAGCCGAACAGACGAGTGTTCCTGTCAAGCCTTGCCCTATTCATTTTAATAACTCCTGCAGCGAAGAATGCCCAGCCCTTAACAACCGATCGTTCGTCATGATCCCATATATCGGCAACCCGGTAGAAGGTTCAGAAATCCAGGCAGTGCCATCGAATCCGCCGCGAGCTACAACAATAGCCAGGTAAGGTTTTCCCTTTAAACGCCACCAAACATGAGGCACGAAATCGGAGAAGCCTGCGAGATCGCTAGCTGAGAACTGAGCAACCGATCCCAGGCGATGCGAATGAAATTCCACCAGCGAAGTGTCCAAGTCGTGAGCTCGCTTGATTGCGGCCGCGCGGACTTCGTCGGTGAGCTCAAAGGAGATCTCCGTCTGGACGACAAAGCCTTTACAAGGAACGCGATACCAGCTATCCAATCGAAAGGCATGATTCTCACTTTCCCAGGCAGCAAAGCCAAAAGCTGCCTGCTCCAATTGAGATGATCTCGGAAGCAGATGCCGCCAAAGCTGGTGCCGGACAGAATCCCGCATGGCGAGCACGACTCTCGGTTTCATTGCCCCTCCCTGAAGCGATCAGCAAAGCTAAGAACCCAGTTGCGCAGGTTCGAACCTGTCACAGGGTCAGCAGTGGGATGCCATGATTCCGCGGTCCAGGAGAGGAGACCCCATGTACCTGGATAGGGGACACTGGCCGGCTCCGCGTAGTTGTTCGGACGCGCGCCATTGAAGGTCAACCCACTGGGCACACAGATGCCATAGGGGGGTGTTCCTGGATAACCTATGGGAATGTGAAATGCCACCTCTGTGCACGGCTGACTCCATCCTTCCTGAAGAGAATAGTCGGGGATTCTTACCCACCGGCAATCCGGCCTGTATTCCAGGTTAGGCCAGTGCCTCCCCAGCAATTCCAGTTCCTCTTGTATGCGCTCTTTCACACTGTCACCCCCTTCGAAATCGCACCTTCTTGGCAAAGCCCATTCCGGGCTTGATCTCAATTACTTCGCCGGGCTGAAGGGTGCGCTCGTTATTGTCTTTGTCAATAATTATCGCGCCCTGGGATGGATCCCACCCACCTAGCTGAATCACTTCCTCAGTGGTGATAGTGTCACGATCCCATGGCTTCAACTCACCTTCGATATCGAGCCAATACTTGGGCCCGTGCTTGACACCCTCGGGCACTTGCTCGCCACCTCCAGACCCTCTATATTCATCGTGGCTATTAAGTTCCGCCATATGCATACCTCCTCGTCATGCGTGGGCACCATCGCCCTCGCTAAAATCTTCGAACGAAGAGACCTTTCTTTGCCATGCGGCGCAAAATTTTTCCCGGTGGCAGTGGAAAAAAGGGATAAGCTCATGCGAAATAATACTGGTGACAAGGGGGCGCGGGATAAACGGAGCGGCAAACGGAAGTGAAGACATCACCGAAGCGGTATAAGGATATCGACTGGGAACGAGTCATTCAGGTGCTTCGTTTGCGGGCGGTTCAACTGTTTTGGACGGGCGAGAGGGTGATCGACGCATCCACGGCTGACGATCTGGTTCAGGAGGTTGTCCTCGAGTTTTTGAACCACCCAAGCGGCATGGGGTGGGATCCGAAGCAAGGGCCTTTGGAGAAGCTACTCCGCGTTGTCCTGGATCGGAGATGGGTAGATCACTTGCGGCGTCGGAAAAAGATCGCGGTATCTCTCGATGACGATGAAAACCCAATGGAGTTGGCGGCAAAGGCAGATAATCCGTTGGCTGAACTGGAATATCAGTCGTTCTTAGGAACCGCAAAGCAACGGGTCCGGAATGACCCTGACCTTCTGGAATTGATAGAAGCTGCCGATCTGCTCGACGACGATTGTCCCCATGTAAACAAAGAGCTAGCTGAGCTCATCGGAACGAGTGTCGCAGACATCGAGAACAGGAAAAAACGGCTGCGCAGATTGTTCACGGGATTCCGACATGAAATATGATGATAAAGGATTGAAAAGAAAAAAAGTCCTTAACCTGATAGACAACCTCTTTGGCAGGCCGGAGGAGTTGCCGGAAGGAGAGCTGAATGCGCTATATCAGCAGATCAGCCCGGAGCGCGACCCCAAGGAGTGGATCCGGTCAATGGCTCAGGAGACTGCAAGGACCTACCGGCTTCGAGGGGAGAACGTCCCGTATCACGTCCAGGCGATACTTGATGCGACTTCTGAGCGATCGATCCAGAATACCAAGCCGAGCGAGATGAAGAATCTGATCGAATCGTTACTGGACCCGAAGCCCCCACGCAGAATTCGGCAGAGTTTTGCCTATCGAAAAAAGTCGGGCGAGAAGCTATCGGAGAAGGACCGCGATCTGCTGGATCGATTGGCTAGCGAAATCGGGGAACAGGACGAGGAGGAGTCGTAATCTTGGAAAAAAGCGCGATGCTTGCGACCTACCTGGCCGATAGGCTAAGGATTCGCGGCAAGCCCGACGTGGCGTTGATCGCGGAAAAACTCGGACTGGAGGTTCGTGAAGTCGACGCCGAGACTTTTGACGGCGCCCTTGTCAGGGTACACGACAGGCGTGGTGGAATTATCGCCATCAAAGCTTCGATTCTCGAGCCGGGTCGTAAGCGATTCACCATCGCGCACGAGATTGGACACTACCTCCTGCCAGGGCACTACCAGCTTGGCGCATGCGTGCCGGAGGTTCTTGAGCGATGGGCAAGCGGGCTGCCCGCGCCAGAGTTGGACGCAAATGAGTTTGCTTCCGAGCTGCTGCTTCCAACCAGATACGTTCGTCCTATGCTCGCTTTGGGACACCCTGACTTTGCCAAGATCCAAAGGACAGCAACAGAGTATGAAACGAGCCTGACTGCGACGACTCGCAAGTTCCTTCAACTGACCGAGGATCCCTGCGCGATGGTCTGGAGCAGTGCCGGCGTAATCAGGTGGTACCAGCGCTCCGAAGCCTGCACGGTCTTTATCCGAACGGGCCCCTTGGATCCTGAGTCGAGGGCAGCCGACCTGTTCAGAGGAGGCCGCCAGGAAAAGCCGATCTTTGAGCGAGTCAGTTCGGATGTATGGATAAGCCCTCCCGGCGACGAAACCGTCGAGCGGGTGCTCGAATGTTCCGTCTTTCTGAGAAACTACGATTCGGTCCTCACCTTGCTTTGGATTGAAAGTGAAATCCCGTTGCGATCCGAATCCGATGAGCTATTGGAGGAGCTTGACCCGAGCGAGTTCACGCTCGATCGCAAGACGTGGCCCAAGAAGTAGTCGGAAGACTCTCTTATCCTGGACCTGTTATTGCTCAGGCGGGTAACGGACAGGATCAATCATCGGCAAGGGAGATGGAATATGAAAGGAAAGTTTTCAAAGTGGACGAGCGCGGTAGTGAACGAGGAAATCTGGCTGGGCAAGCCCGGCATCGAGTTTCACGTCTGGAGCAAATACAAGAAGAGCCGGGCGAAGCTCGGAACACTTCAGGTAACAGTTGCTGGTTTGCGATGGTTGCCACACAAGGGCAAGCAGCAGGTTTTTCGATCCTGGGAAAAAGCCAGGGACTGGTTCGAGCAGTAACGGCTGGTCGGACAAAAACTGCTCAGAGGAGCTTTCCACCAGACTGGATCTTGGCTGCCACAGCAGCCGCTAGATTCTTTGGCTTTCGGGCCTCGAAGTCTATCTGGTTGACGCGGGCATAGTGCCATTGCTCGCCGGTTTGTTCGGAGATGCGGGCACACCAGTCGCGGATGGCCTCGTCTTTGGCTTCCGTGCCCTCCCAGATACGACCCTTTGTTTCAATGATCCATTTGATCTCGCTCTTGCCGTTTCGCTGAACCACGATCCAATCCGGGTGGTAGAATCCGATGGCGCCGCTGGGCTTAAGATAATCGACACGGAATTCGGTGCCCGATTCCCCCTGCTCTGTTGTTCCGAGACTGGCAAACTGCAAAACATCCGAAGCATCATCAAGGAATTGTGCGAACCTGCGCTCGAAGTCGTTATAGGTTGCGACGTAGTTAAATATCGTATGTTGCGCCTCGAGCGGCGGCAGATTTCGCAGCCACCGGAACGGCTTGGTGTCCGACAGTTTGTGATCTTCTCTCTCGAACTCAAGGGCTCGCTTCTCTACTGTTAGCTCGGCGATGCGGCGGGCCAGGTACTTGGCAATCCCTTCCTGAAGCTCGAGACGATGCAGGTGGGAACGAACCACCTCATCGTCGAGATCTACCTTCTTTCCAAAACACTGCTTTTCTACGTATTTGCGCACGATCGGGTAGAGTTCCGCGAATACGTTGGCGAGGCCGGCTCTTTGGATCACCTTTTTTGTGACAGAGCTCAGCAATTCCTGGGCGATGGGCACTTTCCCGGCTGCCAGATCGACCTGGTGGACTTCGGTTTGGGTCGTGGCGAATTCCATCTTGAGTGTGATCCGCAGAACCTCACTGAGCTCGACCTGCTCGTAAATCGGTTCGAACTTCGAGATATCCAAGGATGAGAGCTTCCGGAAGTTATGAGTAAGACGGGGTTTGGTGATCGGTATGGAAATGTCGTATGGGAGTCGCGCCTCCAGAGCCTGGATAACCACCGGCCGAGGTGGATCGTTTTTCGTAGTGGTCACGCCGACGCCTTCAGCCTCCAGCTGTTCCCGTACAAACTCTAGGAGTTTGCGGCTGCCCAGCACTTCCAGCGTTTGGGTGTCCGGTCCGATCCCGGTCATCTTCCTGAGGCCGCGGCCGATTACCTGCTCCGGCAAGATCTCTGCTTTTGCGGTGAAAGGCCGGAGCCCAAGAACGACGGTGACGTTCTTTACGTCCCATCCCTCCCGGAGCATCATGACGCTGACGATGGCCTTGATTCTACTTTTGGCCTCATCGATGTCCCTTGCTGCCTTTCGAGCCTCTTCCAGACATTTCTTCGTGATTTCTCCCGCTTCATCCGTGTGGATTATTAGGACTTCGGATTCCTTGAATCCAAGCTCCTTCGTCTCCCACAGGTACTTCCCGAGCACGTCGGCGAGGGCATTTTTCTCAGCCATGATGAACAGTACGGGTTTTGTGCCCAGCTTCTTGTAGATACCGTGGTGCTCCTTCCAGCGCTGCACTGCGGCATGAATCCAATATCCGTATTTCTCCGCCACGTTTTCCTTGGTGATGTGCTCCGGCTCTCTTGCAGGCTGCTTCGGATCGTCCTCCTTGGTGACGATGATCGGCGCCTTGACGATGCGATCTTCCACTGCCTGGGCCAGAGGGTAGTCGCAGACTGTCCACGGGAAATACATGCCGTTCTGGTCTTTGGGCGTGGCGGAGAAGTCGAGCCACAAGGAGAGGCCGTGGGGCAACGATTTATGAATAGCAAGGAGAGACTGGCTCCAGGCCAGGTCCACGTCATGAACGTGATGCGCTTCGTCGTTAAAAACTACCAGATCTTTCAGATCCTTGAGCCTCTCAAGCATGGATCGCTGATGGGATGCCAGGTCTTTAGCCGGCCTGGGGCCCAGAAGGGCATCAATGGCATTTTGTGGACTCCAGGCTTCGTCGCGGGCTTCATAGAGCTGCTGGATGTTGGTCAGAAAGAGGTTTCCGGACGGGTCGGGTTCCGTGCTCTCTCCGCGCAGAATCACCTTCTGGCTCCAGGCGCCCTTCCACTCCGGCGGAATCAGAGGCAGCTCGTGGAAAACACGATTGCTGGCGAAGTCCTTCTCCAGCCGCTGATAGACAATCACGTTGGGAGCAACGAGAAGGAAATTGGTGGATAGGTCTGATCCAGGTTCCCGTTTTTTGTGGAAGTGGGCCCACACCATTGCCATAGCCATGACCCAGGTCTTCCCGGATCCCGTAGCCATCTTGAAGGCGTAACGACGCAGGTCCTCTGGCGGGAGGTCCTGAATTCCATCAGCGTTAAGCTCGGGGACATACCTGCGGATCTGGCGCTGGCCCCTCGTCGTAGTCTGGTGCTCGATCGAGCTGGATAACAGATCTTTGCGGAAAATCTCAGCGAAATGATCGATCAGGATCTTGGCATCGCGGTTCTGGTCCACTTCCACGACAAAGGCGAGCGTTTCCATCGCCTCACGCTGACAGAAGTAATAGCGGAACGGCGCCGGATACCCTTCGACGTCATGATCTTCCTCGAACCAGTACTCAAAAAGGCGGAGCGTCACATCGGAAGCGCCCGGGTAGCCCTCAGCGCGCCACTTGTCGACCGCGGCGCGGAGCTTCATAATGAGCAGCAAGGTGCTGGGGCGCCGTCCCGATTCGTCTATCCGCCAGCCGTAAGAAGAGGATGGATCCTTGACCAGAAACGATGCCGGTTTCTCCCAAGCGCAGCGGCCGGGGATTTCCGGCAGATCTTTGTCATACGAAATGATACTTCCAGGCATGGCTCCATTCTCCGGTTTGGGAACTATGACTCTTCTGGAGACGCTTTCACGCCTCGCTCATCGTTACATGCTACTTCCCCTCGATGAACTTGAAAGAAGCCCTCGCTCATGCCGGCGGCAATGCCAATCCCGTGGACGAAACGAAGCATATGGCAAGAAGCTCGCGCCCTTCATATAGAGGCAAGCAGCTCTTCCACCGCTTGTTTCAGCTGGGGCAGATTGTGCTCCACGACCGCCCAGACAATTTCGAGATTTACGCCAAAGTACTCGTGGATCATCTTGTCCCGCATGGCTGCGATCTCTCGCCATTGGATTTTGGCGCGGGTGTCCTTCGTGGCCGCCGACAACTGCTTCACGGCCTCGCCGATCACCTCAAGCTTCCTAATGACGGCATCCTGCTGCATCCGCTCGCGCATGAACGCCTCGTATCCCGGCGCGGTGTAGCGTTCGATGTCTTCGATCGCTTCCAAGATATGGTTGAGATAGATTCGGTCGTCCTTCACAAGGGCCTCGCTTCAGCCAGGATTCTGGCTCTCAGATGACGATTCACTCCGCCTTCCGTCAGGAGATCGACCTTGCGGCCAAGCAGTTCCTGCAAGTCCAGCCAGAGGCCGATGACATCCAGCAGGCTGCGCCCCGATTCGATGTCCACGAGTAGATCGATGTCGCTATCCCCCCGCGCCTCGCCGCGAGCGACAGAGCCGAAAACCCGCACGTTGCGCGCGCCGCGGGAGGCCGCCAATCGCAAAATCTCTTCTCGCTTTTCCGCGAGCAATCGCTCGATCGTCATGGAAATTCACCAAACTCGCAATGTCATTCTACTTCAAAGACTCGCTGATAGATTAACCAATGGCTCCGTCATACTGTAACTTCGAATGCCTGGGAGGTATCGTTTCCGAAGATGTCGATTACTTTTACCAGGATTCGATATTTGCCGTGCTTTTCGTAGGTGTGCGGATCTGAGGTCAGCGGGAGCGACCGATCTTTCCGGGTGCGATAGGTAACCCATCCCTGCATAAAAGTGTCGTTCTGGAAGTCCCAATCCACGGCCCAGTAGTCGATGTAGTCTGACCACTTCTTGACCTTACTGCGCACCTCCTCCGGAATCAGCTCGGTATTTGGGATGACGAAATCCTTTAGCGCCACGGTGGCCGTAAGCTTTTTCGGCTGTTTGATTTCGACCTCGAGATATGCCAGTTCAAAGAACCGGACGTCGCCTTTGTCCACCGCCTGCTGCTCCATCACCTCGCGTGGGATCTGAAGCATGAGCAGCTTCGCGCCCTGTTTTTTCGCCTCGGCAATCATGAGATTGTTGAGGCCCATCTCCCATTCCCAGCCGAGCACGTGCAGCTCGGCTTGCTTAACCCGGAGACATTCGGCGATTGAGGCATTGATTTCATCAATGGTTACCGGTGCGTCGACGGCTCCGATGTGAACCATTCCCCGACCCTTTCTGCCGTGAAGCTGTGTGAATCCAGCGACAGGTTGGGCTCCATAGAGTTTGAGGACAAAGGCTAAATATTCATATATGGCTTGTTCAGTTATCCCCGTGCTCTTCTCTCCGAACGTCATGCCTTGCCAGTATTGCCGTTCGTACTTTCCGAGGTTGAGTATTTCGAACGGCCGGCAATTTTCGATGTCAAGAAAGCGCTTGCGCGTTGTGTGTATTGCAAATCGACCCAAATCGCATCCTATCCACCGGCGTCCTTGTCTTTCAGCAGCCAGTAGTGTTGTACCTGACCCGCAGAAGAAATCTGCAACGATGGATCCCTCTCGTGATGAGGCCCTAACTATTCGTTCTAGAAGGGATTCTGGTTTCTCCGTGGCGTACCACTGCTGCCCAGGATCCTTCATTCCGAACCAGATATCTTGAATCGAATAGCCTTCGCTCTCATCTGCATAGACTTTCTTTCGCGGATTACCGGTGCTTGACCATTCTATATGGCCCCCCCCGTCAAGTTCATCGAGCGTTTCCGGCACATATCTCCAATGGTAATTGGGAGGAAGTGATATCCCTCTCCACGGCTTTCCCGTAGAACCGTAACGAGTTCCTGGAGCATGGAGAGGTGCCGTTTTGTAGCGAACACCCGTTTTTGCGTCTACCAGTGGAAAATCTTTTTCAACCTGCTCCTCAGATCGTTCCAGAAAAACTCGATTCCAGACTGGGTTGCTGCCTTTGGTGTAAAGAAAAATGCAATCATGAATATTTCCAAACTGACCGCTCGTATAATTCTTCGGATTACATTTTTCTCGAATTATCTCGTTGCGAAAGTTATCACTTCCAAACAGCTCATCTAAAATCGCCTTTACATAGTGACCTAGATGCCAATCCAGATGCACATAGATGGATCCTTGCTCTGACAAGAGATCTCTCATCAAAAGCAATCTGGAAGAGATCATATCCAAATAGGATTCCAAACCTCGACCCCAGGTATCACGATATACCTTCTCTTCAAGGATTGACTGCTCCTTTTCAATTTCAAACGATCCGTCTCCGATCTCAGTAGAAAAGGAGAAGTCTGCGCCTGTTGCAAACGGTGGGTCGATATAGATTAGGTCGATCTTTCCAGCAAATTTCTGGAGTAATGAGCTCATCACAAGCGAGTTATCACCCCAAATGAGTTTGTTCCTCCATCCGTCTTCAAAAGTGTTACCCTCCCTTCCGTCATATATATCGAACAGCGAGAGGTTCCTTGGGGCTTTCTGCATTTCTCTTGTCGCCCGGCTTTGGTTGACCGTCTCAATAACCTGAAATGGTAGACTGACGCGCCTCACCTCCTTCAGCGTCCCATCCTCCATATATTTCCCCGGCCAAACCAATTCCGTATTTGTCACCCGCCTCATCCCCGGCGGCGGTTCTGGCAACCGACGAATCTGCTCCTGTTGGTTGGTTTCAGCATTCTCTTGGCCGTTCATTTGTTTGTTCTCCTTCAGGAATGTTTTTCGAGTCGAGGCTCTTGGCTCCCGCAAGCGGTCGCGGCTAGCGGCTTTGTCTCCGCTGGAAGCGCGCTCAGATCGTAATAACCGCCGGATCAGTTTCTTTCGCCGTCCGTTGCTCGCAATCCCTATTTCCTCGCATACAGTTTTGATTTCAGTCTCATAAAGATAATCCAGGATCAACTCCGGAGTCGCCCGGTGCGAGCGGGAGACTGCCGCCGCCACTTCAGTCAGACTCCGGCGGTCGACCAGCCCGGATTTCAAGATCATCAACGATGGCCTTGAGAGCATCCCGCCCGATAGCATCCAGGATGACATTCTTAAGCTTCATCGAGATTCCTCGCTTCCGGATTCCTCAGCAAAAGTAAATCTGCTCTTGAGCTGGTTGCCGTGGGAATAAGGAAGGAAATGGTCGTGCTGGAGACGTCCAACGACAATTCCCGGGGCGATACCGATACGGTGGGCAAACGAGGAAATGCTGCTGTGATCAAATTGGGCACGTTCCACGAAGGCATCATATTCGCGCCGCGGAATCAGAAGGTCGCGGGCGAATTGGTTGGCCGCTTTTTCGGCATCAGTGTCAGTTTTGGATTGCCCGCATCCCAGTCCTTTTCCCTCGATAAAGATCCCCCGCTTGCCGTGGAGAAGAATGTGCGCGGCTTCGTGAAAGAAAGTGAACCACAAAAGATCGTCGCTCTTGCCGCGAAGACTGAGTTGAATAAGCGCCTTGACCGGATTCAACCAGCGGGTCGACCCGAAAATGTGCGTCCCGGGCAGCTCAGGAACAAAAACAACGGCAACGCCGGCCTTGGCACAATCCCTTTTGAGCGCAGGTTCGAAAGTCTCCGGAGGTGTCGGGGTAAGGCTTCTCGCCTTCTTAACCGTTTCACGGAATGTAGCGGCGTCATAGGGGCGGCATGTGACCTGAGCTGCTGCCATTTCTCCTCGGCGCATCCAGGCGGCAATAGCCTGAGGGTTGGCTTGGAATGCCGGCGACCGGCGGAACGCGGCCTGCCGGCTGGTCCACAGGCTTTCCCATTCGTCGACGCCGGCGACACCGAAGTAGCTCAGCAAGGCCTGGAGCTGTTGGATGGGCGTCTTCTTTTTCGGCAGCCATCCGAATTTGATCATGGCCCGAACAGGAAAAGCATTGAGCCAAGACAATCCCTCTTGAAGCTGCTTTTCCTCCGCGAGCCGCGCTAAGGTCTCTCGGTAGTTGCGTTCAAGGTTGTTCCAGAAGGAGGCAGGCGGGCCCAACACCCGTTCAAGTTGCAGGGCCGTCTCCGCGGTAATGGCAGCCTTCCCCGCGATAATCTCGTTGATTGTTTTTTTCGGACGGCCCGTACGTTCCGCAAGCTCCGATTGGCTCATCCCAATGGCTTGCAAAGTTTCACGGAGGGTCTCGCCCGGAGCAACAGCATAATCTGGCTTGAACGAACTGGTAGGTTGCTTACTCATGGGTGTCCTCCACTCCCAGCACCTTTACGGCCTTGACCTTGTCCCAGTCCAGCCCACCGTCCGGCTTGCGCGGCGTTTCGTCGTAATCAGGCACGATCAAAAGGCGATAGGGCTGCTTCAGGTCCAAGGAGATCTGCCCCGCTCGATTTCCCTTGAGTTCATGGGCGCGCACCTGGGGCAACTTGCGCAAGTCGGCAAGATTGTCCGCGGCCTCGATCTGGGTGAGTCGGAGCATTATTTTCTTCGCTTGCTCCGATCCCCATCGACGCACCAGGATCTTTTTATCGGAGAATTCTTTGCCAAGACTCTTGGTCCCAAACGAGATTAGCATACATTGCTGAATTGCATCAATTATTTTTAACCTTCGGGGTTAATGATTGTGTCATATTCTTCGACAGGTAATTCTTCTTCTTCACACAGGCTCTGCCATCCATGGTCATAGAGAAACTGATTTACCTGCCGTGCAGGGTCCTGAATGCGATGAATCTTAAAATCATCCTGTTCGGCACGTTCAACCACATAAAGCCAAAAACGGTCTCCAAGGTCCGCTGCCGTCTCAAATTGCGGCTTGCTCATCCCAGCTCCAAGCGAGCCCCAATCGCCGGAGAGAGATTTTACCTCGATGAATCGCAAGACCTCGCCGTTGGCATTCTTCGATTCGATGTCGTAACCTGGATGATTTTCGGGCATTTCACGCGGATGACGAGTATGCTTCCTTTCATATTCCAGGACACGATTCACGCCTGCCTGGTCGACCGACTGCCGCTTAAGATTTATCGCTGGATCCTCTGCCTTATGTGTCCCGTCCTTGGGAAGAACGTAGGTCCTCAACTTTCCCTGTTGATTCTTGCCGCTTGTGGATGACTTGCGCAGAATGATATCTGGAGGCAGATTCTCAGGGGGTGGCGGGGATGGTTCTGGCACATCAGGGCCGATCAATTTTTTGATGGCCTCCGCCGGCGTGTCTGAGTGGTCAGGCGTCACCGCATCGGTCGGTGGAGTTGGCTGTGGGTTCTCCTCTTCGACAATATCAACCAGAACAGCTTCCTCTGGTGATGGCTGCGGCCCTGGCGCCTGGACGTGGGCGAATCCAAGTTCATCCAACATTGAATCTGCTGCCTCGGCGCTCTCTGCGGACAAGATTTCCTTGATGGAAGAAGCAAGCTGGCCCGGCTCCAATCCTGGAAAGAGAGCAAGCGAGACTTCTCTCGCAACGGCGGGCCAGGGAACCTGCCCTTCGCGCAACACAAAGTAGAGAACGCCATCCTCTCGATGAAAATGCGCGGGAACCGTTTTCGGCTGGCTAAAGACTCGGCGATTGAATGCCATCAAGGAGAACCGGATCTGGAGGTTTTGTGCGGCATAGAATTTTATCCGGTCCAAGACTCCGTCGATCGAAATATCTCCATCGCTGACATTTAAGGCTGCCCAAACTCTGGTGATTTGCCGACGGCGGCTGCGCATCCTCTCCAGAAGCATCTCGTTTTCAACAGCATCAGCGCATTCAACCAGTTCAGGATCGATCGCGGCCGAAAGGAATCGCACGCCAGCCGCGACCATTGCCCGCCATCCTTCTAAGGGCCTCGGTATGACGATCGCGCCTAATGATTCGCCGAAGATCGCAGCCAATCCCGGTCGATCCTCGAAGAACATGTGAGCCGGCGGCACCAGAACCTTGTTCCCATTGGGAACGACCTTTATCGATTTTAGGGGCGCGAAGAAATCCCCGTTTGCATCACCATCATCTAAAGCGCCATCCAGAATCTTCCAACAAGATAGGACCACCGCCTGCGTGCCATCATCCAAAGGCCGATTTTGAGATCCAAACTCGGCAGCAATCTCCAGAAGCACTTGTCGGGCGTCCTCACGATCAGGGGTCTCCCGAACTCCGAGCCGCGAAAAGAGATCGCTGTATCGCCGCAGATTGGTCCCAAGACGATAGCGATAACGGCCAAACGGATGCTCGCCCCAATAAACCTGATCCGGCCTAACATAGGTGTTGTCATCAAGAATAATGCATGCCTTTTCTCTCAGGCTTTCAATCGCGGGATGCTCGGCCTTATCGTTCAGGACCCTATAAATGTCCCGGTTTACGGGGATTCGATTTTGAACACAATAAAGCATGTGGGAGACGATCTTTGCGGCGCTTGGCTCCGATGGTATGCCAAGCCAGCTCATGAATTTGGAGCACTTGTTCTGCACCGCAACAGGGATATCCAGAAAGTCCGCTTGACTCTCGAATAAATATGACCTAAACGCATCAAAAACCTCTGTCGGCCGGAACCATTTATTGGTGCAGTTCTGTGCAGGCAACCAGTGCGGCGATTTGAGGATTAACAGTGTCTGCTCATCCTCTTGCGATTCGATAAAACATTCGCCGAGGTATTGAAAAATGACACCTATCCAGATCCGCGCGTTTTTATCCGGCGATTTAGCAGCGATCGTCTTGATACACCGCAAGGTGTCTTCGTAACGCGGTCTTTCGGCCACCCCCACCCACAGGTAGAATTCTTTTAGAGCCTCGAGGTGTTCGCGCAACAGAAGCGCTACTGGTGTGTTATCTCCCAAGACATTCTTAATGATGGCCGTGCCGAAGTAGGTCTCGGCTGGTTTTCGATATTGCCCATCGACGCATTCCACGATGGAAATCTGCGAAAGGCTGTGGAGGATTTCCTTGTCGCCACGGAACTCTCCCAGGCGAGTCGCAAGCAAAGAGACAAGGGCTCGCTTTTTCTCCTTTGCTACATTGGTATCCGCAAATACTTTGGGTATGAAGTCGGTGACATAACGATTAAAGCTAAGCTCTTTTGCACCGAGGTCTCGCAGGAATTCCTGTCGTTCCTCCAACTGGTTCAGGTCTACGATGTCCGTGAGGCCGATGGGATCGACAAAATCGCCTGGGAGGACCAACTCTGACAGGGGCTTGAGTCCTGTGGAACATGGGAAAATGGGCAGGCGAGTAAGGGCCTGCTTTGATTGAGGCGACTTTAGAATTTCCTCCCGCCGGTCTTCGAACCAGGAAAGCAGTTTTCGCACGTTAGTGGTTGTGAGTCTGGTTTTAGCTTCGTCGGCATCGTCTTTTAAAGCCGTGGCTAAGAGGGATATAGCGGGGGCTGCCGTCAGTTGTGGGCAGAGCGAATGAAAAATCGGGATTTGCTCTTGATCACGAGAAAGAAAGGGCAGTAACGGGAGAATCTTATGGAAAAGCACCTGGGTTTCCTCATTTGCGCGAAAGATCTCCCTGCAGGGCAGGAAGGCGCCGTCTGCCGCCTGCGCAATGGCACACTTCCCTAATGCATCGAGGGCAGATTTTTGTTCCTCTTTTCTCACGCGATCTAGAAGAACCGCCAACTCTCGATAAAGGAGTTTTCGGTGCTCATCTGCGCTGAGGAATTCCGGCAGGGCGCGAGGCTCAATCTTCTTGGTTAAGCCCGCAAGTTGGAGAGCACGCGCAATGTCCATGATATTCGGGTGCCGCACGTTGATGTCCGAGCTATGCAGCAGATTGAAATGAGGACGCAAATCCGGGTGGACAAGCGATAGGTTGAGTCCTTCAAAAATAGGGACGGCTTCCTCCTCATCCTTTGTGAGAAGTAGAAGGACGTCGGATGGTTTCTGCCATTCGCTCTTGGTTGTGTAAACGATTGGAGAACCCTGCAACCGTGGCTGGAGAAGGTCCCAAAACCGAGAAAGAGTTCTCTCCTTTGTTCCAGCCTTTGCTTCCTGGGAGGTTACATGTATGGCTTCAATCATTGCCCAGAACTTCTTATGTCCCAGCAGGAACGGAAGCCGTGGGAAAGCAGCTGCGAGGACATCCGCTGATGCAGTAATAGCGGCGCGGTTCCATTCCGACTGATAGTCGGATTCCAGGATGATTCCCTTGCGATCATTACTCGGAAAAAAATCTGCGTTTATGTGAAATGGAAGGGATGTTTCATGCTGGGTGGGAAGGAATGCGCAAAAAACTCCGGTGGATAGATGGGCATCGGGGATGGCAATAGTCACATCGGCGGACCTCTTCGGCTCAATGCGACCGGAATGTCTTTGTTTCAATTCCTGGGCTTTTTGTTCAAACTTCCCTTTTTCGAGATGCCAGATACGATCTGGTTCGCCGCTGCATGCGATTATGAGGCTGTCCCCTTCGACCATACACTCATAACGTTTGATCTCTTTGCCATTCTGTTTGACCGAGATTTTTCGGATTTTCTTCAGAAAAATCATCGCCGTAGGCAAAGCGGATAATAATTCTGTAAGCAATTCCATGGGGGTTTCGACCGATATGGCCTCAACGCGAAGGTTTCTGCGCAAGGGGCTATTCGGGTCGGCCGCCCAGGGGAAGATGAATCGTGTCCGCGGCAATGCAGAATCTGTACAAATGTCACAGCCTGGGCATACCAGAATCCGCTCATTTTCCGCTCGATCCTCTTGAAGAATCCAATGTCTGCCCGCGGAAATGAGCTGAGGATTGTCTGAGATTTGGTAAACGCTCAGAAAGCCGATCCCAAAAGCGCCAGTAGTACCTGATTCGTCTCGCTTATCAGCGCTGGCCACCAGGCGAAACCGGTGAAAGTCGCATCTGTGGGCTATCAACTCGTTCGTCAGCCAAGGACAGGCATGGAGCTCTTGGTGATTGCAGTCCGTGAATGTTCCATCGTTGTCGAGGATCAGGGCATCAGCGCGGACATCAAAAGCCATCCACGAGGCCCCAGTGGCATCGTCAGCATTTTGAATGAGCTCGTAGGCAAGTGTCGATAAGCCGCGTAAATCCCGAAGCTTTGCCCCGAGATTTCCGAGATAATCGATTCCCCGCGAGAGGTGTTCCAATTCGGCCGATTGGTCAATCATCGGGACATGACGGTTCCTTTTTCAAAGTTCATTTGCCTTCAGCAGTATCACGCCCTCGTGGTGGCAGTAGCTCCGGAGGTCGCATTCCTTGCAGATCTTTTTTTCTGGCAGTTGCTGGATGGCGAAGACCTGCTGGAGGATCTTAGAGACCACCCGGTCAAAGTGGGCGCCGGCTGCTTCAACCAGCTGTGGGCGGTATGGAAACTCCATCAAGGCATTTTCTTTCCCTGATTCCGCTGTCCAATAAAGCAAGAGGCGATCGGGCCGCTGTCCTCTCCTTTGCTCCAATATATGCGCGTAGGTGCAGAGCTGATGCTCGTAGGTTTCCAGAAGTTCCAGGGAATCGACCGGTCTGGGGGAGGTCTTGAAGTCGAGCAGTTCCAGCCGGCCGTCGCCGCCCATCAGAAGATCCACCTTGCCCGTCAGAATGTAGCCCTCTTTCTCCACGGAGACATCCACCTCGGTTTCAATCACGCGCGCCATTTCCTGACGATTCTGTTCGAAATAATTCATGACCTGCTGGAAGGCCGATTCTTTGGCAGCTGAACCTATGGGGCGTACGTCCGTCAGGGAAAGAAAAGAGAAGGTGCGTTCAAATAGCAGTCGGATGCGCGATTCGTCCAGGCTGTTGAGCCTGCCGTCCAGGACGACCCGATGGATTTCCTCAATGGTCTGGTGCACGAGCAAGCCGAAGAAGATGACCGCCGACCGTGACGGAGTAAAGTCATACTCCCGGAAGAACTGATACTGGCGCGGGCAGGTTTCATAGATCTTGAGGTCACCGGTAAAGCTGAAGGAACGCTTTGCTGGAATTCGCTCCTTGGGCTCGAAGTTTTGGGCTGCCAGCAGATCCTTCCGAACATAGGGCCACTGCGGCAAGCCTTGCCAGATGGTTGTGAAATAGTCCTTGGGCTGTTCATGAGCCGTTAGCACCAGAACTTTCACGGGGCGAGAGAAGGCCACATAATGAAGCCGCATACGATCAAACTGCGTAATCCGATGCTCGGGCTCGAAGGGCGGACGCTGATAGTAAGGATGAAGATCCCTATCGATCTGTTTCGATGTCGAGAGCTGCTTGGTTAACGAACCGACGACCACGACCGGGAATTCCAGCCCTTTCGCCTGATGGATGGTCATGATCTGGACGTAGCCCTTGGGAAAGGGCTGGTCGGGATCCTCATATTCGTTGATGCCGCCGTCATGCAGTAGCCGGAAGAAACTGTTGAACAGGTGAAATCGAAGGAATTCCCGATTCCGATACGTGACGACCGTGTAATGGTAATAATTCTGGAAAGTATTGAGGAGCTGGGAGAGGATGGCGAGATTGCGCGCCTTGTTCTCATCCTTGACAAGGCTGCGGAACGGTTCAAATGCGAGCAGCCGGTAAAAATAATCGGCCGGCCGGAGGTCGAGCGACTCCCCTTCCTTCAAGGACTGGATATCGGTCACATAGTTCCGCAGGGCTTTCGCAAGCGGGTGCGGGGCGCCCCACCCGCGTCCCAATTCGACAATGCAGGAATCGACATAGTTGACGAGATCTGCAAGTGCGCCTCCTCCTATTTGGCCCCGTCCCTCGCCGTAATAGCCGAATATCACGGCAAGGCAAGCAATCATGAGGCGAACCTCATCGTTTTCAAAATAGGCCCGGGCGCGGGGGCAGAATCCAGGAATTCCTTTCGCAGACAACGCTGTGATGTATTGCCCGCTGTGATCCTGGCGGACGCTGTGGAGCAGCAAGGCGATCTGGCTGTAGTCGCCGATCACCTCTTCCTCTTTGAGGAATTTCACCATTTCCGCGAAGCGCTCTGTTTCATCGCGATGGTTGCTTCCCCAAATGCTGAATATTGCCGGATAGTCCGGGTGAACCGAATCGGGATCGGGTTGGATCGTCTTGTCATAACGGAATGAAGCGCCCGACGGATTTGACCACTCCGCCGATGCCATCCAGCGGTCGTAGGCTTCTACAATTTTAGGATGCGATCTGTAGTTGGTTGTCAGCTTGATTACCTGCGTATTAGGAACTCGGGTGGTGAATTCCAGGATATTCCTTACCGTAGCGCCTCGGAACCGGTAAAGGCTTTGGTCTTCGTCACCGACCACGCAGAGGTTGCGCGTCGACTCCGTCAGCTTCAGAAGGAGCTGTTCCTGAATGAAATTGGTGTCCTGGTACTCATCCACCATCACGTACTTGATGTCGCGGGTAATGACTTGAAAAACCTCGGGTTCGAGCAAGAGGTCATACACGATCTTCTGCTGATGGGCGAAATCGAGCCTATTGTTATCAAACAATGCCTGCCGGTACGCTTTGTAGGATTTGCCCAGGTCGCGGACAAAAGGCCTCGGATCGTCAAGCAAGGCAGCGGGGTCAACCAATTCCTCGGTGATCTTGTCGAAGTACCCTCGCACCCCTTCAATTGCCGTCCATTTTGTGGTCCATTTACCCAGGTACCCGTTCTCAGTGGGATCTCCGACGATCTGATCGAAATGGTCAAAAATAAACAGGAGCTGGGTAAGTTCATCGAGCGTTTCGTAGTTGCTCCCGAGAGGCGTCCTGTGCCTGTGGATGCTGATGAGACGATTGCACATTCCGTGGATTGTAGTAGCCCTCAGCTCGGACAGATCGCCCTTGTATCCGACTTTACGCGCCGCAGCCGAGATTCGATCACGAAGTTCGAACGCGGCTTTTTCCGTGAAGGTGCAGATCAGCATCTCTCTAGGCGTCGCCTTTTCCAGTAAGAGAAGGTTGATGGCACGCAATACCAGGCTCATGGTCTTGCCAGATCCGGGTCCAGCGATCACAAGCAACGGCCCTTCGCCATGGGCGATGATGGCGCGCTGGGAATCGTTCAGGTCGGGATACTCTTTGAGGAGGGAAGGGGCGATAGTCAAAGGAGCCCCTCCGTTCTAAAACTGAAGACTCTATCGAGAGAGACAACAACGTGATCCAGCACCTTAATCTGGACAGCTGTTGCCGCCAAGACAAGTGCTTTTGTGAGGACTTTGTCCTGCTCGGTTGGCTGGACATTCCCATTGGGATGGTTATGAGCGAAGACCAGCGCTGCGGCGTTGCGGCGAAGCGCAGCTTCCATCACCCGGCGAGGGTAAACGACAGCCCTGTCTGTAGTTCCCTCTTCAAGGGTCTCGATTCCATCCCTCAGTAGGCGATAGCTGGAATCTAGATATCCGACTTGAAAAACCTCATTGGGGAGTGCACCTATTCGCGCACGCCAGAAGCTAAATAGAGCTTGCGGATCTATGAGGGAGTCGTGTCCTTCCGCGGATTGCTGGAGATAGAGATTTGCGGCTTCCCTAATAATGCGAAGAGCAACAGGTGTCACTGGCCCGATGCCTTTGACCAGCTGCAGCTGTTCCAGTGGTGCATCCATGATTCCCCGAAGGCTGCCAAAACGGGCAATCAAGGCCTTGGCTTGTTCTTTAACGTCCCCTCGCGGGATCGCCAGACTCAGCAACAATTCGACGACCTCGTAATCGGCAAAACCTGCCAGCCCACTTTTAACGAATCTCTCTCGCAACCGTTGCCGGTGACCGTGATAGTGCGGGTGCGAATTCATGGCGCGATCGTCCGATTTCACATCTTTCCCTTCGAAATCTCCAATTAGTGTTGCTCACCCTGGGTGCCAGGCTTGTACCAATTCGAGGCTCAAGCCTGCAATTGTTTGTGATCAGGCTGATATCCGGGGTCATTTCCGCTTCACGAACTCCGGGATGGCTTGATACAGCCTCGAATATCTCCGCGAACCCACCGTCGGCAAGGACTTAATCCTCCTGCCGATCTTAGTTCTTCCGGTCCTCTTCGAGGCCTGAAGCAGAAAACCTCGCCTGCTTATCGGGCCGTCCCTTAACATGATCTTTTGTCCACGTGTTGCGAAAGACTACCAGCTGCTGCTCTTCCATCTGGGCGAAAAAGGAAGGACAGCGCTACAATAATGCATCCCCGTAATTTCTGGCAACCATTATCGTTTCGGCGGCCGGCCCGTAAGTCATGGTGGGATGAAATCAGAGCCCAGCAGGCTGCCCGAACAGACTCATTCAGCTCTTTTCGAAGAGGAACCAGCATAGCGGGGCGAGGATTGGATCTCGCCTGAGTACGTCGCGCATGTCTATTATGCGCACGGCAGAAAGATGGAGAAGCTTGCCGTCGGTGAGTCGGAGCCAGGTTAGTGAGGTGAGTTCAGTACTTTGTCTGGACCAGAAAACCCGTGCGGTCCGGGCAGGAATAGCCTGATCTGTCTTTGTGTGGATTCAGAGCGGTGTCGGGCGTGTGCTGCGCTTGGATGTAACTTCGCACAGGGGAGATGAGATTCCATATCGCGGCCTGCTCCTCCGGCGTGAGGCTGAAGAAATTCTCAATATGCCTGCGCGGCACGATGAGCATGTGCCCGGCGCTGACCGGGTAGCCGTCTGGAAACGCGACGGCCAATTCGTTGCTTAGTATGACCGTAGATTCCGCTATTCTTCTGCAAAAAAGACAGTCACTCATTTTAGCTCGCCTTGCGGAACAGATCGTAGCGCTCGGCCAGGAAGTCGCGGTTAGGCCGATGGAGCTCAGACCTGGGAACCAGTATCCTGTTACCCTGGAAGCCCTGCAACCCATGGATGAGCATCGGGCCATCCACCTCCTCCAGGATGTCGTCCCTAATTTCCACTACGAGATCAGGACGGATCCCAAGGATGTGGCGGTCGAAGGCGGCATGATGAAGAGTACACAGGGACAGTCCATTCGAAATGAGAGGTTCGCCGCGCTCATGCCTGTCCGGCAGGATGTGCGCCGCTTCAAGGAGCTCGGTGTGCCGCAGCCGGCAGACGGCGCAATGCTCCCGGTAGGCCCGAAGCACCCGCTCGCGGAACGTCTGCTGGTGCATCCGGCGCCGTACTAGGGCAGTCACATAGGAGCGACGTATCGCGCCCTCATCCGTCTCGGCCATCGTCATCTCTCTGCGTGCCAGAGTATGATCGTCCAGGGCGACGGAAAAAGAGAGTTCCGCCGGATTGTCGTGCACCAGGTAGGCCGGCCAGCACGCCATGTATCGACCTCGGGCAATTCCGTGGAAATAGATCAACGGCAGGTTGCGCCGCATGATCTCCCGGAGGCCGGCATTGTCCCGGTGGTTTGGGTTCGTGCCCCGATAGCGATATCTCAGCAGACCGCTCTCTTCAAACCCATCATCATAGGGGCGGGGTTGCCCCTCTATGATAGGCACCGTTTTGATGGTCAACGGCAGCTCGAGGATCTGGGGCTTGAAGATTCCCTGCGGCCCGATCAGCGGAATGCGCCTGCCTTCGAACAGAAAGCCTTCCGCAAGCACCTGCGAGGGCAAGACCTCACCTTGCAGCTCGACCTGGGATTCAAGAAAGCTGAACGCCTTCAACCGAACCTGATGGTCGAGATTCATGGTGCTCATATCGGGCATGTTGGTCGAGGTAACGAAAAGACCAAAAAAGCCAACACATTATAGCGCGCAGAGAAGAACATCGCCTTCACGATTTAAGGGAATCGAGATTCTCTTGTTGGTGCCAACCCCTCAGGCCGTGCTTACATTCCGGCCATCAAGCCTGTACCTGTTTGACGATGCGTTTCAGCATAGGCTTGAAGCGTTGAACAGCTGCGTCCAACCATTTATTCCACAAAGTTGCGCAGCCGGGATCGTGACCGAATTTGAGCAACTTTCGCCGCTCTGTAGGAAGAGGAGTATAAACTACAGAACTGCGCAGTGGCTCAATTCCGGAGAGTGCTTCCTCCAAGCCACAGAGCCAGAATCGTAACGGGACGAGACATTATGAAATTCGACTTTCCTTTTGATCCCATCAAACGCTCTGCGGAAATCGAGTCACTGGTGATGCAGAATAGCCGCCGGCTTTACTACCGGTTCCGCTCATCCGGCCACTATGGAGGTGTGGTGACTGCCGATACCGTCGGCTGCAACATTCTCTGCGCCTATTGCTGGAACTACAGGAAGAACGAGAATCCCACTCAGGGTGAATTCTGTTCGCCCGCCGAGGTGATCTCGAAGCTGAGGTCGGAAGCCGGCAGAACCGGGACTCAGCACTTTCGTGTCTCAGGTGCGGAGCCCGTTTTGGGGGAGCGTTCTGTGAGACATCTGGCCGAGGTGTTGCGTGCGTTTCCAGGAAGATTCATCGTGGAAACGAACGGAATCATACTCGGATACAACCCGGGGTTCCTTGACCTCCTGTTACATCACAGTCCCTACATTCGCCTCACGATAAAAGGAGATTCCCCAGATAGGTTCCAAGAAATCACTGGAGCCCAAGGTGCGGCATTCCAGTTCCAGTTAAACGCCCTGAAGGAACTGCGTAAGCGAGGAGGAACCTATCGGATCGCCGCCATGGCGGGCGCGGCAGATCCAAACGCGCTCGACAAGCTCTTCCCGCAAGAAGATATTGAATGGGAAGAATTCCAGAATTTCGGCAACGCGGAGCGTAATCTCTCATTTCGCGGCGTCAAGCTCGACAGGAATTGATCCACAGAGTAAAAACCTGTTTTTATGAACAGAGCGGACGCAGAAATGGATCGCATAAAAGCGAGTCGCGAGTGTCGATGATACGGGCCGTCGAGAGAGCGCGGGTTAGGGCGATGTACATGCGCTTTTGGTAATCGGGCTTATCCAACGCCAGGCTAATGTCGGTAATTATAATGGCGGGGCGCTCCGGGCCCTTGAAGTGCAGAAAGGTCTCCGCCACTACGTTCGAACCGGCGTCGGCATCATGGGCGCGCACGACGTGGTGCGTGCCGATGATCTCCCGATGCACGATCGAGCCTGGCTCAGCGGCGCCGCGCAATGAAAGCACCGCGATGTCTGAAGCCTCGAGGCCCGAACCCATCAACCGGTCGATCTCGTAGCCGATGCGATCCAGCACCGTCCCCGTGCCGGGACAAGGCCGCACCGCAATGACATTCTGTTCTGACGCGCTGCGCAGTGCCGCAGTGTCCTCCGTCTCGCCAAGATAGCATCCGGCCAGCATGTGCACCGCCTCCGGGCAGCGATATCGGTTCTGCAACCGATAGCGGGTCTTGAACAGCTCTGCCCGAACCTGGCGGTCCGTCCAGAAAGACTGCTCAGGATCCCAGAATGCCCAGAGCAACTTGCCCCGGGAAAGCTCCTCAATCAGCAGCCAGTCGTCCTCCACGAGATCTTGGCTTTCATCCACAACGACTGCGTCCCAGGCCGGATTAAGCTTCGGCAGGGCTTCGGCAACCGCTTCGAGAACGACACCGGACCAGAATTGGGGCGTGTCCTCAACCACAACGTGCCTGCCCGCCTGCGCGAGCAGGTCTGTGGCATTGCGCTTGTTCATTCGAGTGGCCAGCCAATAGAAGACTGGCGTAATTGCGGAAGGCAGCGGTTAGATGTGTTTCAGGGAAAGCTCCATGCGTAGGCGTCCGGTTTTCTGCAGGTGCGCGATTAACTCCAGGAGGTTGCGCGCTTGGGGATTTCCCTTGGGACCTAGCATTCGCATGAGGCTTTTTGCCGACTTGTGGGTGAGACCGCTCAGCTTTTCAAAGCCGATCGTTGCGTTGATGTAATCACGCAAAATGGCCTTGCCGGTCTCGAGCTCTCCGGCGAGAAGACATTCAACACCCTCGCGCAGAAGCTCGTCACGAAAAGCCGGATCGCTTTCGATGCGGGCCTGAATGGTCTCTTTGAAATCGCGCGTTAAAGGCATGGCTATGTTCCCCTGGCTTTGCGCTCCTTATAGTCGTTCCAACACTCATGGGCGGCCAGGATGTCCTTGCCTTGGTGCTTCTTCGTCCCGCCGCCAATCAGGATAACGAGGATGTCCCCGTCCTTCCCAAAGTAGACTCGATATCCGGGGCCGAAATCGATCCGGCATTCATGGACGCCGGCGCCGACGCCCTTTGTATTCGAAAAATTACCCTGCTCGATACGAACCAGGGCGGTTGTGACCTTGGCCGCCGCCGGAGCGTTAAGACTTTCGAACCACTTCGCGAAAGGGCTGCGGCCCCTTGGATCAAGGTATTCCCTGATCGTGATCATAAGCAATGGTAGCACATCGGTTACCATGTGACAAGCGCATTAGGATGAACCCGGCGGGCGCCCCCGCGGCCAGTTCTGGCCGAATATGAGTGCTGGAACCAGCAAACTGAGCAGCCGCCTCTCTTCGGGAAGGAGGTGAGCCCCGCGGCTCTGAAGAGCTTCGACCTCGGCGATCAGGCGGTCATTTTCAGAGTCGCTTTCGATGACCGCGGGCAGGCTTTTCAGGAGCAGTTCCCCGTATAAATTCGTATCCGTCCGGGTGTTCATCGTTTCCACTCGCCCCTGCCGTATTCTGAATGCGTGAGGATATGCCGGATAAAGACGATCCGGCTTCGGTAGCCGATTTCCACAATCAGCCGATATCGGTTTCCTCGGATATTGAACACGGTCCACTTCCCGATAGCATCCGCATGAGGATAAACCCGCCTTACATCTTGAAGGTTGGCCCACAGCGACGATTTCGCCACACGGTACCAGACGTCGAGCGCGGCCTCGGCGTCCGAGTGGCCGGGAACTCGGATGCGCAGTGAGTGCCAGGCGTACCAGCCCTGCGGCAGTTGCTTCGCAAGCGCTTCATAGACCGCAAGCTCGGCGTGCGACTCTGTTGTCCTTGGCTTGTGCGGCGGCCACAATCCCGGCTTCAGCATGAGACGATTATTGTCCACATAGATCTGGGAATTGCCCATCCGCCGGACCCGTCGGCGTGAGCATGAGTGCAGGGGTACTCGGGTACAGGTCACGCCGCTACGTAATCACGCACGGAGACCTGGACGCCTGACTTGACGGCTTCCTCTGCCGTCCTAAAAAGAAGCTCGGTTGTCTCAGCATTGACATATTCTTCGCCGCAGTTAGCACAGATGTCCGCGGGAACGCCTTTGATCACCAGTGTTGCTCCACCTCGTTCCAGAGTCACCGTGGCTCTCCCCGGCTGGGTTTCACCCACTTTGCAGATCACGCACTTCATGGCTTTTTTCTCCTTCTGAAGCCGGGTTCCCATTCCTCCAAATCGGGCTGATAAACCGTTATAACAATCCTGATTTCATCATCGGCGTTGTCAGCCACAACCACGTGGATCGGCCTCGATGCCCACCAGCCAAGAACCAGCCTGCTCGGATACGGGAAATCATCCAGATATTGTTCAATCGTTGCTCCGGTATCCAGCACGTGCAAAACTGCCTCGTTGCTTATTTGGCGTTGAAACATTCGCTTGAGCGCATGAACCCGGAACTCCACTCGTCCCTTATCCATAAACGGACCATCTGCCAGTAAGCCCTGGCTGCATTAGTTGCCCAAGAGACATTATACGCGGACCTCCGTAAGGTGATGCATGCAAACTGGAGATGATATTCAACGCCCGTCACTACATTTATCTATTCGATAATCGAGGAGCCAAATCCCAAGGCGCTCCGGATGATAAGAACGATCCGCAATCCACATCGCCCAGGTTTTCAGGGCCAGTACTTTGCTTTTTGCGGGATGATCCAGCGGATGCCACCCCGAGGGTCGACGACATCGCCCTCATATCGCGGAATCACGTGCACGTGGGCGTGCGGGATCGTCTGGCCGGCGGCGCGGCCGTCATTTACCCCGATATTGAAGCCCTCCGGATGGTAAAGCACCTCCAGGTGTTCGCGGACCTGGCGCACTGTCTCCCAGATGCCCGCCTCGACCTCAGGTGGCAGCTCGCTGATGCGGATCACCACCAGCTTCGGGACAACCAGCGTGTGGCCCTCGGAGATTGGGTACTTATCGAAGAATGCGATGGCGTCCCGGGTCTCGAGAATCACACGCGCCGGGTCCAGCGGAAAAAATGGCGAATCGGGCGTCAACATTGTCTCAGCTCCGGAGGCGCTCTGCGCGCCAGGCCAGGGCACGCGGCGACGGGTGATGACGCTCCTCGCGCGGCAGGATGACTCGGCGTCCCTTGTGTTCCACGCACGCGCGATGGGCCTCGAGCCGGTCATCGAGGAGCGGCGATATCAGCCACACGGGTTTGCTGTAATCATCTCCATGGCTGGGACCCGGAGCGATCAGGTGCCGATCCATCAACCAATGGTGGTTCTTACAAAGGGCCATTCCATTCGGGGGCGAGTCATCGTGAGACTCCGCAAACGGGATCAGGTGAGCGGCTTCCACCAGGATCACGTCGTCCAGCATGAAGCGCACGCCGCACATCGCGCAGGTGTAATCGTAGGCCCGGCGCACGACACGCCCGAACGCAGCATCCCGGATCGATTCGGCTACGCGCTCGGCGGTATCGACATTGCCGCTTTCATCGTACTGCTCGCGCTTGCTGATCTCCTCCTCTTCGCGACACAGTTCAAGGACCGCCTCGTGCTTGGACGGAAAATACCGGTTAATCAGGGCGAGGCGGAGGACCTCGCGTGACTTTTTGTCCGCGATCAGGGCCAGGAGCTGTTCGTCCAGGCTCGCATGGGAAACCAGCTCCATGAGCTGGCCAGGGCCGCGGATATTGTGGGTCGCTGTAAGGATGGCTTCCATTCCCGGTTGAGGGTGAAGGTGCCAGAAACCGTCAGACTTCAGGTAGAAAAACGGATTGAACGGCGTGCGCTTGTCGCTGCCGGCGCGCACGACCTCGAAAAAGCGGCCGAAGATCTCCAGCAGGTCCGGCGAATAACGGATGCGGCCATCGGCCAGCCGCCCGGCTTCCGCCAGCGCCACCACCGACAGGAGCATCACCGGCTTGTGTGGACGCGGACGATCGCCCTCACGGTCTGTGCGCAGGTTTCCAAACAGCCGGGCATAGTGCGCAAGCGGCGTCGGACTCATGATGGTACGAATCTACCCTCATTCCTGTGTTTTGTTCAACCGGAACAACAGAGTCGTCCAGCTAGCTTCTGTCGCGAAACTCATTAGCTCAGGCGAAAGACCCCTCGATTTAGCAGATCAGTGGGGGCGGGCTTTAGCCCGTTCCCGGCACCCTCAAATGGGAATACCAACGGATTAAATTCCATGTCTGCGCTGAGAGAAAGGAATTACTGTCATGCAACCCGCTGCATCCATGGAAAGGTGGATTTGGGCACGGGCTAAAGCCCGCCCCCACTAAGGGGATCGCATCGGTACTCTGTCTTTCGGCTAAGGCAGTTTCGCGACAGAAACTAGCTAGATCCCGGACGGCCGTGGCTGACGGGGTTTTCCCAATTGCCGAGACGCATGAAGATCAACGGCGCCGCGCTGGGGCGCGGCGGCCCCAGGGCAGGCTGACCCAGGCGAATTGGCCGCAACACGGACTGTCACCGAATTTCCGATGAAATCCGGGAGGTCGAATGGCACAATAGACTCCACGGGAGGGCCACAACATGCCAAACTCGTTGGATCGCATTAGCATCAATCCAAAAATCTGCCATGGCCAGCCATGTGTCAGAGGCACGCGCATCATGGTTTGGCTGGTTGTGGAATATTTGGCCAGGGGAGACAGCATCGAGGCTGTCCTCGAGGCTTATCCTTCGCTCACAAGAGAGGATGTCCAGGCGTGCCTGGTTTTCGCCGCCGAAATGACCAAGGAACGGATCCTTCCCATCGAGGTCACGTACTAATGCATTTCAAGCTGGACGAGGACGCCGATCCGCGCTGGCGGCAGCCCCTCGAGCAAACTGGCCACGTTTGGCCGGCGAGAAAGGCGATTAAGACCCGGGAAGAGCCCGCTCTGGGTGCCGTCCATCGCGCAGTTGCATCACACATCATCGCTTCAACCGAGCATGCAGAAGCTACGGGTGCTTCGGCAGCGATGAGTTTCCCGCAGTTCTCCGTGCGAGAGGTGCGCGCGGAATACGGCAAAAGGATTTTCCACACAGGCGACGATCAACCGCCTCCTGAAACCATGGGGGCTGAGACTGAGTCTGGCTGCTATTGACCGTCGGGGGCGCAGTCACGCCGCATGACACGTCGCCTAACTGGCGCGCGCGATCGCAGAAAAAGCGGTTGCCCCACCATCAGGAAGGTGATGTGATGTTCGCGTTCCATGACCGCACCTGTCGCCGTGAGGATGAGTGAGGGGCACTTGGGTACAAGTCACTCCGCGACGTAATCGCCGACGGAGACCCGCACGCCTGACATGAAGCCACTGAGGTCAGGCCTGGAAAACTCACTTTTGACAACGTAGCTCACCGAGCGGCAAGCAGTCAGGAGCAAAGGCAAATCTTCAAGACCTGACCCCGGTCTCCGGAAACACAACGGCCTCCGCGGTGAGCTTTTGTTTTGCTATCGCCCCGTTTATCATCTTCTCGATCTCCACTGAGGCCATCCCCTCGGGGGAACAGACCGCAGGATCGATTCTCAATGTTACGGGGGCGGACTCCCTGCTGACCTTTCCGAACAGGAGGTGCAACAACTCCCATATCTCCCGATTAATCCTCCGGGTGTATTCGTCCTGCTGCATCGTGAGATAAATCATACGTATCCTGCTGTCGTTCGCCATGGCGTGGCCTTGCCGGGCACCGGTCTCCCAACGGTTGAGAACCACCTGGCTCAAACCGAGCAACCCGGCCATCTGCTTCTGGCTTTTTCGAAGCATTTTCCGCAGGAATACAATCTCTTCCCCCGTCAGCATCGAGGGCTTGGTCACGATCCGCCAGGCGATGCAACGGTGCAGCCGGCCAACACCAGGCAAAGCCACTTCCCGCGCGTGGCATGCGGGGCATTCCGACCATGGCACATTCATTAGATAAATGCCCGGAAGGCCTGATTCCGTGTAGTGATACAGCTTCTTCCGATTCCGAAGACCGGCTTTCCCACAATGATTGCACAGCATTTCTATTTTCCTTCAGAACGCCGTGATGAGGACCAGTTCCGAATTATTGATGTCGATGGACACAACCAGATGCAGTTCGCAGCCATCGCTATCGTAACCCAAGATTGTGTAGCGCCACTGACGGTGCTCCATATTCCATTCGGCTTTCCTTATCACGCATGCTCCGAAAAGCACATCCTCGGCATCCACCATTGTGGCGCCGGCATTTTTCAGTTCCACTTCAAAGTGACCGGTCCGTTGGAGGCGTCCGTTTTCCCATATCCACCGCGCCCTATCGATCACCTCATCGTCAGCGGGCCTCTGGGTCTGCATAGAAGTTAACCAGTGGTTAATCTCCTGTCAAGTCCATTTTCCTAGACTTACAATTCTGCGCATCGTCACTGTTTCGTCCAAGGCCTGAATATTTCAAAAGAGGCGACAAAAGATGGACGTTCGGACCTTCTGAATTACAGGAAGAGGGCCGGGGAGACGTGGAAAAATCGCGCGAGACGTTTCGCCTGAGTCCGGCTGATGGCCCGGCGGCCGCGCACGACTTCCGAGGCGATCCCCTTGGAGCCGAAGACTCCCAACAGGTCCTTCTGGCGAATGCCGCGGGCCCGCATCAGTTCGCGCAAGACTTCATCCGGAGCCGCCGCCTTGAGGCGGTATTTTGCTTCTTCGTAATCTTCAATCAAAAGCAGCAGCAAACTGAGCAGCCGCCTCTCTTCGGGAAGGAGGTGAGCCCCGCGGCTCTGAAGAGCTTCGACCTCGGCGATCAGGCGGTCATTTTCAGAGTCGCTTTCGATGACCGCGGGCAGGCTTTTCAGGAGCAGTTCCCCGTATAAATTCGTATCCGTCCGGGTGTTCATCGTTTCCACTCGCCCCTGCCGTATTCTGAATGCGTGAGGATATGCCGGATAAAGACGATCCGGCTTCGGTAGCCGATTTCCACAATCAGCCGATATCGGTTTCCTCGGATATTGAACACGGTCCACTTCCCGATAGCATCCGCATGAGGATAAACCCGCCTCACATCTTGAAGGTTGGCCCACAGCGACGATTTCGCCACACGGTACCAGACGTCGAGCGCGGCCTCGGCATCCGGGTGCCTCAAGGAAAACTCCATCAGCCTCTTTCTGCTGATCACGTGCAGACCTTCAATCCATAAGTTCTCAAAGTGAGAACCATTCGTCAACGGAAAAACTTCCGTCGAGCACATGAGTTTCTCGGAGAGGCCGTTTATTTCATTTCTGGTAATCGCACTTATCCAAGGCCGGGCTAATGTCGGTAATGATGCCTATCTTACCGAGGACAGACTCTGTCGAGTGGGCTGCGAGGCGCTGTGCAAAGGCAAGCATGTGGTTCTCGCAGGCGAAATAACCTCACTCAAACCCGCGATGTCGCCCATGAACTACACTCTATGCGCCGTTGTTCTATCCACACAGGAACTACAGCGCATAGAACACACCATTTCACTCCTAGATGGCTATCGAAGTAGATCTGTCCGCTTTTCTTGCTTGTCCTTTACTAAAGGACACGGTATTATACCGGACATGAAAAACAAGACCATGAAGGAAGATTGGGAAACTTACTCGGAACGTCTCCGACACCTGCCCTTCATTAAGGACGCTGCCATCAGCAAGGTTGAGCTCCGGATTCAAACTGGGCACGGGACTGCTCGGCCCGACGCAATTCTAAGGATCAAGACTCTTCGAGGCGACCATGAGTTTTTTGTCGAAATGAAGAGAACTCATTTAACCTACGCGCTTGCCGATGGTTTAACCGTGCATGCCCGACGAGCTGGCCAGAAGCCCTGGATTCTGTTCACCCTTCACGTCCCCAGGAAAATTGGACGCTATTTGGGCGAGCTGGGCATCAATTATGTTGATCGCGCCGGTAATTGTCGACTGCAAATCGGAACCGACTATGTAGCTGTAATCGAAGGGCAGAAACCGATTTATGCTCCTGCTCCAGGAAGGGGGATCGGCGTTCCAGGCTATCGCGTGCTGTTCACCATCCTCGCCAAACCTGGGCTTCTGAACGTGCCAGTCCGAACGCTTGCAGATGCTGCGGCAGTGAGCAAGACCACGGCAGCAGAAACCATTGCTCGATTGCAGCGAGATGGCCTTGTTAGTCCAGATCCACGGCAGCGCCGAATAGTAGATCCGAGAGCGTTACTGAACCGCTGGATGGTGGGCTATGAGACTGCGCGCACCCGCATGATCATGGGAAGGTTTCGAACTCAAGACCCAAATCCCGCCGCTCTTGAGGAACGATTAGAGAAGGAACTAGGTAACGACATAAAGTGGGCTTGGGGAGGCGGTGCAGCGGCAATGAGGATCACGAAGCACTATAGGGGCGAAGAAACTGTCCTACACGTCCTCAATCCGACCGCTGATCTTCCCAGGAGACTGAAGGCCTTGCCTGCCGCCGATGGGCCATTCATGATTCAGCGCACACCGGCGAAAACTGCATTCGAGGGTGCCGTGCCGCAAACGGTCCATCCTTTATTGGTATATGCGGAGTTGATGGCCAGTGGCAATCCACGCGCTCGTGAAGCCGCCATTGAGATCCGCGAGCGCTATCTAAATCTATGACCGCCGTCGCGTTTACAAACGAACAGGTCGCCGCCTTGAAAACTATGCAGCGAATCTGGCCGAAGGAGCAGATCGTATTGATCGGAGCTTCGGAACGTGGCCTAAACCCGTGTCACGGGCAAAGTCTTGGGCAAAGTCGGGTGAAGCTAGAAGGATCTCGGGGACGGGCTTCTCGTAACTGATTGATTCTAAATGGTGCCGAAGGGGGGGTCGAACCCCCATGAGCATGTCCGGCTATGCCCTCGTCTTCCTCGCCTTGCTTGTGATGGCCACCGGATCGGGGCTTTTCAAGCCGATCATCGGCTGGCATTTGAAGCCGGTGGACATCATCATCAACCCGATTCTCGATACCGGCCGCGAGAAGATAACGCTGTCGCCTGTGGCATCAGCGACGTTTTCCGCCTCCGCCGCCACCACGGGAGCCACCGCCGCTGGATCCGCGTCCACCGCTGAAGCTGCCGCCACCGCTGAAGCGTGGCGTAGACATCTGTGGCGCGGACCGGTACTGCTGAGGAGCTTGATACCTCTGTTGCGGTGCGGACCGGTACTGTTGCGGAGCCTGATACCTCTGCTGCGGTGGGGGCCGGACCTGCTGCGGAGCCTGGTACCTCTGCTGCGGCGCGGGCCGTACCTGCTGCGGAGCCTGGTACCTCTGCTGCGGCGCGGGGCGGACCTGCTGCGGAGCCTGATACCTCTGCTGCGGCGCGGGCCGTACCTGCTGCGGAGCCTGATACCTCTGCTGCGGCGCGGGCCGTACCTGCTGCGGAGCCTGATACCTCTGCTGCGGCTGACTCTGGAGGCGCTGAGGTTGAGGTGCCGTGTTACGGTATCCTTGTTCCCCAGTGCGCCCCGCGGAGCGGTTTGCGTACGGCGCTGCGGCAGCCCTTGACCCTGTTCCTGCCTGGAACGAATTCCGAGAGGCCATCGAAGGTCCCTGGAACCGCGCGGCTACCTGCTGGTTCCTGTACGGAATGCCAAGGCGATGAACCGGATCATGCGCCCAGATCGTTCTCCCTACAAAACCGACCCTGAAGCCGTGGTGGAATCCAAAGCGAGGGAAGAAGGAATTATTGATGAACACCGTGCGGCCAAACCAGTTCGGGCCCCATCCCCAACCGCCCCAACCTCCCCAGCCGCCGAAACAGAAGCTGAGGTTGAAGCCGAGCCCGAAGTGGAATCCGAATCCAGAGTAATAGAGCGGGGGATAATAGCCGTAAACAGGAGGTCCCCAAACGTAGACGGGATCATAGGAAGGCACATAGATCACCTGCGGGTCGGCCGGCTGAATGACTATGACTTGTTGCCCTCCTTGAGCCTCAGTCGTGACCGTCTGCTGCGGCGTTGAAGCAAGGATGCCATTGTTTTGCGCCCGGGCGCGCATCTGCTGGACCGCGTTCATCACGTCGGCCTCCTGCGCGAGGAAGGCGTTACCAAGGTCTGTGGTCCACCGAATATCCTGGTTTAGCTTCGCCAGCGCATCAGGAACGGCCACCAGCGCTTGCACGCTGGGATCCCAGGATTGCTGCTTTGCGGCGTCCATGAGCTCCTGGCCGCCGAGGTTCTTGTTCCGCTGCAACCACTGGCTTGCTTCCACGATCTCCAGCGGATAGGTGCTGGCAACCAAAATCTGACCCAGCAGCGGATCGGGGTAGAGAGCGATCGGTGCCACCAAGTTGTTGAGTTGCTGGGGAGATAACAGCTGCGGCGGCACCTGCTGCGTTTGGGGCTGTTGCGCAGGCGGCCGGACCGGGAGCGTTTCTTCTTGCGCCCACACGAGTGTTCCGGCTCCCAGGAGAGTTATCACCGAAAGAATCAGTACAGATAAATGGCGTTTCATACGACCTCCAAGCTTACAAACAATTAGATGCACGCCCATGGGTTATGTTTCAGCTGAAATGGATCAGACTTCGCGCTCTTGCGAATCCAGAAGTCCCGCCTCGATTGTGCCGGGGTAGCTCTGGTCGAAGATCCGGCGGACAGGGTCAGACAGAATTCGTTACTGCCCTTTTGGGCCTTGGGTTTGGTGCCCGTTGGACTTGATCTCTAAGTAGATACTTGCCCCCTGCCAAGCTGAACTTTTGTGGATAGTCCAAATAAGCTGCAAATTTTCGATCAGAGCTTGGCTATGGGCCCTCCCGACTTCCGAGTTGTGGGTCTCATGTTAACTCACCCTGCCCGCTCCAGCAGCTGATTCAGCCACGCGCTTCGTACTTGAGAGATTATGTTAACTTCCCGGCCTCTCTAAATCACAAGCGTGAGCCGTTCTGGCAGGATTCTGCACCCGGAAAGGGATGACGGGGCAGACAAACCCTTCGCCCAGCCCCTGACCTCCTTGCCGTCCAATGCTAACTGCAGGTTCCGTTCGATCTTTGTTACAGTTTGTTGCGCTTGGTTTGGCGCGGGCACAGTTGGGGCATTTTATGAGCGTTTCGGGTTGGTTCCGGAAGATGTCGAATACCCACAAATCATTGAAGGACACGGGCTTGAGGTGGTGCCGAAGGGGGGGGTCGAACCCCCATGGTACCAAGTACCGCGGGATTTTGAGTCCCGTGCGTCTGCCAGTTCCGCCACTTCGGCAATCTGAGCGGCCTAATTCTACTGCGGGCGCAGAATGGTAGCCCAATCGGCAGGCATGAGTCAAATTCGGCGCATCGGTTTTGACTATAGGAGAAAAATCCGGTAGAATGATAGATTCCCCTTGGAGGACTTATGGAATTTCATGTGGGAGAAAAAGTCGTTTATCCCAATCATGGTGTCGGCATCATAGAAGAAGTGACCAGACGTTCCGTAGATGGTGTGCCCGAGGAATTTTATATGCTCAGGATCAAAACCAACTCCTCGCTCGTCATGGTGCCGATCACCAACGTCAAGAGCGTCGGCATGCGCAGGATCATCCGCAAGGTCGATTGCACAGGCCTGTTCAAGCTCCTCGAAGAAGATTTCTTCGAACCCGCCGCCGACTGGAAGGGCCGCTACAAGGAGCACTGCGACAAGATGCGCACCGGCTCGATCTTTCAGGTCGCGGAAGTGCTCAAGAACCTCGTCTACCTGAGCTTCAGGAAGAACCTCTCGTTCCGCGAAAAGCGCATGCTCGATCGCGCGAAGCAGCTCATCATCAGCGAAGTGGCCACGGTCCGTGGCGTCAGCGAGAAGTCGGTTGAAGATCACATTGACAGGACGTTAGCCGAAGCTTACGCGCGTTCAGTGAAGGCTTCCGCCTAATCCATTGCACTCACTCGCAGCTTTTTTCGCTCTTCTTGTCTTCTTCCTGGCCCTTTCCGTCTTTTTCTCTGCCTCGGAGACTGCATTGATGGCTGTGAGCCGCCTGCGGCTCAAATACCTGGCGGAGACGGGCGACAAGCGCGCTGATTTCATAAAACGTATCGTAGCCAACCCCGACCGCGTCCTCGGGGTGATCCTGCTCGGCAACACGATCGCCAACATCGGCGCCGCCAGCATCGTCACCTATCTCGTCGCCACCTATGCCCCGACTGATAGGGTCAAGTCAATGACCCTGCTCGCATCGGCAGTGCTCACCATAGTGGTCCTCATCTTCTGCGAGCTCACGCCCAAGATCATCGCCGCCACGCATGCCGAGGAACTGTCGCGTAAGCTGGTCTGGCCGATCCAGATTCTCATCTGGCTCCTCTCCCCCGTTGCGGCGCTCGGCGCCTTCATCGCCAACCGCCTGGTCAGGCTGGCCGGGCTCGCCACCGTCACCAGCCCTTTTACGCACGCGCTGAGCGAAGATGAGATCCGCTCCATCATCGCAGGTTCTTCCGGTGCGATCATGGCAGAAGATCGGAAGGAGATGCTCCACAATGTCTTCGAGATCCGCGATACCGAGGTGCGGGAGGTCATGATCCCGCGCACCGACGTGACGGCGGTCGACATCGATGACCCGATCCCGGAAATACTCTCCGTTTTCAGGAAGACGAACTACTCCCGCATTCCCATCTACCAGCAGAGTTTCGACAACATAATGGGGATCCTCTACGTCAAGGACCTGCTGCAGCACATGCAGCGGCCGGGGGACATCAACCTGCATGTCCTGCTGCGGCCCGTCCACTTCGTGCCCGACACCGCCCGCCTCGAGCCCGTGCTCCGGCAGATGCAGTCCATGCACCTGCACGTGGCCGTCGTGGTCGACGAGTTCGGCGGCGTCGAGGGGATCATCACGCTCGAGGACCTGCTCGAGGAAATCGTGGGGGAAATCCGCGACGAACACGACACCGAAACCGAGCCGGTGCATGAGCTGGGGCCCAGCCTCTATTCAGTCACGGGGAATCTGCCGGTTCGGGATTTCAACCGGTTCTTCGAGGCCAAGATTCCCGAGTCGCGGGAATACACGACTGTCGCCGGCTTTCTGCAGACACGCACCGGACGTCTGCTCCAGGCAGGGGAGAGCGTACGCTATCAGGAGTTGAACTTTTTCATCGACAAGGTCGACGGGATGAAGATCGTGCTTGTGCGAGTGCGCGTGCCGGCGTTCAAAAGCAGCAAGGGCGCGGTTGCTTCGGGCACGATATCCCAACCCGGACGCGCCGGTACAAAAGCAGGATAGTGCCATCCAGACATTCACGCCCTTTCCTGATGGAATTTAATTCGTTAGTGTTCCCATTTGGGGGCGCCGGGAACGGGCTAAAGCCCGCCCCCACTTATCCTTTCCATGAACGGGCTAAAGCCCGCCCCCACTTATCCTTTCCATGGACGGGCTAAAGCCCGCCCCCACTTAAGTGAGTTTCGCAACAGAAACTAGCGAGACCGACTGAGTGCAGCGGAAGGCTTCGGCGGCGGCTCGGATCGTGGCGTTGATGTCCCTGCGGGTGTGGGCCAGAGAGACGAAGCAGGCCTCGAACTGCGACGGCGCCAAATAGACTCCCCGATTCAGAAGCGCGTGAAAGAACTTGCCGTAGTGGGTCGCGTCGCTCGTCTTGGCCGACTGGAAATCGGTCACCGGAGTTGAGGTGAAAAAGACGGTGAACATCGATCCTACCCGGTTGATCTGCACCGCAGCGCCCGCGTCGAAAGCCGCGCGTCGCAATCTTTCCTCGAGCCTTGCCGAGGTCTCCTCCAGCTGGGCGTAAACGCCCGGCTTCTTCAGCGCTTCGAGGGTCGCGATCCCGGCGGCGACTGCCAGCGGGTTTCCAGACAGCGTCCCTGCCTGATAAACCGGTCCTTGAGGAGCCACCCAATCCATGATCGCGCGGTTGCCGCCATACGCTCCTACCGGCAGCCCGCCGCCGATGATCTTGCCCAGGCAGGTGAGATCCGGCTTGATCCGAAAGAGCTCCTGCGCGCCGCCGTAACCCAGCCGGAAACCAGTCATGACTTCGTCGAAGATCAGCAGCGTGCCATGCTCGCGTGTCAGCCTCCAGAGCCCCTGCAGGAAGCCCTTCGCCGGCAGAACGGTGCCCATGTTGCCTGCAACAGGTTCCACGATCACGGCAGCGACTTCCGATCGATAGCGCCCGAGCGCCCGCCGGACCATGTCGCCGTCGTTGTACGGGAGTGAAATCGTCAGTGCGGAAGCTTCCGGCGGAACTCCCGGGCTGTCGGGCAAGCCGAAAGTCGCCACACCCGAGCCCGCCTTGACCAGAAGGCTGTCCGCGTGGCCGTGATAGCAGCCGTCAAACTTGACGATCTTGCTGCGACCAGTGAAGGCGCGCGCGAGTCGGATGGCGCTCATGGTCGCCTCTGTGCCCGAGTTGACCAGGCGGACCTTTGCGATCGATGGGACTGCGTCGCAGATCATCTCGGCCAAAATAACCTCGTGCTCAGTCAAGGCGCCGAAACTGGTGCCCAGCGAGATCTGCGCGCGCAAGGCGGCCTTTACCTGCGCGGGCGCGTGGCCGAGGATCAGAGGTCCCCAGGACCCGACATAGTCGATGTAGGAAGTGCCGTCCGCATCGGTAATGCGGCTGCCTCGGCCTGACCTGATGAAGAGCGGGTCTCCGCCCACGCTGCGAAACGCGCGCACCGGGCTGTTCACGCCGCCCGGGATCCGATGAGTAGCGCGGATAAACAGTTCCTTCGATCGCTTGCCCACTCAGTCACCCCAATGTAGGAGTGACGAGTTACGAGTGACGAATGACGAATGAAAGAACGACGAACCTGGTTTGTTCTAACCGCGCCGTTCTTAATTCGTAACTCGTCATTCGTAACTCGTCATTCGTAACTCGTCATTCGTAACTCGTCATTCGTAACTCGTCATTTGTTGAGCAGCTTTGCGGCTTCCTTGGCGAAATAGGTGATGATGATGTCGGCGCCGGCGCGACGTATGCCGATCAGCGACTCCATCATGACGCGCGGCAGATCCAGCCAGCCGAGACGCCCGGCCGCCATCAGGGCCGCGAACTCGCCGCTGACCTGGTAGGCCGCCAGGGGCACCGGATAACGGTCCCGCAACATGCGAATGACATCCAGGTACGGCCCCGCCGGCTTCACCATGATGATGTCTGCCCCTTCCTCTATGTCCAGCTCCACTTCCCGGATCGCTTCGCGCGCATTTGCCGGGTCCATTTGATGGCTGCGCCGGTCACCGAACGCCGGCGCAGACTCCGCAGCCTCACGGAACGGGCCGTAATAACCCGAGGCATACTTCACGGCATAGGACAGGATCGGCGTGTTCTGATACCCGTTGCGATCCAGGACCGATCGGATCGCGCCCACGCGGCCGTCCATCATGTCCGAAGGCGCGACGATGTCAGCCCCTGCTTTGACGTGCGACAGAGCCATCTTGGCCAGCAGCTCGAGCGTCGGGTCGTTGCGGACTTCCTCCCCTTCTATCAGGCCGCAGTGGCCGTGGCTGGTGTACTCGCACAGGCAGACATCCGTAATCACCAGTAGATCCTTGACCTCGCGCTTGAGCGCCCGGCAAGCCTGCTGAACGACGCCGTGATCGTCATAGGCGGAAGACCCCTGCGCATCCTTGCTTTCGGGAATGCCGAAGAGAAGAACTCCGGAAATGCCCAAGGCCTTCACGGCACGCGCCTCTTCGACCAGCGCGTCGACCGACATCTGATAGTTGCCGGGCATCGAAGCAATTTCCTTTTTCACTCCCGTGCCGGGACAGACAAACAAGGGATAAAGGAACTGGCTGGGCGACAGGCGCGTCTCGCGCACCATGCCGCGGATCATCTCGGTCATCCGTGTACGTCTCAGCCGAGTCACCGGGAAAGCCATAGCAACCTCCTGATCATTGAATACACATACTGCAAAAACATTTATTATATCAGACATCAAAACAGAGGCGGGGCTGGCAAAGTGACGAGGGGTGCAATTGGAAGTGGGAGTCAACTCCAGGCAAGTCGTCAGCTTCTGCCCAACGATTTTAAGCGAAAAACGAACCACGAAGACCTCTAAGACCACAAAGATCCTGGAATTACACAGGATAGCGATGGATGGTAGGTCGGAAATAGGCTTTGGTTGCCACTCCTGGCACGGGCATCGTGGACAAGCGCGCAGAAGAAGCTATCCAGGAGCCTGGAGCGTACGGTGAGATCCCCGGGCTTCCCTGTCGCACCCATCCCCCATGCCCTTGTCCCCGATGCCCGCGCCAGGAGTGGATTCCGCAGCTGCGCTGCGGAATCGCCTCCGGCGCAGCCAAAGCCCCCTTAGCTCTTGGTTCTTTGGGGTCTTTGGGGTCTTGGTGGTTCGTTTTTGGTATGCAACGGCATCGCTCCAAGGGGTGCGCACCACTGTCTGAATTGCCAGTGACGAATGACGGATTTCACGAAATGTTTTTCATTCGTCATTCGTCATTCGTCATTCGGATTGTGGTGTGGTACAAGTGTGACTGAATCATGAGAAAGCCACGATTAGCGGCACTGGAACTGCAGGTGCTGAGGACAATTCGGAAGTTTGCCATGCTCGAGGCCGGCGAGCACGTGCTGGTTGCCGCTTCGGGCGGCGCCGACTCGATGGCTCTGCTGCTTTGCCTGCGTGATCTGGCTCCGCGTTTGGACCTGAAGCTGACCGTCGCTCACCTCAATCACCGCATCCGCGGCACCGAGGCAGACGAGGATGAGGAGTTCGTGCGCCGATGGAGCGCTGAGCTCGGCTATGCTTTCCTGTCCGAATCCACGGATGTGAAAGCACTCGCCGCCGCAAGCAGGAAAAACCTGGAAGAGACGGCCCGCGAGGCGCGCTACGACTTTCTGCGGCGCGCAGCGGCGCGCACGGGCGCCGACAAGATCGCCACCGGGCACAACCTGAACGATCAGGCGGAAACGATCCTCCTGCGGTTGCTGCGCGGCAGCGGGCCGGCGGGGCTCGAGGGCATTCGTCCGGTGATCGATGGCAGGTTGATCCGCCCTCTGCTTGAATGTTCCCGGGCTCAGATTCTGAAGTTCCTCTCAGAACGCGAGGCGACTTACCGCGAGGATTCGACGAACAGCGACCTGCGCTACCAGAGAAATCGCATCCGCCATGAGCTGGTCCCCTACCTCGAGAAGCATTTCAATCCGCGCCTGATCGCGACGCTTACCAGGGAAGCCGGCGTGGTGAGCGCCGCCTGGGGTTTTCTCGAACAGCAAGCTCGCCTGGAATTTGAGCGTCTCCGCATTCCCATGGCGGACAGGATCGCCCTGCCGGCGCTCGACCTCATGAAGCTGCATCCTGCCCTGCGCGGCCAGGTCGCGCGGCACGCGCTGCGAGAGTTGCTCGGGTCGTTGCGCGGTATCGAAGCGGTTCACATCGAGGACATCCTTCGGCTTTGCGCATCGATGCGGAGCGGACGGCGCATCGAGTTGCCGGATAACACCCTGGCCGAGCGCAATCTGGAGCGGCTGGAGCTGCGAAGAGAGACCGGCCAGGCCGGGGTGAGTTTCCACTACGAGCTGGCCTGGCCCGGGCGCTGCTATGTCCCTGAGGCCGGGCTGGAATTTATTGCTTCTCTTCGGGAGGAACCGGATTCGCCCGGACGGCCGTGCAAGAACGCGCTCGATTGCGCTCTCCTCAACCCCGATGCCATCCCTGCAACGCTAACCATCCGCTCGCGACTCCCCGGCGACCGCTATGGAGGTCAAGGCCATCGAAAGGTGAAGAAGATGCTCCTGGCTGCCAGGATTCCGTTGCCGGCGCGCGCGGCTCTCCCCATGGTCGCGGCCGGAGAAGCGGTGATCTGGGCGCCTGGATTCAGGCCGGCAAAAACCTTTAGAGCCAAACCCGGTTCCAGCCGATCTGTTCTTATTGAGGTCAAACCGAAGTAAACCACAAGGACCTCAAAGAATTACCTTCCACTCTCTGGGGTCCTGGCAGTCTATGCGGTTTTTACTTCAGCGAGAAACTAATCGGCGGTTTTGTCGTCTAAACAACAGAAGGTGGAAGCGGGTGAGGATGCAAAGACTTAAAGACATCCACGCACGCAGAGTAATAACTAGGAAGGCCGCGGAGGCATCTGATATAATGTCACACGTGGGCTTTGCAGCCTGACTCCCGCGTCTGTTTAGTAGACCGCGTGACGTGGCGAGTTGCAGGGCGCGAATTAACCCACGGGAGGATTGCGATTTGAGCACCAACCTCAGGAACCTGCTCGTATGGGTGGCCGTAGTAGTCTCGCTGATTCTGCTATGGCAACTCTTTTACAGCGTGCGGGATGGCAGTGTCGAAGAGCGCGATTTCTCGACCTTTTACCAGGAGATGACGGCAAAGAAGATCAGATCCGTCCAGATCTCGGGCGAAGATCTCGAAGGAACGGACGTCAACAACAAGAAATTCAAGACAATCATTCCCGGCGACCAGAGCCTCGACTTGGCAAAGGAACTGAACAATAACGGTGTTACGGTTAAGCTGGAAAAGACCAGCAACTCCTCTCTGATGTACGTGTTCCTTTCCTCGTGGCTCCCCTTCATCCTGTTGATCGGCTTCTGGATCTTCCTGATGCGCCAGATGCAGAGCGGAGGCAATAAAGCCCTTTCTTTCGGCAAGAGCCGCGCGCGCCTGATGTCGAGCCAGCAAAAGAAAGTGACATTCAAGGATGTCGCCGGCGTGGAAGAGGCCAAAGAGGAGCTTACCGAAATCATTGAGTTTCTCAAGGAGCCGCAGAAGTTCCAGAAGCTCGGCGGGCGCATTCCCAAGGGAGTGCTCTTGATGGGGCCTCCGGGAACGGGCAAGACGCTGCTCGCGCGCGCAATTGCAGGCGAAGCGAATGTCCCCTTCTTCTCCATCAGCGGATCGGACTTCGTCGAGATGTTCGTCGGGGTCGGCGCCAGCCGCGTCCGCGACCTGTTTGAGCAGGGGAAGAAAAACGCACCCTGCATCGTCTTCATCGACGAGATCGACGCCGTCGGCCGCCATCGCGGGGCCGGCTTGGGCGGCGGCCACGATGAAAGAGAGCAGACGCTCAACCAGTTGCTGGTCGAGATGGACGGCTTCGAATCGAACGACGGCGTGATCCTCATCGCTGCCAGCAACCGGCCTGATGTGCTGGATCCGGCACTTCTGCGGCCCGGCCGTTTCGACCGGCAGGTTATAGTGCCGCTGCCCGATATCCGCGGGCGGGAAGGCATCCTGAAGGTGCACACGCGCAAGATCCCGATCTCTGACGATGTCGACATTACGGTCGTGGCCCGTGGGACTCCCGGATTTTCCGGCGCCGCACTGGCCAACTTGGTAAATGAGGCGGCCCTCAACGCTGCGCGCTACAGCCGCAAGTTCGTGTTGATGTCGGATTTCGAAGGCGCCAAGGACAAGGTGCTCATGGGCAAAGAGCGCAAGTCCATGGTGATCACGGAAAGCGATAAGAAAGTCACGGCGTTTCACGAAGCCGGGCATGCGCTGGTGGCGTACCTGACACCGGGAAGCGATCCGTTGCACAAGGTGACGATCATCCCGCGGGGCATGGCGCTCGGCGTGACCCAGCAACTGCCTGAGAGCGACAAGCACAACTACTCGAGGGAATTCGTCGAAGGGCAGATCTCCATCCTGATGGGCGGGCGTTGCGCGGAGAAAATGTTCCTCAACACAGAAACCACAGGCGCCGCCAACGACATCGAGGTTGCCACAGAGAGAGCGCGCAAGATGGTGACCGAATGGGGCATGAGCCCTGTTATGGGCCCGCTGGCCTTTGGGAAGAAGGAGGAGCAGATATTCCTGGGCAGGGAGATTTCACAGCACAGGGACTACAGCGAGGACACTGCCATACAGATTGACCGAGAAGTGAGGCGCATTGTGGAAGAAGGCTACGAGCGCGCCTGGACATGCCTGGAGTCGAACAAGGAAAGCCTGACGCATCTGGCGGAAGCGCTGCTCGAGTACGAAACTCTCGGCAATTGGGAAATCGATATGATCGTCAAAGGCCAGCACCTGGCGAAGTCGAAGCCGGTTCCAGCCCCCGACTCCGAGGACAGCCCGGTAAAAGAAAAAACCACATCGCCTCATGGACCGTTGCCGCAGCTCATCAACCCCAAAGGAAAACCGGCACCGGCCTGACCGTTCGCACGAATTAAGAAAAGGTTCAGAAATTGGGCCTTTCCATCAATCAAACAATTGTCTCACCGCGGCCTGGGGAAGGGCGCGGGACATCGCCGTTGAAATTGCATGCCCTACGCCGGCTCCCGCAAACATTTTCGCGTCAGGGCCCGTGACAAAGTCTTGGATCTCGGATCCCGAACCCTGATCATGGGGGTTCTCAATGTCACGCCCGATTCGTTCTCGGACGGGGGTGTGTTTTTCGAGACTGCCCAGGCCGTGGAGCGCGCCTGGCGCATCGCGGAGGAAGGCGCCGACATCCTGGACATCGGAGGCGAGTCCACCCGGCCCGGGTCGTCCGGAGTGAGTGCGGAAGAGGAACTGCGCCGGGTAGTGCCGGTGCTGGATGCGCTCGCCGGCAAATACCCGCTGCCGATATCGATCGACACCTCGAAATCCGAGGTCGCCCGGGCTGCACTGGAGAGGGGCGCCGCCTTGGTGAACGACATCACAGCCTTGGGAAAGGACCCCGCGCTGGGCGAGGCGGCCGCTTCCTTCAAAGCCGGCGTCATTCTCATGCACATGCGGGGCGAACCCCGCATGATGCAGAAACTGCCGCCAAGTCCCGACATTCTTGGGGAAATCGAGGAGTGGGCAGGCAAGACGGTTGCGCGGGCTCAGACACTCGGCGTAGCGGAGGACATGATCATCCTCGATCCGGGGATCGGTTTCGGCAAGACAGCGAGCCAGAACCTGGAGATCCTGCGGAACCTGGATCGCCTGGCGGCGGCCGGCTTCCCGGTGATGGTCGGGACATCCCGGAAAGCGTTCATCGGCAAAATCCTCTCGGATCCGACAGCGGATCGGATCTGGGGCAGCGCTGCCGCCGTGGCCGCGTCCATTCTTTTCGGGGCCCATATCGTGCGCGTCCACGATGTCGCCGCGATGCGCGATGTCGCGCGCGTCGCCGACGCGCTCCTCAATGAAAAGGTGAGCGAGTGACCCTGCACACCGTCCTCATCTCGGGTTTGTCCCGATACGCTCCGCTCGCTGTCCGCGACATCGTCGACATACTTATCGTGGCCTATCTCATCTACCGCCTCCTCCTGCTCCTGCGCGGGACCCGGGGGGCGCAGATGACGCTCGGTCTTGCTGTCCTGCTGCTCTTTTATACTCTGACCCAATATTATCAGCTACGCACCTTGGAGTGGCTCTTCACCAATGCTCTCACTTATGTGGTCTTCGCGATCATCGTCCTCTACCAGAACGAGATCCGGCGCGGGCTGGCGGGCCTCGGCAGGTCGTCCTGGTTCGGCGGGCGTCGCAGGAGCACGGGCACGGAGCACTTCGACGAGATCATCCTCGCGGCGACGACCCTGGCCTCGAAGAAAATCGGCGCCCTGATCGTAGTGGAACGCGACATCGGGTTGAAGAACTATGCGGAAAGCGGCATCGCTCTTGACGCCATCCCCACTTACGACCTGCTCGTAACCATCTTCAGTCCGAACACGCCGCTTCACGATGGCGCCGTCATCGTTCAGCGGAACCGGATTATCGCCGCCGCGTGCTTCCTGCCGCTGACGCTGGACCCTTACCTCAGCAAGGAATTGGGAACACGGCACCGCGCCGCCATCGGCATCACCGAGGAGACCGACGCCGTCGCCATCATCATCTCCGAGGAGACGGGCACCATCTCCGCTGCACTCGAGGGGAGAATCACGCGTAACCTCGACGGCGCCGGCCTGCGCGACATTTTGCTGGCAGCCATGGAGGGCAAGTCCTCGCGTGCTGCCGAGGAACCGCTGAAGGAGCGGCAGGAAGTGCTATGAGAGCAGTTCTCAGATTCATCAAAGATCTCCTGCTCAGGAACTGGTGGCTGAAGCTGGCCTCCATCTTCCTCGCGTATGCACTCTGGCTCGTGGTGCGCGGCAGTGAAGGGGAGCGGGTCTTTACGGTGCCGCTGACCGTGCAGATTCCGCGCAACATGGTGATCGTCAATGAGCGCCGCAGCTCCGTAGAGATCACGGCCCAGGGTTCTCTCCTGCCGGGGAGCCAGCCGGACATAACGTACATTCTCGATCTGCAGTCGGCCGGCGAGGGTGAGCAGACAATTCCATTAACCACCGACGGCGTTCATATCAGCCGCGCATCCGGTCTCAGTGTGATCCGGGTAAGCCCGGCACGAATCACGATCGTGCTGGAGAGAGTTATTTCGAAGGACGTGCCCGTCAAGGTTCCGGTTCAGGGAGCTCCCGCCGCAGGAGTCGACCTCTATCGGTTGACATGCCGACCGAGCAGCGTGCGTGTCTCCGGACCACGCTCCGAGGTCAGTGCCCTCAACGAGGTTGAAACGGATCCCGTATCTCTCGCGGGACGGAGAGACCCATTCCAAACGGCGGCGAGTTTGAATCTCCTGAATGACGACATACGTGCCAACCTCGTTGGCCCGGTCGAAGTGGACGTTGAGTTGGGCCCGCACCGCGAGGTGCGTACACTCAGGATCCCGGTGACGGTGCTCAATAACGACGGTTACGCGATCAGCCCCCGTTTCGTAACCATAAACGTGCTGGTGCCCATAACCTTCAAGGGACGGCTCGCAGACGACGCTTTCAGGGCGACCGTAACGGTGCCGAACTCTGAATCTCCTTTGAATCGCTTGAGCGCAAAGCCAGAGGTGGAGTTAACGAAAAATCTCGACGCGGGGATCGCGATCAAGCAGGTCAAGCCGGAGGAAGTTACATTGCTCCGCGTATCAAGGAAGAAGTGATGGACAAGCTGTTCGGAACGGACGGCATTCGTGGAGTCGCCGGCGAGCCGCCGTTGGATCGGGATGACGTTTACAGGATCGGGCACTGCTTGACGAGCTACCTCAGAGGGACACATGAGCGGCCGCGGCTTCTCATTGGCCGGGACACCCGCGTGTCCGGCCCATGGATCGAGCGCCTGCTCCGCCGCGCGATCGAAGATGCGGGTGGAGTCGTGGAGCTGTGCGGTGTTGTCTCCACCCCGGCCGTTTCGTTTCTCGCCCGCAAGACTGCCGCGCAGGCCGGCATCATGATCAGCGCTTCGCACAATCCTTATGAGGACAACGGGATCAAAATCTTCTCTTCCGACGGAATCAAGTTCAATGACTCCGTGGAAGAGGGGCTGGAAATTCGGATCCTTTCCTGCGCGCTTGCAGCGCCGAACGGGTTCGGCGCCGATCCGAACGCCCTTGAGTTCGACCACTCCCTCGCGCCGCAGTATCAGCACTTCTACACGGATTACCTGCGCTCCTGCCTCGCTCCCGGCTTCCACCTGCGGGGAGTGCGCCTGGTCGTGGACTGCGCGCACGGCTCGCTCTCGAACATCGCTCCCTCGTTCCTGCGGAGCCTGGGGGCTCGTGTGCATGCAATCCATTGCCAACCCGACGGGCGCAACATCAACCGTCGGGCCGGCGCCCTGCACCTCGGAGTGCTGCAGGAGGAAGTCCTGGCACAAAAGGCGGATCTCGGAATCGCATTCGACGGCGACGCGGACCGCGCGATGTTCGTGGACGCCGAAGGCCGCGTTCGCGATGGCGACGACGCGCTTTACCTGCTCGCCCGCTATGCCTGCTTCGAGGATGCGCCGCGCACCATTGTAGGCACGGTAATGGCAAACCTGGGCCTGGAAGTCGCGCTCGAGGAGCTTGGGTTCCGCTTGATTCGCACGTCGGTCGGCGACCGGTTCGTGCTCGAAGAGATGCTGCGACTCGGAGCCGTTTTCGGCGGAGAGCAGTCCGGACACATCATCATGACGCGCCTCGCCCGCACCGGCGACGGCCTGCTCACGGCCCTCAAGGTCCTGGAGATTCTCTCCGCACAGAAGCAGGACCTGGCCACTTTATGCAGCCCGGTGAAACGCTTCCCTCAGGTGCTCCGGAATGTCCCCGTGCGCGAAAAGGTTTCCTTCGAGAGCATCGCCGGACTGCGCGACGCGGAGGCGGCCTGCAACGAAAAGCTCGGCGCGCGCAGCCGCATCCTGCTCCGTTACTCGGGCACGGAAAAGCTCGCCCGCGTAATGGTCGAAGGCGAAGACGAGCGCACGGTCAACGAAGTCGCCGAGAAACTCGCGTCCTTCTTCAAGTGACTCGCCTCTCTCAACCGACGAATGACGGGGTGCAGACATTGATTTCGAGCTTGCCCATGCGCTTGGTGTAAGCAGGGTCGCCGGAGGGAGTAACTAAGTAATTTTGGCCTTTCGGGTAGTAGCTTCGGAAGACCTGCAGGGCAGCGCTGTCGAACGCGCCGGGATCCCACTTGCACTCGATGGCGTCGATTTCGCCGCGCCGGCGCGCAAGCACGAAATCCACTTCGCGCCCGGCTTTGTCGCGCCAATAGCGGACCGGTGTGTCTGCGAAACGGGCTTGCAGGTGCTCCAGAACCAGATGTTCCCAGAGCGCACCGAGATCTTCGTGGCGGAGAGGATCCCATCCACGAGCGAAGCTGACGAAGCCGGTGTCAAAAGCAAATGCCTTGGGCATCTTGATGATCTCGTTCTGGCCGCCGCCGTGAAACGGACGCACGAGCGTGAGTGCGTGCGTGATCTCCAGAGCTCGGAGGTGGCTTTCGACCGTCGGTCGAGTGATGCCCAGGGCGGAGGCGGTTCTGGTGATTTCAACCTGGCCCCCGCTTTGACGCAGGACATATTCGAACAGCGCATTGAATCTGTTTATATCCCGGAAGCCGAACAGCCGCTGAATGTCGCGGGCGAAGAATGAATCCATCCACTCGCGGTAGAACGCTGGCTTCTTAGAGTCCGCAAGGAGAGCCGGCGGTAGGCCACCGTGAAAGAGGCGCTGATGTAACGAAACACCGAAGACGGGCAGCTCATCCCATAGCACGGGGACGAGGTGAACGGCACGTTTGCGACCGGTGAGAGTGTCGCGGAACTTCTTACTGGCCGCGAGGGTGGAGGAACCGGTGGCAAGAATCTTCAGTTTTGGAAACACGTCTGCGCCGATCTTCAGAAGACGAGTCGGGTCTCGCAGTTGGTGGAGTCCGTCGAAGACCACCACGGGTTTGCTGCAAGAGCGGAAAAAGATCTGCGGATCGCGCACCATGTCCTCGACTGTGGGCAGGTCGCAGTTAACATAGAGGGTGTGGTCCTTTCCAATGCTTTCCGCCAGCGTGGTCTTGCCGCAGCGGCGGACGCCGCATAGCCAGGCAATGGAGACTTCCTGCCAAGCTTGTTCGATTCGTTTCAGCCAAAAGGGTCTGGGAAACATGCTAGCAAAGTATGCATCGGGCTAAACTAAATGTAAAGTATGATAGCATCTCCTGTCGGAACAAGGAGTGACCTCGCTGTTTCGACTGAAGGCAAACGGCTCACCAATGCTTGATTGTGTAGGAAATAGGAAGATGTCCCCTATTCCGAGATCCAAAAGCAATCGCCTACGCTTTTTTTGCGCCTGCTGCACGGGACAGGTTTTCCACCTGCGCCGTGTGGTTGCGGTCGTGGTCCACAAGATGCGCGACCAGTTGTCGAAGCGTAAGCTCGCCGTAGCTCGGGTGCTGTCCCGCTTTGTTCCAGGCCGCTTCGGGAAGCCCTTTGAGCAGAGCGACGTGGCCGCTGCGCAGAGCTTGAAAGGTAGCAAGCGCCCCTTTCACAGGCTGCTGCCGATACTGGAGGCTGTTCGCCCACGCGTCCTGATCAAACGCAACCAGAGCAGCCCCCGGCTCCGAAAGTATCTTGCGATAACGCAACCCGTAGACCAGCTCGCAATCGGCGAGGTGGCAGACAATCTCCTTCGCAGACCATTTGTCGGGTGACGGCCGGGCTGCTGCCTTCCTCGCACCTAATCCGGCGACCAATCGCTCCAGGCGGCGCGCAGTGCCGGCAAGGTTGGTCAAAGCTTGGTCAATTGTGTAGTCATGGCTCTTCTTGCACATTGGACAGGGCATATTGAACTCCTTCAGGGGTCGTATCGGGTGAACAATACCACAAGCGCACAAGAAGTCAGGAGTCAGAAGAAAAGCAACGCTGCTGGGGCTCCAGATCTCAGGGCGGATCTCTTTCCTGCGTGCATTCCCGATCGCGACAACGTCTCGGAAATTACACAATAATTGAAACTAAAATGCTTCGGGCCACGCTTTTGGAGTTGTTTCAAGGGGCATAAGGATCGAGGGGCAAAGGGGTCCCACTTTCATCCTTCGCACCCCTCTGTCTCTTGGTCCCTCTGCCCCTTTGCCTCTTGAGCCCTTGCCCCTCTGCCCCTAAAGTCGGCGGGCAAAGCGAGCTAGGTTCTTCTGTCGTCAAAACGGAAGACACGGAGGCCCTCCTCTCCGTCCGCCAAAAAGACCAAAATGCGGCCGTCCGGCTCGGCTACTGCCTTTACGCCAAGGGAGGTGCCGCGAGTCGGCAGCTCCTTGATCAAGCGCGGTTGGCGCGGATCCTGCACGTCTAGTACGGCAAGTCCCTTTTTCCAGTTGGCGACGAAAAGACAGTTGCCGCACCACGCGACTCCGTGAGCCCAGCCGCCTGTCGCCGGATGAGGAGCGTCCGCAGGATTGAGGCTGAGTGCATGGCGCGCAATGAGCGAGGGGCGCCCGGCTGCGTCGAAGGCTACCAGAGAAACGCCGCCATGCCCTTCTGCCACTGCGGCCATAGGGCGTCCTCTGGACTCTCCGAAACCGATGCAGATGGCAGTCGCCGGCGAAGGCATCACACCGATCTCGACTGGGCGTTCCGGCAGGCTGACATCGACGACCCGGAGGCCATAACTCCAATCCGCCAGCAGTGCCTGGTCGCCCCGTAGTTTGACGTCGTGCGACCATCCCGGCGTCGGGAGCGCCGCCAGAACATCGAGACCCGCTTCGCCAATGCGAGCGATGACCAAACCATGCGAGCCATAGGCTGCAAAAGCGAGGTCGCCTCTCGTCACGACTGCATTTGCGATGTCTCCATTCGCGAAGCGCGCTGCCGCCTTGCCGTCGGACGAGACAAGCACGAGCCCCTCAAATCGGGACGCAAGCAGAGGCTGGCCGTGATGCGGCGCCAGCGAGATTACATCCTGCACGGGCGCGAAGACCCTGGGCGCCGACCATCCGGCAGCGCGATCGAAAACCAGAAATCCCCCCTGGCGATCAGAGACGTACACCGCGCCGTTGTCGAGCGCAACGTCGTGAGCCCATCCGGCTGTGTCATAGCGCGCGATCTCCTCAATCACCGGCCCACGGCCTGTGCTACAGGAGAGCGCCGCACCAAGTAACAGTCCTGCGATCCAAACGAAAAATGACGTCATTCACCATAATCTAAACCACAAAGACCTCGAAGACCTCAAAGAAATTGCTTGAATCCTTTGAGGTCCTCGAGGTCTTCGTGGTTTGATTTTCGACAGGGGCATCTGCTATCCTCCACGCTCGTTATGACGGTTCAGAAGATAAAGTCTCTCGATGAGATCGTGCAGATTCGGGAGCGGCTGCGCCGCGAGGGCAAGAAGCTGGTCTTCACCAACGGCTGCTTCGATCTCCTGCATGCCGGACATGTGCGCTACCTCAATCAGGCGCGCGCCTTGGGCGATGCACTGGTGGTCGCCGTCAACAGCGACCGGTCGGTCCGGGAGATCAAAGGGGAGGGGCGTCCAATCACGCCCGAGGACGAGCGGGCGGAGGTTCTTGCTGCCCTGGCTTGCGTTGACTATGTTTTTTTATTCGACGATCTCACGCCGCAACGCGTAATCGACGCCATTGTTCCGGACGTTCTGGCCAAGGGCGCGGACTGGGGAACCTCTGAAATCGTGGGCCGTCAAACCGTGGAGAGCGCCGGCGGCACCGTCCGAAGAATTCCTCTAGTAAAAGGCACTGCCACCTCCACCATCATAAAGAAGGTTCTGACCCGGTTCGGCTCGCGCCGCACAAGGTAGATCGTGATTCATCTGAAGAGGCTGTTTGAAAGCGCAACCCAGAGCGGCGTGCTGCGCGACATGTCGGCACGCCTGCAACAGGGAATTCGTAGCCTCACGGTCGAGGGGCCCGTTGGCGGGGCGAAGGGGCTGACCATCGCTCACGCGGCCCTGGCCGAGCAGCGGCCCCTGGCAGTCCTGACGGGAACGACCAACGAGGCGCGCAACCTGGAGCAGGAGATCAGCTTCTTTCTCAGGCTGCTCTCACCAACCCCGCCGCGTGTGATCCTTTTGCCCAGCCTGGAGGTGGATCCCTATCGCGGCCTATCTCCGCATCCCGACATCGCGGCAGCCCGCGCCCAGGCAATCTGGCAGTTGTTGCAAGGTGGCCCTGCAGTCGTTGTCGCGTCGGTGAGAGCGGCTGCCATGCGCCTGCACAGCCCGCAACGCTTCCTTTCCTATTGTCTGGAGCTTACGAAGGACCAGCCTTATGCGCCCGCTCTGCTGCAGCAGTACCTCGACGAAGCGGGGTACGCAGAAGACGACCCGGTGACAGATCCCGGGGAATGCTCGCTGCGCGGCGGGATTCTCGACATTTACCCGCCACACATGGAAAGCCCGGTGCGCATCGAGTTCTTTGGCGACCAGATCGAATCGATGCGCCTGTTCGATGTGGATTCCCAGCGCTCCATCTCCACGATTCCCAGGGTCGAACTGATCCCGATGCGCGAGTATTGCCTGAGGCGCCCGCTGCTCGAACGCTGGGCCGAGGAAGCGCTCAAACGCTGGAGCGAACCGTTTCATAAGTTTCTCGAGGAGGAACTGGCACTCGCGCGCGCGGGAGAGCCTTTCCCTGCGTTCGAGTTCATGCTGCCTGCGGTCGATCCGCTGGACCAGACGCTGTTCGATTATTTGAAAGGATACCGCCTGGTTCTGGTCGGCCGCGAGATTCTGGAAACGACACTCGCCAAATATCACGCTGAACTCTACGAGCGCTTCGTCGACCACGTGGAGGCCTGCAAGCCGGTGCTGGCGCCGGAAGAGATTTATGTCACAAGCGACCAGTTCCACGCCGCCTTGGAACGTTTCCCCTGCCTGCAGGTCGAGGAGCTGAGCGTCGAGCACAAGGACGAAAATCCGCCTCTCTACCTTCCCTCCCAGAGTACCAGGAAGTATCACGGCAACATCCGCGACCTCATTGCCGACCTGCGGAAATTCCGAGAGGCGGGAGAGCGGATCGTCCTTCTTTTCGCCAACCTGGGCCGGGCCGAGCGCGTCAACGACATTCTCAAGGAGTACGAGATCCCGGCCCATCTCTGCCTGAGTGACGAGGAGGCCGTCTCGGTGAACGAACCCGCAGAAGGGGCGGTCCTGCTCGGAGTGGGATCGCTTCACGCCGGCTTCTTCCTTCCGGCACCGCAGCTGCGCGTCCTGACCGGGACCGATGTCTTCGACGAGTCGGAAGTGGCGGCGGCGCCGAAACGCGCGCGCAGCGCGCACCGGCTGTTCATTTCCGATTTCCGGGACCTCAAGCTCGGGGATTACGTCGTCCACATCGATCACGGCATCGGCCGGTTCCAGGGCCTGAGGTCGATCGATCTTCAGCAGGGAAGGAAGGAGTTCGTGCTCCTGACTTATCAGGACGACGCCAAACTGTACGTGCCGGTCGAGCGGCTTGACCTCATCCAGAAATACAGCAGTGTGGACGGCGCCCACCCGGCGCTGGATCGGCTGGGAGGGACAAGCTGGGAACGGACCAAGACCCGGATCAAGAAATCAATGCGGGATATGGCCAGCGAGCTGTTGAAGCTTTACGCCGAGCGCCAGCTCGTGGCCGGCTATGGTTTCGCGGTCGACACGACCTGGCAGCGCGAGTTCGAGGACTCGTTCGAGTTCGAGCTGACCCAGGACCAGTTCGATGCCATCGTGGCAGTCAAGAGCGACATGGAATCGGCGCGGCCCATGGACCGGCTCTTGTGCGGTGACGTCGGCTACGGCAAGACCGAAGTGGCCATGCGCGCGGCGTTCAAGGCCGTCATGGACGGCAAGCAGGTCGCCGTTCTGGCTCCGACCACCGTGCTGGCGTTTCAGCACTACAACACTTTCCGGCAGCGCTTCACGGCCTTTCCCATGTGCATCCAGCTGCTGTCGCGCTTCCGCAGCCCCAAAGAACAAAAGCAGGCCATCAACGATCTCGAGAGCGGACGCATCGACATTATCATCGGCACGCACCGTCTGCTGTCCAAGGACGTCGCCTTCAAAGATCTCGGGCTGGTAGTCGTCGACGAAGAACAACGCTTCGGGGTTGCCCATAAAGAGCGTCTCAAGGCGCTCAAGACGCGCGTCGACATAGTCACGCTGACAGCCACTCCTATTCCGCGCACGCTGCACATGGCGTTGATGGGACTGAGGGACATGTCCACGATCGAAACGCCCCCCAAAAACCGCCTGGCCATTCAGACCTCGGTGCTCCGGTTCAGCCAGGATGTGGTGCGTTCTGCGATCGAGCTCGAGCTGGCCCGCAACGGCCAGGTTTACTTCGTGCACAACCGCGTGGAATCGATCCATTCGGTGGCCGCCATGGTCCAGAGGCTCGTTCCGGAGGCGCGCATCGGCGTTGCTCACGGCCAGATGTTGGAGCGGGAGCTCGAACGTGTCATGATGCGCTTTGTCGAGGATCAACTGGACGTCCTGGTCGCGACCACCATCATCGAGAACGGTTTGGACATACCCAGGGTAAACACCATCATCATCGATAGAGCGGATCTGTACGGCATGGCGCAGCTTTATCAGTTGCGCGGCCGCGTAGGCCGTTCGGACCGGCGCGCGTATGCCTACCTCCTCGTTCCCTCCGACGAGGCGCTGTCGGATGTGGCGCGCAAGCGGCTGGCCGCGATTCGGGAGTTCAGCGATCTCGGCACCGGGTTCCGGGTCGCTGCGCTCGATCTCGAGATACGGGGCGCCGGGAACATGCTCGGCGGCGAGCAGCACGGACACATCAACGCTGTCGGGTTTGACCTTTACTGCCAGCTGCTCGAACAGACCGTCGAAGAGCTGCGCGGGCTGAAGCCCGAGACGGAGATCTCCTCCACCCTCAATCTGAATCTCGACATCCGCATCCCCGAATCTTACATCGCCGACGAAAGCCAGCGGCTGCGCATGTACAAACGCATCTCTTCCGCGCGCGACCCGGCCGAACTCGACGCGATGCGACAGGAGATGATCGACCGCTTCGGACCCTACCCGGAGCAGGTGGAATATCTCTTCCGTTACGCCGCCCTGCGCCAGGAGACGCTCGCGCTCCAGATCCAGGCCGTCGAACGCCGCCGGGGCCAGATCTTCTTCCGCTTCGTGGATCAGTCCAAGGTCAGTGCGCAGAAGCTGCTCAACTTCGTGTCACGGAACAAACGAGCTTCCTTTTCCCCGCGAGGCGTACTTACCCTCGAGGCCGCGGATCTCCCCCCTGCCGGTTTGTTCGACGCCATCCATAAGGTCCTCGATCAGATCCGCCGGTGAAAGCGCCGGCGCAGACCCCACGTCGCATACCGGCGCTTTTCGGCGGCACGACGCCGCTTGCCGGTGCTTCGATAGGGGCGCCATGACACCGCGAGCGGCTGCGGGGCCCGAGGCCCGCGGCCGCAGGGGTGCAATTGGAAGTGGGAGTCAACCCCAGGCAAGTCGTCAGCTTCTACCCAACGATTTTAAGCGAAAAACGAACCCCGAAGACCTCCAAGACCTCTAAGAAACAAAGGCAGCAGGATTCGCTTCTACGACCCACACATGGGCCAGCGCTGCGCGCGCGAGCGACTTTGCCCGGGCGCTGTGGAAAAACGCTCCCATCCCCAAACATTGATTGCGTTCTTGAACATCTTGCGTTTTCCCACAGCGCCCGGGCAAAGTCGCTGGCCGGAGGCCGCCCATGTGTGCGTCTAGAAACATACTCCGCCGAGCCCCGAATGAATAGACATAGCCTCAAGGACAAACTCTTGGAGGTCTCGGAGGTCTTTGCGGTTCGCATTATCGCGGCCGGTCTGTCGGGTTCGCAAAAACCGCCACTATCCAGCTCAACCTCGTGTCGCTCTGGATGGAGCCTGACTCCCACTCTTGATTGCACCGCGGCTGCAGTTTGGAGTGGGATGCGCACGATAATTCGTCTATTATTATCTCTTGGGGCCTTTGGCGGAGGGGATGTACTTTGCCCCGGCCATTCGCTATTATTGTGGTTTCGCCAGCGGGCGCCGACTTTGTGATCAGGAGAGCCAGCCATGCCTCTCAGACGGTGGCAGGTGCCCGGCTTGATCTTCCTGCCCGCGTTTTTCTGCCTTGAAAGCTGCGGCCTGAAGGAGAGAGCAAGACCGGAAAGCAATACCGCTGTCGTTGTGCGGGTGGGGAAGAAAGGCTATAGCAAGGCTGATCTGGACCGGTTCTTTGACAGCAGGCTGAACGAGCTGCGCGGATCGGTTGCCGCCGACGAAGTGAAATCGGCCCTGCTCGATTCCTTCATCGAGGAAAAACTGCTTCTCAGCAAGGCGGAACAACTAAAGATTGAACCCAATCCGCAAGTTCTCGAATCGATGCGCAAAAAACTGTCCGCCAGCGGCGGCAGCAGCGGCGACCTCAAGCTCGACAAGGATCTCGAACAGAGCATGGCGGAGAGCCTCAAGGCACAGGAATACCTGCACGATCATGTTTTCAAGGGCCTGTCGGTAACCAAAGAGGAATGCGAGGCCTATTACAAACAGCATCTCGACGAATTCGTCCGCAATGATGTGGTTCACGTGCGCGAAATCCTTGTGGACACCGCAGAGGAGGCGATGAAGGTCCGGGCTTCCCTGAAGGCAAATCGGAACAGGAATTTCGCTGAATTGGCTCGGCGTTATTCGAAGGCCCCGACTGCGGCCGACGGCGGCGATCTGGGTACTTTCCAAAGGGGCGAGCTGCCCGAGGAATTCGAGAAGGTTATTTTCCCTCTGGCACCCGGCACGGTCGGCAAGCCTGTGAGTACGCAGTACGGGGTTCATATATTCTTGGTGGAAGAAAAAATTCTGGCGCACCAGCAGAAGTACTATGAAGTCGAAGGTGAGATCCATGAGAAACTGCTGCTCGCACGCCAGCGGGCGGCGCTCGACGGGGAACTCGCATCCCTGGAAAACCAGATCCCGGTCCAGGTGGATCGCGAAAAACTGGATTTCAAGTATGTTGGCGCGCGGCTCGCCTCCAGCGGAGGGAAATCGCAATGAGAAATCTCCTATGGCTTGTTGGCTCGATGCTGATCCTCAGCTCGGGCTTGCAAACCCAAACCAACCCTCCAAAGATAGTGGATCGCATTGTCGCCCAGGTGAACGACGACATCATTACGCTGTCGGATGTCAACCGCGAGATCGCCGGGGAGCGTGAACAGTTGGCCGCCAGATTCGCCGGCGATCAGCTGGAACAGGAATTAAAGAAGGTGCAAAAGAATGTGCTTGAGTACCTGATCCAGCAGAAGCTGTTCCTCCAGAAGGCAAACGAACTGGGAATCGGCTCCGGCACGGAGCTTGATGTCTCGGTCTCGTCATTTGTCGAGCAAAAACGCAAGGAACTCAACATCAAGGACATGGACGAGTTCGAGCGCCTACTCGAGCAGCAGGGCATGAGCATGAGCAGTTATCGGGAGGACATAAAAAAGCAGGTGATCGTCCAGGACCTGCTCGGCTACTTCGTCGACTCGCGGATCACCCTGCTTTCTGAAGAGGTGGAGCGCTACTACAAAGAGCATCAAAAGGACTTTTCGTCGCCGGAAGAGGTAACTCTTAGCGAGATCCTCATCCCTGGCGCCAGCACGGACGGGAATGCAGAATCGCTGACCAACGGATACCGCGATCGTCTGCTGAAGGGTGAATCGTTTGCCGCGCTCGCGAGCCAGTACTCAAAAGGGCCTACCGCCAGCAAAGGCGGCAGTATCGGGACCTTCTCATTGTCGAAGCTTAACCCGCAGATCGCTCTCGCTGTCACCTCCGTGAAGGTGGGTGACATCTCCGCCGTGGTCAAGATCCCCGAGGGATACGCGATCTATCATGTCGACGAACGCAAGGCCTCTGTGGTGCGTCCGTTCGAAGAGGTAAAGAACGACATCAGGCAGATCCTATACCAGCAAAAGCGCCAGCCGGAATACGACAGATTCGTAGCGCAGTTGAAAGAGGATGCTTACATTCAGATTTTTAGTGAGCTCGGGATCGGGAAATGAAGAGATCTAACCATTTGACTCCTGGCGAGTTTGAACTGATGGAGATTCTCTGGCCGCTGGGAGAGGCAAGCGTCAGGGACGTGTGGGAGAGGGTGAACCCTGGGCGAGGCCTCGCCTATACCACAGTTATGACAGTCCTTGAGAAAATGTATCGGAAAGGGATCCTTGCTCAGCGCAAGAAGGGGAAGGCCTACCTTTACTCTGCCATTCTCGGCCGCGATGAGGCGCTTAAGGGCATCTTCGAGTACATCCGCAACGCCTACTTCGCCGGTTCCTACCCGGAATTCGTCGCCTTTGTCAACAGGCACTGTGCTCCCGTCGCAGCGAACCCAACCGGACCGGCCCCGGCTGAAGCCAGTGAAACCGCAGAGGAACACAAGTAAGCACGAATCGACATCTGCGTACGGTCCGCCATGGACAGTTCTGGGAATCGTAGGGAATAGGAGATTACCAAGCTCAGCCCCCAACCAATTCGGCATCCCTTAGGAGATCCCTGGCATCGCGGGAAGGGACCGCGAAAACTCCTCGCGGATGCACATCAGTTGCGAGACTGAGCTTGGATCACGGGAAATTACACAAGATTCAATGCACTTCGTATGCCAATCGATACGCCCTGCTTGCCGTCCATGTAAGCAGCTGCATTTGCCTGGTCTTACAAGAGCCTCCCGCCAGCCGCTTTGCTCAAATAGCGGCTGCAAAGATTCAATTAATTGGATTTGGATTGGGCTTTTTTGAACCAAGACTGAACTGGATTAACAAATGACGAGTGACAGATGAAATGCACGCGTGTTCATTTCGTGAGTCGTTACTCGTCAATCGGGTATGATTTCATCCAAGTGGGTAGTCAGGAGGTGCCCGAGCTCGAACAGGCGGCGGAAGCCGTTGCGAAGCTTCAGTTGCAGATCGAGAGTCTGATCCTCGTCTTTGAATGACTCGGCGATTTGCGCGACTTGATTTTTCAGCTCAGAGTCCGAAAGTGAGACAAAAAGCTGCATCATTTCCACCAGCCGGTAAAGGGCATTCAGGAGATATTCCCATTCGGTGCCGGCACGGCTCGAACCTGCAGCGAAGCGTTCTTCCACTCGCCGGATGGCTGAAGTCGCCTTTGTACCCTCGCCCAGCACGAGCGTCATCAAGCCAAGGAGTGGGAAAGCCGCCCGCAGAGCGAGGGCAGAACCTTCAATCTGGCTCGCCTCTTGGACCCGCGCTCGCACCTGCTCGTCGACGCCTCGAACAAGATTCACGGCGGAGGCGTTGCCGGTGGAGAACTGATGACTGAGCGTGTTCATGTGGTTATAAAGAGCGAAGGTGGCATTGACCAGACAGTTGCTAAATCCCCGCGCTTTGCGGGATCCTTCGCGAAAATGCCTCAGACGTTCCTCGATCAGGTCCCTGTGTCTTTTGTCCCGATCAAGCGACAGGGATAGGAATCCGAACACCTCGGCAGCGTGATAGGCGGCGGCAACGATCTGCTTTTCGACATCGCCCTCGTGCTCCGCGGATTGTTCCAGGTACCTGCGCCACAATTGCATCAGGTATTCGCCTGATTTGCCCTGCCCTGGAGGGTAGACCATGAGCATAATTATTCTCCACCCAAGCCGTTCGGCACAACTGCTATAATGTGTTGCCCATGTTCAAGATCCGAGATGTCGAAATAGATCCGCCTCTGGTGCTGGCTCCGATCGCCGGGTGCACGGACACACTCTTTCGCCAGGCCATCAAATCATTGGGAGGATGCGGTCTGGTCGTGTCGGAACTGGTCAGCACCGAGGGAATGACCCGCCGTCAGAACCGCACCTTTCGTCTCACCCGCTTTGAAGCCTGCGAGCGCCCCGTTTCCGTCCAGGTTTTTGGCTCCGATCCGGCGCGCATGGCGGAGCCGGCAGCAATGGTACAGGAAATGGGTGTTGACATCATCGACATCAATGTCGGCTGCCCAGTCAAGAAAGTGGTGAAACAGGGGGGCGGAAGCAATCTCCTGCGCGACCTCCCCTTGCTCGAGAAGATCTTCAAGGCAGTCCGCAAAGCTGTGACGATTCCGCTCACAGCGAAAATCCGCACCGGCTGGGACCGGAACAGCATCAATGCTCTCGAGGTCCTGAAGCTTGCCGAGGATTGTGGCGTCGAAGCCCTGACGGTGCATGGACGGGCGCGCTGCGACCTGTTCTCGGGCCGCGCCGACTGGTCGGTGATTGCTCGCGTCAAGGAAGCAGCCTTCATCCCGGTCATCGGAAACGGAGATGTCTTCGACCCGGCCGATGCAGAGCGCATGTTCCGCGAGACCGGAGTGGACGGTGTCATGATCGGGCGGGGCGTCTTATCGAACCCCTGGCTGATTCGCCAGTGCTATGACCATCTATGCGGGAATACCGTGCGCAGGATCACGTTACAGGAAAAGGCCGATTTCACGCTCTCCTTTCTCCGGCGTGCGTCCGAGGGCGTTCCGCCGGCCGTTGCCGTCGCGAAAATGAAACGGATGGGCAGCTATCTCTCGAAGGGCATTCCAGACGGAGCTCGCCTGCGCGCGGGCATACACTCCGCCGGCACTTGCGACGAGATCCTGAACCTGATCGAGGACTTTTTCGCCCGAACCTCTTGAAACCACAAAATACCTGGCGCGGCGGCAGTCAAAAAGTTCACCACAAACGCACGGAGATACAAAGAGCGCAGGAGTGGGATTCGACGTGGTTATGCGGAGCGTTCGCGCCTCTTGCGCTGCCGGCCGAAGAGAGCCGCAACTCCAATGCTGAGAAGGTAAAGGAGAATCATCGGCGCCGACCAGATCAGCAGGTTGAAGGCGTCCCCCGTGGGCGACAGGATAGCAGCGACAGCGACCATGATGACAATCGAGTACTTGAACTTGCTCCATAGGAAGCGGGCGGACACCAGCCCGAACATTGACAGGAAGGCAACAATTACCGGCATCTCGAAAATCAATCCAAAGCCCAGAAGCATCATGAGCGTGAGGTCAAGGTACTCGTTGATTGTGATCATGGGCGTGAAGTTACCGCCGATCTGCAGCAGGATTGCGTAAGCCGGATACAGGACGAAGTAGTAGCAGAAAGCGCCCCCCGCCAGAAAGAGGATTACCGACGAAACCATGAAGGGAACGACGTACTTCTTTTCCCTCCGATACAGGCCGGGTGCAATAAACTTCCAAACCTCGTAGAGAGACAGTGGGACTGTCAGGAAGATTCCGGCCAGCATCGCCACTTTGATATACATGGTAAAGGGGTCGGTGGGATTGGTGTAGACGAGCTTCGCGCCATTCAAAGATCTAGTAATAGGGATCGAAATCCAGTTGTAGATATCTTTCGAGAAATAAAAGCAGGCAGCGAAGCCGATGCCGAGGTAAGTGATAATCCTGATCAGCCGGCGACGCAATTCATCGAGATGCTCGAGGAAGGACATCTTGCCGGATTCTGCTTCCGCCTCGGACTGGCCGGCCTCGGTTTCCAGCTCAATCGTTGAGTCCTTCATTTAGTCTCTTTGGCGGCTTCTTCAGATTCGACGGAGGACTCTTTGAGAAGGTTTTTCATCTCTTCCTTCTCTTTGTCCAGCCGGACTTCCTCTTCCCAGGTTCGTTTCAGGTCGTTTGAGGCTTTCTTGAACTCCGCGAGTCCTTTCCCCAGCGACTTTCCAATCTCCGGCAGTTTTCGCGGTCCGAAGACGATGAGGGCCAGGATAAAAATGACGATGATCTCAGGCATTCCCAGGTTGCCCATACGATTACCTGCTTTCTGACGCTCGCGCCCGAACAAACCAAGTTTTAACAACAAGTGTAAATAAGGGTCTCAGGCAAGTCAAGCAATGCTCCTTGATTGTGTGCAATTGGAAGTGGGAGTCAACTCCAGGCAAGTCGTCAGCTTCTGCCCGACGATTTTAAGCGAAAAACGAACCACGAAGACCTCCAAGACCTCAAAGAAACAAAGGCAGCGGGATTCGCTTCTACGACCCACACATGGGCCAGCGCTGCGCGCGCGAGTGACTTTGCCCGGGCGCTTTGGGAAAACGCAGGATGTTCAAGAGCGCAATCAATGTTTGGGGATGGGTGCGTTTTTCCAAAGCGCCCGGGCAAAGTCACTGGCCGGAGGCCGCCCATGTGTGCGTCTAGAAACATACTCCGCCGAGCCCCGAATGAATAGACATAGCCTCAAGGAGAGATTCTTCGAGAAACTATGACAGAGCGGGCCTCACGGTAAACTTACATGGTTGCGAATTGGATTCGCATTCCTTAACAACCATGAAACCAGAGGCCCAGAATGAAGCATATAGGATTCGATATCGATAGT